>Ga0163199_1002317_pt1 | contig 11656 bp, 7 predicted proteins | sample PL_2010_150m_FD_113537 | JGI IMG/M metagenome (GOLD analysis project Ga0163199, IMG submission 113537) | Freshwater microbial communities from Powell Lake, British Columbia, Canada to study Microbial Dark Matter (Phase II) - PL_2010_150m | ecosystem: Environmental > Aquatic > Freshwater > Lake ...
CATGAGGCAGCCCACGCCGAACCAGCCGCCGCCGGCCATCGCCAACACCATCAAGATCGTGTTGATCACCGCGTAAACAGACAAGGCCTTGTGAGGCTTCATCAATCCGACCACGGCGCTGCCGGTGAGCCGGCCGAACGTGAACAGGGCAAACGCAATCGTCTGCAGCTTGCCGCCGGCCTGATCGCTCATGCCTTGGATGTTCACGACGGCGTAGTTGATGAAGAAGCTGAAGATGCCGGTTTGCGCCGCGACGTAGAGGAACTGCGACAGCACACCCATCGTGAAATGCGCCCTCTTGGCGATAGGTTTGGTGGTCTTGCCATCCGCTTCCGCCTTGAACTCCTCCGTCGCGTGCAGGTCCGGGACGTTGGAGAAAATGAAACAGAGCAGCAGGATGGCCACGGCAATGCCGATGCCGAGGTAGGGAATGTAGAGTTTCTCGTTGCTGACGTTGACCTCTTGCGTGGCGGACAGGATGATGATGCTGCCGATGAGCATGCCGGAAATCCAGCCGACGCCATTGCAAGTCTGGGCGAGGTTGATGCGTGTGGCGCCGCTCTCCGGCGGGCCGAGAACGGTGGTGTAGGGATTGGCGATGGTTTCAAGGCAGGCCAGACCCGTGGCGATCAGGAACAGGCCCGCCAGGAATGCGGGGTAGGTATTGATCTGCGTCGCCGGGATGAACCAGAACGCGCCAGCGGCGGTAAGCGCAAGCCCGATGATGATGCCGCTCTTGTAGCCAAACCGCCGCGCGAACATGCCCGCCGGCAGGGCCATCAGGAAATAGCCCATGTAGAACGCATTTTGGACGAAGCCCGACTGGAATTTCGTGATCTTCAGCGAGTTCTGGAAGTGCTTGTTCAGGTTGTCGAGCAGCCCGCTGCAAAAGCCCCACAATAGAAACAGCGAGCAAACCAGGATGAACGTGACGATGTAGTTCTTCCCGTCCGCGGTGCGGAACAGGTTCGCGAAGCCTTTGGGCTGGCCGGCTCCGGAAGCCGAAGAACGGGACATCGGTGAAGATGGTATGGCTGCCATAATGGCTGTGTCTGGTAGCAAGGCACACCAAACGAAGCAAGCAAATGTTACGGCGCAGAGAGCCGCCTAGAACACATATCGCACGCCGAGCCTCGTGAGGTGCCGCTCATACTCGCGGCCCTCGGTGGCGGGCACTTCGCTGACGGTGCCGTCGAAAGTGTAGCGCAGTTCCGCGCTGAGGTGCTTGTTGAACTGGTAGGTCAGCCCGACGGTGGGCGTGTAGATGCCGTCGTTGCGGGCCACCGGCGCATAGTCGGCGAGGTAGCTGGTGAAGCCCATGCTGCCGCTCCAGGCATCGGTGAACTTGTGGGTCCACGTCGCGTCGCAAACGAACTCCTGCAGTTGGTTGCGGCCGGTGTAGGCGGGACGCGTGTAGCGGTTGGCGGAGAGTTTCACGACGTCGTCCTTGCCCAGCGTCAGCGTCGCGGTGAAGTCCACAAAGAGTTGGTTCTGGTTCCGGTCGAAACCCGGCGCGACGTTCGGCCCGAAGCGGCGGAATTCCGGGCCGGCCAGCAGGGAGAACTTCAGCCACGGCAACGGACTGCCCTCGGCCCCGAAGAGCATCCGATGGTAGTCGTTCGAATACTCCAGTGGACTGGTCAGACACGTCTCCTGGTCCTGGTGGCCACAGCGATAGCCCATCACGACGCAGGTTTTCTCGAACACCTTGTAGCCGAAGTCCACGCCGCCGTTCATATCGTCGCGGTCGGCGTAGTTGAGATAGCCCGCTGCGCTGCTGTGGTCGGTCATGTAGTTGTTCAGATACCATGCGCTCACGGGCCGGATGAACCAATCGCCCACCGGATACTGGAGCTTGAAACTTTCCTTCAGGTTTATCGCCGCGCGCCGGTCGCGGATGGGAATGCCGCCGATGGAGGGCGCACCACACGCGCCGCTGAACGTCGGGCCGGTCTTGCTGCCGTCAATCCACGTCACCGAGTTCAACACTTCGTAGCTGGCCTCGCCGAGCCTGCCGACGAAGTTCAGGTTGCCGCGGTGGTCGTTGTGGTTCTCCGTCGGCTCGGCGTGATAACGCACGATCTCCGGCGAGTAACTGGCGGCCAACAACAACTCCGGCCCCGGCGTCCACTCCGCGCCGACGAGCGGTGCCACCGAAGTGACGAACGACTGACGGTGCGCCAGGCTGGTCGCGTCCTGGAGGAAGACGTTGCTGTCGAAAGACTCGCTCACCGTGATGTTCGCAACGGCACGCCACTCGCGGCGTCTGGCGGGCGGCGCGGATTCGATGGCCGCCCGGCCCGCCGGGGACTGCGCGTGGCCGGAAACGAGCGTCACGGACAGGAACAGCAGCAACCCGATGTGTGCGCCGGTCCGTGTCGTGCAAGTTGTTCTCAAAGTTCTTTGTCGCCTTTTGCGGTTCAAGATGAAGCGACCATGTTGCCGTGGCGAGTGGAGGTCTGACTACACGGATATTGGCAAGTAATTGCCGCGCCTTGACGCGTCGTTTCGGAAAAAAAGACCTGTCATCGCCCTTGTGCGCCGAACGCTTTGCCGTGCTCGTTGCCGCTGTAGGCCGCCTGCGCCTCACAGCCTCACAGCCGTTGACGCTGCCTGCCGCTTTGCCTACACTCGGCCCGTGCCTCACCTCTCTTGGAACGAAGTCCGCGAACGCGCCATCCGCTTCTCCCGCGCGCACGCCGGCGACCGTTCGGAGAAGAGCGACAAGCAAACCTTCTGGAACGACTTCTTCGACGTCTTCGGCCTGCGCCGCGCCTCGGTGGCCTCCTTCGAGGAAAACGTCCGCAACCTCAAGGGCAACCAGGGCGCCATTGATCTTCTCTGGAAGGGCCGTGTGTTGGTCGAGCACAAGAGCTACGGCGAAGACCTCGACATCGCCAAGACCCAAGCCTTCACCTACATCGAAGACCTCACCCGCGAAGACCGCTGGGAGGAAGTCCCCCGCTTCGTGCTCGTCTCCGACTTCGCGCACTTCGTCCTCTACGATCTGGAGCCGGAGGAGCAACGCGAGTTGCCGCTCTTTAGGGGCCGCGCCATCCAGCCCCATCACTTCACCCTCGCCGAGTTCCCCCGCCACATCCGCGCCTTCGCCTTCATGCTCGGCCAGACCCGCGTCCGGCTCGACCCCGAGGACCCGGCCAACCAAAAAGCCTACGGGCGCATGTGCGACCTGCACGACTCGCTCAAGGCCGGCGGCTTCACCGGCCACGACCTGGAGCGCCTCCTCGTGCGCATCCTCTTCTGCATGTTCGCCGAGGACAACGCCATCTTCCAACCGGAGGCATTCACCCGGTTCATCCGCACCCAGACGCGAGAGGACGGCTCCGACCTCGGTGCGCGGCTCAACGAACTCTTTGACTGGCTCAACAATCCCCGCGCCGATGGCGAACTGGCCGACACCGACCCCTTCTACGGCTTCCGCTACGTCAACGGCGGCCTCTTCGGCGAGCGGCTCGGCTTCCCGCGCTTCACCCGCGACATGCGCACGGCGCTGCTCTACTGCTGCGACTTCCAGTGGGCCAAAATTTCCCCCGCCGTCTTCGGCTCCATCTTCCAGGGCGTCGTCGAAGGCCCCGCCCGCCGCCAGCAAGGCCAGCACTACACCAGCGAACGCGACATCATGAAGGTGCTCCGCTCGCTCTTCCTCGACGACCTCCGCGCCGAGTGGGCGCGGCTGCGCGCCGACCGCTCCAATCGCCGCCGCGCCGGCATGGAAGCGTTTCACCAAAAACTCCGCTCCCTCCGCTTCCTCGACCCCGCCTGCGGCTGCGGCAACTTCCTTGTCCTCGCCTACCGCGAACTGCGCGCGTTGGAGATCGAGGTCATCCGCGAGCTGCACGGCACCGCCCAACAAGTCCTCGACGTGCGCCAGCTCCTGAAGGTGGACGTGGACCAGTTCCACGGCATCGAGCTGTCCGAGTGGCCCGTGCGCATCGCCGAGGTCGCCCTCTGGCTCATGGACCATCAGATGAACGCCCTGGCCGCCGAAGTCTTCGGCAAGAGTTTCGACCGGCTCCCCTTGCGCGCCTCCCCGCACATCGTGCAGGGCAACGCCCTCCGCATGGATTGGAACGACGTGCTGCCCCGCCCACAATGTTCCTTCGTCCTCGGCAACCCCCCGTTCGTCGGTGGCAAGTTCCAAACCGACGAACAGCGGGCCGAGATGGACGCTGTCGCGGGTGATGTCGAAAACAGCGGCGTGCTCGATTACGTCACCGGCTGGTATTTCAAAGCTGCGGAATACATCAAAGGCACCCGCATTGTTGTCGGCTTCGTCTCGACCAATTCCATCACGCAAGGCGAGCAGGTCGGTGTCTTGTGGAATGCGCTTTTCCAACAGTTCGGGGTGAAGATTCACTTCGGCCATCGCACCTTCACATGGGCGAGTGAGGCGCGCGGCAAAGCTCACGTTCACGTCGTCATCATGGGCTTTGCCAACTTCGACACGGCGAACAAACGGCTCTACGACTACGAAGCCGCTCCTGTAGCGGCGGTCTCCGACCGCCGAAAAGGATCGAACGGACGGCGGTCGGAGACCGCCGCTACAGAACTCGTCACCGTGACGCCCGCCAAGAACATCAGCCCGTATCTCGTCGAAGGCCCGGATAGCGCCATTGTGAATCGTGGCACACCTCTCTGCGACGTGCCGGAGATTGGCATCGGGAACAAGCCGATAGACGACGGCAACTACCTCTTCACGCCGGAAGAGAAGGCGGCGTTTCTCAAAATCGAGCCGCAGGCGGCGAAGTTCTTCCGGCGCTGGCTCGGTTCTGTCGAGTTCATCAACGGCATCGAGCGGTGGTGTCTCTGGCTGGGCGACTGTCCGCCGGAGAAGCTCCGGCAGATGCCGGAAGCCATCAAGCGCATCGAGGCCGTTCGCAAAGTTCGCCTCGCCAGCAAGAGCGCGCCAACGCGGAAGATCGCCGAGACGCCGACGCGCTTCCATGTGGAGAACATGCCGAGCGGCAACTATCTGTTGATTCCGAAAGTCTCATCGGAACGCCGCCGCTACATACCAACAGGTTTCATCTTGCCTGAAATTCTCGCCAGCGACTTGGTCTTTATCTTCCCCGACGCGACGTTGTTTCATTTCGGCATGATCTCTTCCGAGATGCACATGGCGTGGGTGCGGCAGGTCTGCGGCAGATTGAAGTCCGATTACCGATACTCGGCCAAACTCGTTTACAACAACTTCCCTTGGCCGACACCGACGACGGAACAGAGGGCGCGGGTGGAAGAGAAAGCGCGGGCGGTGCTAGCGGCGCGCGAGCCACACCTGCCGCCGCGAGGGATGGCGACGCTCGCGGACCTTTACGACCCGAACACGATGCCGCCGGAACTGGTGCGCGCCCACAGCGAGATGGACCGCGCGGTGGAGAAGTGCTACCGGCCCGCGCCGTTTCAATCCGACCGCGAGCGGGTGGAGTATCTGTTTCGGTTGTATGAGCAGTTGACCGCGCCGCTGCTGCCGGCGACGCCGAAGCAACGCGGCCGGCGCGCTGCCGCCGCCCCGGCGGTCCCGCGCCCCTGCCGAGGCCGCACGCCCGGCCTGCCCGCTGCCCCGCCGCCGGCATAGCCTTCGATCTGGCGCAGCCGCGCTACAATGTCGGCACGAGTTCCTTCGTCGAACTCAGCCAGGCGCAGCTCAACAAGCCCGCCGCCGAAATCGCGCAAGCCGGCGTGAAATACGATTACCTGACCCAGCGTAGCGTCCTCAACTACCAGACGGGGGCCATGCGCTGACGACTAGAAATTGAACGTGGTCTGGACGTAAACGAAGTTGGCGTCCACGGCACCGCCGTTGGCCGCTACGGCGCCGACGGATTGCTTGATGTAGTCGCCGACGAAGAAATGGCCGTAGCCGGCCTGCAAGTTCAACCAGGAGGTGGCGGCGTAATTGGCCGACAGGCCCAGTTCCGATCCCACGAAGGAACTGTAGTTGGGGTTGGCGCCGTAGCCGTTGCCGTTGCGTCCGCTGCCCGACATCGGGTAGAAGGAATCGTGGGTGTCGTAGAGCCAGAACAGCCGGTAATCGGCCGCGAGCTTCAGGTTCTTCAACGGCGTGAGCGACGCGGACACGCGCGGGATGTGGGTGTTGCGCTCGCAGATCAAATCCATCATCCCATAGAGTCCGTGATTGGAACCGAAGAGGTTGTCGAAGGTTCCGCATTCGCCGTCGGTGGAATCGCCGTCGCCGGAGCCGACATCGTAGCCGACGCCGAGGCGCGGCGACGCCCAGAGGTTGGTCCACGTGTAGCCGGCGGCAACAGAAACCTCGAAAGCTTGGTGGTCCAACCGCTTTTTCAAAGTGGGGTTGTAAATGGTGCCCAACTGGCCGGCGCCTTCGAGGCTGTAATCCCAGCCGCCGAGTTTGCCGGGCAGGGATTTCCAGCGGAAACCGAAGGTGAAGATGTCGCGCGCAGTGATGGGCGCGCCGGGCACGTTGAAGGCCGAGGCGCTTACGGCCTGGGCGCCGACGTTGCGGGAGAGAACGAAGAACTGCGTCTCCTGCCACGGCGCCAGTTTCTGGCTGGAGGCATAGATGCCGGAGAACGTGTCGTAACTGTTGTTCTCGTCGAAGTGGTCCTGATAAGCCACGACGGGACGGGCCGCAAACGCGTCCACCCAGAAAACATCATTGGTGAATCGCAGCTTGGCGGCGTCGAACGTCCGGCCGGGATTGCCCCAGTCGTTGTTGCCGATGAACCGCTGGTCGCCATAGATCAGCTCCTGCCGGCCGACTTTCGCCACGAGAGGAAACCGCGCGGGATCGCCCAGCGAGATGTAAGCCTGCTGCAACACGGCCATGTTGGCGTCCGGCTGCGGCGAGCGGCGGTCCCACTCCACCGTGCTGTTGCGCATCTCGCTATAGACGGCGAGCCATGGCGCCGGCGAGTAGCCGGCATGAAACTTCTCGCGCACCAACAGCATGTCGGTGCTATTGACCTGGCCGCGAGCGATGAAATCCGTGCTTGGGTTGATCGGCGTCGTCAGCGGCTTGGTGCCGGCCGGCACCGTCGTCATCGTGCTGGCGGAGGTCACGGCGTTTTCAAAGTGCGAGTAACGCATGCGGACCTGGCCGCCGAAGTCCCAATCTTGCATCTCCTCGGCCTGCTGGCGCAGCCAGTCGTTCAGCAGCCCGGCGCTCGTGGAATCCGCCGCCGGCAGCATCGTCGGCAGCAGCATCGCCACCACTACGGCCAGATGTTTCATCGCCATCGCCACTGTCCCCTGATTGGCATTCGTCAAAAAGTTCCGACTCCCGCTCATCCGCCGCGCCGCTCCAGGCAACGCTCAATGGCCCTTGTAAGGACCACTTCTTCCAGAATGGGCTTGGTGAGATAATCTGTGAAGCCGGCGGCGAGAAACTTCTCGCGGTCACCCGCCGTGTTGTAAGCGGTCAGGGCGATGACGGGGATCTCCTTCAGCGCCGTGTCGGCCCGGATTCTCCGCAGCACTTCCATGCCGTCCATGTCCGGCAAAGAGATGTCCAGCAGCACAAGATCGGGGCTTCGTTCTTGCAGGTCTTTCCATGCGTCCGCGCCGTTGTCATACTCAGCGACCTCGTAGTTCTCCTGCAAGAGCACGCGGAAAAGCAACCGGTTGTCCGGGTTGTCTTCGACGAGGGCGATCTTCTTCATTGAGCGTCGCGTTCCCGTTCGAGTTGAGGCCGGACCTGGTCGAAAGCGGCTTCCAGTTCGCGCAACAGCGGAGGAATCTGGCCGGCCTGTTTGTCCATCGCCAGCCGCTCGATGCGGCTGGCGAGTTCCTGCACCGCGCGCGCCCCGACGTTGCCGGCGCTGGAGCGGATGGGATGGACGGCGTGCTGGATGGCATCGAGGTCGCCGGCCCGCTCGCCTTCGCGGGCGGCCTCAAGTTTTTTCGGGACGTATTCCAACACGATGCCGAGCATCTCGCGGACCAGTTTCCGGCCGCCGATTTTTTCCAACCGGGCTATGGCCGCCTTGTCCCAACTGGTGTCATCGCTCACAAATGTTTCCTTCTTTCGTTTGCCCGCGCCGCCGGCGGGCCGCCCGCAAAGGCGGCGCCGGTTTCGCGCTCATGAGGTCGAAGCGCCGCCGACGCCCGCGGAATCTTTGAGTGCCCGCAAGTGCGCGCGGCTGGGTCTGTTCTTGAGCATGCCGTTGAGCATCCGCTCGAGATCGTCGCCCCACTCTTCCGCTTTCTTCAGGACCGCTTGCGCTTCGGAGCCGAGCCGCTTGGCTTCGTCGGCGGTGAGTTCCTTGGCGGTGACGACGAAGACGGGGATGTGCCAGTGGCGCGGGTTCTTGCGGATCGTGTCCAGGAAAGCCATCCCGTCCATCTCCGGCATCATCAAGTCGAGGAGGATCAGGTTGGGCGTGAACGTCTCCAGCAGCGCCAGGGCTTCGCGGCCGTTGGTGGCCATGCGCAGTTCGGTGACGCGGCCCTGAAGGTGCGCGGCAAAGAGGCGGCGGTCGTCTTCGTTGTCCTCGACGACGAGGATGCGGGAGCGGGGGATCAGGCTGATGACGCGCAGGAGGTCTTCGCGGGAGACGGGTTTTTGCAGCATCTCCACCGCGCCGAGAACGGTGCCGCGCCGCTCGCGCGCGACGACGCTGACGACGATGACGGGAATGTCTTTCAGGTCGAGGTCGGCCTTGAGCCGGCGCAGGACTTCCCAGCCGTCCATTTGTGGCATGAGGAGGTCGAGGGTGATGAGGTCGGGCCGGATTTCCTTGGCCATGCGCAGGCCCAGTTCGCCGCTGTCGGCGGCGACGACGTGACAGCCGAACTGCTCGATCAGGTTCGTCAGCAAGATGCGCGAGTCGGCTTCGTCATCAATGACGAGCACCAGTTTGTTCCGAAGAGGCTGCGTGGCCTCCATGGCTTGTATGCGCCGCGTCACTTCGACGGCAGCCTCGGCGGCGGAAAGACCGTGCACTTCCGCCAGCGGCGCGGGACGCACGGTGACGCCGGCCGACACGGGATGCGTCCCGAGCACGATGCTGAACGCGGAGCCTTTGCCGAGATGGCTGGCCACTTCGAGCCGGTAGCCCATCAACTCGCACAACGCCTTGGAAATGGTGAGGCCGAGGCCGGTGCCGCCGTAGCGGCGGGTCGTGCTGGGGTCGGCCTGCTGGAACGCCTCGAAGATGGCCGCGAGCCGGTCTTCGGGAATGCCGATGCCAGTGTCGGTGACGGTGATACGGGCCGGCCGCTTGCTGCCCTCCTCCACGGCGACGCTGACGGTGACGCTGCCCCGCTCGGTGAACTTGAGCGCGTTGCCGACGAGGTTGATAATGACCTGCTTGAGCTTGCCGATGTCGGTCTCCAGCGGAGCGACGTGGTCGGGCAGTTCGGCGATGAGCTTGACGGGACGGTTGCGGAGTTGCGGCTCGAACTGGCTGATGATGTTCGCCACCAACCGGTCCATGATCACCATTGAAGCCTCGATCTCCACCCGCTTGGCTTCGATTTTGGAGAGGTCGAGGACCTGGTTGATCAGGTCCAGCAGGTGTTTGCCGTTGGCGACGATCCGCTCCAGATACGTCATCTCCTCCGGGTGCAGGCTTCCGCCCTTGTTTTTCAGCAGGATGTTGGTGAAACCGATGACGGAGTTCAGCGGCGTGCGCAACTCGTGGCTCATGTTGGCCAGGAACTGGCTCTTGGTGAGGCTCGCCGTCTCGGCGGCTTCCTTGGCGTGGCGCAACTCCTCCTGCGCGCGCTTGCGCTCGGCGATTTCCACGGCCAGTTCGTCACGCGAAACCGTGACCGATTTCAGCTTCTCCGTCATCTCGTCGAAGGAGCGCGACAGTTGCCCGACTTCGTCCCGCGATCCCGTGCCGACCTTGTGGTTCAGGTTGCCGGAGCCAATGACGGCCGCGTCCTTCTGAAGCCGCTCAAGAGGCAGGACGACGCCGTGGTCGAACAGCCACGAGATGCCGATCAAGATCACCGCGATCAACGCCACGGAGGCCAGCATGACGATCGTGCTTTGGTTGCGCGCCGACGTCGCGCGATGGCGGCTGAGCGCGGCCAGTTCCGAGGCGTCGGACACCATCGTCTGGGTGCGGGCGTCCAACTGGCCGACAAACCGCTGTTTCAACTCAGGCGAGACGGCGGCGTCGGCGGGAAGCTTCCCGCGCTCGGCCTGGAGTTGCGCCAGGCCGACGAAAATGTTCCGAATCTCCTGATTGTTCTGCCGGCATTGCTTGAGGATGGTCTGGCTTTCCGGGTCGGCAAACTGCGCGCTGTTGAGCAGCCGCGTCAGGGAGTCGTGTTTCATCAGCCACTGCGCCTGCGCGCGCTCGCCGTCGTGCAGCACGTAGTCCGTCGTCAGGATTCCCAGCTCGAACAGGCCGCGGGTCAGTTCGTTCGCAATCGCGTTCTCCTGCCAGGCCGCGTTGATCTGCCGGAACGCCGTCATCAATGTCACCGACGCGAGCACTATGATGCCCAGCGAGCAGAGGATGATGATGTGCAACTTCGTCTTGATCTTCATCGCTTCGCCTTCAGCGAATGACACTCACCGCCGACGGTTTGACCGACAGCATTGCGTCGAGACGGACAAACTTCAAGTAGTTTGGCATCGCGACATTCTCCACCCAGCGGCCTTCCACGGCCCAGCGCGCCTGGTCTTCCATCGCCAGCAACAACGACTGGCTGAGCCTCACGCGCAGGTCCAGCCAGGGCCAGAGCCGGTCCAGCGCCGGCCCGCCGATTGCAAACGCGCGGGCCACGGCCGCCTTGGCGCGTTGTGGGTGCTGTTTCACGAACGTCTCCGCCGTCAGGAACGCGCGCAGGAGGCGGCGGACCGTTTCCGGGCGCTTCTCCAGAAAGGGATTGCAGAGCAGCAGATTGTGGTATTCCACGTGAAGCTCCGGCTCCTCGAACGTCACGGCGTTGTCGCCCAACAGCGCCGCCGCCCGGCTGACGAGCGGCTCTCGCAGGGAGCACGCATCCACCTCACCGCGGGCCAGCGCTTGGGGAAAATCCTCGGGCGCCAGGTCGCGGATCGTCACGTCCTTTTCCGGCACGCCTTGCTTCAACAGGAACATGTGCAGGAAGAAATGCACCGCTGACGCCTCCTGCGTGGCGATGCGCTTGCCTCTCAGGTCTTGCGGCCGGGCGATGCCGCGGTCTCTGCGCGCCACGATCCGCGTGTCGTTGTTGGACGAGCCGATGCTCGCCACGACGGCGAAGTCCCGGCGCTTGAAACTGCTGAACACAACCGGAGTCACCGCCGCCGTCGCGGCCTGCACGTCCCCCGCCAGCATCGCATCCAGCGCCAGCTTGCCGCTCGCGTATTTCCGCAACGACACCGCCACGCCCTCGCGCGCGAAAAGCTCTTCGGCGTCCGCGATGATCGCCAGCGACGCCAGCGGCACCATGCCAATCCCCAGCGTCACCGGGGTCATCTCCTCTTTCGCTGGCGGCGGTTCCTGTTTGCACGAACAGTAAAGCGCCGCTCCCAATGCCGCGGCAACGCACAACGCCCGCAGCGCGCCGGTCCTCGCCTCCACTCCTACGTGGGTCGTTTTGGGCGTGTTGCCCAAAACAACCATACGGCACGGACCGGCTGAAGAGACTGTGCGAAAAACCCCTTTTCGGTCAGGGAGGACTTGCGGTGTCGTCGCGCGGAGGGCATGAACAA
>Ga0163199_1002319_pt1 | contig 11653 bp, 16 predicted proteins | sample PL_2010_150m_FD_113537 | JGI IMG/M metagenome (GOLD analysis project Ga0163199, IMG submission 113537) | Freshwater microbial communities from Powell Lake, British Columbia, Canada to study Microbial Dark Matter (Phase II) - PL_2010_150m | ecosystem: Environmental > Aquatic > Freshwater > Lake ...
GGATTCCGCCATCGGCGTGGCCTGCCTGTGCGTGGCCAACGCACACGGACCAATGCCCGTACCCGCAAAGGCCCCCGCAAGGCCGCTGCTTCATTGAAGAAATAACAGGGATTGAAAGACCACTATGGCAAAAGCTCCCGCCAGTAACGCGGCCCAACGGGTCCGCAAGAAGGTTCGCAAAAACGTCGCAGACGGCATAGCGCACGTCCACGCCTCGTTCAATAACACCATCATCACGATCGCCGACCGGCAAGGCAACGCCTTGTCGTGGGCGTCCTCGGGTGGTCAAGGTTTCAAGGGTTCCCGCAAGTCCACGCCGTTTGCGGCGCAGGTCGCCTCCGAGGTGGCAGGTCGTGCCGCCATCGAGCAGGGAATCAAGAATCTTGATGTGGAAATCAAGGGCCCCGGTCCTGGTCGCGAATCTTCGGTTCGCGCCCTGGCTGCTCTTGGCATTCGCATCAACATGATTGCTGATGTGACCCCGGTGCCGCACAACGGCTGCCGTCCACAGAAGCGCCGCCGTATCTAAATACGGCACCCGTTTTTAACAAGCCCACCGCCACCGGCGTTAGCTGGTGGCTCCCGCACTGATGTGCGGCAGATGACATAAAGGAAGTTCAAGTGGCACGCTATCTAGGCCCCAAGGCCAAACTATCCCGCCGAGAAGGCACCGACCTGTTTCTCAAGAGCGCGCGTCGCTCCATTGGAGACAAGGCGAAATTCGACTCCAAACCGGGTCAGCACGGTCGCACTTCAGGTGCCCGTACCTCCGACTACGGTCTGCAACTGCGCGAAAAGCAAAAAGTCAAGCGCATGTATGGCATTCTGGAGAAGCAGTTCCGCCGCTATTTTGAAGAAGCAGACAGCCGCAAGGGCAATACCGGTGCCAACCTGCTGTCCTTGCTTGAATCGCGTCTGGACAATGTCGTCTACCGCATGGGCTTTGGCTCGACCCGCGCCGAAGCGCGTCAGCTGGTCTCGCACAAGGCTCTGACGGTCAATGGCAAGGCAGTCAATATCCCGTCGTACATGGTCAAGGCCGGTGACGTGGTTGCCGTGCGCGACAAGTCCAAGAAGCAGAACCGCGTTGTTGAAGCCCTGCAGTTGGCGCAGCAAGTCGGTATGCCGAGTTGGGTTGAAGTCAATATTGAAAAGGCCGAAGGCGTTTTCAAATCGGTTCCTGATCGCGATCAGTTTGCCGCCGACGTAAATGAGTCCTTGATTGTCGAGTTGTATTCGCGTTAAGAGTTTTACTAAAACATTATTTGTTCAAAATCGTTCCTGGGGCGCAGCTGCTGCGCTTCAGGTGCTTCGCCAGCCTTACCGGTGTAATGAGCCGGGGGTATTGAGAGGAAGTCTGCATGCAAAATAGTTTACTGAAACCCAAAGCCATCAACGTCGAGCATCTGTCCGCCCATCGGGCCAAGGTTGCTCTGGAGCCCTTCGAGCGCGGCTATGGTCACACGCTTGGCAATGCACTGCGCCGCGTCCTGCTCTCGTCCATGCCTGGCTACGCTGCCACCGAGGTCACCATCGCTGGCGTCCTGCATGAGTACTCTTCGATTGACGGCGTGCAAGAAGACGTGGTCAACATCCTGCTCAACCTCAAGGGCGTTGTCTTCAAGCTGCACAACCGTGAAGAAGTGACGCTGAGCCTGCGCAAGGACGGCGAAGGCGCTGTTACCGCGAGCGACATCCAGACGCCGCACGACGTAGAAATCGTCAACCCCGAGCACATCATTGCCCACCTCTCGCAGGGCGGCAAGCTCGATATGCAGATCAAGGTTGAAAAGGGCCGTGGCTATGTGCCAGGCACCATGCGCCGCCACGCCGATGAGCCGACCAAGTCGATTGGCCGCATCGTGCTCGACGCTTCCTTTTCCCCGGTCAAGCGCGTCAGCTACACGGTGGAGAGTGCACGTGTTGAACAGCGCACCGACCTCGACAAACTGGTGGTGGACATCGAAACCAATGGCGCCATCTCGGCTGAAGAAGCAGTCCGCGCATCGGCCAGAATTCTGGTTGAGCAACTTGCCGTGTTTGCCCAGCTTGAAGGCACCGAACTGGCCGCCTTTGATGCGCCCGCACCGCGTGGCAGCACGCAGTTCGACCCGATCCTGCTGCGCCCGGTGGACGAGCTGGAGCTCACCGTTCGCTCGGCCAACTGCCTGAAAGCAGAAAACATCTATTACATCGGTGACCTGATCCAGCGCACCGAAAACGAGTTGTTGAAGACCCCGAACCTGGGTCGCAAATCGCTCAACGAGATCAAGGAAGTACTGGCATCGCGCGGTCTGACTTTGGGCATGAAGCTCGAAAGCTGGCCACCAGCCGCACTCGAAAAGCGTTAATTTCTGGGGCCAGAAAAGGTCTCAGCGCCACGGGCAGTACCTGATACGGCTGCCTGAATAAAACCAAAGGAAAGTACCATGCGTCACGGACACGGATTACGTAAACTCAATAGAACCAGCGAGCACCGCCTGGCGATGCTGCGCAACATGATGAATTCGCTCATTGAGCACGAAGTCATCAAGACCACCTTGCCCAAAGCCAAGGAACTGCGTCGCGTGGTCGAACCCATGATCACCCTGGCCAAAGAAGCCACCGTGGCCAACCGCCGTCTGGCGTTTGACCGCCTGCGCGACCGCGACAGCGTGGTCAAGCTCTTCAACGACCTCGGTCCGCGCTTCAAGAGCCGTCCGGGTGGCTATACCCGCATCCTGAAAATGGGTTTCCGTGTCGGCGACAACGCGCCGATGGCACTGGTTGAGTTGGTCGACCGCCCGGCTGAAATTGAAGCCCCTGCCGGTGAGCCGGAAAAGGCTTGATAGAGTACAATACACACATACCGCGCGATGGAGCAGTCTGGTAGCTCGTTGGGCTCATAACCCAAAGGTCGCAGGTTCAAATCCTGCTCGCGCAACCAATAAATAGCGGTTTGCACCGTTAGCAAATGCCCACTTAATGTGGGCATTTTGCTTTTTAAGGCGCCCTTTTCTCTTAAAGGGGACGGAACCCTTTTGCGCTTAAAGGGGACGCGCTTAAAGGGGACGGAACCCTTTTACGGCTTAAAGGGGACGTACTGAAAAAGGGTACCGTCCCCTTTTATGATGTACTCACAGGAGCCGTGCCTCTTTCCCTTGTGCACTGAGTAGCGCCACGGCCTTCTTGTCGAATGAAACAAAAGTTTCCCCGCCAAGCCAATTGCCCTCAAAGGCGATCACACCATCCGCAAAATCCCCGCCTGCATTGAGCACCTCCAACCCCGCCTCGACTGCTGGCCGGTTCATTTCTACGTTTTCGCTGGCCATCAGTGCGCGGATCGCGCTAATGACGTCATCACTTTCAATGTTGTAGACGCTGCGCAGCACCCAAACAAACTCACACAAGCACGGCAGCGCAATGGCAATCAACGCGGCATCGGTCAAAACCTTGGCGGCGATGCTGGCTTGCGCCGGGTCATCGCGCACGCAAGAGCGAACCAGCACGTTGGTGTCAACGGTGATTTTCATGCCTTGCCAGCCCAAGCTCGCGCTGTTGCCTCGTTGATCTCTTCAATGGTCGCAATCTTCTTTGTCCGCTGCGCCAGCAGTCCGATGAAGCTGTTTATCGTGCCGGTCGTTTGGGCTGCCTTGAGCATGCCTCGACCATCTGGCAGTAAATCGAGTTCGATCTTTTGCCCTGGTTGAATACCGAGGTGCCGCAGTACGTCTCTTCTGAAAGTCACTTGTCCCCGGGCGGTCACTGTCAATGTTGTCATCGCTTGATTCCCTCGAAGTTTTGCAATAGCCACAGTGTAAGGCGAAATTGCATTATTTGCTCAATTCCTTGCAGCAAGCCAGGATAAAGGGTTGCGTCCCCTTTTATCATCAATTCCTTGCAGCAAGCCAGGATAAAGGGTACCGTCCCCTTTTATCGTCCCCTTTTATCAGCCCCCTTTTATCAGCCAGTGACCACCGAGTTGTCGAGTACAAACGGCATCAATCGCGTCCTGAGTCGAGTGCCTGGCGCACCGTGCAGCCCAGCTCCGCACCGGAGCCGAGTTCACGCAGGCGCTGCATGGCATCAAGTACACGTTGAGGCTGCTGCGCCGACGCCTGCGCACCTGCGCCAAGCGGAAAAGGGGACGGTACCTTTTCCCCTTTTCCCTGGATGCCGGGTCGGGGCCCGGCATGACGACTGTGAGGGCGATCTAGTCGACGGGAAGAAAGTTCTCCATTAGCAATGCCTGGGCGGGCGCAACAATGCGCATACCCAAATCAGCCTCAATCACGAGCAAATCCAGGTCCCCTGTAATCAACCACTTTGCAGCACTGGCCAGAGCGGTGTGAATGAACTTGTCATCGTCTTCATCTCTGCTGTATCGCTGCGCCGAAATGCTTGGGGGAATATCAACCCAGCGCCCCAAGGCCCGCGCGTCATGCAAGATTCCCTGGCGCGCCTCCATCGTCAAGTAGCGGTCGAATTTGGGTTTCCAGATTCGTGCTTCGAGTTCGGCGAAAGTGGGCGCCGAAAATACCGGCACACCATAAGCCAGCACTCGCCGCAGCACCTGTGATGGAGCTCCAGCTGGGGACAGGGCGGCGCTCAGCCACACGTTGGTGTCGACGACTACCCTCTTATCCAGGGCGTCAGCTTTCATCGGCCAGCAGGGTATCGAGTATCTCCGCCGTCATTCCGGCGCGCGCAGCGCCTTGGGCTGACGCGTCGAGTCGGTGTTGGAGGCGGTCGGCGTAAAAGGCGCGCATGGCTTCAAAGTCCTGCACACTAACCATCACTCCCACCATACGGTCGTGCTTGAGTACGCCCACTGGTTCGCGTTGCGCCCGATCCAGGAATTCGCCGAATCGCGTTTTAGCCTCATTAGCGGTAAATGTTTGCATACGATATTCCTTGAAGATAAATATCGCTTAATTTATCCGAAACGTTCGATTTGGTCAACCGGTAAAGTGGGATAAAAGTGGGATAAAAGGGAGGGATAAAAGGGGACGGAACCCTTTTTCGATGTGAAAAATTGAGCGCTTGGCAGGTTATTTCCCGCCTAACCCGGCTGGCTTTGACAAGGCACTCGGACGAGAAGCCGCCGCCCTCGGTGGCCGGCTTCAGGCCCCTGGCTGGGCGTCCTGCCCTCTCACCCAGAACGGCTGCATACGCATCCTTTCGCAAACCGCCTACCCCCAATAAAGGGTACCGTCCCCTTTTATGCTACGGGCGTTTTCATAGCAATTGCCATCCACTCAAGCCGCTTCCAGCCGGCGGGTGCGACGGGAGTTTCTTTGTGGTGCGGTCAGTTCTTCACGTATCACCTGCCTCACGGCATCGATCATCGAACGCTGCTGGATAAACGCCACCAGCGCGTCATTGATCAAGGTCTGGTAACTGCCTGTTCCAGCGCGCTCAACTTGCGCTCGGAAGTCATCAATTACCTTGTTGTCCAGTCGAATCGATATTTTGGTCTTGCCCGCCTCAAGTGGGATCACCGCGCCTTGCTTGGCGTCAGTGAAATCAATGTCCCGGTAGGGCTCAGCGACGATTTTTTTCATACATATTCCTTTGCGGTTTGTTGGCCTTCCAAGACGATATCAGTCGGTAAATGTCTGGCTCACGGTGCGTATAGACAAGCACCAATAGTGCTCCAGTGGCGCTCATCCCCAGTGTGACGAATCGCTGCTCGCCTTGCGCATCTGGATCTTCACGCGTAAGGGCAAGGTCATCCGCCAGCACGGTGGCAGCTTCTCCAAAAGACACACCATGCGCTTGCAGATTAGCAGCCGCCTTTGCCGGATCCCACTCGATATGCATGAGTTCATTGTATGCACAAATGTCCACCTGTCAAGCATTGGCCATTTCAATCTGCCCACCGATGCTCCATTTGCCGGCATCGAGGCCATTTTTAAGACGGCTGATGCCGAGAGCCGGTCCATGATTTTGCTGGAGATGCTGAGCAAGCCGGTGGCGATGCGTATTGAGACGGCCAGTTTGCGCCGGGCAGGGTGACTTACCGACTCGAAAGATTCGCTGACAGGGGTGTGGCTTCGGCTAACCGTTGATCGTCGCTTCCAACACACGCAAACGCGCGACGATGTCATCAAAGGCGGGAGCTTCGCCAATGAACATTCCCGCACCAATCATGCGCTGAAAATCTGCGCGCAAGGCGACCAATGCGTCTTCGTCCGGTAGCAGCCGGAGTTGGCGAGCAAGGCATGCATCATAGTTGGCATAGCTGGTGTTGTAGAAGGCTTTCTTGTGCTTCACAACATCAGCCAGGAGATCACGGTTGGCCAGGGCAGCATGCCCATACTCGAGGTCCGCCAACATGGCAAGGTCGTACCAATGGCGCGACAGGCGCTCTGCACTGGTACGAAACTCGCCGCGCTGACATTCAACATGCATTAATGTCGCCTTTTCCCAGAACGTACGCGCCGGGGACAGCACGCTCACCTGTGAGTTTGGAAACTCGAGCGTGGGAACGTGCTGGGCAATATCAGGCCGAACAACATGGAGCTCATTGGGCTCCGTGATATTTCGACCACCGAACTCGATCAATACGCTGTTGCCAACGTAGTCTGCAGCTGCGTCCAGCACGCTCGGATAGTGCACACGCAACTGCTCGCCGTCGTCACTGATCTCAATCCTGCCATGGTCAACACCGAACTCGGTGGCCAGTCTTTCTTGAAAATGAGGGCCAACGACGCCGTGCGCATGCTCGCCCACAAAGGATTTCAACGAATCACTGAACTTGCGCAGTTGGCTGTTCGACACATCGGCGGCAAACGGATCGAAGCTGCTGTCCAGCCCCCGGTAGTCAAGTGTGATGTCGACGTCCTCAGAAAACCGGGCGATTGCACCGAACACCTTGGACAGTGATGTGCCACCCTTGAACGCCATGGGCAATCTTCCCGGCATTGTGAACAAGGTCTGCAGCACCCAGCACACCCAGACATCTTTTTCCAGAACCACGGGGGAGCGGGAGAGTCGCGGCCCGAGCGCGCGGTAGATCTGCGATTGCTCACCCTGGCTCAGGTGCAGGAACGACTCAGGCATGAACACTCCATGCGGCACGCCCATGCCGAAGAAAAGCATCGCTCATCCAGGCGGGCATCGAACTGGTCGCGGACTTCAGCGCCTCAAACTCACTGCCTGATATCTTGCGGCGGATCTTCTCAATCAACAAGGGTGTCACTTCTGACTTGCCCAGGTACCACATCGCGGCCAGTGCCAGACCGGCAGGCCGACCGGCCAAGGTCAATTTGCGCTGACAAACGTGCTGCAAGCGAATCTCCATCTTGCCAACACGAATGCGTTTGGACGGACCCGAGGTCGAAAACACAGACTGGGTCGGAACCTGTGTGGTGAGTTCGAGTCGGCGAGCGGCTTCCGCGCCGTGAATCTGGATGATGGATCCTGTGGTCCTGGCGACGGTCTCGGCCACCTTGATTGGCTCCGGCATCACCTTATCCACAAAGCGGTTTACCTCAGGGCGTACGAAAACACCACGCGTCACTCGCTCGACGCAACCCGCTTTGACCAAGCGAGACAGAGTCTGATCAACTGACGCACGCGTGCCAAAAGCCAGAAAGGCCGTCGGGGTGAAGGGCTCCCCAACCGGCATCCCTTCGATGCACTGGCGAATCAGCTCAGCGGTTTTGGTGCTTGTACTCATGTGTGAAAATATACGCGAGTTTCTGACAAATAGCAACTACGAGGATTCTTCGAACCCAGCAGCCGATGGTCCGTTTGCCGGCATTGAGGCCATTTTCAAGACGGCTGATGCTGAAAACCGGTCCAAGATTTTGCTGGAGATGCTGAGCAAGCCGGTGGCGATGCGTATTGAGACAACTCGCCTGCGCAAGGCAGGGTGACTTACCGTTTCCGATTGAGCGGAACGCCTTCTTGCCCAGCTACGCCAACTCAGCGAGCAACTCCGGGTGGCGACTGACCAGTTTGAGTAGACTTTGCGCGGCACCGCTGGGTACCTTGCGGCCCTGCTCCCACTCCTGCAAAGTGCGCACCGACACGCCAGTAGCTCGTGCAAACTCTGACTGCGACAAGCCCGCCTGGCTGCGTGCCGCTAAAAGTTGCCACTGCGGGCCCACCAATATCTCTTGGGTCTGCACCGTGCCGTTGGCCAAGGTCACCGTTCGGCGCACACTGCCATCAGCCAACGGCTCAAACGTGGTGGTACGTGCCGCTTTGTTGGTCTGCAACTCCCGCACCGCTTCGAGTAGTTCTGCGCCAATATTGCGATTGGCATCACGCGCCTTTAGTTGCGCATCAGTCATCATGGTCCAGCAACTCCTTCAATTGTTTCAGCACCGCTGCGGAAATGCTGGTGCGCGCGCTCTTGGCATAAATCAAAGACTGTCACGATTTGAGTTTTGCGTGGATACCAACTCAGGGAACGATCTCGATGGACGCCATATCCAGGGTGATCAGCGCATCTTCAATCAAAGTCCTGTTTTCAAGCAAGATTTTCAGCGTCGCAGATCGTGACTGGTTGAGGGTCTTGAGCCTTATCACCTTCGGTGGTTGTCCCCATACCAGCGACAACTCCTGAAAGTCTGCGTCGCGCGTCACGATGACGTAGGCTTCGTCTCTGGCTCGTTGCCATACATCTTTGTCAGTTGCAGACTCCATGCCAAGCAACACCACCTGGCTGCTGTCGGGGTAGTCATGCTGCAAGAATGGAACCAATCGGCGTGACAGGTTCTCGTCTAGCAGCAATTTCATTGCGTTTTAAGAGAATAGACCTGATGCTCCCGGTCTGCTGCATAGGCCAAAACAGCCAGGATGTCTTCTTTGGTCAGTTCAGGAAAATCATCCTGAATTTCCTGCTGCGACATTCCGCTCGACAGCATCGACAGGACGTCGTACACAGTGATTCGCAAACCCCTAATACAGGGCCTGCCACCGCGTTTACCAGGCTCCAGCGTGATCAGGTTCATTCACAGCTCCTAGGTTTAATCACTACGTTTGGGGTAACTGTAGCAGCACAGTGCGCCCCCCATCAACTGCACAAGCAAAGGTAACGTTTCAGCTCCTGCGCAGGTTGGCAAATTTGATGAAAAATCCGCGTTTCGTTTCCCTAGCAAAAACTGCTGAAAGGCAATGTAGTCGGCTTCACTGAGGTAGTCGTACACCATCTTGGTGAACAGGCCAGACTCGATGAATTCGTATCGCAATCGTCAGATTATACGCTTAAAGCGTATAGACAAAGGCTATTTTGCAATACACCGCCATATCGGCCCCCCAGTCTCCACCCAGCAACTTTATCTTCCCCATTCTCTGAAATTTGACTTGATAGCTCCTCGCCTGTAGAGCCAACATGCCTCAACCGCAAAAGGAATGAGGCCACATGGTTTTAAGGCGGACAAGATTCTGGAGTACGCCCAGCGCCGAAACATCGAGATTGTTCGAACCTATGCAGATAACAGTGCTGAGGACTCAGGACTGAGTGCTGAGTTAAAGTCAAATACAGCTACCGCAGCCGGGTATTACCCTCAGTCCTCAGTCCTCAGTCCTCAGTCCTCAGTCCTTTCCCCGCCTACGTGGCCGAGCAGTTCGAGAACGATGGCTCACCGGTTTCTACCATCGTCAAAGGCGTCAAGCGCGCCATGGCGGGTGAGTATTCACGCGAACTCTCAACCAAGGTGTTCATCGGCCAATGCCGATTGATTGAGCTGGGCTTTAGGCAGGGTGGGCACGCGGGCTATGGCTATCGCCGCATCATGATCGACCAGGCGGGTGAATTCAAGGGTGAGCTCAAGCACGGTGAGCGAAAGTGCATTAGTACGTACAGGGTGGTCCTGGTGCCCGGCCCGGCCGAAGAAGTGGAACTGGTCAACAACATGTACCGCTGGCTGGTTCATGACAAGCTCACGGTCCCGCAGATCGTCCGGCGTTTGAATGGCACGCAGTTGTCGCCTGAACCGGGTTTGCCCTGGACATTCGGGCGGGTGCGCCAAATCCTGACCAATGAAAAATACATCGGCAACAACCTTTACAACCGCAGCTCCTACAAGCTCAAGACGTCCCGCATCCCGAACCCCCCTGAAATGTGGATCCGCAAGGAAGCCGCCTTTCCGGGCATCGTGCCCAAAGAGATGTTTGTTGCCGCCAGCGCGCTGGTAAAAATCAATCGCAGCAGCAGCCAAGAACTGCTTGACCAGCTCAAGCAACTTTTTGAGAAAACAGGGGTGCTGACGCGTGATGTCATTGCGCAGACTGCCGGCATGCCCTCGGTCCAAACCTACGTTTCGCGCTTTGGCGGCTTGAGACGTGCCTATGAGCTGATTGGCTATTGGCCGACTAGCGATCCGGACCACCAGGAGGCGAATCGCCGCATCCGGCGCATGCACCCAGAGATCATCGAACGGACCCACGCTGCAATCGCGAAGTGGGGCGGCACGGTTTGGCGCGACCCCAAGACAGACTTGATGCATGTCAACCAGGAACTGATCATTTGTGTGCTGATGGCGCGCTGCCACACCGACATCAGTGGCGAGCAGTGCTGGCGCGTTCGCTTTGACCCGGTCAAACTGGCACCCGACATCACCATCGCCATCCGCCTGAATGACACGAACCAGGCTGAGCTTGACTATTACGTGATGCCCGCGCTTGATCTGGCCGGGCCGGCGTTGAGCATTTTCAGCAGACGGGAAAGCAGTCTGGATTGTTTTCGTTTTGACAGTCTGGACTTTTTCTACGGCATGGCGGAGCGCATGCAAGTGGTGCGACGGGGGCATGGATTGCCACGCTTCGCTCGCAATGACCAGACGGGGGGAACGAAGAGATTTTCTCGTAATGACAGCCCGGTGTATCAGTAACTTCCTGCTCGCTAAAAACTGCCCAAACACCGCCACACCACGATCGACGACCACCCACCACCAAGGAGCTTCACATGCTTGACAGTCTGCAACTACCAGCACCAACCCGAACATTGCCCGCCACGCCGGAGGCGGTGACGATGGTTCCGGTGAACCGCATTGAGGTTTTGAACTCGCGTGAGCGCAACAGCAAGATCTTCAACGACATTGTCGAAAACATCCGGGCCATCGGCCTGAAGAAACCCATTACCGTCACCCAGCGGCCCACGGATGATGGCGAGCCGAGCTATTTGCTGGTGTGTGGGGAAGGGCGCTTGAACGCGTTTCGCATCCTGGGGCAAAGCCACATTCCGGCGTTGGTGGTGGATGTCAGTGACGAAGACGCCTTCATCATGAGCCTTGCAGAAAACATTGCCCGCCGGGGCTACCGCCCGTTGGAGATTCTGGCTGACATCGAGGTGCTGCGCAAACGCGGCTACAGCGCCGACGTCGTTATCCAGAAAACCGGCCTCTCGCCCAAGTACGTCAAAGACATCATGTTCTTGCTGGAGCAAGGCGAAGACCGGCTGATTGAAGGCGTGCAGCGTGGCTTTATACCGCTGACCACCGCACTGGAGATTGCCCGTGCCAAAGACAGCAATGCCAATCTGGGCGACATGCTGCAAGAAGCTTACGAGAGCGGTCAACTCAAGGGCCGCCAGATCATCGAAGCCAAACGCCTTCTTGAAAAACGTCAGGAACTGGGCCCAGGCTCCAAATCAGTGGCGCAGGTGCGCCCCGTTACCACCAGCTACAGCCTGGTGAGCACTTACCAAAAAGAGGTGGAC
>Ga0163199_1002320_pt1 | contig 11651 bp, 6 predicted proteins | sample PL_2010_150m_FD_113537 | JGI IMG/M metagenome (GOLD analysis project Ga0163199, IMG submission 113537) | Freshwater microbial communities from Powell Lake, British Columbia, Canada to study Microbial Dark Matter (Phase II) - PL_2010_150m | ecosystem: Environmental > Aquatic > Freshwater > Lake ...
GTGTGCGTTGAAATGTTTGATAACGCAAAATGCTGAAGGCGAAAGCGATGGGTACCGCGAGGGCGAGATAACGTAGATCGAGATCGTTCCAGAAATAACTGCCGCTGTTCGCGCTGAGTGTTCGCACCGTGATGACGATGATGTAAGGCAGGGCGAGAGAGATTCCTAAAAGAAGAAATATCGCTTGGCGGCGTATGCGTTTGCTGACGTTGGGTTGTGCCACCAGATAAAGTAGTCGAGCGAGATAGAAGAGGGCACTGACCCCGAACCAATTATTAACGATGACGTTGCCGAATGAACTGAGAGTATTTGAGATCGCTGTTTCGTTCGCCCAACGCAGAGGCAGTGAGAGCGCGTAGAGAAATCCGATCACAATCATTGCAATGTAAAGGAGCACGATCAACCGCGACATTGAGCGATGCATCGGTTGAGGAAATAACGTGGCGAGATGAACCGTCGTTACGCCGATGAATGTAGCGAAGCCAACCCAAACGAGATCGAGGGCGCGCGTGACGTTGGTTGATTCGGGGAAGATGCTGTTGATGGTGAGCCAAAGCGAAGCGGCGATGAATGACATGGCGAGAGCGAAGATGCGGTTGACGGGATCATCGGGGCGCACGCGATACACGGCAATGGCGAGCAACCAAAACCCCAAGCCGTTGATGATGTCGGGTAGTTTGATGTCAAAAAAATTTGCTAACGAGAATCGTTGAAGGTCGAGATCAAGATTAATTTGATTCTCGCCTCTCAACACGGTGATGCCGACTCTGCTGGGCGATTCTTTGCCTTCGTATACCCGAAATGATTCCGCCGTGAACCCTTGTGACTCTAGCGCGACGATCACATCTTCGTAGCGCAGCTGCCCGCTGGCGATGACTCGCCACCAACTCGGCGTGGCGGCGTTGACGCTCCACGTATTGCGCGAGTGATTTAACCCGACGATGAATCCGCCGAAGGGTTGCCCGATGTCGTTATAAACATTGAGCGCAGAGACGAACCCGAAGGCGAAGATGAAACCGAGTAGAACAGTGAGCCAATGACGACGCATGGTGATCAATGAACAATGAGACAATGAAGAATGAACAAAAAAAACAAAATCCCAAAATCCCAAAATCCAAAATTCCAAACTCCAAACGCCTAACAACCTAACCACCTAACAACCCAACCACCCACCTACCGACTCAGATCATAAATCATGCACGCCTTCGCCAGCACAACTACTTTGCGTAAGTTCGGTGCTTGCTTGCCCATCTCGTTCAGTCCCAGTTTGTCGTAGACGTGACCGATATAATTTTCGGCGGTCTTGGGTGAGAGGCTTAATGCTTGTGCGATGCCCTCCGTGTTGTGTGAAGCGGCAAGACGATGAGCGATCTCTTGCTCGCGCGGCGTGAGTCCGTTAAATTCTTTCACTGCATTCTCAACCCACACACGCTCCTCAACCGTCAACCGTTTAAGCAACTCCTCTGCCAGCCCGCGCTGGTTGGCGTGAACTTCGGGGTCAATCACCACGCGCCCCGCCATTACATCGTGAATAGCATTGAGCAACGCGCTCGGCGGGCAACCTTTTAATTTATAAGCAATGCCGCGCACGCCCTCACGAATCATCTCCAACACTTCACTGCCGCGATCTTCGTAAGCCGAAAACAACACCACGCCGAGATCGGGATGCGCGCGTTTGATTCGATTCGCTAGTTGCACACCAAGACTCTGTGATGAGCGTGAAGTTGAATCGGGCGAAGGCGGGATCGAAATATCCAACACCGCCACATCGGGTGACGCCGACTCGGTTAAGTTCCACGCAGTCGCCTCGTCGCCCGCCTCCACCACTTCCGCGCCCTGACTCTGCAAATAGAGTCGAATGCCTTCGCGGTTGAACACGTCATCGTCAACGAGCAAGATTTTCATAGCGAATAGTTTAACGCAACGAGATGGTTGACGCGAATCATGGACAAGGCGCGTAAACGGTGATCATCAATAATCCAACTACAGATTCTTTCTCGCCAAATCATAAAGTTCGACTCGGCAACTCGGTTGAACGCGCGTAGTAAACTTGCAGTAGAAAACGAAGTTTGACAAATCGCCACATAAAGTTAAACTACTCCTTGACGATAGAAAGCCAGCGCACTTGCGATGGCAACGGGGGTGGTGGCCTCACACACTCCGAGCCGTCCGCAAAAGATGCGTGGCGGCTCGTTGCGTTTATACCCATTGGGAGTGAAGCAGTTATGCCGAACATGAAGGCGCAAAGTTCTACTTCAGGAATCCGCGACAACTATTTACGCGGAGCGATTGGCGATTTCCTCAAGGAAAAGATCAAAGCCAACTCGTCGCTCTTGGTCGTGTCGGCCTACTTCACTATCTATGCTTACGAAGTTCTCTTGCCCAACTCATGAGTGTAAGCGCAAGTTGTTTTTTATCTTTGTCAGGTAACACAGCAGTTGCTCAATAGGTGTATTGTGCTGCAAAAAATCCTTTGACAAGCCACATCGGGTAGTTATAATGCTCATAAACCAAACGTTAAGAATAGATGGAACATGGCTCGCCTGAAGCGCCGCATAGCGGGACCCACTGTCGAAACGGCTGTAATCGCATGTTCCAACTAATTTCAAGAGATTGTCACTTGTATTCGAGCGTATCATTCCAGCCCATTGATTAATATGAAAACGGCAGGAATGTGGGAAAGACTTAGCATAAGGATGCTGGAGGGACTATGGTTCGATCTTTCTTGAGTCGTTTCACCCTTGCCAGAATTGAATCAAAAGGACGCAGACTCGGCGCGCCAATTGTTGAATTTCCGGCGAAGACAATTTCAGTAGCAGGTGACGATATCAACGTGGGCTACGCGTTGGAATGGCTCTTTGACGAATGGTTGGCGAAATGGCTGTTGCCAGTCAGCGCATTTTATCTCCCCCTGCCCCCCGACGCCTACGGGGTGCTTATTCCTCCTGGTGGAAAAAGGGCCCGCGTAGAAAGCGGCCTGTTCAAAAACCTCCCCCCCGGACTGTATAAACTGCAATATGTAGATAAGCGGACCCGTTTTGATTCTGCATCTCCAGTCTCTGAAACAACGCGTGACCACAGAAATCTGACTCTTGAAGTCATCCTTCACTACCGCGTAACTGATCCTATAGAAGTGCTTGATAAAATTGACCATCCGGTGGAAACGCTTTTCGGTGACGTTGAAGACGGCCTGAAGCAATACATCCGCACTCATAACCATAACGATATAGCCGACTCAGAGAGCAGCAAATTGCTCTCGTTCTTGACGGAAAGGCATAAGGGGCGTTTGCAGCTTTCCAAAGCTTTTGAGATCACGGGGATCGAAATAAAAAATATTACCCGCGACCCGATCTCTGTAGAAACATGGCGCAATGCTAGCGAGCAAGGTATGGAGAAAGAACTTCTGGCGCAAACGCAGGAAATTGAGCGCCTAAAAGCTGAACATAACAACGCGCTGGTTAAGAAAGCGGCTCAAGCAGAATTTGATAAACAAGAAATTTTGCGCCAGGTGCGCTCGAAAGATATGGAACTGGAAAGAGTGCGTGAGATATATCAAAATCGGCACGATGATATGGTCACACTTATGAACGTCGTCGAAAAAATCTTGGAACCTGGCATGTATCCACGCGATGTGAGCCCAATCAAGAACATCATTGTCGAACTGAGGGAAGCTCTCAAAGAGGACACTTTCAACTCTGCACCGCCCGTCGCGTCAGAAGCCAAGCCCGCTCCCAGTGAATCTCCCCGCTCATCAGAGAACGATAAAATCGGAAAATTGACCAACACCCTACTCAATCTGCTTGAGCCGCACAAATGAATGCCCCGTTCCTTGAACTAACGCAAATGCAGGATGGCTGGAATGCGACATTTGCTTTTCAAGTCTTCCATCGCCCGGCAGACGAATGGCTCAAAATGCGCTGGGGGTTTAACGCTGCTGCATTGCTGGATGAAGCCATTGATCGACAGAAACTTTTCATTGAATCACAGTCCATTACTGAGGACGAATTCCGCGCCGGAGCATTACCCAACCGTACTTTAGCCTTGCGTGGCATCAACATACCGGACACGGGTCTGCAAATAGGACTGCTTGGCAAAACGGATGCGCCAAGCAAGGAACAAGCGCAGCAGAGCGGGCTTCGCTATGCGCGCGAGATTTACTCCACCTTTCCCCACGACTTTCTCATCGTCCCCGCCAAATCACAGGAAGAGTATCGTCAACTTGCAGGCGAAGGCTTACTTACTAGCAAAGCGAGCGTGGCGCAAATTCGACGCGGACTAGTGTCTATCTTCTCGACCCGATACCAATACCTCACCGGCTTTTGGCAAACCGGCATCCGTTCCAACGAACAAATCTGGCGCGCACTAGCCGCCATGCCAAATCCGGCAATGTTCAATATCATCCTTCAACCTTCAGCATTGTTTGATAACGAAAGACAAATTCTGGCGGAAATCAAAAAACGCCTTGCCAGTACAGAAAAAGATCCGAGTGTCATAGCAGTTAACATCCCGTGGATAGAAAATTGTATAAAACGGCGACTCGCGGCATGGAAAAAGAATTTCATTTTGCAAGTGCATTTGGTGGTGGAGGGCGAACTCGACGACAATCTTCCACGCAGCATCGGCTCGGCACTCACCCGCGACACAGGAGACTTGCCTTTACCCGGTTCTCTGGTTACAGGACCCGAGACTGAAACCGAATCTCAAATCTGGCGCGAGAAAATTCGTAGACTTGAAATTATCCAATCATCCATACACTTGGATGATCTCGCCGACTTGGACGAGGCATTTGCTGTTTTCCGTTTTCCATACCGTCCCGAATCTGGCTTGCCTGGCGCAAATTTCCTTGAATTAAAAAAAGAGCCGCTGCCCATGCGGAACTAATAAGAACAGTAGCGATATGTCATCAAAACAGATGACCAAAGAACTTGTGCGAGTCTGCGTTATTAAACACCTTCCACAGGGATTGTCTGTGGAACTTGATGGCGGTCGCCGGGGTGTCATCCGCAAGCGCGAAATTTCCTGGAAAAGTGGAGATCTCTCTAACTGGAAAGATACTTACCCGGTAGGTTGGAAAGGGTTAGCGGTTCCCATCTCTTCGCAAAAAGGTCAGGCGTTCGAACTCAGCCTAAGACTGGCAGAAAATGATCCTTGGGATAATTTCGCAAAAAATGTTGATCATCGGAAAGTATTCGACGGAGTAGTTGTTGGCGTTGTTACATTTGGGTCCTTTATTGAAATCGGGGCAGGATTAACAGGACTGTTACACCGCTCTCAAATTCCAGCGTGGGCAAAAGCTGCTCCACTTGATCTTTTCTGGCCAGGCGATAAGGTGCGTGTACTTATTCGCGAAATAGATTACGAGCAACGGCACATCAGTCTCGGATTGCCACCCGTATCACAGCCAGAGGATGTGTCTTTTGTGTTAAGCAAAACACCTAAGCAGCTACTTTCGAGCAAGGGGATTAACTCCACTCTGGATGCGTTTTTCAAACTGGGCGCGCCTAAAAGACGGATCCTTGTTGTTGAAGATGAACCTGAACAACGGATTGTTATTTCCAACTGGTTACAGCGGATTGGGCAGCGAGTTGACACCGTAGAATCTGCCGAACAGGCACTGGACTTTTTACAAAAACACCAACCGGACCTTGCATTGGTAGATATTGGCCTCCCGCAAATGGATGGCATTACCCTCGCCGAAATTATCCTTGAGAAATGGCCTCAAATACGTGTTATCAGCACCACCGATTGGGCTCGTGCTGATGAACTGTCCGAAAAGATTGAATCTCTACAAATGCGTGGAGCGGATTTGCTAATCAAGCCTATTCTGCCCGATGACCTCATTCCCCTATTAAAAAAAGCGGATGAGAAAGGACTGCCCGGGCTAGAACCAGCTCTACCGAAAATTTTCGGCTTGAAAAAGGATGACAGAATTCTGGATCTGTTGCGGAAGTGTCGCGCTCTGCTTGGCTATGATCTAACGATTCTTTTTGCGTTGGACCCGACGAAGCGCACGGTACATGTTGTAGAACAATCACAAGGGGAAGTGGTGAACGACACCATACTCCAGTCGCTGATTTTTAGCCCAGTGAGAGATGTCGCTGAGGATCGAAAAAGTATTGCTCTAGGTGAGATTTCACTCCAAGAGCGGGAACGTTTTCGCTATCTTCTTGATCTTCTCCCAGCAATGTCTTGCTGCATTGGCGTCCCTATTCCCGCACAGACTCCCCTGGATTACGCGCTTTTTGTCTTAGATAAAGATCCACATCAAATCAAGCCTGAACAAAGTGTTTATGTGGAGGCAATAGCCTTAGCACTTGGGGCTCTGCTGGAGCAAGAAGCTTTCAACGAAAAATCTTTTCTTATCCAACGGGCAGCATTAATAGGACAACTTACTCGCTCCTTTGTCCATGAGATAAACAACATCATTGCTCCATTGTCTTCCCGGTTGGAAAATTTCCAAACGAGGCTTTCTCAGTTGGATAAGGGTGCCCCCTCACCAGAGTTGGAAGAGAAAAAAAAGAGTTTGGTTACAAACGAGCTATTCGAATTTCAATCTAACATTCGCAAAATAATCAATACGACTCGTATGTTTGGGCGAATCGTTGCAAAGGAGAAACTTGAAGTCTTGCGAGTAGACAAGGTGATTGAGGAAACCCTTTACCTTGTACGCGATGCAGGAAATCGTTCCCGCGTAACTATCTTGTTCAAGCCACCAGAAAAGCTGCTCATTATACGTAATCAGGGTGCGGCATTAGAGCAGGTACTTCTGAACGTTTTATTGAATGCGATACAACAAATTGCAGAGATACGTCCCGAATTAGGCGGCTGGATAAAAGTTCAAGTTGAACCCCCCAATGCAAACGGAGAGATTCTGCGAATTCTCGTGGAAGATAACGGTCCCGGTGTTCATATCAGCCTTTGGGAAAAAATATTTGATATTGGGTTCACTACTCGCCGTGATGGAAGTGGTATAGGGCTATTTATTTCACGCAGCCTCATAGAGAAACAAATGGGAGGAAAAATATATGTGCAGGAAAGCCGCGTGCTTGGAGGGACCACATTCGCCTTGGAAATCCCCAGCCAGTTTTAGTCTGAAAGGATTGCTATGTGCCGTGTTTTGATACTTGATGACGATGCTTATGGCGCGGAAGAAGTGAAAACGACTTTGGAACTGAACAGCAACGCCAAAGCCGATGTTTGCGTTAACCTGAAGGATGCTCTTGCGCGGGTGACCAAAGCTAGCGATAGTGGAAAACCGTACGAAATTTTTCTGATAGACCTTATTCTTGGTCCGGGTACAGACGGTATTGAAGCCATGAAAGTATTGCGCCGTGCTAGTCCGGATTCAGACGCCATTATTTTCACTGGCTTCGGCGACATGGAAAGCGGACTGAGGGCTTATCGCGCCGGGGCTTTTCGCTACCTCTCCAAGCCCTTTGACAATCAGGAATTGCTTTATTTAGTTGAGGCTCTGAAGGAATGGCGCAAAACACAAAGGGAACATAGCTGGCAGAAGATATTTGGTAGCATGATGGAAGCCGCTCTGAAACAAAAGAAATTTCATGCTGTCGCCAAAGTAGTTGTTAACCATTCTCTCAAGCTGGGGTTTGAGAGGGCACATTTATTTTGGGTTCCAACGCGCGAAGATGTAGATACAGGAAACTTATTTGGCGAAGCTTGTGCAGGAAAAGATAGCATCCCCAATTTTAGCGGCAGTTTATTTCCGGATTGGTACGGCCTGGGGCGGGTTCGCAAATCAAGGAATGTAGTCTTTATCAACAAAGATGAGATCAATGAACGCAGGCAAGGATCTAAAAGATCTGAAGGCAGAATCTTTGCACTTCAAGGCGAGGCCGCAGCATTGCCCCTGTGGCGCGGGGAAATTCTTATAGGAATATTGTTGTTAGACGACTATGGGCGCTCCGATAAAATTCTGAGCGAGCATGAACGTACTTTGTTGAATTTGTTTGCTCGGCAAATATCTGTAGTCATGGATCACGCAAGCATTTATGCCAGCGAAAAATGGGCATTAAAGGAAGCCGATATTATTCGCAATATTGTCCATGACGTGACTACTCGAGCTGCTGTTGCGAGTTTACCTAAATTGTTGGAGGAGGTTCGTAACCAAATTGGGCAATTAATGGATGTCTCTAATTTTGCTGTGGCTTTGCTCGACGAAGAAATAAAGGAATTGATTTTTTATTTGCTCTATGAACAGGGTAAACCTAAAGAAGGCGTACGCCGCGCCACTTCACAGGGACTTGAGAGTTTTTTACTTGAGGGACAGGGCGGATTACTTCTGAAAAACGGCGACGTGAAAGAATTCGTTGAAAAAAACCACATTCAAGTTCAAGGAAGAATGCCTGCCGGGTGGCTTGGTGTTCCGTTATGTGTTGGCAGCGCAACCATTGGCATGCTCACTCTGCAACGTTTTTCTGGAGACAAGGATTTTTTAGAGCGCGATCGCCAACTTCTCGTGTCGGTGGCGGATCAGCTTGCCGCAGCTATTCACATTAGCAAATTGGCGGAAGCGGAAAGAGAAGATACCCGCCGAATGCAAAATCTTCAACGCGCCAGTGTTGATATGCTGTGGTTAGCTCGCGAAAATGAGAGTCATTTATGGAATGTTGTTCTTACGCTTACAACCGCCAACTTCGGACTAGGATTTAACCGCGCACTATTGCTAACGACAAATGACAATCAACGCTTTTTGTGTGGCGAGACGGGAATTGGTTCAGACAATAGAAGCGATGCTGAGAGGGATTGGAAACGGGATGAAAAACGGCATTATGATTTCGATGCATACATATCTGACTTGCAGGCAAATAAAATTATCCCCACTCCTTTTGCCAAGCATGCTAGTAAGATCAGGATAGAGTTAGATGAATGTCCAGAAGTCATAAGGCAAGTTATCAAGAATGGAGTACAAGAAATTATCTTGGAATCGGATGTCCGCGCGAAGCTGCCTCGCGAAATCAATCAGCACTTCTCTTTTTCCACTTGTGCTCTATTACCTGTTCGGGCAGGCAAAAATGTTCTTGGTCTACTTATCGTTGATAACAAACACAACCGGAAAAAACTGGATAAAAAATCGCTCGACCGCCTACAGACCTTGCTTGACAACGCAGGATTGGTTCGCGAGACATTGACGCAAAGTCATAACAGTGCAAGTCTGTTGGAGGCGAACTACGATATTATGGGGGAGGCCGGGAGTCAATCTTTAAAGGATACACTCGATCATATTTGCAAAACAGCTCGTGCCATTAGCGAATCCGATTGGGTAGTTATTTTTCCAATCCTCCCCGGTAGTACTGAACGTTATAAGTTTGACGTTGAAAATATTGGGCATGATGGTGTCTTGAAATCGCGTATCCGAAGCATTAAAGGCAACCCGAGGATCGGCGGAATTGCTCAACATGTTTTAGAAAAAGGCGAACTTATAATTCCCAGTATAGATAGCGACGATTCAATAATTAGTAGATTGAACTTAAACAATAATCATTTCATTCAAAGCGAAGGTGTTAAAGCTTTGATTGGCGTGCTTGTGCGTAACCCTTATTCGGAAGAGTCGCTTGGTATTCTGTACCTAGATTACCGTCGCCCACGAGAATTTTCAGAGCCTGAGGTGCGCCATGCAAAATCGTTTGCGAGTTTGGCAGCAGTAGCAATTTCAAAGGTGCGCCATCTGGACGAGTATAGGCAACGTGAGCGGTTGAGGGTAGCTTTAGAAACTGCGGAAATCATCGGAAAAGAGCTGGAACTTGAGGAAATTCTCGTCAAGGTTTTACAAAAGTTGCGGGGACTTTTCAAGCACACCGAATTATGCGTTTTGCTTTATGAGGAAGACGAAAACGCGCTCAAGTTTGCTCCAGCAACTCTGAAGTTCTATCACATCAAAAACCCAGAATTCAAAAACAGGCAAAACTTTCCGCTTAGACAACCAGAGCGAGGTTCCATAGCTTGTAAAGTCGCCGAAAGGGCTTTACGAACGCACAAGGTGGAACATATTAACGTTCCAGATGTAATCTCTGATCGTGACTACCTTCCGTTGAATCCTAAAACGCGTTCCGAATTATGCGTCAGCCTAATGGGAAGCAGTGGGAACTTGCTCGGAGTTCTGGCGCTTGAACGTTCAGCAAGCGTTTTTGAGAAAGACGACATCGATCTGATAGAAACTGTTGCGCGTCAGTTGGGGCTGGCTATAGAACGTGCTCAGCAAGCTGAACAACTTAGGTTTTTATCCACTGTTTCGACTATGACAGCTTGGGCTGCCGATGTTGCCCATGATGTAAACAACGAAGTCGGGAAAATTCAAGATCTGACTTACCTTATACGGGAGTTTTCTTCTGAAAACTCAAAAATTTGCGAATATGCTACACAGATTGATGAGAGTGCCAGACTGCTTTCCAGTGTTGGCCCTTGGAGTACACAAACCAAACGGCCAATACTATTGGACAATTCAATTAAGCAATATATAGGGCATTTGGCGAATCAGCGCGGTATTCAGGTTGTTACCTATTTGGAAGCAAGTGGCATTTATATTCGCGCGAATCCGATGGAATTGCAACGGATACTTAAGCACCTTGTGCGCAATGCTGATAAAGCCATGAGCAAATTATCGGAAAAGAAGATCGAGCTTTCCACACGTCCTCTGAGAGACGGAAAAGTTGAGATTCTATTTAGAGATTATGGATCTGGTATGGATGAGACGGTACGTGCCGATGTGTTTCGCCGCGCTACAAGCACGAAAGAGCGAGGCGGAGGGTACGGACTTCTTCTTATCCGTCAATTGATTGAAGCAATGGAAGGTACTATTAAATTACTTCCATCAGACGGGGACAATCTTGGGGCTGTTTTTTCTATTAGAATCCCGGCAGTAGATATGTTTGCGACCACAGAGTGAAAGGGTAAATCTATGCCAGGAACGGGCAGATTGTCAGCCATACTTAACATTCCTGTACGTGTTCTCATCATTGACAATGACAAGCGGGCGGTGGGCATTTTTCAAGAATTAACTTCTCATTGGGGATACGAGGCGGTTGTAGCTGAAGGCGAGGGGATGCGTTTGCTGACAGACGCAAAGGAAAAAGCCAAGGAACACCGATGCCAACTGGCACTCGTTGATATGCGCTTGATAGATGATTCCGATGATGATGACACTAGCGGGCTGGATTTGATTGCGCAGATCAAGCCCGCTGGATCTATTGTGGTGAGTGGACATGGAAGCGCAAAAGTTGCTCTTCAGAGTGTTCATGAGAAAGGTGCCCTTAACTTTGTTGGTAAAGAAGAAGGTCCGTTATCTATAAAGGAGAAATTGCAGAAAGAGGCATTGAAGATTTCGGCGAGAGAAAGACGAATGAGAATTACTTCGGCAGATACACTTAGTATGATTGCGACGACCCTGTTTGAACCAACTATCCCAATAGAATATCACGATCAGATCGTGGATGTATTTGCCCAATTATTCCCTGAAGCGCATCATTTGCGCCTCGAAAAGATGAGCAGTGTTCTAGCAACCTCTGAGTTTTCGACTGCTCCGCGCCCGAGATCCGTTGTTCTCAAAGTCTACGAGGATGATTTGCAACCCGTTATTGTCAAACTTGCGCGTCGGCACAAAGTGGAAAAGGAGGTGTCGCGATTCTTGGAGTATA
>Ga0163199_1002321_pt1 | contig 11651 bp, 5 predicted proteins | sample PL_2010_150m_FD_113537 | JGI IMG/M metagenome (GOLD analysis project Ga0163199, IMG submission 113537) | Freshwater microbial communities from Powell Lake, British Columbia, Canada to study Microbial Dark Matter (Phase II) - PL_2010_150m | ecosystem: Environmental > Aquatic > Freshwater > Lake ...
ACGAAAACCAGAGCCTTTCATTTTTCTTCCCGAAAATGAAGGTATTGATGCAAAAAATAGTTGATGACTAATACTTTCGTTAAAATTGAATCTCATCAAAATACAAAAATGGCCATAGCCTTCACCTGTGCAAGTTCCTCAGACTGCTTTCAATCGCCAGGTAGCCATGATATTCCCCCTGTTTTGCAATTTAAACAATTGTTTGAGCGTCATACTCCTGACCATATATTTAAATGAACTCATATCCTTGTATTTTGTATTGGCCTCTTTCTCCAGGACAAACCCCATATCGTTGAAGAATGATTCGGCTTCTTTAAAACTCTCAAAACTATTACCTTCCGTATCCTGCTGTTTATTAAACTCCTGTATTTCATCAGTGAAATGCAGTCCGAGTTTGGACTCTTTGTCTTTTAAGCCAATATCGGCAGTTATCCAGTATCCACCCCTTTCCTTCAAAACTGCATGTACAATGGAGCAAAGGAGTTCCTTTTCCTGCCTCACCAAATACCCTAACAGACCTTCATTCACAACGACTACCTCACCCGGGGGAAAATGACCGATGATTTCCTGAAATCCATCTTTATCGAGGGCATTCAAGGGCAATAGCTCCAATTTTCCAACAAGATCCGACTGGTCCATTTGTATACTGTCCAGCATTTCCTTCTTGGAAGCAATCACTTCCGGTAAATCTGTATCTATGTAATAAACCCCTTTTTGCCTGGCATAGGCCAAACCACGAAAGGAATATCCGGAAGAGAGCTCTAAAATGTTTCCAATTGAAAGGTCGTCAAGAAGTTGATTGATGCTATAGTACCTTCTTTCAAGGCCGAGCGTACTGGCCCAGAAGGTGAAATCCCGCTTTTTAAAGTCCGGGACATATTTGGCTGGAGATTCCAACCAATCTGCCACCTCCCTGGCAAAGGGAATGTTGGTGTGTCCTTTCCACAGGATCATCCACCTGGCCGAAGGAGTGACCGAAGTGAAGTCTCTGGTAACAATTTTTTCTTCCATCAGGCAGCTATTATAATTAAACCACCATTAAACAATCTGGCATGTAAAATTAATGATTTTATTTTCCCTTCATCATCCCGAAAATCGCCTCCACCACCGAATCGGCATTCGGCTTGGAGAAATATTCACCATCGGTACCATAGGCTCCGCGATGATCTTTGGCTGAAATGACAAGTGGCTGGGCGTCCAGTGCATAGAAGGCTTCTTCTTGTTCCAATATCTTTTGAAGCATATAACCGGTACCTCCGCCAGGTACATCTTCGTCGAGCAACACCAAATGGTTGGTTTTTTTCAGCGATGTGGTAATCACATGGCCGGTATCAAAAGGTGCAAGGGTCTGCACATCTATCAATTCGATGGTGATACCCATCGGTTTCAGCAAGCTGATAGCCTCCAAAGCAATCGTCACATTCCAGCCATAGGTAACCAGCGTCAAATCGGTACCTTCCATCAGGACTTCAGGTACACCTAAAGGCACACAAAATTCGCCGATGTTCTCTGGAAGCATCTCCCGTACATAATATCCCTTCAAAGGCTCTACCACCAAAGCAGGTTCGTCTCCTTTGAGCAGGGTATTGTAAAATCCTGCCGCCTGGGTCATGTTTCTCGGAACACAGATATGAATCCCCCGCATCGAACCCAGCAACATGCTCATGGGAGAACCCGAATGCCACATGCCCTGCAACTGATGTCCACGGGTACGGATAATCAGCGGGGCAATCTGCCTGCCACAGGTACGGTAATTCAAAGTTGACAGATCATCTGCCAAAGTTGGCAGGGCATAGATCAGATAATCAAGGTATTGTATTTCGGCAATGGGTTTAAATCCCCTAAGCGCCAGGCCTATCCCCTGTCCTATGATTGTTGTCTCCCGTATGCCTGTATCGAAAACACGGTGTAGTCCGAATTTTTCTGACAATCCTTTAGTCTCCTGGTTGACGCCACCCAAAACACCGGTGTCCTCACCAAAAGAGAGCATCAAAGGGTATTTTTGCAGCAGCAGGTCAAAATTCTGGTTCAGCAGTTCTGAACCGGTTACCCAGGTCGCATCATCCTTGTAAACCACTTTGACAACATCCCCGGTAGGATTCTTTCCTGATTTTTCTGACTGCGGAATGCTAAAAAGCCGCTCTCCAATCTCCTCCGAGCTTTTTATCCAGGAAGTCAATTGTTGCTCCTGCTCATTCAAGACGGGATTGCCCTTGATGGTCCGGTGCAAGGATTTGGCAAACCTTATCAGCGCTTTTCTTGTAGGGTAAGCGGCTTTCAACAAAGCTTTCAACTCAGCGGATTTATTCGACAACGGCTCATAATTGTTTGCAATGGAAGCGACAATTTCTTTCAGGGAGCTGCTCTCTGATTCAAATCCTGCGAGGTAACTGAGCCAGGCCTGATCACGGGCAGTTCTGGCCTCCATGGAGGCCTTCTCTTCCAGTTCCCCAAGTATTTCCGTGGTAGCAAGCCCCTCTGAGCAGATCCACTCGTTGAATTTAACGATAGGATCAAAATCCTGTTCCCATTTCAGGCGTTCTGCACTCTTGTAACGCTCATGCGAGCCGGAGGTTGAATGACCCAAAGGTTGTGTAAGTTCATCGATGTGAAAAAGTACCGGTTGATGATTGGATCTGCAAACAGCAATTCCCTCCTCAAATGTCCGGACCATACAAGGATAGTCCCACCCTTTGCAGGAGTATATTTTACACCCGGGGTCTTGTTCGTCAGCCTCAAATCCTTTCAGAGCCTTGGAAATACTGCCCTTTGCTGTTTGTAAATCAACCGGAACGCTAATGCCATATCCGTTGTCCCAAATCGCCACAGCCAATGGCACCTGGAGTACACAGGCAGCATTGATGGTCTCAAAAAACATCCCTTCCGATGTACTGGATTCACCAATGGATCCAAAAGCGACCTCATTCCCGGTGATTTTTCCCACTGTATGTTTAGCAAATTCAGGATTTTCGCGTACCAATTTGGAGGCCTGCGCCAAACCGAGCAGACGCGGAATTTGTCCGGCGGTAGGAGAAAGGTCTGCCGCAGAATTTTTCATGAATGCCAGGTCATTAAGTTCCCCTGAAGCGGATATGTTGGCGGTCGAATGATGGTTGTTGAAATTCCTGCCTCCCGTGGATGGATTGTTGAGCGTGTTGGTATCCCCATAGAGTTGGGAAAAAAATTCCGTCGGGCTCATCATTCCCGCCGCCAGCATGAAGGTCTGGTCGCGGTAGTACCCTGAACGCCAGTCTCCTTCACGAAAGCTTTTTACATAAGCTACCTGTGCTACTTCCTTTCCGTCACCAAAAATGCCAAATGGCGCCTTTCCAAGATGCACCTCTTTTCTTCCCAAAACACTTAATTGTCTGCTGAGAAAGACCAGATAATAGTCATTCAACACACTTTCCTTCGAAAAAACAGACTGACTTTCAGATACTTTCAAACCCATCCAAAAAATTTATACAATTGATAGTTGACCCTTCGACCCCTCTTTGGGACTGGGACAATTGACAGTTACATACGTGACTGCCTGATTAAACGAAAAATGGAGAGATAAGTTATCTAAAATGGGTCATTATTTCTTCCAAATTACTTATAGTGAAAACCAATAATTTATTTTGATCAAAAATATATTCTTAGGGTATATGTACCGGAACTGGTTGTATGCGTCGGCCATAAAAGCCTGTGATGGATCGGCACTTGCCGTACGTTCAGATGACCACACCAGATAGATGTACGATCCGAGGCGATACTCCCATTTTGCAATCAGGTTGGACCGAAATTGATGAAAATTAAAATCAGGATTATCAATCGAATAATCAGTCACACCATCATTGTTTTCATCAAGTAGATATTGATTACCTACAAGTTGTGGATTTCTATAGATGGAAAAGCGATCTTCGTATGAATTTGCCTTAGGATTAGTAACATGCTTAAATTCAATATATTTCCCTTTTGAAATAAAGGGACTTCCATAATACTGAAGTGAAAATTCAGGTGTCAGGTTCAGATCAGCCCTGAAGGTCAATCCGAGCGTTTGCTGGTCAATTTTACTCAGGATGTACCTTTTTTCAGAAAGGTAACTTATTGTCGTGACATATTGAAGATCATCGTGATTGCTCACATAATTTGCCGACACACCAATCTTCAGAATACTGGCAGGCCGTACAATAATAGATGGCAGCATCGAATAACTATTGGCGGAATTATTTCCCCGGTACTGATAATTATATTTAATTCCTGCCACGATTTTTTTGGATTGATCCGTAACCAGGCTGCCTATCGATGAAATGGTATATGGCATGATCATTCCATCTCCCCCCCTCAAAATTTTGGTATCAAGTGAGTTGGAATATAAATTCAGTGTTGCTGTAAAATTCCATAGGTTTTTTAATTCTGAAGTAAAAGAAAAATTTGCCCCAGATCCCAGATAGTTCCCATTAAAGTTCCAATTGTTGTACTGCTCCAGACCCAATGAATATTGCCGGAATACCGATACAGGCTTTATTATAAGATAGGAGATCAAATTCCTTTGGCTAATTTGGTCTGATGTATTCATATAGCCAAGATCATTTAATTCCAACCCTGGAGAGAGCCATGTAGCACCAGTTGAATATCGCCATAATCCTTTGGATCCTTTTCCGATCATGAACTTCCCGCCAAATCCGCTCAGTCTGGTGCTTGTCGTATCATATTTCAAATAACCGGCATCGGGTCTCTGATAGTAGCGTGCTGAAGATTCCTGCAAAAGCTTGATGGATTCAGGAGTCCCGTTAATTGTGCTGCCAATCAGCCTTGCATCGATATAAAATTCCTTTTCCTTCCAGTGATGCAAAAGATCCAGACCACCTGTGTATGCATTGTTGCTAAGAAATTCAAGGCTTCTATCATCAATAAAGCGATTGGTGGAAGTTACGATTCCTCCGATAACCGTGTTCCCGGCATTGTACCCTTTCTGACTACGGGCAATGGTATAACTCTTTAACGGTTCAACCTTTGCACGGCTTCTTACCCCGGCAATATCGCTTAGTTGCGCAAATTCATTGGCTGTGACACTCTGGATCAATCCAACGGATAGTCCCGATGAAGTTGTTCCGCTCAGTTTGACTGCACTGAGGATGGAAGTTGCTTCAGGCGCATTCACATATAGTTGATTGCTTGAATTAATAGTCAGTGAGGGCGTGTGACCTATGCGTCTGGAATAAAAGAGACTTTGATTATCGAATTTATAGTCAAAGATTGTCAACCCTTCCAGAAAAAAAGGTCGCTTCTCTTCGTAAAACGTTTCGAATGCGGTCAAGTTCATGACGGATGGATCCGACTCAACTTGACCAAAATCAGGATTAACGGTCAGGTCCACTGTGAAGTTGCTTGAAAGTCCTATCTTGGCATCGAGTCCAAAATTTCCTCCCCAGGCTTTACCGGTACTCGTGAAAGGATTTCCCGGTTCCTTCTCCATGGTATTCAGTTTGCCCAACGCATAAGGCATTATTTCAAGCCTTTGTGATTTTTTCAGGCCCTTTATTCCATGCAGTTCACCAAAATTATAGAGCATGCCAGGCCCTGTCTTCGACTGGATCTCCCAATCGCTCTCTTCTTGAAACCTGTTGATCCAACGCCATAAATGCAAACCCCAAACCTGTTCATTTTCGGTGCTGTACCGTAGTTGGTTTAAGGGTATTTCATATTCAGCAACCCAGGCAGAATCTTCCATCCCAGTCCTAACTTTCCAAACAGGATTCCAGTTAAAATCCCAGTTCATGGGGTTGAAAAGGACCAGATCAATTTTCTGACCCCAGGCAGTGACCGAAAATTCAAATCCTGTGCGCCGATCATGAAAACTATCAAAATTGATGCCCATGATGTCACCTGCTAATTCATCACGGGCACCTGAAAATCTTTGTATTTTTTTTGGTTCAGAATCGTAAGCCCTTAATGCGACGTAAAGATTTTTATTGTCGTAAAGTATTTTAAACTCTGTCGGACTGGAGGGTTTGGCCCCTTCGTTCGGAATAAACTGGGTAAAATTGCCTGCCCAATATCCTGTCTTCCAGCATTCATCGTCCAGTTTGCCGTCAACAACCGGTTTTGCCGTTGTCAGTCTGGAGGCGGAATAAACCGGTTGTTTCGGAATTTTACTTTGCTGATGGCTTGTATCAGGAACTGAACCAGAATTATCACCGGATGTAATGGAAAATCCTTCAGCCTGAATAAAAATGATCAAGAAAAAACCTAATGCGATTTTAAAGTTCACAATAAATCGTTGCATTTCAGATATTTAGCAATGCAATTTAGTGAGTAATTGAAAAATTATCTTGTTTTCCCGTACAGCGGTCCGTATGAATCGCAGGCCCTGTAGTCTGAACCCTCCTTGTCCATTCCGAACGCGCTCCATGAAGCGGGGCGGAAAATCTTGCCCTCATCCACATTGTGCATACAAACTGGAATCCTAAGCATGGCTGCCAGTGAAATCAGATCGGCACCGATGTGGCCGTAGCTGATCGCTCCGTGGTTGGCGCCCCAATTGGCCATCACGCTGTAAACATCGGTAAATGCTCCTGTACTGTTCAGGCGCGGTGCAAACCAGGTTGTAGGCCAGGTCGGATTGGTGCGTGCATCCAGCGTTGCATGAACATCTTCCGGCAGATCAATGGTCCATCCTTCCGCTAGCTGCAGAACCGGACCAATACCTTTCACCAGGTTCACACGGCTCATGGTAACCGGCATCTCTCCTTCAGTTTTGAAATGGGAAGAGTAACCGCCTCCGCGGAAGTAGCCCAGATCGGCAGGCGCCCAATCGGTCGCATCCAGGCAAGCCTGTACCTCGGTTTCAGAAATCTCCCAGAAAGGCTTCATGACTGATTTACCTCCATGTTTTTGTTTCCCGGTAGCATCAAGTGTGGTCGAACCTGAGTTGATGAGGTGGATAACTCCTTCAGATGCTTTGCCTGTTAATTTTTTCCCTGTAACACGTTCAACCGCTTCCGGACTCCAGTAGGTTCGTACATCGGAAAATATCTGGGCCGTATTGGTGAGCAGGTGACCGAACAACATGGCAACACCATTCAACGAGTCATTCTCGGTAGCAAAAACAAATGCCTGACGGATACCGTTCCAGTCGAAAGAAGAGTTAAGTATTGCTTCCATAAAATCACCGTTAGGAAGATGGTCCGTCCACGCGCGTTGTCCCTGGAAACCACCAAAAATGGCATTGTGCCCCAGGGCCTCCTCACCAAAGCCCATTCTTTTCAACCTGGGATTTCCTATCATAAGGTCCCGGGCGGCGAGGGTCATCTTGACCACCATCTCCCATTCCCAATCTTTCCGTTCACGGGAAGCCTGTTTAGCGGGATCGTTGAGATCAGTCCCCTCTTTGCAGTTCAATTTTACCCATTCAAGGGCTTTTTTGTATTCAACCGGATCGTAAATACCTCTTTCAGCACGGCGGACCAATTCCGACATATCGATCACTTCGGTCCTTACGCCCAGGTAATCCAGCAAAAACTCCTGATCCACATATGAACCGGCTATACCCATTGACATCCCACCGAGAGAGAGGTAGGATTTATTTTTCATTTGTGCGACGGCAAGTCCAGCTTTGACAAAGCGAAGGATCTTCTCTTTGACATCTTCAGGAATAGTACTGTCTTTTTTATCCTGGACATCATGCCCGTATATACTGAAGGCAGGAACTCCCTTTTGTGCATATCCGGCCAATGCTGCGGCCAGGTAAACCGCCCCAGGGCGTTCGGTCCCGTTGAAACCCCATACTGCCTTAGGCAGCAGCGGATCCGTGTCCATCACTTCAGTGCCGTAACACCAGCATGGAGAAACAGTCAATGACACTCCAACCCCTGAACGGGCAAATTTCTCTGCACACATGGCTGCTTCAGCCACACCTCCGATCGTTGAATCTGCGATGACACACTCAATCTTTTCTCCGTTGGGAAAACAAAGATTTTCACTGATAAGCTGAGCTGCGGCAATGGCCATGTTCATGGTCTGCTTTTCAAGTGATTCCCTTACTCCCTGAAGCCTGCCATCAATGACGGGCCTGATACCCACTTTGGGCAAATCACCAATTAATCTGTTCATAATATAAATGTCGTCGGTGTTATGTTTAAAACCTGAAAATTATTCAGCCCAAAGCTACGGCAAATCAAACTTAATTGCTATGGATGAGCATACTATTTTTATGAATATTTCAAACACAAAGAATTGACCCCTGAAAATTGTATCCAAATAAAAGTCCAAAAATTCTTTTTTCTCTCTTTTTTGCCGTAACTTAATTGTACTATTTAAGTGAAAAAGGGCGAATTATGGCTCAATTATTTCCCAGCGAAATTATGAAAGGCAGTTCGGAAAACTACTTTTCAGAGCAGCATACCAGCAGCAGGGTCATCTATTTGTCTGTTATCATCTTTTTGATTGCAGCAATTTGCCTGCTGCCGTCGGTCCGGGTGCAGGTTACCACACAAAGTGAAGGTGTAGTGCGTTCCGGTTACGAAGATAACCCGGTCGTGCCGGTAGTGTCTGGGGTAGTAAAAGAATGTCCGATTACAGAAAATCAATATGTTAACAAGGATGATACGCTACTTGTCGTTGCCTCCGGCAGGATCGATCAGGAAATCAGGCTGCTCACTTTCAGGCAAAAGGACGACAGCCTTCTTCTTTCCGATTTGAAAAGGTTGTTAAGCGGAGCAAACGACGGACTGGTTACCAACCTTTATCAATTGGATTATACCGGTTACCATTTCAGGCTTGAGGAACAGGAAACGCAGTTACTTCAGGCCGAAAGCGAATACTTGCTGGCAGAAAAACTGTTCAGCAAAGGCATCACTCCAAAATATGATTTTGAAAAAATCAGCCGCCAACTTCAGCGGGAGAGAAACAGGTATGCCTCCATTCAGGCACAACAGTTTTCGCTCTGGCAAGGCAAACTGAAAGAGACCATCCTGAATCTGGAGGAACTCTCGACAAGATTGGAACAGCAAAAAAAAGAGAATGAACAGTATATTCTCAAAGCCCCAATAGCCGGTACAATCATAGGATACACAGGAATCAAAGCCGGAAATTATATTGTTCCCAATCAGCTGATTGCCAGAATCGCACCGGATAACGATCTTTTGGTGGAATGCTATGTTACTCCTTCTGACATTGGTTTGATTGAGCAGGGAATGACTGCATCCTTTCAGTTCCATGCTTTTAATTACAATTTATGGGGTGTGGCAACCGGGATAGTGAACGAAATTTCAAACAATGTGGTCAACATCAACAACCGACCATTTTTCAGGGTCAAATGTCAGCTCGATCAGCATTTTTTAAAGTTGAAGAACGGACACGTCGGGGAGTTGAAAAAAGGGATGACCCTGACCGGTAGGTTCCAAGTTGCCGATCGGACCCTCTTTCAACTTTTGTTCGACAAAGCCGATGATTGGCTTAATCCAAAGAAAAAACCGGTATGAGGACTAAAATTAAACAACGGGACATCACGGATTGCGGGGCTGCCTGTTTAGCATCTGTGGCTGCCCACTACCATTTGGGTATTCCTGTATCCAGAATTCGCCAGATGGCGGGCACCGATCAGAAAGGCACCAATGCCTGGGGGTTAATCAAGGCTGCCGAAAAACTTGGATTTACTGCCAAAGGGGTCAAAGGAGGAGTTGATGCGCTTCCGGGAATTCCATGCCCGGTCATTGCCCACGTCATCCTCAACAAGACCCTGCTTCATTACGTGGTGATCTACAGACTGAAGAAGAACCGGATCGATTACATGGATCCGGGAGATGGCGAGATGCACCATTCAACCCTTGAACAATTTGCTGAAATCTGGACAGGAGTATTGATATTGATGGCGCCTGGAGCTGCCTTCCAATCAAAAAATGAAAAAATATCGATACTGAGCAGGTTCCTCTTCCTGCTTCAGCCGCACAGGAGCATACTTATCCAGTCTCTTGCAGGCGCCATCCTTTACACGCTCCTGGGTCTGTCAACTTCGATTTATATCCAGAAAATCACCGATTTTGTGCTCGTCGACCGCAATACCAACCTGCTGAACTTGTTGAGCGTCATCATGCTGGTTTTACTCTTCTTTCAACTCTTCATCGGTTTATCAAAAAATATTTTTGTCCTGAAAACCGGGCAGAAAATTGATGCCCGGTTGATCTTGGGTTATTACAAGCATCTGCTTAAACTACCCCAATCATTTTTTGATTCCATGAGGGTTGGGGAAATTGTTTCCCGGATCAATGACGCGGTAAAAATAAGGGCATTCATCAACGACATTGCCATTTCACTGCTGGTTAGCCTCTTCATCGTCATCTTCTCTTTTGTCCTGATGTTCATTTACAGCTGGAAACTCGCGCTGATCGTATCACTTGTGATCCCAATGTATGGCATGATCTATGTCATAACCAACAAATTAAACAAAAAGAGAGAGAGAAAACTAATGGAAGACACGGCTGATCTTGAGAGTCAGTTGGTAGAATCGCTCAATTCTGTGCGGACGATCAAGGAATTCGGCCTCGAATCCTATTCCAATCTGAAAACCGAAATCCGTTTTATCAAACTGCTCCGATCCATTTACCGTTCAACAACCAACAGCCTCTTTTCATCGACCGGAACAGAATTAATCAGCAGGGTTTCTACGATTGCTTTGCTTTGGACAGGATCATATTTTGTCATCGATCAGACCATTACTCCAGGTGAATTACTCTCGTTTTATGCCATTGCAGGGTATTTTACCGGACCGGCATCCAACCTTATCGGCATGAATAAACCGATCCAGAACGCACTGATTGCCGCAGACCGTCTGTTTGAAATAATGGATCTGGAACAGGAAACGGATGAAAATAAACTCGATCTTCCCCGCGAAAAAATCGGTGACTTGAAATTTCATGGAATTAGTTTCAGCTATGGTACCAGAACCGAAGTCTTTGACCATTTTTCTTTCTGCATCAAAAAAGGTGAGGTAACTGCTGTCGTTGGCGAGAGCGGTTCCGGTAAAACCACGCTGGTAGCCCTGATTCAAAAATTGTATCCTTTAACAGGAGGGAACATCTCTTTGGGGGATTACAACCTGGAGCACCTATCGACAGATAGTCTGAGAAAATTGGTGGGGATTGTCCCCCAACACCTCGATCTTTTTACCGGAACTTTAATCGAAAATATTGCAGTGGGTGAATTTACCCCCGATATGACAAGGATCATGGAGATCTGCCATTCGCTTGGTATGCAGCAATTGATCGAAAAACTGCCGGCCGGTTTTAACAGTTGGATCGGAGAAAACGGCACAACCCTATCCGGTGGGGAAAAACAGCGGATTGCTATTGCCAGGGCACTTTACAGAGATCCTGAAATCCTGCTGTTTGATGAAGCGACTTCATCGCTCGATAATGAGTCGGAACTGTTTGTTCAGGAGACGATCAGGGAAATGAAACGACGCGGTAAGACCATTCTGGTTATCGCCCACCGGTTAAGTACTGTCGTTCAGGCCGACCACATTGCAGTTCTTGAAAATGGGCGAATTATTGAAGAAGGCAGTCATCTTTCCTTGTGGCAGCAGCAAGGAAAATATTTCAGAATGTGGCAAAAGCAGTTGCCTTTCCCTGTCGGTGAAAGCTGGAGCCAACCAGTAGAAAATACTAAAT
>Ga0163199_1002322_pt1 | contig 11650 bp, 16 predicted proteins | sample PL_2010_150m_FD_113537 | JGI IMG/M metagenome (GOLD analysis project Ga0163199, IMG submission 113537) | Freshwater microbial communities from Powell Lake, British Columbia, Canada to study Microbial Dark Matter (Phase II) - PL_2010_150m | ecosystem: Environmental > Aquatic > Freshwater > Lake ...
GCGCGGCAACTGGGCATCTGATTTCGCCGGCAAGACCGTGCTTCGTCGGCGATTTTCGGCAATCTGCCGGGTCAGCTCGGGTGACAACTGGTTCGCGCAGTCATGGAAATCTTCGATACGAGTGGCTGGATACGGTGGTCCTACCAAGCTTCTCGCAGCACCACCACCGTTCCCTGTGCACTAGTGCCGAGAGCACCAAGTTGGTGTCGATGACGACTCTTGGTGGTGCGCGTTTCGAGCGCTTCACTTCTTGCGAGATCTCTTCGGGACCGGAGATTGCCGGGCCCAAGCGATGGCATCGGTTATATCAGTTACCCGTAGATCCAATTCCGCCAGTTTTGCACGCACTGCATCACCGCGCTGGATACGCACGGGGGTGAGCACAATCTGGCCGTTGGTGGCTTCAACATCGAAATACTCCGTCGGGCCGATCGCAGCCGTGATGCTCTTCGGTAGCGTCAGCTGGCTCTTCGAGGTCATTTTGGCAAGCATACTGCGCACCTATTGCCGTAAGTAAGGATTCCTTACTTTACATCAGAGGGTACTTTACTTCACGGTGAGAACTGGCTTCTAGCGAAGACGGATACCTGTTGGTGGTAGTTCGGCAGTCCCGAGTCGGATCTTCGCTTCCAGGAAGCTGCCTTTGGGCTACCGCCGTTGACAGCAACCAACGGACACCCAGCCTACTGGCGCGAGGGTCCGCCGTCGCGTGTACACCGGCCTGTCGCAACCCTCAGCATCACCGGGGCAAGCCAAGCTGTCCTGGCCTTCCCCGTGCATGCAGTCCAGGCGAGCGACGTGCTAATTCTTCTTCCCGTCCTTGGCCATCCCGTCCTTGGCCATCGCATCCTTATTCATGCCGTCCTTGTCCATGGCGTCTTTCTTCATCCCCCCCTTAGCCATCGCATCCTTCTTCATCCCATCCTTAGCCATGGTGTCCTTTTTCATCCCATCCTTAGCCATGGCGTCCTTTTTCATCCCATCCTTAGCCATGGCGTCTTTGCCCATCGCATCTTTCTTCATCTCATCCTTAGCCATTGCATCTTTTTTCATGGTGTCTTGCGCCATGGCTCCAGTGCTGGCGAGAAGCATGCAGGCAGACAGGAGGGATACGGTCAGTTTGTTCATGGTTTTTCCTTAAAGAGATTGATCAATCGGTTGAATGGAACAGCAGTAATGCCGGTGTTGCAGGGTTTCTGAGTAAGCTCAGCTACCTCCGAACCAGTTGTATCCCTGGTCTTCCCAATAGCCACCAGGGTAGGTGTTGGTGACGAAAATCGCCTGAATGTGTTTCGGATTCTTATAGCCAAGCTTGGTAGGCATGCGCAATTTCATCGGGAAGCCATACTTTGGAGGCAACGGCTGGCCGTCGTATGTCAGCGCCAGCAGGGTTTGCGCGTGCAGCGCAGTGGCCATGTCAATGCTGGTGAAGTAGTCGTCGGCACACTTGAACCCGACGTACTTGGCACTCAGATCGGCGCCAACCTGGCGAAGGAAGCGGGCAAAGGAAACGCCACCCCATTTCCCGATGGCGCTCCAACCTTCCACACAAATGTGGCGCGTGACCTGGTCGATTTGCGGCATGGCCAATAGCTCTGGGAGGGACAACTTGCGCTTGTCGGCGACCATGCCGGTGACTTCCAGACGATAGCTGCTCTCCTCGATCTCCCGGATTTCGTCTTCACTGTAGTAAGCATTGAAGGGGAAGGGGCGCGTAATCATCGAGTCGGGATAAGTGGGAGCCAGGCGGTTGGGGTCAAACAGCCAGCCCTGCACATCGTCGTTCATGCGGGAAATTCGGGTCAGCGCAGTGTCTATGCTCTCTTCATCGACCAGCGTGCATCCGGTGAGCATGGCGAGGCCGCCCAAGGTGAGTGAGCGGCGCAAAAAGTCTCGCCGCGCGGGCTGGCTTACATTGCTGGCGTGGCTGATACGATCAGCAGCTTCTTTCAATACTGCATCCCCATCGATGGCCATGCGGGCGGCGGGTTTGATTATCACTTCACGAGTTCCTTAGCGACCACGGGTCATGTAAAGCAGCGTGCGCGGGACTAGGGCCACCATCACCAAGTGAACCGTCACAAATGCGACCAATGCCGCCATCGCAAAAAAATGAATCCAGCGGGCACCTTCATAGCCAAACAGCAATTCACGTAGCAGTGGGAATTGCACAGATTTCCAGAGCACCAGTCCAGAAACAACCAGTAGCACGCTGTCGAGCATCACAAACAAATAGGCCAGCCGCTGCGCCATGTTGTAGTGCTGAGGGTCGGCGTGCGCAAGATTGCCCTTGAGTGCGGCCAACACATCTGCCAGGAATGCTCTGGGCGAAAGCGGGAAGAACTTGCGCTGCAGGCGACCGGTCACAAGGTTAAACACCAGATAAAGCAGGCCATTGATGCTCAGGACCCACATGGCCGCAAAATGCCACTGGATGGCGCCCCCAAGCCAGCCGCCCAGGGTGACGCTTTTCGGAATCGCAAAGCCAAGAAACGCAGTGGCATTGTAAATTCGCCAGCCGCTCATCATGAGAATGACGACTGCCAGGGCGTTGACCCAGTGCGCCGCGCTCACCCACACCGGGTGAATCGCAGGGGCCTGTTCAGTCATCGCGATTCGTCCATTTCGAACTAGGACGCACTGCAATGTCGAGCGCGCAGCGCTTGGACGATTCGGCCGCTGCGATCATCCTCTACAAACGCGACAAGATCGAGCTGCCCTCGGTTCCAATCCGCAGGCAGTAAAATCTCCCGCTGGATCCTTGCAATCCCATCCGTAAGACGGATAGGCCCGATCCAGGCGCGCACCACGTGATCGTGCGCAAGGGTCACACCGCTGTTTTCCCCGCGCGTCACTCTCGACACCAGGCCACTCTCGGTCAGCGCGAGATACAGCAATGCGGGGGCGGCGTTGACGGATGTCGTTGCCTCGGCGCTCACAGTCAGAGTGCCCGTCACGATCTGCCTGGCTTGCACCTGAATGGTTGCTCCCGCGGGTTCGGCATTGACCCGTCGAACCTCGTCGCGCAGTCCACCTGGCCATGATTTCAACGCCGAGCCACCCACAAAGAACTGGGGGGTATAGACAGTTTGCAGCCGATTTTTTCGGATCAACCGGCTCTGCCGTTCACCGAAGATCTCCTGCGCGTAGGCATCCTTCCAGCCTATGTAGTCCCAATAGCCGACATGAAGCGACAACGGAACAAATTCTGCGGCGGATTCCAGGGCCGGCTCCAGACGCGTCAGTTGGCGATCTGCCGGCGGACAACTCGAACACCCTTCGGAAGTGTAGAGTTCCACCAGCGCTGTAGTGTTTGGTCCACTGTGGGCGTTGCACCGTGCGAGCGCTGCTCCCGATTGGCTAGCCGCAATCGTGGCGAGCGTTGCCGCAACGATCAACCTAGGCATAAACATTGAGGAATCCTTCGATAGCGCCGATTGCATTCACCGGGCGCGCAGCGGGCCTGGTCTCCAAGGAGTATTGCGCCGTTTCCACCTGACTGCCTTCAACACGTTGCCGCTGATTTTCCGCTGCGTTGATGCGCTGCTGCACGTCATGCACCTTGTCCGACAATTCCTGGATCTTGGCCTTGCCCTCTCGCGTAGTGCAGGATGGGCAATTTACCCAGTCCGCCAATTGCACCTGGTACCGGGCCAGTTGGCCTTCCAGGGCCACGCCTGATCCGCCGGCAACCGAATCGGTGGGAAAACTCGACGCGCCGATTGCGTTCAGGTTTGTCATGGCGTCGCGACACCGGGCATCATTGATATAAAGCCGGAAACTGCTGGCGCAATTGTTGAAGCTTGGGCATATCGTGTAAGACGATGTACGGTTGATTGGGATGCAGCGCCAGATAGTTCTGGTGGTACTCTTCGGCAGGATAGAACTGTTGCAGAGGAACGACTTGGGTCACAATAGGCCGAGAATACGTATGCGCCGCGTACAATTGCTCTATATGGCGCCTTGCCGCATCCTGCTGCTCGGCATTGGTATAGAAGATTGCCGAGCGGTACTGCGTGCCGAGATCCGGGCCTTGACGATTGAGCTGGGTTGGATCGTGCGCTGCGCTGAAGAACACCTGCAACAATTGTTGATAAGACACCTGCGTCGGGTCGAAACGGACTCGGACGGATTCGGCATGTCCCGTCTTGCCACTGCCGATCTGGTCGTAATGCGCGGTTGCGGCGCTGCCGCCGGAATACCCGGACACCACGTCCAATACACCTTTAACGTGTTTGAAGACCGCGTCCACACCCCAAAAGCAGCCGCCCGCAAAAACGGCGGCCTGTTCGACAGTTGCAGCGGCAGCGCCAAGACTCATGCCGACCCCCAAAGCCAAAGCGGCGCTGATTCTTGCCAGTTGTCGAACAATGCGGTCGACCAAGGGACGGCTACCGTTGGGCTCACGAGTCATCGAATCTCTCCCGCATTCCTGCGATCGCGTCTACAAGAGGGTGGCATGATGGATACGGGTCGCCCCACCCGGAAGCGGCCAAGCGGGATCAATCTTGGCCCACTCGGTCGCTGATTCGAAGTTGGCGCCGAAATGGTTACATCGGAGTTCAGTTTGAGTGATAGCGCCGACCTGGAGGACCTGATGCGCCGCTCACTGCAAGGTGACGCATCCGCCTATGCCGCGCTCCTCAAGGAAACGACCCGGTTACTACGGCCATTTCTGGCGCGGCGAATCAGCATGGAACACGAGGTGGACGATGTATTGCAGGAAATTCTGATCTCCATCCACAAAGCCCGACATACCCATGACGGGAAGCGGCCCTACAAGCCCTGGATGTATGCGATCGCCAGATTTCGTTTACACGATCATCTGCGCGTCCATTATGCCGATCAACTGCGTCAGGCGGAGGATATTGTCGGCCTGGAGGATATTTTGCACGGCGATGTAACCGAACCCGGCCTCAATTACGAATCCATCAGCGGTGAAGTCATCAAGTTGCCGGAAAAGCAGGCGGCCATCGTGCGGTTGATCCATCAAGAGGGTTACACCGCCAGGGAGGTCGCCGTGAAGCTGGGCATGACGGAATCCGCGGTAAAAGTGGCGGCGCACCGAGCGTATAAGGTGTTACGACAAAAGCTGGAACGATAATGAGAGACTTTGATCAATTGATTGCAGAACTGGCCAGGGATCCCCCTGGCGTCAAGCCGGCGTCTCACCCGTATATGTTGAGTCTGAAGCTAATTGGTGTCGCCGGTCTCTACCTGGCAGCATTATTGGGCGTGTCCGGCGCGCGTCCTGATTGGACTCAGGCAGTGACCCAACCGTTGTTTGTCGCCGAAATTGTGCTACTCGTGCTGGTCTTCATGACGGCTACGCTCAGTGCGACGTTGCTGTCTTTCCCGGACGGTTTCCAGCGACGCTCCACGATCTTCGCGCCAGCGTGGGTCTTCGCCCTGTTCCTGGTTGTGATTGCGCTTGCCTGGCAGGCCGATAGTCCTCCCGCCGCCCTGCCGAAGCACGACATTGAATGCACCATCTGTATTGTCCTTCTGGCGATCCTGCCGGCTCTATGGACGCTATACGGCATGCGCAAACTGGCCACCACCCAGGTTCACTGGGCCGGCGGCATTGCGATGCTTTCCGCATTCAGCGTGGGCGCGCTATGGCTAAGGCTTGAGGAAGCCAATGATTCCATGATGCACGTCGTCGAATGGCACTACCTGCCCATGCTGGCCTTTGGTCTCGTCGGTCTTTGGCTCGGCGGGCGGTTGCTCAAGTGGTGATGAATCCTCGGCAAGTCGCTTCCCGGGCAAGCAATCGGCTACAACTGCCTGTACCGGCTTTGGCGATGTAACCTTTCCCAGGCTGCGTCCGAATCCTTGGGCAGAGCGACAACTTTCTGCATAGGCGGTCATGGACAGGCGCACAGCGATCAAACGGACGGCAACCGCAATCGGGATCCTTTGGGTGTCTCGGCTGATCCCACCCACTTTCGCTGCGGCTCGCGTTGAGAAATTGGTGAAGACGAACGCGGATTGGAAAATGATCCTCACGCCAGAACAGTACAGTGTCCTGCGCGAAGAGGGAACCGAACGGCCATTCACCAGTTCGCTCAATCACGAGAAGCGCGGTGGTCTGTACGTCTGTGTCGCCTGCGATCTGCCGCTGTTCCCGTCGAAACATAAGTTCGATAGTGGAACGGGTTGGCCGAGCTTCTACGATTCGCTGTCGGGTACCGTCGAAACCCGGACCGATTACAAGCTGATCTTGCCGCGCACCGAATATCACTGCGCTCGTTGCGGCGGCCACCATGGCCACGTATTTCATGACGGTCCGGCGCCGACCGGGCTGCGCTACTGCAACAATGGAATAGCGCTGAGGTTCGTTCCGGACAAGGCCCCCGTGTGAGGTTGGCGACTACTGATTCAATTTGGCTAAACTTTGGAAGTGCGTAGTCGGTGGATTTCCGCTTCAAGTTCGCCGATACGCTTATCGCGCGCCTCCAACGCCACCGTTACCTCGGCCGCGTCAAGACGTTGCGGAATGTGCTGTGGGCATTTGGCGTCCCAGGCATCAACGTGAAACAGAATCGCCTGTTCCTCCACGGCCTGGTACTTTGGCGGCATCAGGCACTCGACGAGCGCGCCGCTACCTTCGGCCATTTGGGCGGTCTCGCATAGCTTGACTCGCTGCCGCGTCGAATAGTCCATCAGATAGAGGTGTGCCTTTGGGTTTTCCGCGAGGTTGCCGGAACTGATGTATTGCCGGTTGCCCTTGAAATCGGCGAATCCGATCGTGCGATCTTCCAACACCCCCAAGAACCCGGGCGGTCCTCCGCGATGCTGGATGTTCGGCCGCCCGGCGGCATTGGCGGTGGCCAGGAAGACACTGGTTGGCGCAGCGATAAAGGCCGCCAGATCCGGGGTGATTGCGGTTGCCCACCCGCCGTTACTCTCCATCCGGGCATGGGCACTGCGCGAACCCTTGCGGGATTGGATCGCCTTGGCGCTGGGCGTGAAGGCAACATCGCTGACTATCTTCAGTCTTTCGTTCATGACGATCCGCTCCAGAAGACCAACAAGTTTTGTTGAGAGGCTTGACCACGGGAAAGTCGATAAACGGTCGCACACAGTGAAATGAGAGTCCTCCTGGTTCCCGCTCGGACAATGGCCGTTGACGGAGGTGCAGCTGCCGCTCCCCGGCGAGACCGCGAATGGCTCCTTGATGGCGAGCAGATCCATTGACCCCCTCGATTTCGTTGCCACAAACCTGCCGTAGCAATTTCGCTGCTCCCCAACGGCCGTTCGCCACGGAACAGTTTCAGCAAGGAGCCGACTGTGCGGAAATTGTCACATTGGTCCGTAACCTAGAGAGCAGCGGTCATTGACCAATCGCTGTTGAGAATTTCGGCGCCGCGCACCTGAAGGGCCGCTCTCAAAAGAACCTCACCGGCCGCCCTCGACCCGAAGCGGAACTAGGTCGGTATTGAAAGTGGACTATTACTGTATTGGTCGAAGGGTGCTGCGCAGTTTTTTTGCGGTGCGTTTCTGAAAGAAATTGCCAGTCAGTATTACTTCACAGGAATGGGTTTGCCGACCATGTACTTTAGCGTGACATCGAAGGAATAGCGCGTGTCCTGATATACAAAGTCAAGGTGCCGCTTAGGAGGATAGCTGGTCTTGATGAACAACTGGCATGACATGCGACTAAGATCGAATTTGGTGTTAATCAGCTTGAATTCGGTGCTTCTACAAGATGCTCGCTCGGCAATCCATACGATCTCGGTTATTGCCCGATAATGCTCCGGCCTTTCTGTTTGGAGTCTCTCAAGTTCGCCAGGTTCATTGATATCGATTGCCCCAAAAGCGGAATCGGTCATGATTGCTGAAAAGAACAATACTAGAAGAATTGCAACATAGTCTTTTGCCATGGTGCCTCCAATTTCAGGCCGCCGCCACCGACTGATGGCGCCACTGCGCGCATTTATTGTACGCCAGGAATGTTACGATGACATTGCTTATTCGAGCAGCTTCCTGCGGTGAAGCCGTAGGCTCTCGCGGCTGACGGGAGGGTGCCAAATCCAATTAGTTTGCGGTAGCACAATCTGCGCACGAAGAAGCTAAGTGCATTGAATGCTCGCTTTATGTTCGCAACGTGTCCGTCTGCTCGTGGCCGGAAACACCCTGTGGGGATAGGCTCTCCATACCGGCCATCAAAAAATTCGAGGCACCGCGGCTGACCGCTTACGGCATTGGGCGCGAACTCACACTCTCGGCCAGATGCGGACGTAGCCGCCGAAAAACAAGCGATCTGATCGAACGGCCGGTAACTCATCAGATCCCTGCCGTTCGACCCTGTAGGTACTCGCCCAACTCTTCGGCCTTTGCTGACATAGCGATTTAAGAGAACGGCTGTTGACGCTGATGCGGTTATTGACCCAGGCGCCGACGCTGGGCTGCTCCACACAATTCAGGGCGATTCCGTCTGCGACAACGGCCTGGGAGAGAGTCGGGCGGATCAATGAAATCCAGGCAGGTAGGTTTCAAACCAAGTCAGGCCAACAGTGGGTAACCGATTGTCATCTCATAGCCGTACAATCTGCAGAATATTGTTCATGGGGCTGGAACATGAGTGATGACAACAACCGCCTGAAGACTGCCCAGTGGGTATTTGAACGCAATCTGGCTTGGATCAACGCGGCCGAGGTCAAAGTTGGGGTGATCGTCGCGATCGACACGGCGATGCTTGCTGGACTGGCCGCGGCATTTAGCGCCTCCGACCAGGCTGCTCGTACTCCCTGGGCCTACGTTTGGATAGTGGGCGCCACCGTAGCCCTTGCCGGCGGGATCTTCTGTGCATCCATGGCCGTGCTGCCCAGGCTTGATGGCCCGCCGAAGTCGCTCGTATTCTTCGGGCGAATTTGGAAGCTCGGTGAGGCGGATTATGTCGAACAGTTCAAGAATGCCACCGACGAACAGCTTCTTGACGACTGGACGGCACAGATCCACCGCAATGCCCAGATCGCCTGCAACAAGTTCCAATGGGTCCGCAGCGGTATGGTGTGGTCCTTTTTGTCGGTTGTCCCATGGTTTCCGGCAATGCTCACGCTGGTCAAGAAATAGGAGGGCAGCGATGGGCCTCAAGGCAGACCTCGAATCCCAGGTCAAAGCGACCTTCTCCCAGCAATGGGAGCGCCAGACGACGGACAGCGTGCCGGCGCCGGAAGACCTCAAGCTCAATGCAAACCACGCCAAGGACCTCGAAACGGCAACGGTTCTGTATGCCGATCTCGACGGCTCAACCAAAATGGTCGACGGCAATGAGTGGACGTTCAGTGCCGAGGTATACAAGACTTTCCTGCGTTGCGCGGCACAGATCATCCGTAGCGAGGATGGTTCGATTACGGCCTACGACGGGGACAGGGTTATGGCCGTTTTCACCGGCGATTCGAAAAACACCTGCGCTGTCCGCTGCGCCCTCAAGATCAACTATGCCGTTCACAACATCATCCAGCCGGCTTTGGCCGCACAGTACCAAAATACCAACTTCAAGCTCGCCCATGTAGTCGGAATCGACACAAGCCAATTGCGGGTGGCCAGAATCGGCGTGCGTGGCGACAACGATCTGGTATGGATCGGCCGGGCGGCAAACTACGCGGCCAAGCTCACGAATGAGTCGGGGAAGCCTACCTGGATCACAAAAGCCGTTTATGACCAAATGAACAAGGATGTGAAATTCCATAACGGCACGGATATGTGGCAGCCGATGACTTGGGTGACAATGAACAATTTGCCCGTCTATTGTTCGACATATTCGTGGGCTATTCCCTAGCACAGAAGGCAATGGGTATTACTCATACTCGATTAGTCCATTTTGACCGGCTGCTCGCTCGCGGCCCTGATGCCGCTGTCGTGGTTAAGTTGATGATGGCCTGCAATGATCTGTCCTTGGCGAATCAGGCATTGGCCGACTGGAAGCTTGAGCAACCAAGCGACCGCAAAGAGAGCCAAGTCGGTGCCCGCATGTATTTCGTCCGCGTGGAACTCGGCCACCTGTACGAAGGATTGAAGGTCATCAAAGAGATCCAGAGCACCCCGTCCCTTATGAACCTTGTCGGTCAGTGCGACAAGCAAACGCGGGACTCGTTCGCCGAATTGGAGACATTCGTACTCGGCGGCCCGAAACATCGGGAATTCTACAAACTCATCGGGCAACTTCGCGACAATCTCGCCTTTCATTACTATCAATGTGAAAAGCTGGTGCTCAAAGCCATCGCAAGCCGCGCAAGCCGCCCAGAAGCGCGAATTTCATCGATTACCCGGGGGAGCGTCGCCCGGCTGTGGCGATTCAACGTGGCCGACGACATCATTGACAGCGTCGTCGTCCGTGACATCTGGTCAATTCCACCATCGGCGGATCTGCGTGAAGCGGTCGATCAGGTCGCTGATCGCATCCATAAGGTTCACATGGCGTTTGTCGACTTCTCAGGCGAATTCATATGGAAGTTCTGCGAGGAATGATGCCAACAACCACGTCGGCAGAGTAGACCACAGTGCACAATTCCCTGAAAGGCGACATCGAGACTTCGAACATTCCGATCCTGAACTTGCGCAGGCAGTTCGACGCCTGCTTGAGGTTATTCAGGACGAATGATTTCAAAGAGCAGGTCTTTAATTGCCACAACACGCCAGTAAGGGTTCCCAACATGATGTGGCATGGACTTCCTCATGACCTCCTCACACTGCTCCTTCAAAGAGCGATTCTCGGGCTGGAATCCTACTTGGCCGCCGCCGTGGAATACGAATTGACCAAACGAGGCACTCTGTCCGAGCCGACTCGGAGAGCCCTAGCCAATCCGTTCTCCTTAAGCAAGAGGGCGGTTGTTGCGCTCTATGAGAAACTCCCCGCTCTGGTAGAGGGACCGTTCAGGCTATCCGACCACAACAAGGACCTCTATGCTGCACTGGATCATCTCTATAAGGTAACGCGGAACCCCATCTTTCACGGCAACCACGTCGCGCTCTCTGGGGAGAATTTCGACCGTGTGGCCTCAGCGTTCGAACTTCTCGCCGCCGTTTATGCTTGGATTGATTCCTGGTACCGGTACCGGGGCGCTACAGAAAATGGGCCTAGCTCGTGACAGACTACCGCCTAACTGCCCGGCATGACCGCAGTGGCCGAACTGATGTCCGACGGCCAATTCTCGTGTGCGGCAGCTAAATGATCAGAAAGCCGCCATAGGGCTTGCCCATGTCATGAGGCGGCAATGGGCACAGAAGAGTCGGTGAGGTTTTCAAAGAGCTGCCGTTCAAATCCGAATCCGTGACTCGCCGCCGCATTTGGTCGCCAATGACGGCTGTCGAGGCTGGAGTGGCCTCTCCAATTCTCGAGGTCTATGTCAGCTTGATGGCGGAAGTGACCGTTGAGTCATTCAAACTCGCTGCCGGAAAGCCGCCATCAAAACCCCAACGTTCCAAATGTACAAATCGCCGTGTAGGCGGCCGTGCAAGAAATGCTGCGGTGAAGGTGTTGGGTATTCAGAAGTGCTTCTTCAGTCCAGCCTGCTTCAAAACGGCATTTGCCGTGTGACGAGACTTGATCTTGGAATCGACCGGAAAATAGATCCCAGTATTTGGAGAGAACCAGATGTCATGGTCTCCTTTTCCCGGACGGACAAAACGACAACCCGCGGCC
>Ga0163199_1002323_pt1 | contig 11650 bp, 11 predicted proteins | sample PL_2010_150m_FD_113537 | JGI IMG/M metagenome (GOLD analysis project Ga0163199, IMG submission 113537) | Freshwater microbial communities from Powell Lake, British Columbia, Canada to study Microbial Dark Matter (Phase II) - PL_2010_150m | ecosystem: Environmental > Aquatic > Freshwater > Lake ...
GGAAAATAGAATATGGACAAAAACATTGAAATTGAAGTGCGTGGACCTTTGCCTCCGGAAAAAATAAAAAGCCTCATCGGCTTATTGGAAAAAGAAGGGAAAAAGATAACCGAAAAGGATAGGATTTTGATAGATTATTCTACCTTCTTGGATGGCGGAGTGGAAAACAGAAAGAAAGATATACGATTACGTTCCACAAACGGCGTACCCGAGGTTATCGTCAAAATGGGAGAATGGAGCGGCACGGAGCAGAGGAAAGAATTATCTTTTTCCGGAAAGCCGGGCGAATTTGATACACTCGTCAAAGTTTTTGCCGCTCTCGGATTTATTAAAGGAATGCTATGCGTCAGAAAAAGCAAAGTATACGAATATAAAGGAATAGAATTCGCAGTCGTGGAAGTACCGGGGCACAGTTATTACTACGAAGCCGAAAAAATGGCTGATGCCGGCGAAGACGGCGGAAAAATAATGGAAGAAATCAAAAAAGTTTGCCAAGAACTCGGGCTGGAGATGTTCGACAAGAAAAGTTTTTTCGAATACATCCATAAACTGAACAATGAAGCGAATGAAGTTTTCGATTACGCCGAATATACGCCGAATTATTTCAAAAACAGATTCGGGCTGTGAAGGCGTATATCACCTGTGAATGCCCGTAAGTCAGCAAGATTTTAGTTAAAAACGTGAATTTGCGTTTTTGAGACTTATCATTTATAATGTGAAACAATGTTAACCAAGCGCGTAAAAACCAAAGTAATCAAAGAATCGCAGAGGCACGAAAAAGACACCGGCTCAACCGAAGTGCAGATTTCGGTTCTTTCGCGGCAGATTGACGAACTCGCGGCGCATCTCAAGAAAAATCCCAAAGACCAGCACTCACGCCGTGGGCTTTTGAAGATGGTCAGCCAGAGGCGGCGCTTGATGGGTTATCTTAAAGAAAAGCAGCCGACAGTGCACGCCAAGCTGGCGAAGAAACTGGGACTTGGGAAGTAAATATTAAAAGAGCATAGCGTCGTCGGGGGAATATAACCAAATTTTAAATAAATGAAAGCAAGCAGTATACACGCGGACCAAAGAGTCGGTATTTTCATCGACGTTCAGAATCTTTACCATTCGGCAAAGAATCTTTACCACGGCCGCGTCAATTATAAAGAGCTCATAAAGCATCTCGTTGCGGGGCGGCAGCTTATCCGCGCCGTCGCCTATGTCGTTAAAAGTGAAACCGCACCCGGTGAGGCCGCGTTTTTCGAAGCCCTGGAAAAAGAAGGATTGGAACTCCGCTCGAAAGATTTGCAGATTTATCCCGACGGCACCAAAAAAGCGGACTGGGATGTCGGAATGGCTGTGGATGCCATCCGCATGGCGCCGTTCCTCGATTCAGTGATTCTGGTAACGGGCGACGGTGATTTCTGTCCGCTTGTCGATTATCTGAAATGGGGAGTCGGCCGGCTGGTGGAAGTTGCCGCTTTCCGCAGGAGTGCTTCCGGAAAAATTCAGGAATCGGCTGACAGGTTCATAAATATGGAGGATATACCAAGGGTCATTATTAGAAAGTAGGTAGTAAGTAGTAGGTGGTAGGTAGAAATGACGAGCGAAGAGCAGAGAACATTAAATAATAAATACAAAAGTACAATGCAGAAAAAACAATACACGACGGAAGTAGGAGGGAAAAATTTAACAATCGAAATTTCATCGCTTGCCGAACAGGCCAACGGTTCCGCGGTCGTAAAATACGGAGAAACGGTTGTTCTGGCGACAGCGGTCATGAAAAACTCAGAAAGCAATTTTAATTACGTACCGCTTAAAGTGGATTACGAAGAAAGATTTTATGCAGCCGGAAAAATAATCGGTAGCAGATATATAAGACGCGAAGGTCGTTCTTCGGAAGAAGCCATTTTGTCGGGCCGCCTGATTGACCGCGCCATCCGGCCTCTTTTCGACGATCGCATCCGCCGGGAAATGCAGGTGGTTGCCACCGTGCTTTCAATAGACGAAGAGAACGACCCTGATTTCGTGGGGTTTATAGGAGTTTCGGCGGCGCTTGGGATTTCGGACTTGCCGTGGAACGGTCCTGCTGCCGGAATCCGCGTCGCCAAAATTGGAGATCAGTTTGTCGTTAATCCGACAGCAGCCCAGCTCAAACAGGAAGATTTTGATTTTGAAATGTTCGCCGCCGGCCCAAAAGGAAGAATCAATATGATAGAACTTAGCGGAAAAGAATCCAGCGAGAAAGATGTTCTTGATGCATGTATCATAGCGCAAAAAGAGATAGACAAGCTCGTTGATTTCCAGAATTCCATAATAAAAGAAATAGGCAAAGAGAAGGTCAATTTGGCTTTGTTTGAAGTTAAACCGGAATTCAAGGAACTCGCCGAAAAATTTCTTTCCGACAAAATCGAAGAAGCGTTCTACAGAGCGAATAAATTAGAGCATAGTGAGGCAATTGGCAGGCTCCGCGACGAATACCTTTCCTATATGAAAGAAAACTCCGCGGAGTTCGACGAACGCTCGGCCGATTTCGTATGGGAGGACGTCATCAACCGTGTTGTCCACAAAAATATTCTTGAAAACGAAAAGCGTCCCGACGGCCGCAAGCTTAACGAAGTAAGAAGACTTGATGCGGAAGTGAAACTTTTCGAACGCACACACGGCTCCGCTCTTTTTGTGCGCGGAAACACGCAGGCGCTTGCCATGACTACGTTGGGTGCTCCCGGGGCGGAACAATTCATAGAAACTATGGAAACAACCGGCAAAAAACGTTTCATGCTCCACTACAACTTTCCGCCCTATTCGGTGGGTGAAACCGGCTTTTTCCGCGGACCGGGACGTCGTGAAATAGGCCATGGCGCTCTTGCGGAAAAAGCGTTTCGTTCTTTGATTCCATCGAAGGAAGATTTTCCCTACACCATCCGTATTGTTTCCGAAATTCTTTCTTCGAACGGCTCTTCATCCATGGCCACAATTTGTTCATCGTCTCTATCGATGATGGACGCGGGCGTACCATTGAAGAAACCGGCTGCAGGAATCGCGATGGGAATAATCATCGAACCTAAAGCAGAACATCACAAAGTTTCCGGCACACAGCCTAAATATAAAGTGTTGACAGACATTCAGGGTCCGGAAGACCACTACGGCGACATGGATTTCAAAGTTGCCGGAACGACCGACGGCGTTACCGCGGTTCAGTTGGACGTCAAAGTGGACGGCCTTACCGCGGAAATGATTGAAAAAACTCTGGCACAGGCTAAAGAAGCGCGCCTTCACATTTTGCAGTTTATGAGCGGAGTGCTGGCTAAGCCCCGCGAGAAGATTTCGAGTTACGCGCCGTCGATTATCCAGCTCAAAATAAATCCGAGCAAGATCGGAACGGTTATCGGTCCCGGCGGCAAAATGATAAACGGCTTGATAGAAAAATATGGCCTGGCCAGTATCGACATCGACGAAGATGGAAGCGTCTTTATTTCCGGCACTAACCACGAGAACTCCGAGGCGGCCCTGAACGAAATAAAAGCGCTTACCCGTGAATTTGCGGTTGGCGAAATAGTGGAAGGTAGCGTCATAAAACTTCTCGACTTCGGTGCCATAGTTGATTTGGGCGGCGGTCGCGACGGAATGATTCACGTCTCGGAACTTAAAAACGGATACGTAAAGACGGTGGATGAAGTTGTTAAGGTGGGCGATTTTGTCCGCGCCAAAATAATTCGCGTAGATTCGGACGGGCACATCGGACTTTCGTTGAAGCAGATGCAGTAGACAATTAGAAATTGGGCAAATAGGCAATTCGCAATTAATATCGCTTCGATTGTATCCTTTCTGTGATATAATCGAAGTGATATTTTGTTTTATGGATCAAACAACTAACAACCAAGAACATACTCAAGGCGCGAATGTTCCTCCGCCTCCGGCCGAGGTTGGAGTAAGAACGATGGCTTCCGATATCGCATCAATAGCGCAGAGCGGAGGAGGCGCTCCGAAACCGATTCCTCTTAAAATTTATTCAAGGAACCAGGAAAACGCCAAAGCCGCTGCTGCTGTTACGTATGCAGTTCCTTCCATTCCTTCGGCCGCCGTTCGCCAGGGCGTTGTTTCTTCCGCCGCGGCTGAGACAGAAGATATTGTTATTAAATCAAAACCTTTATTTTCAAAACCAAGTTTTTTATTCCCGTTTCTCGGCGTACTTTTGATAGGAGTTTTTTCGGTGGCGTATTTCTTCGTTTATCCCTTGCTGAATCCCCCCAAGAAGTCCGTCGTGAAAACTCCCGTCGTTCCGGTTACGACGCAACGCGCGTCTTTTGAACATAAATCAGTTTTCGGACAACCAATCGACGGCAATTTCATACTGGAAATTCTCTCGCCCGTCAGCGGCATGGAATCCGAAAACGACAAAATCAGTTCTTTCGTGAGCGGAGTCACGGGTTCATTTTTTGAAATTATTCCTCAAAGCGGTGACGGACAAGCATTTTCCGCGGATGATTTCTTTTCCTCGATTGACGGCAATATTCTCGGCTCCGATTTCCTTAACGCCAATTTCGAAAAAGACTTCACTTTATTTTTATACAAGGACAAAAACGGATTGTGGCCCGGATATATTCTCCAGCTTAGCGCAGGGAAATCTCCCATCTTTCTCCAAAAGGATGTTCTGCAAAAAATGGAAAGCGCTTTAACGGAACGCGCCAATCTCTTCCTGACATCTCCCGGGCTTTCGATGGGCTCGCAATTTAAAAACGGATTGTCGGGCGGCCAGCCAATATGGTTTTTGAATTTCTCCAACGCGTCAAGCGTTATGGCTTACGGCTGGTTCTTCAATAAATACATTGCTATCAGCACCTCGCTGGACGGCTTGAAGCAGGCAATAACCCATTTCTAGCATATCTAAATCGTCTTCAGAAACTTTTCCAGTTTCTTTAACGCGATTCTTCTCATTGAAGTTTTTTTCTGCTCTTCCGGCGTCATTTCGGCCCAGGTTTTCCGGCTTCCTTTAGGGATGAAAATCGGGTCCCAGCCGAAGTCGGTTTTTCCGCGCGGGCGAGCGGCTATTTTCCCTTCTACTTTGCCGTTAAAAATTTTTAATTCCTTTCCGTCGTAAAGCCCGAACCAAACTTCGGCAGTGGCATTTCTGTTTTTTTGGCCATCGAGCATTTTACAAAGCCCGCCGTTGCCAAGTTCGCCAAGAAACCATTTTATAAACGGGCCCGGGAGTTTGCCGAGAGCGTGGAAGGTCAGGGAAACATCTTCAACCAAAACCGGCGAGCCGATTATTTCGTAGGCGTCCTTCGCTTTGCGTTCCACTATTTCCCGGAGGTTTAGCGATTGTATTTCCGGCAAATCAAGTCTCTTATGAGAAACAGGATAATTCAGATGCCGCCCAAGTTGTTCGGCTTTGGCGGCGTTTCCGGTAATGAAAGTTATCGAATCTATTTTCATATAATATGCAGCATTTTGCCGCTTAAGAAAAGGACAATGAGGGCAACCATAACGGCAATTATCAACCTGTAGGCTTTTGATTTCGGTTTCCCAATCACCCCTCCGGCACCAAAAACTAGCGTTGAAAAAATTGCCAAAATTGTTCCTACCGGAAAATAGCCCTCATCTCTATTAGTAAGCATGATGTAGTAACCACAAAAAAATCCTGCAACACCTGCAATCATTATTACCCACCCGATTATTTTACGCATTTTATACAACCTGCGCCGATACTTTCGCTTTTATTTCGTTAAGCAATTTTTTGTCTTCGGCCAGCTTTTCGCAGGTTTTCTCCATTCCCACGCCGATTTTTTCTCCGTTAAAGGAATAAGTGGCGCCAGATTTTGTGACAACGCCGACTTTGAGCGCCGCGTTCAAAACGTCGGCTTCAAAAGCGATGCCTTTTCCGTACATAATATCGAATTCGGCAAGCTTAAACGGCGCGGCAACTTTATTTTTGACGATTTTTACTTTGACTCTGCTTCCGACGACATCTTCTCCTTTTTTGACCTGGGCTATGCGGCGGACATCGAGTCTTACAGAAGAAGCGAATTTAAGAGCGAGCCCTCCCGGAGTTGTCTCCGGATTGCCAAACATAATTCCAATTTTCATTCTTATCTGGTTTATGAAAATTATCATCGTCTGCGATTTTGCTGAAAGCGCGGTCAGTTTGCGTAGTGCCTGTGACATCATTCTTGCCTGCCGGCCCATATGCTGTTGTCCCATATCGCCTTCAATTTCCGCCTTAGGAGTAAGCGCGGCAACAGAGTCGACGACCACCACCGAAATTATTTGGGAACGCACCAAACTTTCAAGAATGTTCAGCGCTTCTTCTCCGTTGTCCGGCTGGGATATCAGAAGGTCGTTTATTTTCACTCCCAGTTTCGCGGCGTATTCCGGGTCAAGCGCGTGCTCAGCGTCTATATAAGCTGTTTTCCCCCCTTGCTTTTGCGCCTGAGCAACCACGTTAAGCGCCAGAGTGGTTTTTCCGCTGCCTTCGGGGCCGAATATTTCAATGACTCTGCCGCGCGGCAATCCTCCAACGCCGAGAGCGAGGTCCAGTGAGAAAGAACCGGTCGGGATAACGGACACGTCCACGTGGCGTACATCGCCGAGCTTCATAATGGCGCCCTCGCCGTATTTGTCCTGCAAGGTCGACATCAGCTCATCGAGCTGGCCATTTGACGATTCTTTTTTAGTTTCTTCTTTTTGTTTTTTTGGTGTCATTCCGGATAGTAGAAATTCAACTATTTTTATTTTATCTTACCTCGTTTTATTTTTCTATCAAATCTGCGCCAGAGCAGCCGAATTTTCACTACCCGGCATTTTAAATTAATTATTGATTACTAGTAACCGACGACCAATAACCATTATACTCCATTGGGCGATTTTCAAAACCCCTGCCCCGTAGGAAATTGCCAGAAAAGCGTTTGATTGAAAGTATTGTAGGGTATCCAGGATAACCATTGTATAAAAATTGTTGATTTTATGCACTTTGATGGCAAACGCTTTATTTCCTACGGGGCCTGCGTTTTCGGCAATTCTACAGGCTTGGTGCTTGTAGCCGCGGGCTGCTGACCTGCCTGCCTGCCTGCGCTGGCAGGCGCAGGCTGATAAACGATTTGCCTTATGACTTTAATTTCGCGTCCAAGAAATTTCTTGGCCGTTATCTCAACCGTGTTTATTCCGGGCTGAAGGGATATGGTTTTTTGCCAGCTTCCGTCCGGCTGAACCTGTACCTGCTCGCCGTTTATCATCAGTTCACTGGTGTTGGAAACGCTTCCGGCAAGAGAAAAAGAATTTTCGCCGACGACCGCCATATTTTCCCGGGGGGAAGAAATTGCCACCGATGGCGTGCCGGATATTTGATAAAATCTTAAACCGGCGTACATAAGCAAAAAGAAAAGAACTATTCCCGCTATCATATATCTCGATATCGGCTCGCGCGAAAACCTGTTTCTGGCAGGTTCGTCCGATTTGCCCGAACTTTTTGCTTCCGCAAGATTTTTCATTTCTTCCCAGGCTTCATCAGGGTTGAAGCCGAGAACTTCACCGAGCCTCAAAAGATATCCTTTCAGATAAGGTGGCGAAGGCAGGCGGTCCGGATTGCCGGATGAAAGAGCTTCCAAATGTTTGACCGAAACCCCCGTCAGTTCGGAAAGGCGCTTTAAACTGAGATTGCGCTCGCGCATCCTTTCGTTTAAAAAATTTGAGAAGTCGGTGTAGTCCATAATGGAAATTTAAAATTGAAAAATCAAAATGAAAAATTATAGCTTAAAATGAAAATTTTAGATTTTATAATTGTCATTTTAATTTTTGATATTTGCATTTTGAATTAATGTGAGAACCGCTACTCCGGAAACACATCTTGTCCCAGAAATACATCACGCGCTTTGGCGCCGTCTCCCGGACCGATAATGCCTTTTTCTTCCATAAGGTCGAGAAGCCTGGCCGCTCTGGCATAGCCCACTTTGAGCCGGCGTTGGAGAAGGGAGGCAGACGCTTTCTGTGCCTGGCGGACGACTTCCACTGCTTCATCGTACATTTCATCGCCGTCTTCATCAAGCGATTCGTCAAAAATTGAAGCAGGCGTTATCCCGTTACCGTTTTCACCGACAAACTGAACTTCCTCTTCGGGCGCGGCGTTATGTTCCCTGATAAAATCGGCGACTTTCTTGGTTTCCTCTTCCGAGATGTAGGCGCCTTGTATGCGCTTCGGCTTTGAAAGTTCCGACGAGATGAAAAGAAGATCTCCGGAGCCGAGCAATTTTTCCGCGCCGGAAGTGTCAATGATGGTGCGTGAATCGATTTGGCTTGCGACCTGCAAGGCAATACGGCTGGTGATATTCGCCTTAATGAGTCCGGTGATTATTTCCACGGACGGGCGCTGGGTCGAAAGAACCAAATGAATTCCCGTTGCTCTGGCCATCTGAGCGAGCCGGACTACGTAACTTTCCACCTCGCGACCGTAAGAAGTCATAAGGTCGGCGAGCTCGTCGACAATTATCACTATATATGGAAGGGGCTGGGGCGCGTCCTCGTCTTCGGCGCGTCTGTTCTTGATTTTTTCGGCTACGGCTTCGTTGTAACTTTTGATATTTCTGTTGCCGGACTTTTGAAGAATTTCGTATCTCTGTTCCATTTCTTTTATGGCCCAGCGGAAAACGTTAAGAGATTTTTTGTTTTCGACGATAACCGGACTGACGAGATGCGGTATGCCTTCGTAGCCGGAAAGTTCCACGCGCTTCGGGTCTATCATTATGAGTTTGAGCGTGGACGGAGAATTTTTATAAAGCAAAGAAATAATAAGGGATTGTATCATTATTGATTTGCCGCTGCCCGTCGAACCGGCGATTAAAAGGTGAGGCATTTTTTCGAGGTCAGCGAAAATCGGTTCGCCGGTGACATCTCTGCCGAGAACAAATCCAAGAAGTCCGGACGCGTTGAATTCCTGATAAGCCATTAAACTGCCGAGCCGGACGAGCGCCGCGGCTTTGTTTGGAACTTCGATTCCCACAAGCGATTTGCCGGGTATAGGTGCTTCGATGCGTATCGGGTGAGCGGCGAGAGCGAGAGACAAATCCTGTCCGAGCGCGGTGATACGGGAAAGTTTCACTCCCTCGGCGGGTTTGAGCGTGTAGCGCGTCACTTTCGGGCCTATGTTTATCTCTCCCATTTCCACCGGAATGCCGAAGCTGTCCAAGGTTCTCTTTATAATATTGGCGTTTGCGCGTAGGTCGCCCGTTGTCGGCTTTTCAACCGAAGACCTCAAGAGGTCGAGCGGAGGCGGAACGTAATTTTGTAAAACATGCTGTGCCGATTTTTTTACTTTAGCCAGAAGCGGGGTTCTGGCGGTTGCGACTTTAACTTCCATAGCTTCGGCGGGCTCCCCAATTTCTTCTTTTTGTTTTTTCTCCACGGCGGCGATTTTATTTTCCTCGCTCTCAGTGAGGGGAGTTTCTTTCTCCTTCTTCTCCGGCCATTTTATTTTTAAGGGAATGTTCAGCGTTACGAGAACCGCCGCGACAAATGCGATTACATTTATTACCGCGGCGGCCAGTCCGCCGAAAGGTATTTTAAGAGAGCCGAGAATAAGTCCGAGCCAGCCGCCGTCGCCGGCTTTGGCTATGTCTATCAGTCCGAGAACCGAAAGAAGCAAAAGGAACGCGCCCAAAAGCGTAACGCCCATAAAGCGCCTGCGGTCGGAAGCGAGAAATACTCCGGCAACCACCAGAAGCATTATCGGGAAAGTAAAATATCCGAGCCCGAGAAGAGTTTGAAATATATTAAAAAGAAATTCACCGCCCGGTCCTGCTTCGTGGAATCCGGCCATAAAAAAAATTATGGACAGGCCGGCGAAACCAACCGCCCATATGCTTCTTTTAGTTTCCGGATGAAGTTTGTGTTCCGTTTCCCCGGACCTGTTTCCGTTGCGCCCGTTTTTGGAGTTGTTGTTTTTTGCCATAATATAAAACTGTTCCTATATTTTCATACATTAGGAGCCAAAGTTCAAATTATGAACGGTATCTGATAAACTGTATTCACTCAAATGAAAATCAATCCATACATTTTTCGCGGCTATGATCTTCGCGGAGTGGTAGACAAAGATTTAAATCCCGAGATAGTAGAGCATCTCGGTAAGGCCTATGGCACATACTTAAGAAGGCGCGGCATCACGGAACTGGTGGTTGCGAGGGATTCACGCGCCACGGGCCCCGCCTATAGCGAGGCAATTATAAAAGGCCTTTTGTGGACCGGTGCCGATGTCATCGATATAGGAATGAATCTCGTAGGGACGTTTTATTGGTCGCAATACCATCTTAACCGCCGTGGCGGTGTTTACGTGTCCGCGTCCCATAACCCTCCGGAATATAACGGATTCAAATTTGCCAATGATTTTTCCGAGACTTTGGTGAGTGATGGTATGCAAGAACTGCGGAGAATGGTTGAGCAGGAAGATTATGAAGAGAATAAAAACGGCAATTTAGCAATTCGCAATATAAAAAATGAATACTACGAAGACATATTAAAACGCGTGCCGCTCGCGAAAAAATTCAAAGTTGTTGTCGACCCCAGCTGTTCTACTGCGGGGGTCATAGCGCCGGAACTTCTTCGCCGTGCCGGATGCGAGGTCATAGAAAAAAATTGCAATGTCGATTCTTCTTTCCCTATGGGAGTAGCCGACCCGACTGCGTCAGAGGTTGCCGAGCGCCTCGCGCGAGAAGTTAAAGAAGCCGGAGCGGACATCGGTTTTTCATATGATGCCGACGGCGACCGGATAGGCATCGTGGATGAAAAAGGAGGCATCATCTGGAATGACGTTCTCGTGGCGCTCTTCGCGCTCGATGTGCTCGGCGCGCATCCGGGCACGACAATAATGTACAACACCCTTTGCTCAAGAACAGTGAAAGAAACCATTCTCAGTGCGGGCGGTAAGCCGTTTATGTGGCGCACAGGACATTCGTTTTTGAAAAAGAAAAATCAGGAAGTCGGCGCGGCGTTCATCGGCGAACTTTCCGGACATTTTTTCTTCTCCAAAGATTTTTACAATCACGACGACGGACTTTATTCGACGATGAGACTTTTAAGTTATCTTGGCAGAACCGGAAAAACGCTTTCCGAAGAAGTCGCGGCGCTTCCTTATTACATTTCCTCTCCGGAAATAAAAGTTTATTGCGCTGACGATAAAAAAGTTGAAGTTACCGGACGCATAGCGGGGATTTTAAAAAAACAGTATCCCTCCGCGGAAATAGTCGACGACGAACGCGCAGGCGACGGAGTCCGGCTCGATTTAGAAGATGGAATGTTTGTGGTCCGCTACTCGCAAAACGGGCCGTATCTCACAGTGAAATTCGAGGCCAAAACGAAGGAACGCTACGAAGAGTTGAGAAAATATCTTTCAGGACTTCTTCATCAATTCGCCGAAATAGACTGGACTTCAGACATAAACGTGAACCTTGAAGCTTTGGAAGGTATTTTAAATAATACAAAAAAATAATTAAGTGCTATCATAATAATTAATGAGAAAGAGTACAAAAATATTTTTGGCTGTTGGTTTATTACCGGTTGTGGTCGGTTTAGCTAGTTTATTATTCGGCATTATATTTTGCGCTGGGGGCTATACAACCACTTCATCCTGTGCGAATGTAGAGGTTTTATCCGCACTTATTTTATTAGGGATATATTATAC
>Ga0163199_1002324_pt1 | contig 11646 bp, 10 predicted proteins | sample PL_2010_150m_FD_113537 | JGI IMG/M metagenome (GOLD analysis project Ga0163199, IMG submission 113537) | Freshwater microbial communities from Powell Lake, British Columbia, Canada to study Microbial Dark Matter (Phase II) - PL_2010_150m | ecosystem: Environmental > Aquatic > Freshwater > Lake ...
CAACTGCACGCCGTGCTCCGCGACGCCGGCGTCGAGGTCGTCAACGCCGAAGGCCAGCACTTTGACCCGCAGTTGCACGAAGCGGTCCAGCACATTGAGTCCGACGCGCATCCCGCGGGCAAGGTGATCCAGCAACTTCGCAAGGGCTACAAGCTCTCCGACCGTCTGCTGCGGCCCGCCACCGTCGTCGTTTCCAAAGGCCAGCCGGAGCCGGCCCAACCCGCCCCGGCGGAAACACCTGCTGACGCCGGCGAGGCCACCCAACCGAGCGCAAACTGACCATGGCTTCCACACGCGACTACTACGAAGTGTTGGGCGTCCCGCGTGATGCCAGCGTCGAGGACATCAAGAAGGCCTACCGCAAACTGGCCATCAAGTATCATCCCGACAAGAACCCCGGCGACAAGGCCGCGGAGGAAAAGTTCAAGGAACTCGGCGAAGCCTACGAGGTGCTTTCCGACCCGCAAAAGCGCGCCGCCTACGACCAGTATGGCCACGCGGCGTTCACCGCGCGCGGCGGCCCCGGCTCCGCGACCGCCGGCCAGCAATGGGGCGGCTTTCACGATCCGTTCGACATCTTTCGCGAGGTCTTCGGCGGCATGGGCGGCAGCATCTTCGAGGATTTTTTCGGCGGCGGCCGGCAACGCGGCGGCCCCATGCACGGCGACGACCTGCGCTACGACATGCAGATCACGTTCGAGGAAGCCATCTACGGCGTCGAAAAGGAAATCACCGTGGACCGCCTCGACGCCTGCGCTTCCTGCCACGGCACCGGCGCGGCGCCCGGCGCGCACCGGTCGCAGTGCCCGATGTGCCACGGCCGGGGTCGCGTCACACGCTCGCAAGGATTCCTCAACATCAGCCAGGACTGCCCGCGCTGTAACGGCGAAGGCCAGTCGGTGGACAAGCCTTGCCCGTCATGCCGCGGCCAGGGTCTGGCCCGCGTCCAGAGCCGCATCAAGGTCCGCCTGCCCGCCGGCATTGAAACCGGCATGCAGTTGCGCTCCGCCGGCCACGGCAACGCCGGCCCGCGCGGCGGCCCGCATGGCGATCTCTACGTCGTCGTCCACGTCAAGGCGCACGACATCTTCGTGCGGCGCGGCGACGATCTGCTTTGCGACGTGCCCATCGTCTTCCCGGTGGCGGCGCTGGGCGGACAGGTGGACGTGCCGACCATCAACGGCCACGTCAAGCTGACCATCCCCGCCGGCACACAGAGCGGCACGGTTTTCCGCATGCGCGGCAAAGGAGTGCCGAACGTCGAGGGCTATGGCCGCGGCGACCAACATGTCCGCGTTATAATCGAAGTTCCTTCGCGCCTTAATACCGAACAACGAAAGAAGCTCCAGGAGTTCGCCGAGCTGTGCGGCGAAGACACACAGCCGATGATGAAGAGCTTCGTGGAGAAAGCAAAAAAGTGGTTCGGAAAATGAAAGGAACCGTTATGAAACAGTTGATGCTGGTCATCGTTTGCGTCGCCGCCGCCGTGATGCTCGGCTGCGTGCCGTCGCTCCAACCGCTGTATTCGGAGAAGGACCCGATCCTGCTCGCGCCGCTGGCCGGCACGTGGGTTTCCGAAAACGGCAAGGAGAAGTTCACCTTCAAGGCCGATGAACAGGAAATCAAATACGAGGTCACCTGCACCGACGAGGAGGGCGGAACCGGCAAGCTCGAAGCGCGCCTGCTCCGGCTCGGAAAACACCTCTTCCTCGATACGACGGTCAGCGACCTGCCGGAGGTCAAGTGCGCCTATCCCAAGTGCCACCTGCTGCCGGTCCACCTGTTCACGAAGATCACGATCGAGGGCGACGTTCTGCGCTACGCGACGCTCGACTTCGGTTGGATCAAGAAGGGCATCGAGCAGAAGAAGATCACGCTCCGCCACGAAGCGATGAAGGACATGACCTTCCTCACAGCCTCGACGAAGGAGTTGCAGGAGTTCGTCCGCGCCCACGCCGACGAGAAGGACGCCTTCCAGGATTCCAAGGAACTCCGCCGGAAGAAATAGGCGCTCCCCAACCTAGACGTATTTCTTCAGCAGCGGCGCCAACTCCCGCTTCGTCTTCGGCGGCCAGAGTTTCTTGCCGGTGATGATCGCCGTCGCCAGCGCGTGCTGGCAGGAGCAGTCTTTCTCCTGAATCCGCCCCACTGCCAACTGCACGATCCGCTTCGCCGTCACGGCGTTCTGGTTGAGGTTATTGATGATCATCTCGACCGTGACCGCTTCCTCGTGCTCCTTCCAGCAGTCGTAGTCGGTGACCATCGCCATCGTCTGGTAGCAAATCTCCGCCTCGCGGCTGCACTTGGCTTCGCCGAGGTTGGTCATGCCGATCACGTCGAATCCGAGCTTGCGATAGGCGTTGCTCTCCGCGCGCGTCGAGAACGCCGGCCCCTCCATGTTCACGTAGGCGCCGCCGACGTGGACCGTCGCGCCGGCTTCGCGGGCACAGTCCGCCAACAGAATCCGCAGCCCGCCGCACAGCGGATCGGCAAACCCAACGTGCGCCACGATGCCGCGGCCGAAAAACGTGTGCTCCAGCGATTTCTTGGTCCGGTCGAAGAACTGGTCCACCAGCACGATGTCGAGCGGCTTGTATCGCTCCTGGAGCGAGCCGACGGCCGAGACGCTGATGATGTGCGTCACACCGAGCTTCTTCATGCCCCAGATGTTGGCGCGGTGGTTGAGTTCGCTCGGCAGGATGCGGTGGCCGCGCCCGTGCCGCGGCAGGAACACCACGTCGCGTCCCGCCAGCTTGCCCGTGACGTAGGCGTCCGACGGCGCGCCGAAGGGCGTCTTGATGCGAACCTCCTTGCGGTGGGTGAATCCTTCGATGTCGTAGAGACCGCTACCGCCAATGATGCCTATGCGCATGATTTTCCTTCGCTCCTGAGTTGATTGACCAAAGCGTGCGCCTGCCGGGTTGTCTCCGGCAACCGAAAGCGCGGAGCGCATTCCAGCACGAGCGCCACGGCGGCGTCGAGCGAGATCTTGTGGCCGACGCTGACGAAGAGCGGCGCCACGCCGTCGCGCGTGCGCAGGACGCGGCCGATGATCTCGCCGCCGTCGCGGAGGCTGCTCGCGCTGCCGCGCCGCAGCCCCGGCTCGCGATACTCGCCGATGAGGCGGCTCTTGGCGCAACCGACCGTTGGCAAATCGAGCACCAGCCCCAGATGCGACGCCAGCCCGCAACGGCGCGGATGCGCGACGCCCTGTCCGTCCACCAGCACCGCATCCGGCGTCACGCGCAATTTCCGAAATGCTTCGAGCAGCGGTGGCATCTCGCGGAAACTCAGCAGCCCCGGCACATAGGGAAACTCCGCGCGGCTGGCGACGCCCGCCGACTCGACCACGCGCAGCGACGGCAGTTCCAGCACGACGACCGCCGCGTAGAGGAACTCGGAAGCTTGTTTGCCCCTGGAAAATCGCGTCGGGACGAAATCATAGGAGACATCCACGCCGGCGACCAGACACGGTCGCCGGATCGTGCCGCTCGCCACCACCAACTCGCGCAACCGTTGCTGGAACGCGACGGCGGCGGCATACTCCAGCCGCAACGGCGCAAGCTCAGGATGGGCGATGTTCACGGGAATGGAGTAATGGAGTGTTGGAGTGATGCGAAGCTCAACGCGAAAACATGATTGCTTTCATCCGTCCCCATTACTCCAAAACTCCACCACTCCATCACTCCGCCGCGTGCCTTTACTTTGCCGGCTTCGGCGATTGCGGGATCGTTGGCGGCGGCGCCACCGGCAGCGGCTCTTTCACCGACGAGAAGCGGTCCCACGGATAAGCCGGCTCCATGTAGGGCTTGTATTGCTCGTCCGGCCACGGGAACGGCGCGGTGACGAACTCGAACACGCCCAATACTTCGCGCGCGGCAAAATTTCCAACCGCCTTGAAAAAGCCAACGGTCACGCCCATCGGCCAGCCTTCGTGGCGGCACTCCTCGCACAACGTGGCGGGCACTTCCACACCGCCCAGCGCCATGCCTGCCAGGCCGCGCTTGAGCTTGTCCATGCGCCCTTCAGCCTGCGCAGACGCCGCTGAAAACCAGACACACGCCGCCGCAACGCCCACGATGAGAAGATGCCGGGAGAGTTTCATTCGTTATTCCTTTCGGTGGCCAAAGGCTATCGCGTTGGAGTCCGCGGTCAAGCAGGAATCGTTGGCGGCTAGAAAACGACCGACCGGTTGCGATCCGAACCGGACTTCTTCTTCGGCGGAGGCGGGTTGCCGCCGGCAGCCATCTGCTGCAAGGCGAAAATCTGCTGCTTCCGGTATTCCAACCGCTCTGGATCGGTTTCGCGATCCGCCAGCTCTTTGACGTGCTGGATCGCTCCCGCGACGCCGCCGTGCCGGTCCACGTAGCTCTGCATGTCCAGGGTTTTGCCGTTGGAGAAAGCCACCACCCAGCGACCGTTCTCGTCACGCATCGCCGTCGCTTTGTCCACCTTCGATTTTTTGGACGTGTCGGACGGCGGCGCAGCAGACGCGGTCGTCTTCGACACCGGCGGCGGCGTCATGGTCGTCTCCTGCTGGATGACGGCGGTTTCCTTGCCTTTGCCGAGCACGACCTGGCGCTCGTCGTATTTCACGTCCAGCACCACGATGCCGCCCGGCAGGTGGTCGCCTTCCCTCACAAACCGCGGCATCATCCCCGTCCGTTCCATGCCGGCTTCTTCGTGTTTGCCCTGCCGGACGAACGCCGTCACACGCCACTCGGCGGCAAACGCCGGCTGGCTGACTTCCGGTTGCGGCGCCTGGGCAAACGCCATCACCGTTGCCGCTATGCCCATGATGAACATCCACGTTTTCACAACATCAATAACTCCGCCAACACTCGCCTGCCGCTCGGATCGGTCTCACGGCTTCCACACCCCGTATTATGCAACTCCGCGCTCTCTAGTTCAAAACCTAAATGCTGCACCGCGCAAGGTTACTGACTCACGCCTCGCCTCACCGCCCCTTGTTTGGCAACTGCCCCGCCGCCTCCAGCCGCATCCAGAGCACGCCTGCGAGCGTGTCGTTGATCTTCGTCAACGATTTGATGTCGTGCAGGATGGCCGCGTCGCGTTCCGGGACGAAATCGCACCGCAACTCCTTCAGCGGCATCCCGCGCAGTGGCGAGAAGTCCGTCACCTTCGTGTTGTTGCACCAGAGCACCGTCAGCGGCATTCCCGCCAGCGGCGACAGGCTGCCCACCGCCGTGTCGTTGCAACTCAGGAGTGTCAGCCTCATCCCGGCCAGCGGCGTCAAGTCGCTCACCTGCGAGCCGCCGCAAGTCAGCGCCGCTAGCGGCGTCCCTTTCAGCGGCGACAGATCGCGGATCGGGTTGTTGTGGCAATACAGCGACATCAGCGGCAATCCTTTCAGCGGTGACAGGTCCGACAACGCTCCCTTCTCGTTCGCCGCCGCCGGCGAGAGCGTCAGCCTCCGAAGCGATCTCAACGCCCGCACCGGCGAGATGTCCCTGACGCCCACCGTCGAGAACGCCAGATCCGTGACTGCGCCGCGCTCCACTCGATGCGCCTCCTTGCCGTCGAAGCCGGGGTTGAGTTCCTTCAACCTCGCCATTACCGCCGGCACCTGGCGCTCAGGCGGCAGCACGCTGATGCTTGCAAGAATCGCTGCCGCCGCGCGCTCGCCCTCCTTGGCCGCTTCGGCGGCGCGCTTGGTCACGGCTACGTTGGCGATCTGCATGAACTCCGCCACTGGCTTTCCGTTGATCCTCTCCAGCATCTGCTTCTCCACCAACAACCGCGCCGTCTGCTTGTTCGCCACCACCAGCACATCGCAACGCAGTTCCTTCAAAGGCATCTCCTTCAGCGGCGACAGATCGCCGACGCCGGTGTCCCGGATATCCAACTCCGTCAACACCATCCCTTGGAGCGGCGAGAGGTCGCACAACGTCCGTCTCGCCGGTATGCCCCGGCAGCTCAGCTTGCGAAGGTCCGTCAACGCCCGGACAGGCGAAATATCTGTCACGCCCGCCGAGCAAAACGAAAGCTCGGTGAGCGCGCCGTCCTCAAACCTGTGCGTCTCCCTCCCGTCGAAGCCCGGATTGAGTTGCTTCAACTTCCCCATGACCTGTCGCAACTGCTCCTGCGGCGGGAGCGCGGGCGCATTCTTCGGCTCCGCGGAGAACACAGCGAGCACGCTCGCAATGAGTGACAGAATCAAGATTGTTGGCGTCGTTTTCTTCACGATGAATTGGCCGCTATCTTACATGCCTTTCATCCATTCGCAAGTTGCGCATCCCTGTCCAGATTTGTGCTTCCGGAGGTCAGCCATCTTGCGGTCGCCGGAGCAAGCGTTGCCGTTGACGGCCGGGGGTTTGACACCGGGGGTTTGGCCCTTGAATCACGGCCCGCAGCGGCCTAATCTGCGGCTGGTCACCAAATCTGAGGAGATACGCATGAAACCGCTCGCATCGCTGCCATGCTTGGGAAAAAGGATTTCGCACCTTTTGTTGGTCGTTCTTCTTGCAACCGTCGCGCTGGCGGCACGCGCGGAAGATATCGTTGATCGTGAGATCACGCCCTGGCAGCCGGGAATGCTCGACATTCACCAGATCAGCTCCGGCCGGGGCAATGCCGGCCTGTATATCTTCCCTGACGGCACCACGATGTTGGTGGACGCCGGCGAGCTTTCGCAGAAGATGCCGCGGCACACGCCCGACCGCCCGGATGGCACGCGCCCGGCCGGCGAATGGATTGCGCGCTACATCCGCCACGCGCTGCGCCATGACCCGCAGCCATCGCTCGACTACGCGCTGCTCACGCACTTTCATGATGACCACATGGGCGAGGCAACGGACAGCCAGCCCATGTCCCGCTCAGGAGCCTGCAGACTCACGGGTCTGACGTGGGTCGGCGAGAATTTCCGGATCGGCAAGATGCTCGACCGCGGCTGGCCGGATTACAACTACCCGAAACCGATCGAAGACGCCTCCACGAAGAACTACCGCGCGTTCGTGAAATGGCAGACCGCGAACAACGGCATGAAAGTGGAGCGCTTTGCGCCGGGTCGCAACGACCAGGTTGTGCTCTGCCGCGACCCGAAGAAGTATTCCAACTTCGACTTCCGCAACGTCGGCGCGAACGGCGAGATATGGACCGGCGTCGGCACGGTCACGCGCCGCCACTTTCCCGACCTGGAAAACGTCCCGCGCCCGGACTGGCCGCACGAGAACATGTGCAGCATTTCGTTCCGCCTGAGCTACGGCAAGTTCGACTACTTCAATGGCGGCGACATTCCGGGCGTTTCCCCCGAGGGGTTCCCGTTGTGGCACGATGTGGAGACGCCCGTGGCCAAGGCGGTGGGGCCGGTGGAAGCGGCCATCCTGGACCACCACGGTTATGTGGACTCGCAGAATGAGTTCCTCGTGGCAGCCCTGCGCCCGCGCGTCTGGATCATCTCGGTATGGGGTTCCGGCCACCCCACCTCGCGCGTGTGGCAACGTCTCCGGTCAACCCGCATCTATCCGGGGCCGCGCGACGTTTTCGCCACCGACCTGCACCCGGCCACGCGGCAGGTCATCAGCGGCATCGAGAAACTGGCGAGCGACCGCGGCCACATTGTCCTGCGCATCTTGCCGGGCGGCGGCGATTATCGCGTCGTGATCGTTGACGACTCCTCCGAGAGCCACCGCGTCACGAAAGTTTTCGGTCCGTTCCCGTCGCGGTAGCAGAACGAGGGCGGAGGCGAGCTTTCTGCCGTCAGTGGTCAACGGTCAGCGGTCAATTGCCAGCAGGCACAAACTGGATGGCGTCGGCGATGACGTAGCCGTCGGTGCCGTCGTTGCGAATCTCCACCCAACCAGTCGCACCGGCGTCAAACCGGAAGACGCCGAGCTTCAACGGCTGGTTGCCTTTGAGCGGTTGGCGCTGGTTGACGACAACGGTCTTCTCGCCGTCGGCAGCGTGGATGACGACGGGAACGTTGGTGGCGCGGTTGGCGAGCGGTGAGTGGATGATGCGCACTTCGTAGCGGCCGGCCTTCGGCAGCTTCGGCGTGAAGCGGACGCGCTTCTGGCCTTTGTCCTCGTTGCCGTCGTGGATGTAGCCGTCGCCAACGAACGGCCCGGCGGATGCGCCGTGCGGCCATTCGCCCGTGATCGCCGCCTGCGTGTCGTCCACGACGATGCCGGCGAGCTTGCTGGCGTCGAGCGCCACAGCGCTGCGCGGTTGGTGGGCGGGAAAACCTTCGTTGGAGATGATCTGGCCCTGCGCCTTCAGTTTCGCGGCGAGTTTCTCGTAGGAGACCTTCTGCACCGTCACGCCGTCATCCATCGCCATCGCCGCCGCCACGGCACTGGACTGTCCCATAATCATGAAGACCGGCTCCATACGGATGGAGCCGTAGGCGATGTGCGTCGCCGAGAGGCAGACCGGCACGAAGAGGTTGTCGCACTGGCGGGCCTTCGGCACGAGGGAGCGATACGCAACCGGATACGGGCCGCGGCAGCCGATCTCCACGTCGCCTTCGTTCTCGACGCAGCCGTTCTTGACGAGGCGCTGGCAGTTGTGGCTGTCCATGCCGTAGGCGCCAAGGCCGATACCGTCCAGCACCTTCCGCGTCCAACGGCAGTCATGCTCGGTCATGACGTAGTCGGAGATCATCCGGCGCGCCTCGCGGACATACATCTGCGGCGGGAAATGGCCCGTCTCAACAAACTCGTCCTTGGCGAGGCCCCACTCGTTCATCTCGTCGCGCAGTTTCTGTGGCACGCGCGGGTTGGTGGCGAGGAAATAGAGGAAGCCGCGGATGTAGTTCACGTGCTCTTTCCAGATGCGCTCGCGCGTGGTGTAGTCACCGTCGGGATAATCGTAGTTGCAGCCGATAAAGTCGGTGGAGAACGGTCCGTTGTTGTTCGTGTCGGTCTTGCCGTTGGGCATCCGCCCGGGGTTCATGAGTTTGCCGACGGGCGGCAGCTTGTCGGCGGCGACGCTCGCTTCGAGGTAGCGCGCGAGCAGCTCGTATTTCTTCTCGTCGTAGCCGGGCGGTTTGGCCCACGGAACTTTGTTGGCCGCGACCTTCGTCATGCAGAGGCGGAAGTTGTAAGCCTGCACGCAACGGTCGCCCGCGCCCACCACGCCGCCGTCGCCATGCTGGATGAACGGCAGCAAGCCGCTCGCCGGGTCGCCCGGCTTCACGTAGGGGTCCACCGCCACCTTGAACTGGTGATGCGGCGTCTCGGCGCGCACGCCGTTGAGGGTCTCGCCGTAGGTGGCGTTCGCCTCACGGCCGACGTGGTAGGAGACGCCGGCCTTGGCCATCAGGTCGCCTTCATAGCTGGCGTCAATGAACATCCTGCCGGCAAACACGCGGCCGTTCTCCATCGTGATCTCCACGATGCGCGCGCCGTCTTTGTTCACGCAGGCCAGCCGTTGGCCGAAGAGCGGCTTGATCTTCGCCTCGGCCAGCATCGCGCGGTATATCTCCATCGCCACGCGCGGCTCGAAAGTCCACTTCGTGGGCCGGCCAGTCTTCTCGACGAGCGGATCCTTGCCGCGCTCCTGGCCGGCGGTGTTTTTGGCAACCTCTTGCGGCTTCTCCCATGTCCACGACTCCGGCTTCGCGTAATGCTGGTAGATGCGCTCGTAGAACTCCCGCGCGATGCCGCCGATGGCCGCCTTGTTGCCGATGTCCGTCGCGCCGAGGCCGCCGGTGGTCAACCCGCCGAGATGACGGCTCGCCTCCAGCAATAGCACGCTCTTGCCTTCGCGCGCCGCCGCGATGGCTGCCGCCACGCCGCCAGAGGTCGCGCCGTAGATAACGATGTCGGCGCGGGCGGGTTCGGCGGCGTTCGCCGGGAACCATGCTGTTTGCGCCAGGACCACTGTCGCTGCCATGAACCATGTTTTCATCGTGTGCTCCAAAGTGGTCGTCACGCTCCGCGTGACGAAACAATCATCAATAATCATCACGCGGAGCGTGATGACTACTTTAGAATCTCCTCGCGCACCTTGCCGTCGGTGCCAGTCATGTTGATGCCAAGCAGGCGCGCGATCGTCGGCGCAAGATCGGTGGCGTCCATGTCGGCCAGTTTCACGCCGGGCCGGATGCCCGCGCCCCACGCGACGAACGTGGCGCGCATCTTCTTCTGCGCCGGGTTGTAGCCGTGCGTGCCTTTGACGGTATTGCTTGGCGGCGTGACCACCGCATCGCCGGCGGCGCTGTCTGAGAAAGCGAAACCTTCCTTCGCGCCAAGCACCAAGTCGCCCATGCGCGGGTCCTTGTCGGGCGTCACCAGACCGAACTTCGCGTAGTCCTTCTGCTCGATGACCACCTCAATGCCTTCGACGGCGCGGAACTCCTCGGCGAGCTTCGCCACAATCTCCGCGCGGCGTTCCTTGTCCATCACATAGACGAACGTGCTGCCACCCTGCCCCAACGCGTTCGCCTGGCGCGAGACAACCTTGCTGCCTTCCATTTTGATCAAGCCGTCCTGTCGCAACTTCACGTTCGGGCGGATCTCGCGTGTGTAGGGATTGAAGCCGTGATCGGACACGACGATGAACGTCGCGCGGCCGGGGAACGCCGCCTCCGTCGCCTCCAGAATGTCGCGCACGCGGTCGTCCTCATGGTTGCAAACCCAATACGCCTCAGGCGACTGCGGTCCATGCGCGTGCTGGACATGATCGGCATCCATCAGATGCACCATTAGCAGGTTCGGGCGGTGCGTGCGGATCACGTGGCCCGCCATGCGTGCATACATCCAGTCGCGCGGCGGGCCGCCGGTGGCGGCCTTGCACCACGTCTCCTGCATCCAGAACGGGATGTTCGCCGCGCGCAACTCGGTGAGCCACGATTGCGTCGAGCATTTCTGGAAGAGGTCGTCGGGAAAGATGTCCGGCACGGTCCAGTTGAGCGTCTTGGCGTTGCGGCTCGCGGGCCAGCAAACCGCCGCCGTCTTCAGCCCGGCGCGATGCACCACGTCGTAGATCGTCGGCACCTTCACAATCTCGTCCTTGTCGAACAGCGGGTCGGGAATGAACGCCACGCTCTTGCCGGCGTCGCGGTCCCAATACGAGTTGCCGATGACACCGTGACGGCCAGGCCAACAGCCGGTGGCCATCGTCGTATGCGTCGGCCACGTCACCGACGGCATCGCGCACTTCATGCCGACGGCGCGCGCGCCCTCGCGGGCCAGCCGCCGGATCGTCGGCATGTCGGCCTTCGGATCGTCGAGGTAGTAAGCCGCCAGCCCGTCCACGCTGATGAGCACGACGAGGCGATCGGCAGCCGGAGCGAGCGCGGTGGTGGATGCCGTCTTGGTCGGGGTGGCCGCGCAGCCGGCCAGCAAAGCGACGCACAGCGCGGTGAACAGGGATTTCAAGAGACGAGAGCGAGTCATGTCGTGCTTTCCTTTCCATGCGAGTTTACGGCTGACGCCGTTACAGCAATACGTGGCAGATTAGCGAAGCGCGGCTTGATTACAAGAGTTCTGTTGCAGAGTTCAGTTGCAGCGGTTGGTTTCCACGAGTTGGCCGCATTGCGTATTCCGGCTCGCCAAACTGGAGGCAGCTCGCTAGATTGGCACGGCATGGTTGAGCCAAACAAAATCCAGTCGTTCTGTGCAGCGGTGGCGAAACAATTCCGCCCGCTCAAGATCGTGTTGTTTGGCTCCTATGCCAGCGGTC
>Ga0163199_1002326_pt1 | contig 11642 bp, 8 predicted proteins | sample PL_2010_150m_FD_113537 | JGI IMG/M metagenome (GOLD analysis project Ga0163199, IMG submission 113537) | Freshwater microbial communities from Powell Lake, British Columbia, Canada to study Microbial Dark Matter (Phase II) - PL_2010_150m | ecosystem: Environmental > Aquatic > Freshwater > Lake ...
CTGTATCAGGTCGCGCGTGACCGAGGCAAGCGGCAGCGGCACCTCGAACCTGCGCCCGGCGTCCAAACCGAGATCGATGTCCTTGCGCAGCAGATACGGAGTGAACGTGACCTTGAAATCCAGGTTGACCAGCGCCGGCGTCTTGTAGCGCGAGAACACCGAACCCATCACGCTCTGGTTGATGAACTCGAGAAAGGCATGGCGCGGCACGCCCGCCTTCTGCGCCAGGATGGTGATTTCGCACAGCGACTGGATCACCACGCCGAGAAACACGTTGTGGCAGATCTTGACGATGCGCGCGAGCTCGCCCTCGCCCACATAGCTCGCCGCCGGGGCGATCATCTTGAGCAGCGGCGCCACTTCATCGAACACGGCCCTGGGCCCGGAGCAGACAAACGACAGCTTGCCCGCCTTGATCACCTTGGCGTTGCCGGACACCGGCGCGGCCAGCAGCTTGGTCCCGTGCGCGGCGAGAATTTCGCGCAATTCGGCCGAGCCTTCCAGCGAAATCGACGAGCATTCGATCAGGATGCGCGGCGCGGTGCGCTTGCCCGCTTTGCTCCCCTTCGCCACCTTCTTCGACAGCGACAGCAGCCCATCCTTGCCGGCGACGACTTCCTTCACGTCGGCATAGGTGGAAACCATGCAGAACACCACATCGCAGCCGGCGAGTTCGGTCACGCGCGTCGCGATTTTCGCGCCGTATTTGGCCAGCGGCTCGGCCTTGGCACGCGTGCGGTTGTATACAGTCAGGTCGCAGCCTGCCTTGGCCAGGCGCAGCGCCATTTCGTAGCCCATGCGGCCTGCGCCGATCCAGCCGATATGCAGCGATTTCTTGTTCATAGCGATTTCCCGAAGCTGCCATGGTAGGGATTGGCGATGGGCAATTCTTCCGCCGGATACAGCGAGATGATCTGCGGGCCCTTGGGTGTCAGGATCACCTCTTCTTCGATGCGCGCGGCCGAGAAGCCGTCGCTCGCCGGGCAATAGGTCTCCACCGCGAACACCATGCCTACTTTCAGTTCGATCGGCTCCTTGAACGATGTCAGGCGCGAAATCAGCGGCCGCTCGTGCAGCCCGAGGCCGAGGCCATGGCAGAAGTTCAGTCCGAAAGCGTCCATTTCGCTGGCGAAGCCGGCCTGCTCCGCCTTGGGCAGCGCGGCGGCGATGCGGTCGCTGCCGACGCCGGGCCGCAACAGGTCGATGGCCACGTCCATCCATTCACGCGCCTTCTTGTAGGCGGTGCGCTGCGACGATGTGGCGCGGCCGACGTTGAACGTGCGGTAATAGCAGGTGCGGTAACCCATGAACGACTGGATGATGTCGAAAAACGCCTGGTCGCCCGGCCGGATCAGCCGGTCGGTAAAATTGTGCGGATGCGGCGAGCAGCGCTCGCCCGCGATGGAGTTGATTGCCTCGACGCAATCCGAGCCCATTTCGTACAGCCGCTTGGTGGCGAGCGCCACGATGTCGGATTCGCGCACGCCCGGCTTGAGCGCCTCGGCGATATCCTGGTACACCCCGTCCACCATCGCCGAGGCCATGTTGAGCAGCGTCAGCTCGTCGATGTTCTTCACCTCACGCGCGGACAGCATGGTCTGCTGGCCGTCGCGCACCTCGATGCCGGCGCGCTGCAGTTCGAAAATCATCGGCAGCTCGACCATGTCCACGCCGAGCGGCATGTCGCCCACGCCTTCGGCATCCAGGATCGACTTGATTTCCTCGGCCGCGTTGCGGAACAGCGTGAGGTCCGCGCCGGTCGCGCCGCGCAGGCCCAGCATGCCGGCGCGGCAATGGTCGTGGTGCAGCCAGGGCGCGTGCAGCTTGTGGTGCCGCGCGGCAGAGCCGAAATCCCAGATCCAGGGGTCGCCGTTACCGGTTAGCAGCGAATAGCGCGTGAGCTTGTCGCGCGCCCATTCGCCGATCACCGTGCTGGTGGTGTAGCGGATGTTGTGCTGGTCGAAGGACAGCAGCGCGCCCAGCCCGGAATTGGCCAGCGCCGCGCGCGTGCGCGCGAGACGGTAATCGTGCAGGCGGCGGAAGTTGATGCGCTCCTCGAAATCGACCTGCGTGTGGCCCGGCGCCCCGATCGGCCGGTCCCATTTGAAATGCGGATTGACGTCGTCAGGCTTGATGATTTTCGGTTCGCTGCGTTTCTTCTTTGCCATTGCTGCATTCCTCTGAGGCCAGCTTGTTCGATTGTTCCGTTTCGCCGCGGCGGCGCCGGCCCGGGCGGCATGCACGCGCAACGGCCGCGAGCATGATACTGCAATCCCCGGCGCGCGGCGCCCGGCCGCCGCCGCTATGGCGAAAACGGGCCGGCCGAGACGGACAGCGCAATCAGCGTCTGCGCCGTCCAATAGGTCCCCAGCGTCAGCGCCCGCTCCGCGCGAAAGGGCGCGCGAAAGCGATTGATGGCCAGCGCCGCATCGGATACAACAAACAGCGCGGCACCCAATGCCGCCGACAGCGCCGCTTCGCCGCCCAGGGTATGCCAGCGTCCCGCGGCTTGCCCCGCCATGACGGCGATGATCACTACGTAGGCAATCACCGCCCCGCGCAGGCGCGGCGCGAGACCGCGCCAGACCAGGGCCACTACGACGCTTCCCGCCGCGAAGAAGGGCAGCCAGAGCAGCGGCGCCGCACCGAACGGCGCGTCCATGCTGAATGCGAAAGTGTAGAACAGGTGCGCAATGAGGAAGCTCACCAGTCCGGCGATAAAGCGGTCGCGCGGCAGCATCAGGAATACGTCGCCTGCAGTGGAGAACACCAGCCCCGCGACGACGGCCCAGCGGTACGCAGCGGGCGCGGCGGTAAAGGACAGCGCCAGCGCCAGAACCAGCAACGTGGCAAGCGGCTTGAATACATAAGCCTGCCAGCGCCGCTCTGCATCCAGATAGTAGGCGCGGATCGCAACAGCACCAGCCAGCACAATCGAGGCGATCAGGACCGCGTGGACGATAGCCATCAAGTCAGTTTAGCACCCGCCCGGCGCCATTTTGGCTTGCGGATCGTGTGCGTCAGCCCGACGTGCTCCGATGAAGTTCGATAGGCCCGGCGCGGAAGGCGGCGGCGCGCGAGATCGTTTTGTGGCATAATACTTCCGACTCACGATTTGCCGCGCGCTTGAAGGCCGCGATCATTCGGCGAACATCATTCCTTGCCCACATCCTGAGCGATCGATTCCAGGGATCGGGCAGCAAAAAGCAGCAAGTTGTGCGTCGGCGTGCCATGCATCGACCGACACGGCAACGACGGCGCGCTAGAGCTTGGACTGGCCGCATAGGCGGCGCCTGCTCAGGCTCCTACACCGCGCACGGCACCTTGATACCGACCAACAGTCTGGATAAACCAATCTGATGCGACTGTCCTTACGCTTCGTCCTACCCCTGATGCTGGTTCTGGCAGGCATTGCCTATGCCGTCGCACCGCTGGTCGACCGCCTGACCCTGAGCTGGTTCGTGCGCGATCTCGACATCCGCTCGTCGCTGGTTGCCAATACTATCCAGGAGCCGCTGCAGGAGTTGTTGGCGGCCGGCAAGAAGGCCAAGATTCTCGAGTTCTTCAACCGCATCACCCGTGACGAGCGCCTGTTCGCAGTAGGCTACTGCGCTTCGCCGGCGGACAAAGGTTTGGCCACCCGCTCGCTTCCGCCGGAGGTTCATTGTGCCGAACTGCAGCGCTGGGAAGGCCAGAACAATCATCTTCTGCTGAGCGCCAAGGGTCCCCTGCACGTGACGACGCAGGCGATGGCAAGCGAGGCGGCACCGGATGGCCGTCTGGTGCTGGTGCACGACATGAGCTTTGTCACGCGCCGCAGCGAGGAAACCAAACTCTACCTTTTCTACCTGTTCATGGGACTGGCGGCCGTGGTCTCGCTGGTGACGGTGGCCATCGCGCAGCTCTCCTGGCGCGGCTGGATGGCCGGCATGCGCTCGTTGCTGCGCGGCGAAGGGCTGCTGCGGCAGCCGGCGGCGGGGGCGCAATCCCATTTACCCGAGTTCAAGCCGATCGCGCGCGACCTGCAGCGGCTGGTGCGCGAACTGGAATCGGATGCGCGCGCGCGCGACGAAGACCAGATCACCTGGACGCCGGAGTCGCTGCGCGCGATTTTGCGCGGCGAACTGCGCGGCGAGGACGTTATCGTGGTGTCCAACCGGGAGCCCTACATCCACCAGCACCGCGGCGATCGCATCGAAGCGCAGCGGCCCGCGAGCGGACTGGTCACCGCGCTGGAACCGATCATGCGCGCCTGCTCGGGCACCTGGATCGCCCATGGCAGCGGATCGGCGGACCGCGAGACGGTGGACAAGCACGACCGCGTGGCGGTGCCGCCGGAAAAACCCGCCTATCAAATCCGCCGCGTGTGGCTGACCGCCGAGGAAGAGGCAGGCTACTACTACGGCTTCGCCAACGAGGGCATGTGGCCGCTGTGCCACATCGCGCACGTGCGCCCGACGTTCCGCTCGAGCGACTGGGCGCAGTACGTCGCAGTGAACCGCAAATTCGCCAAGGCAGTGGTAAGCGAAGCCAAGACCAAGAATCCCATCGTCCTGGTGCAGGACTACCATTTTGCGCTGCTGCCGGGGATGATCCGCGAGGAACTGCCGGATGCGACCATCATCACCTTCTGGCACATACCCTGGCCCAATCCCGAGTCGTTCGCGATCTGCCCCTGGCGCGACGAAGTCATCGCCGGGCTGCTGGGCAGCAGCATTCTCGGGTTTCACACGCAGTTCCACTGCAACAATTTCGTCGATACGGTGGATCGATTTATCGAGGCGCGCGTCGATCGCGAATCCTTTACTGTGTCCTTCGGCGGCAAGCTCACCGCGGTGCGCCGCTACCCGATTTCCATCGCCTGGCCGCCTGACGCGGAGATGCTGCAAAAGAGCGTGCCCGACTGCCGCAGCGGCATCCGCCAGCTGAACAACCTCCCGCCCGAGCACAGGCTCGGCGTCGGCGTGGATCGGCTCGACTACACCAAAGGCATCATGGAGCGCTTCCGTGCGATCGAGCGGCTGCTGGAACTCAATCCGCAATGGGTCGGCCGCTTCACTTTCGTGCAGATCGCCGCGCCGACGCGCGCCGGCATCGAGGAATACCAGCATCACGAGGCGCAGGTGCGCGCCATGGCCACGAGCATCAATGGCCGGTTCGCACGCCAGGGACCGCCGCCGATCGTGCTCAAGGTGGAGCACCATGAGCCGCGCGACGTTTATGAGTATTTCCGCGCCGCGGACATTTGCTTTGTCAGCAGCCTGCACGACGGCATGAACCTGGTCGCAAAGGAATTCGTGGCGGCGCGCGACGACGAGCGCGGCGTCCTGATCCTGTCGCAATTCACCGGTGCGGCACGCGAGTTGGCCGAAGCCTTGATTGTCAATCCGTACGACGCCGACCAGTGCGCCGCAGCCCTGCACCTCGCCCTGACCATGCCGGCGGACGAACAGCGCGACCGCATGCGGCTGATGCGCGGGTTGGTGGCCGAATTCAATGTGTTTCGCTGGGCCGGCCGCATGCTGCTAGACGCGGCCGCCATGCGCCGTCGCGGCCGGCTTTTCGACAAAGCGGGGCGCGCGGAGACGTGAGGCTGCGAACCAATTTCCCGCCGGCACCGGGCCTTGATTGGGCCTATTTCCTCGATGTCGATGGAACGCTTATCGACATCGCCGATACGCCGGACGCCGTTTACGTCGATACCGCGCTGCTCGAGTTGATCGCGCACCTGTATCGTGCAAGCGGCGGCGCCGTCGCGCTGGTCAGCGGCCGCGCACTGTCGGACCTGGAACATCGCCTCGGTGCACTGCGACTGCCTCTGGCTGGGCAGCACGGGCTGGAGCGCCGCGACGCCGCGGGGCGACTGTGGATCCACGCCGCGCCTCCGGCAGCGAAGCGTGCAATCAAGGACGCCCTTGCGCCGGTACTCGCGCGCCATCCCGGCCTGTTGCTGGAGGACAAGGGCCTGACGCTGGCCTTGCACTACCGGCTGGCGCCGCACCTCGCGGCCTACGCGCATCGTTTGATGGCGCAACTGGCGCACGCCGCGAATGCAGGGCTCGAGGTGCAGCGCGGCAAGCGTGTCGCCGAAGTCAAGCCCTCCGGCATAGACAAAGGCACGGCGGTGTCGGAATATCTGACGGAGTCGCCATTCAGGGGACGTCGGCCGGTGTTCATCGGCGACGACCTCAATGACGAGCACGGCTTCGCCGAGGTGAACAAACTGGACGGAATTTCAATCAAGGTCGGGATAGGAAAGAGCTGCGCGCGCTTTCGCCTGCGCGACGTGGCGGCGGTAAGGAACTGGCTCGGTGACGCACTGAAAGGCAAGCGATGAGAAATCTCGATTTGGCCCTGATCGGCAATTGCACTGTCGGCGCGCTGATCGATGCGCGTGCAAGCATCACCTGGGGCTGCTTCCCGCGTTTCGACGGCGATCCGGTGTTCTGCGCCCTGCTCAGGCAATCCGACGACTATGGATTCTTCGACATCGAGCTTGCGGATTTCGATCGCACCGAGCAGCACTATCTCGAGAACACGGCGATCCTGCTCACACGCCTTTACGACCGCCACGGCGGCGCTGTCGAGGTTGCCGATTTCGCGCCGCGCTTCGGCCAGTATGGCCGCACCTTCCGGCCGATGATGCTGGTGCGTTGCATCCGCCGGCTTCACGGCAGCCCGCGCCTGACCCTGCGTTTGCGCCCGGCCTGCAATGATGGCGCGGACCGCCCAGCGGTGACCTGGGGCAGCAACCATATTCGCTATGTTTCGCCGGCGCTCACGTTGCGCCTTACCACCGATGCCTCGCTGACCGCAATATTGCAGGAAACCCCGTTCTTCATCGAAGACAGCGTAACGCTGCTGCTGGGAGCGGACGAAACTGTGCACGAAACGCCTGCAGAGGTGGGCCGGCGCTTTTTCGAGGAAACCGCGCAGTACTGGCGCGAATGGGTGCGCAATCTGGGCATCCCGTACGAATGGCAGGAGGCGGTAATTCGCGCCACGATCACGCTCAAGCTGAATGCGTTTGACGACACGGGCGCCGTCGTCGCCGCCATGACCACGTCCATTCCCGAGGCGGCCGGCAGCGGCCGCAACTGGGATTACCGCTATTGCTGGCTGCGCGACGGCTATTTCGTGGTCAATGCGCTTAACCGCCTGGGCGCGACCCGTACCATGGAGCGCTACCTCGCCTACATCGTCAATATTGCGGCCAACGCCGGCGGCGGTCCGCTGCAGCCGGTCTACGGCATCGACGGCCGTGCGGAATTGGGCGAGCGCGAAGTCCCGGCGCTCGCAGGGTATCGCGGCATGGGGCCGGTGCGCATCGGCAACCTGGCCTACCGCCAGGTGCAGCACGACGTCTACGGTTCGGCGATTCTTGCGGCAACCCACATTTTCTTCGACCAGCGGCTGACGCGGCGCGGCGACGAAGCGCTGTTCCGCCGGCTCGAACCGCTGGGCGAACAGGCGATGCGCTGCTACGACCAGCCCGATGCCGGTCTGTGGGAACTGCGCGGCAGCGCTCGCGTGCATACCTTCTCCGCCGTCATGTGCTGGGCGGCCTGCGATCGCCTGGCGCGCATTGCCGATCGGCTGGGCCTGCCCGAGCGCACGACCTACTGGCGCGAGCACGCTCGGCAGATACACGATGCCGTCAGCAGGCGCGCCTGGAACAAGCGCCGCGGGGCCTTCGTTTCAACCTTCGAGGGCGACGCGATGGACGCGAGCCTGCTGTTGCTCGCGGAGGTCGGCTTCCTGGATCCGGCCGACCCGCGCTTTGCTGCGACGGTCAGTGCCGCCGAGAAGGATCTGCGCCGCGGCGATTTCGTTTTCCGCTATGTCGAAAAGGACGATTTCGGCGAGCCGGAGAACGCCTTCCTCGTATGCACCTTCTGGTATGTCAATGCCCTCGCCGCGCTGGATCGCCGCGACGAGGCGCGCGAGCTGTTCGAGAAACTGCTGGCGTGCCGCAACCGCCATGGTTTGCTGGCGGAACATATCGACCCCGGCAGCGGCGAACAGTGGGGAAACTTTGCACAAACCTACAGCATGGTCGGGCTGATCAACTCCGCAATCCGGTTGTCGATACGCTGGGACCAGGCGTTCTGATGCAAGGACTGCTCGAGCGCTTCTTCGACTGGCTACCGGGCAATCTGGACAAGCCCGCCCGCATCCTGCTGATCCTCGTGCTCGCGTGGATCGCACTGCGCGCGATCCACCGCATCATTCCCCATTTGCGCGACGCGGTCGCCAACCGGCAGGAAAACCGCGAAAACGGCCAAAGAATCCGCACCCTGTCACGGGTCATCCGCTACGTCCTCACCGTGACAGTCTCGGTGCTGGCGGGGTTGCTGATTCTTGGCGAGCTCGGGATCTCGCTGGCGCCTATCCTCGGCGCCGCCGGCGTAGTAGGCATCGCCGCCGGCTTCGGCGCCCAGAGCCTGGTCAAGGATTACTTCAGCGGCTTCTTCCTGCTGCTGGAAAATCAGATCCGCATAGGCGATGTTGTCGAGGCAGGCGCAAAGTCCGGCGTAGTCGAGGAACTCACACTGCGCTATCTGCGGCTGCGAGACTACTCGGGCAACGTTCATTACGTGCCCAACGGCAGCATTTCCGTGGTGACAAACATGAGTCTGGGTTTCGCCTATGCGGTGATCGACGTAAGCGTCGCCTACGCGGAAGACGTAGATCGCGTAGTCGCCGTGATGCGCTCGGTCGGCGGGGACATGCGCGAGGACAGCGAGTTTGCCGAAAAGATTCTCGATGAGATCGAGATCGCAGGCGTGGATGCATGGGCCGACTCCGCCATCGTGATCCGCTGTCGCTTCCGCGTAGCGCCGCTGGAGCAGTGGAACGTCCGCCGCGAATATCTGCGCCGGCTCAAACGGGCGTTCGACGAGGCAGCAATCGAGATTCCGTTCCCGCACCTGCAGGTCATTTACGCCGCGCGCGACAAAGGATAAGGGCCCATGCCTGAAATCTTCAATACGATGTTCAACGAAACTGCATGGCCCTTCGCGCTCGCGCTGGCGTGGGTGGCGGGCGAGCTCGGACATCGCTGGCTCGCGCTGCCGCGAATCAGCAGCTATGGCATCGTAGGCTTCCTGTTGGGCGCCGCCCAGGGAGGCTTGCTGCCCAGTCCTGATGGCGGTGCGGTCACCTTCCTCGCCGATATCGCGTTCGGCCTGATCCTGTTCGAACTGGGTTACCGGATCAACCTGCGCTGGGTGCGCGCGAATCCCTGGCTCGGAGTAACCAGCGTGGTCGAGGCGTTCGGCTGCTTCGCCGCCGTGTTCCTCATCGCCGGTTGGTACGCAGTGCCGATGGTACCGGCACTGCTGCTGGCCGCGCTGGCCATGTCTACTTCGCCGGCAGCGGTATTGCGCGTGGCGAACGAATTGCACAGCTCCGGGCAGGTGACCGACCGGACTCTGCACCTGTCCGCCTTCAACTGCGTGCTCGCGGTTGTCACATTCAAGATTGTCATTGGTTATTGGGTTCTGTCCGGCGCCGGCAGTCTGTTCCAGGCGGTCTGGAGCAGTTTGGTCGTGCTGCTCGTGTCCGCCGGCATGGGCGCTTTCTTCGGCGTTGCAGTACCGGCCTTGCTGCGGGCGCTCGGCGGCATGGACCGCAGCGCCACAGTGGCATTTGCGCTGGCCGTCCTGGTACTGACCGCGCTCACCCACGCGCTCAAGTTCTCGCCCTTGCTGGCAACACTCGCCTTCGGGCTGGTCGCGCGTCACCGGCGCGTCATCCTGTCGCAGGCGCAGCGCAATTTCGGCGCGCTCGGCGACCTGCTCACCGTGCTTTTGTTCGTTTTCGTTGCCGCAACCCTCAGCTGGAAGATGGCCCTGTCCGGAATCTGGTTGGCCCTCGCGGTGATTGCCGCGCGCGTGGCAGTCAAGACGACAGTGACGACCGTGTTCGCCCGCCTTAGCGGCATTACCTGGCGCAAAGGCGCCCTAACCGGCCTCGCGCTGACACCGCAATCGGTGTTCGTGATTCTGCTGCTGGAACAGTCGCGGCACCTCGGCCTGGATTTCTTGAACGAAGTGACGGCGATCGCGGCCATCGTTCTGCTGCTGGAAGTCATCGGACCGCTGGTCACGCAGCGGGCCCTCATCTGGGCCGGCGAAGCGTCCGCTGATGGAGGGGACTGAACGTGGCGCTGGAACCGTTCAAAACATCCGATGCGCTCACTATGGGCGTCGAGCTGGAACTGCAACTGGTCAATCCGACCGATCTCGACCTGTCCTCATCGGCCTCGGACATGCTGCACCTGCTCGAGCGTAAGCGCTTCCCGGGCGACGTCAAGCCGGAAATCACCGAGAGCATGATCGAAATAGCCACCGACGTGCACACGCGCCACGACGAGCTGCTCGCCCAGCTGCGGCAGATGCGCGATGCGCTGGTGGCTGCGGGCGACCGGCTCAACGTCGGCGTCTGCGGCGGCGGCACGCATCCGTTCCAGCACTGGTCGCACCAGCGCATTTTCGCGAGGCCGCGCTTCAAGGAGATATCGGCCCTGTATGGCTACCTCGCCAAGCAGTTCACCGTGTTCGGCCAGCATGTGCACATCGGCTGCGGCTCGCCCGACGAGGGTCTGTTCCTGCTGCATTCGCTCAACCGCTACCTGCCGCATTTCATCGCGCTTTCCGCCTCCTCCCCCTATTCGCAGGGCGTGGACACCCTGTTCGACAGCGCCCGCCTGAACTCCGTGTTCGCGTTTCCGCTGAGCGGGCGCGCGCCTTTCATCCTGCGCTGGTCCGAGTTCGAGCGGGACTATTTCGCCAAGATGGAAAAGACCGGCATTGTGAAGAGCATGAAGGATTTCTACTGGGACATCCGGCCCAAACCCGAGTACGGCACCATCGAACTGCGCGTGTGCGACACGCCGCTCACTGTGGAACGCGCCGCTGCGCTCGCCTGCTACCTGCAGGCGCTGTGCCGCATGCTGCTCGCGCGCGAGGAAGCGCCGCCTGCAGAGGACGATTACCTCGTCTATCATTACAACCGCTTCCAGGCCTGCCGCTTCGGCCTCGACGGCAGCATCGTCCATCCGAAGAGCAACGACAGCCTGTCGCTGCGCGAGGACATCCTGGCGACGCTGCGACTCGTCGAACCGCATGCCGCCGCGCTCGGCAGCCAGGCTGCGCTCGAAGAGCTTTACCACGTCGCCTCCGCCGACGGCAACCACGCGAGCCACCTGCGCCGGCAGCATGCCGACGAGGGCGGCATTCAGGGAGTCGTCGATGCAGCGGTACGCCAGTTTCGCGAAAGGAATGCCACATGATCATCGGTAAGCGCCGTCCGGTCCGCATCGGCCTTTCGGCGCGCATATTCCATCCGGAACAGGGCGCGAGCGGCATCAGGGCCAAGACCCTGCAGGTGCTGGAGCATTCAATCGCCGACTGGGTGATGGCGCGCGGCGTGATGGTGCTGATGGTGCCTTCGGTGCTGCAGGACAATGCAGCAATGCGCAGCAACATCCGCCTGCGCGATTACGCGGAATACCTCGACGGCCTGGTGTTACAGGGCGGCGCCGACGTCAGCCCGCAAAGCTACGGCGAGGAGCCCCTGCGACCCGAGTGGGCCGGCGATCGCCTGCGCGACCGCTACGAGATCGAGCTGTTCTGGGA
>Ga0163199_1002327_pt1 | contig 11640 bp, 6 predicted proteins | sample PL_2010_150m_FD_113537 | JGI IMG/M metagenome (GOLD analysis project Ga0163199, IMG submission 113537) | Freshwater microbial communities from Powell Lake, British Columbia, Canada to study Microbial Dark Matter (Phase II) - PL_2010_150m | ecosystem: Environmental > Aquatic > Freshwater > Lake ...
CCGGTTGAGTAAGAAATATTTTGTGAATTAAATTCCTTTTATCCAAGAAATTTTCCACTAGAATAACAAGGACTGAAATTGAGATCGCTCCGTGTTTCGATAATACTTAGTATGGTCATTATTTTCTCTCTTCCGAGTTGTACACTGAACTTGAAGGCTGAGCCTGAAATATATATCAGATTCAACCAGTTGGGTTATCTACCAAACGATGTAAAGACAGCTGTAATACTTTCTTATAATAAGCTGGAAGGAAAATCAATATTTGTTTATAGCAATAAAGGGAAAGAAAAAGTCTTTACAACAAAGTTTGGAAATAATCTTGGTGCATATGGTAATTTTCCTTTTACTTATACAATTGATTTCAGTTCGGTTAAATCTATAGGAGAATATTATTTTAAATATGCTCAGCAAAATTCTTATACATTCAGAATTGATGAAAATATTTATAATGGATTGGCCGATTCTCTTCTTCTATTTTTCCGAGTTCAAAGATGCGGGTATACAGATCCGCTCTTGCATAAAGTTTGTCATATCTCAGATGCTACAAGTATTATTGATGGGAAAAAAACAATTACAAAAACTATAGATGTAACCGGTGGTTGGCACGACGCAGGTGATTATGTAAAATTTCTTAACACTACTGCTGTTGCAACTTACTTATTATTATTTTCTTATGAATTCGATCCTGATAAATTCGGATTTGATTCAAACAAGAACGGAACACCTGATATTCTAGAAGAAGCAAAAATTGGTCTGGATTGGATGCTTCGAAGTTACTACTCGAAAAATAAATTAGTTACACAAGTTCAGAATTTACGCGATCATGAAGTCGGTTGGCGTATGCCGGAAAAAGATACGCTTGGATTTGACCGTCCAGCTTTTGTTGGTATCGGAAAAAATCTGATTGGAATTTACGCTGCAACAATGGCGTTAGCTTCACGAATATGGAATGATAAATTTCACTTTCCGGAATTTTCAAGGCAATGTTTAACTGCTGCTGAAAATATTTACTCGATCAGAAATCAAGTCCAGGATGTAGATAGCAGCGGGAGCGGGATGTATCTTGATAAAAATTACGAAGGAAAACTTGCACTAGGTGCTGTTGAACTTTATATAACAACATTTAAAACTAATTATTTAAATGATGCAACTTTATTGGCAGACCAAGCCGGTTCTGATTTTTGGTGGAGCTGGGGAAACCTAAATTCTCTTGCACATTATAGATTGGCAAAATTTATTCCACGATTCACGGATTTTATTGTAAAAAATTTAGAAGAGTTCAACAAAAAAAAGAAACAGAATCTTTTTGAAAAAGGTACTGACCTGGCTTGGGGAACAAATGTTACTTTGTTAGGAATAACTTTACAGAATATTCTTTATAAAAAATTAACAAATGATTCCAAATACGATTCAGTTGCATCTTCACAGAGAGATTATATATTAGGAAAAAATCCGTGGGGTGTAAGTTTTGTATCGGGATTTGGTAAGAATTACACGAAAAATTTTCATCACCAAATTTCTTTTTTGAAAGGGAAATTGCCCGGTGGCTTTTCAGCAGGTCCTGCAGCTAAAGCATTTGTAGATAAGGCAATAATCAGTTATAATAAACCAGATAAATATTTAAAATTTCAAACTGAAAATGATTATTACCGTGACGATAGAATGGATTATATTACAAATGAACCAACAATAACAGGAAATGCAACTGCCATATTCGTTTTTGGGAATTTGGCTTTTGGAAAGAAAAAATAAATCTGTGTTTTATTTTGATGCACACAATTCTCTATTCTCACTTTTAGATTCTCAGTGTATTAAAAATTAACATTTTCGACTGAAAAATGAATTTTCTTTGGCATAGGAGTTGGCTTTTATCCGATGTCTAAAATCTAATACAGGTCTTTAAATGACAAATTCTATACAGCTAATCCGATCTGGATTTTCCTTTATTGATAAAAATTGGGGAGGAATCTACCGAGGCGGAAGCTACTTATTGATCGGACCTAGAAAATCCGGTAGAACATTATTGGGTCTGCAATTTGCTCTCGAAACCGCAAAGTCTTCCGAGGTTTGTTTGTATTTTACACTAATGCGTCCGAAAGATTTAATGATTCAAGCTGCTTCATTAAATTTTGATATACAGTCATACATGAATCAGAATCTTTTAATCGTAGTACGTGTTCTTCCACCTAATAACATTTATGAAATGTATAATCCTGATGATTATCTTGTTGAATATATTAATGACATTATCACTGTTGTAGATCAATACCATCCGACTAGAATAATCTTTGATGAATTAACTCCGTTTGTAGGATTTAAGAACCAAAATTATTTAAAAGATTCATTTGTTAGAACTTTGGAAACTATTGAAGAAAAAGATATAACAAGTTTATTCTTAATCAGTGAACCGGCTACACCAAAAGCTCAATCCATCATTAATGGATTATCGGAGTATGTTACTGCAATAATTCAATTGAAAAAAGAAACATCAGAAAAAGGAGATCGCTTTCAAGGCGGATTAGTTACTATTACACCGAATGTTGGTCATACAGAAGGTCAGTTTACTGCAGAATATAAAATTGAACCTTATAAAGGTGTTACTACAGAATTTACTCCAGTAACACATGTTACAGAAGAATTGCCGAGTATGCCGAAAAGTAGAAATTTCAACAAACCGACTCGAATAGAAATCCCATCTGAACCATATGCATATTCAAACATTTATAATTACAACGATTTTCTTTTGATACTTAATAACCAGATTGCATTATATAAAAGTACGGGACAATCATTCAATTTGATTTCATTCAAATTAGACCCTGCTGCTCAGATGAGAGGATTATTAAGTGTTCACCAATTACAAAATGCAATTCGTCTCTCAACCAGCAAAAAAGATAAAATCTGTGTTGTTGAAAACAAAGTTATAGTTTTATTGGTTAGAGGAAGTTTAAAAAGCGCTATTGATCTTATGACAACTATGCAAAACAATCTACCAAGCCATGATCAGGATTATATTAATGCAATTTTAGGGTATATTTCAATATATAATTTAGAGGTTGATGACCGGATTGATAACGCTGAAACAATGATGGAATTTGTTATTGCTTCAGATGCTGATTTACCGCAGAGTTATCAGCCGCTCAATAAGTATATTGGGTAATGAATAAATATCTAAAAATATTTTTTTTATTTTTATTTATTATTACACTTCCTATTTTTTCTCAAAACAAGTATAAAATTTTAAAAAGTCAAGCAGTTTTGCTGATGACAGCAGGAAGATTTAGCGAAGCAATTGATCAATTAAATAAATATATCGCAGCTAATCCCCGTGAAGCCGATGGATATCATAAACGAGGATTATGTTACGAACAAAGACCAGAATATCAATACTCCGTTCTTGATTTACGCCGAGCAGTAAGATTAGACCCTAAAAATTCCGAAATCAAAAAAGACCTTAACCGTGTAATTGGAATTTGGCACAAACAACTTTATCAAAAGATAGATGGCCACACACGAGACATTGCAATAGATCCTAATTATGCATTCAGTTATTTAGAAATTGGAAAATCTTACCGTTGGTTGGAAGAGTGGAGGAATGCAGAAAATTGGTATGATGAATACTTAAAACGTGATGATAATGCTTCGCCGGATGAGATAATTCGCTATACAGAAATTTTAGCAAAAACCGGATCAATAATTAAGGGAGAAAGAATATTAAAAAAATATACAATACGGTATCCTGACGATTGGCGCATTTGGAGTAGGTATGGATATTTTTCTTTATGGCTCGGTAAATATAAAATAGCAGAAGATGCTTTTAAGACTTCTCTTGGTTTTAAACCATTTTTTAAGGAAGCAGAAGACGGATTAGATCTTGCTAAACGTGAAGGTTATTTAACAACACAATATATTCCGAGGGCTTTCGAACGAACAGAATATCCCATTGACAAATTTTATCGGTTGTTAGAAAAAAATCCGGAAAATGATCCTATTCGATTTGATTTGATTAATGAATTGATAGCAAAAAATCGGTATGAAGAAGCTTATCAGCAGTTACAATATTTACAACCAAAGCATACTGAAGAAGATCAGTTTAAGCAGCTTTGGAAAAATGTAACTGAATACAGAGATAGTACGTTTAATAAAAATGTTGAACAATACACAACTGCTTTGAAGGAAAATCCTTCTGATAAAGAAGCTGTTATGAAACTTTCAGAATCATACGCAAACTTGTTCTATTACGATAGTGCAATTGAGGTACTTGGAGAATATCTTCAAGATATTCCGGAAGATCAAGATCTTGATGCACGTTATAAATATGCTCAGTACTCCGCATGGAACTATGAATGGGAAAAAGCAATTGTACAAATAGATAAATTACTTCAGTTTGATCCAAATAATTTGGATTATCAACTTTTGCGGGGACAAATTGGAGTATGGACTGCACAGGATCTGGATCTTGCAGAAAAATATTTACTTAACGTACATGATGTAAGATCCAGAGAAATGAGTTCTCTAATTTCACTTACCTCACTTTATTCATGGAAGAAAAATTTTAGCGAAGCCAAAAAATATTTAGATATAGCACGTCAAATCTCACCCAATAGCCCTGAAGTTGAAAGCGCACAAAGTAATTATGAAATTCATTTAGCAGCATATGAGGGACAAAAAGTTTTTGAGATAAGAAATCAAGCCGAAAGATTGAGTGAAGCAGGCAAATGTGAAGAAGCTTTAGCAAAGTACGATGACTATCGTTCCAAACGAACCGCATTAACCCGTGATGAAATGTTTCAATATGCTGATATTGCCTCTTGTGCTAAAGAATATTCTTTAGCGATTGAGTATTACAATAAAATATTAAACGAACAATTTGATTATACAGCTGCTCTTCATAGAGCTCAAAATTATTATCTTAATCAGGATACTACTAAAGCATTAGAAGAATTAGAAAATATTAGCAAGTTAAACCCTGAAGATGACGAAGCAAGAATAATTTTAGCTGATACTTATGTTGTAACAAATCAACTCGATAAATCGGAAGCAATCTATCGAGACCTTAAATCAAAAATGCAAAATGATGCTAAGCAGCAGGAAATAATCATTCCCAGAATGGTTTACCTCGGTAAATATTTGGTTAAGGAAAAAAGATATGAGAAAGCCGAGGAAATCTTTGATGAGATGGATAAGGAAATAACAAATCCAGATGTAAGAAAAAATTTAAATACTAACCGATTATTTTTAGGTGATTCATACGTCATAGCAGGAAGATATGGTGATGCAAAAAGTGTTTACAAAGATTTATTAAATCAGGCACAAGACACATCGGAAGTTAGAATTGTTCAAGAAAGAATTAATTGGCTGCCGCAATCAGGATTGAGTAACAGCTTATCAAGTATAAGAAATTTCTTTTCTCTATTTCTTCCTACAAAAATTGAATTATCACCTTTTTCAACTTATTACAATGATAATCAGAATTTTAGATTATTTAATTCTGGTATAAAGTTAGAAGGTAATTTTATTGGATTCCTATCATTAGGTACTTCATGGTCAATGACTATTTTAGATAACTCGACAATTAATAGTAACTTTACTCAGTTTAAAGGATTAGCGGCAATTCTTTTACAAAAGAATTTAATCTTATCTGGCAGTTACGGAGCGTTAAACATATTTGGAGAACCTAATAGACGAATTGGAGATATATCAATTCGATATGAACAAGAGAATGACTTTTCGTTCGTACTTTCTTTTGAAAATAATGATGCACGTACATTTCTTTATTCTCAAAATCTAATTAACGTTCGATTGAACGCAAATTATTATCGTTTTAGTGGATTATATAATTATAATCATATTTATCGTGTGTCGGGATTTTATAATTATTTCAGTTTAGGTGACAGTTTAGGTGACAATAATGAAGGCAATGACATCCAGTTAAGATTAGGTAAGAAATTTTTTTCTAATGGTTTTTTTGGTTATGAATATTATTTCTCTGATTTTGCTTTTATCTCGTCTTCATATTTTTCACCACAAAATTTTGATTCGCATAGTATCTGGGGAGAACTAAATTGGGGATTTAAGAATCTTAAGTTGAAGGCAGGTGGTAAAATTGGATACGTTCCAAAAGCTGATTATATAATAAATGAAGTATTTGGAGAAGCAATATATAATCCCGTACTAAGATTAACCATAACTGCTCGAATAGAAATTGGAAACAGCTTTAGATATGACTCAAGCTACAAAAACATAACTGCATCAGTTTTTGCTTTTTGGGGTATTTTTTAAGCCATTAAGAAAAAAAATAATCTAAAAAAATAAAAAGTAACACTAACACATGAAGGTGATGATAGAGTAGTTGAATTATTCTATAGAAAGTCTTATTGACGTCTTCAAAAAATATTCAGAATAGCATTCTATAAATAGAAAGAATTTATAGAACTTTGTTACATCCTTTCTTTAATACTTATGAATAACTTATTTTGTTGCAATAAGTTATAAAAAAAATTATATTTCGTTAAGGTTTGTTCACTATTGAGCCAAAAAACTATATTGTACGAAGTTGGGACAGCTTAAATTAGTTGTACTCTTGAAAAATTGGTTTAATCATTAATAATTATGGCATTCATATTGTTTAACAATATTGTTAATAAATGATGTTTGTAAGTGAATAATAACAATCAAAAATATCAGATAGCTCTCGATAACAGAGAGTTAAAGCCTCCTAATAGAAATCTTGGAGCTGAAAAATTAAGAGTGATTTTCTTATCAGGCATTTTTTCTCTCTTCTTAATTATCACAATCATTCTAACTCTCCCGCTCACAGTATTGACTTGGAGTGGCTTGTTTGTTTATGCTTCTATCGTATCACTAGTGATTTTCTTATTTATTTTATTGATAAGATATTTTGGTACACTATTCATGGCTTATTTTTATATTACAAGATATACTGTTCAGGAAAAGGAAGGATTCTACCCGTTCATCTCTATTATAGTCCCTGTTTTTAATGAAGGAGTAGTTCTACAACATTCAATCGAATCTTTACTAGACGTTGATTATCCTAATTATGAAATAATTATTGTTAATGATGGCTCAACTGATGATACTGCTGCAATTGCTGAAGAACTTGTCGGTCATCAAAGAGGAAGAAGTGGATTAATTAAAATTTCCTTAATAAATAAACCTAATAGCGGTAAAGCAAAAGCTCTTAATGCTGGTATACAATATTCGGAAGCTCAGTTTGTATTGTGTATGGATGGTGATTCACAATTAACACCTAATTCATTGCGAATGGCTGTAAGACATTTTATAAATCCTGCTGTAGGTGCAGTTGCCGGAAACGTAAAAGTCCAAAATAGAAAACATCTTTTAACTGATCTTCAAGCACTTGAGTACTTAGAAGGACTAAATATGCCGCGAAGCGCCCAGGGTTTTATTCAAATGGTTAACATTATACCTGGACCAATCGGTTTATTTAGAAAAGCAGCATTGAGAGATGCCGGTTTTTATTCAAGCGATACATTTGCTGAGGATGCAGATATAACATTGAAAATCCTTGCCCAAAATTGGAAAATTGTTTATGAACCAAATGCTATCGCATTTACTGAAGCTCCTGCTTCAATTTATCAATTATTGAAACAAAGATATAGATGGACACGCGGTATATTACAAGCTATTAGAAAACATAAACGACACTTAATCAATCCAACAGTAAATTTTAACAATAGTATAATATTATGGCAAATGTTTTATGAAGCACTAATTTGGCCGACTATGAATATTTTTGTTAATCTTTATTTTATTATCGTAGCTTTATTTTATGGATTATCAAGTTTTATCTTTTTATGGTGGATGGGTATAGCCGTGCTTGATTTAATGGCGGCAGTTTATTGCATAGCTGCAGAAAAAGAAGAATTTAGATTGGTACCATATGCAATTATTTATCGTGTAGTATTCATTCTTTTAATTGATGTTACAAAAGCAATGGCAACTGTGGAAGAATTTCTTGGTATAAGAATGATATGGGGAAAACTCGAGCGAACCGGACTCGGAGGATTACCAAAAACAGCAAATAATACAGCCGGTGCCAGATAAAATGAAAAGACTTAACAGAGGTTAATATGGAATTAATTCCTATACTTTCATTAATCATTTTGGTCGCAACTATCTCAACCTTTATTCTTGCTGTTGGTGCATATATCCTCTATAAGGTTAGGGAACGTAAAGGTATCACAGCTCAAGCTGCGCAGCCTTCTGCAATTCCTGCCGAACTTGTAGCTCCTGCACCTTTAATGCAAGAGCAAAGAGCATTTACACCAGAGAGAAGAACATTCGAACCGCAATCTCCTCAACAGGAATATGGTTATGAGTATCAGCGTCAACCTGCATATATTCCGCAAGAAGAACAATCGCGCGGTCCTGAGCTAAAACCTACTTTCGTTGGTTCGGCTCCGACAAATGGCCAAAGAGGAACTGGTGAAAATGCTCGAACTAACGAATCTGAACGTTCGACATCAGGCTCTAAGAAGAAATATATGCGTTATACTAATGAAGGTTATGTTGAACCAACACGTCAAGATCGTAAACAAGAGGATAATCTAAGGTGGCGGTAAGAGAAGCCAAAGGGCTTAAAGTTAATTACCTTATTATTTTCTTAAGCGGATTGGTATTACTTATCACCGCTTTTCTTGTTTTTTTACTCATCGTAAAAAATATATACGGTAATTACGAACTGAAAGAAATCCTGCCTACAAAAAATAACCTTAAGTTTTTAACCGATGAGAAAAAAGAAAAGGCAGGAATACTTTATTCAAAGTATACCGAAATTATGCTTCCTTCAGGAAGTACTTGGTTAAGAGATAATGTTGATACTTGGAAAAAATTTATCAAAAATTCAAAATTAGATTATGATGTTATCTCAGATCAGACTATTGAATTAGGTGAACACTTTAATTATAAGATGATCGTTCTTCCCGGTTCAAAATCATTATCCGACAAAGAAATTATGCAATTAAAACGCTATGTAGAAAATGGTGGTAGTTTGTTCGTTACTGGCGGTCCTGCAACATATTCAGATGAAGGTAAGTGGAGAGGATGGGATTTTTTCAAAGAAGTTTTTGGTATGAACTTTAACAGAGAAATTAAACCGGAAGAATTATATAAAGTTCACACACTACGAGGCAATTTACCACTTACTGCACAAATTCCTACCGGATATGCTCTTAAGATCGCCACTTGGGATAGACCTATTTATGCAGAAGTATTAGAACCGCGTACAACACAAGTTAGTTTCTGGTATGATTTCAGAAGGGAAGCGGGGCTTGTTAGAGAAGAAATTCAGAAGAGTGCAGGCATAGCATACGGTAGTTACGGTAAAGGCAGATTTGTTTGGTATGGTTTTGAATTAAATTCCGTTCTTGGTGTTCAAAAAGATTATGTCTACTTCGAAAGACTTTTCAACAATTCAGTTAACTGGCTTATTTATCAACCTACAGCTTTCATAAATGATTGGCCTACTTCTTATGATGCGGCTATGATAATAGTTCCAACAGTAAAAGAACAGCCTGAAAATATTAATTATCTTGGTAATGTTTTAAGCTTTACTAAATCCCCTACAACTATCTTTGTTGATCCATTACTTGCAAAACAAAATCCCGGATTGTTAAAATCAATTGCAAAAAAAGGAGATCTTGGCGCTATTGTTGATATTGGATTTCTTGAATCTGCAGATGATACGGTCAATAAACTTTTTAGCAAAGAAGTCCAATACTCTACCTTAAAATTTGTAGCTGATACGTTAAAGAAAGTATCAGGAAAAACTGTAAAAGCATTAATGCCTTTGAATGGTTATTATGATGATAATACGTTACAATCTATGTCTCAGCTAAATTATGAATTCTTGGTCACTGATTCACTAACTGACCGTTCTGTTCCTGAAATACGTATAAGAAATAATAAACCGATCATGATAATTACCAAAACAGCGCGCGATGATTATGAAGTTGTTCGCAATTATGGTTTAGTAAATCCTGCATTTCAAAGATATACTTACGAAGAAGATATTGATCGTGTGTTATTTGAAGGTGGACTTTATGTTTTTAAAGTTCATACTGATTATCAATTACAGCCACAATATTCCTCGGTTATAAAAGATATAGTTAATTATGCAAAGAGCAAGAAAATTTGGGTCACTTCACTTCAAGAATTAGGAAGTTGGTGGGTTCACCGCTTGGGTGTTGAAGTCCGTTATGAAACTAGAAGTAAAAGAAGAATTGCTGTTGAGTTAAATAATCCCCGTGATGAAAGAGCAACTGACTTAATTGTACAGGTAAATTTTAATAAAAGAGTAAAAAATGTTTCTGTTTCATCTGATATAATTAATACTAAGATTCCAAAATATAAGTTAGATAGTGATTCCAAAACTATTTACTTCTATTTAGATAAAATGGAAGCACATGAAACACGTTCGTTGTTAATAGATTTTGATAACATTGGCAGTTAAAGACTAAAATTTATTTCAACACTGATAAGTCATCTTACAATTGCAATGGCGCTTTTCACCTTAGAACATAAAAGGGAATACCAGCCAAAAAAGCTTGCCAATATTTTTAAACAGAATTATTCTTTTTTGTATAATTTGCAGTTGTGTAAGTACTATTAAAAGTCTAATCATTTTTAATAATAATTATCAAAACTGATATCCATTTATTAAATTGAATATTGTAAAAAAATCATTCAAAGAGAAATAATGAAATTGATCAGTTATATAAAGAAATTTACTCAGCCTATTCTTTTCCTTCTATTAGCAATTACATTCGGTTGTGTCGAATCAATTACTGATACTCAAACTTCTACCACACCTACAATTGATGTTTGGAGTCCAAAGACTAATGACACGGTTAAAGTCGGGAAAAATACGATTAATTATCAGGCAGCCGATGGTCCCAGTGGACAAGGACTTTCTTTTTATGAACTGTATGTAAATAAAATTTTTGTAAAAAAATATACACAAAATACCGATGGGACTGATCCTATAATCTATCTCGAAGTTGATTCAACTTTAATTCACACTCGAATTAATTATTCTTTGAAAGTTTTTAATACAATCGGTAAGTCTAAAGAAAGTAAATTACAAGAAAATATTTTTGTTAAGGATAAGGTACCAATTGCTCCATCAAGTCTCTTATTAACACGAATAAATGATTTCTCAGTCACTCTTAAATGGAATGATAATTCAATAAACGAAACCAGTTTTGAATTATGGAGAAGAGACCTTGGCAACGGTACAGTAGTAGACTATAGAAAAATTAAAACACTACCTGTAAATACAATTAGTACAACCGATGGCAATTTATCTCCATATATTGATTATTTCTATAAAGTTAGAACCATCAATGAATCCGGTTCTTCTGAATATAGTAATGAGATAAGTACAAGCAGTCTACCCGGTGGTCCATGGAATTTACAAGCAGAAGCAACCGGGACAAATTTAGTACGATTAACATGGGTTGATTTTGTTGTTAACGAACTAGGTTTTCAAATTGAAAGAACAGATCCATTTACAAATAATTATAAAGTTCTTTCGATTACGGGATCTAATGTTACTGAGTATATAGATAATTCTGTTACTGCTAGTAACTCTTATAA
>Ga0163199_1002328_pt1 | contig 11633 bp, 10 predicted proteins | sample PL_2010_150m_FD_113537 | JGI IMG/M metagenome (GOLD analysis project Ga0163199, IMG submission 113537) | Freshwater microbial communities from Powell Lake, British Columbia, Canada to study Microbial Dark Matter (Phase II) - PL_2010_150m | ecosystem: Environmental > Aquatic > Freshwater > Lake ...
CGCTGGAACCGGTTTTGCAGCAGGCACTACGTTAGTTTGCGTAATGTTAGCTTTAATCACACTGCCTGTACCCGCCTTGTGGCTAGACAGGTATGCTAGCGTTAGACTGGTAGTAAAAAATATTAATACGCAGATTGCAGTTGCGCGGCTCATAAAGTTCGATGAACCCGATACACCAAATAGGCTGCCAGAAGCGCCACTACCGAATGAAGCGCCCATATCCGCACCTTTGCCGTGCTGTAACAGTACGAGACCGATTACACCAAGCGCTGCTAACACATGAATGACTAATACAAATTTTTCCATTTTTTCACCTAATGCCACTAGAAACCACAGCTTTTAGCCTGCAGCCAGACATATTCCTTCAAATTCTTGCGCGTTTAACGAACATCTGCCGATAAGACCACCGTCTATATCCTGCGTAACCATCAATTGTACCGCATTTTTCGGCGTTACGCTGCCACCGTAGAGGATTTTCAGGCGTTCGGCAGCACCCTTATCTTGGGCTGCCACCTTGCCACGTATAAACTCATGCATCGATTGCGCTTGCTCGGCACTGGCTGCCAAACCTGTCCCAATCGCCCATATAGGCTCGTAAGAAACGATGGCATCCGCAAAGACAGAAGCGCCATAAGTATTGATAATGGTATCCAACTGCTTACCCACCACCATTTGCATCACGCCAGCCTCACGCTCAATTAGCGTTTCACCCACACACAAAATAGGCGTTAAGCCATGCGTTTTAGCCTGTATGAATTTCATGGCTATATTTTCATCTGATTCACAGTACGCTGTTGCACGTTCTGAGTGGCCAATAATCACATAGCTAGCACCGAAGTCTTTTAACATCCCGGCACTGACCTCGCCAGTAAAAGCACCTACAGCATCTTTACTCAGGTTTTGAGCACCCCAAGCAATATTAGTATTTTTTAGCATCGCCTGCACTTGCGAGAGGTAAGGGTAAGGCACACAGACGACAACATCTAGGGTTGTGATCGGCACTAATTTTTCAATATAAGCCGTCAATAGTTGTTCATTTGAGGCTAAATTGCCATGCATCTTCCAATTGGCAACCACTAATTTTCGACGCATTTTAACCTTAGTTTGTATTGAATATATTTTGATTACGGGTGCGATTGTAGCTTTTATGCGGTACGACCGTCAATTTAAGCATTTTTTCAAGCGTCGCCGCTCCGTGATGAATACTAACGATTAAGCTGATTGATGATATCGCGCGCCTGCTTAGCCACTTCTGAAGCGGTCAGCCCTACCGGACCGATTCCTTGTGTGACCAAAGCATCTGCAGCCGCACCGTGCACATAGACCCCTAGCTTAACCGCATCAAATGCATCTAAGCCTTGCGCCACAAGGCCAGCAATAATACCACTCAGCACATCACCAGTGCCAGCACTGGCCAACCCAGCATTACCACTACTGTTTATAAAAACCACGCCGTCGTGATGCGCGCAGACGCTGCCAGCGCCCTTCAACACACAGCTTACCCGTAAGGATCTCGCCAGATTAAGCGCACTTACTGTGCGATCTTGCTGCACTTCTGCTACGCTCACACCTAGCAGTCTTGCCGCTTCAGCAGGATGCGGCGTAATAATTGTTGTAGCAGCGCGGCTTTTAACCAAATCGGACAAATGTGCGTGCTGGGAGATTAAGTTAAGCGCATCGGCATCAAGCAACAAGCACACCTCTTGAGCCAACCAATACTCAAGCAAGTTAATCGCTTCGGCGGACTGCCCAAGCCCTGGACCAAGCACTACCACATTAAGTTGTGTTAATTGCCGAATGGCTGAAACAGAACGAAGCATCAGTTCTGGCTGCATTAGATCTACACTAGGGGCCTCTTTGCACAACATGGCAACATACACCCTGCCTGCACCTACAAGCAAAGCTGCTCGCGCTGCCAACAATGGCGCACCTACCATCCCGTCATCACCCCCAATCACCGCAACACTCCCGAACAAGCCTTTGTGGGCATTGGGGTGACGCGGTGGCAACGCCGGTTGAAACATAGTTGGTTTTAGTAAGCGTATTGTTTCACTTATAGTCATCACTCACCTCAACATTTGGCTAAAGTTTAAAGTCCAACATAGCGCAGATTAAGTTGCACTTTCTGCGCGCCATTATAGCTATTGGTTTGTAGTTGATAAGCGGCTTGAATATGATCATCCAAGAAATCCACTTGGTTAAAATAGATTGCATCTATCACCACAGAGGGGCTCGGGGCGATGGTTTTTAAAGTCAGCTTTAAGTGCTTCTCTCCTAATATGCGCTGATTAACCACTTCAAACTCATCGTAAAATAATGGCGGTGCAAAGCCTTGACCCCACACCTGATTCTCCAAAACCTGCGCGATATGAAAAGTCATATTCTCGCTACCTAAATTTCCATCAACTTCAAGCACTGCCTGCAAGTCAGCTTCTGTAATCAGACTTTGGACTACAGATTCAAAGCTTTGTTGAAATCGTGCAAAGTCAACTTGCTTAATACTCAAGCCTGCCGCCATGGCATGGCCACCAAATTTAATAATCAGGTCTGGCTGATGCTTGCTGATCAAGTCAAGCGCATCGCGCAGATGCAAACTCGCTATAGAGCGACCTGAGCCCTTTAGTAACCCGTCGCCAGCATCAGCGAAGACGATTACCGGTCGATGAAAACGCTCTTTAAGGCGAGAAGCCAAAATGCCGATTACGCCCTGATGCCAATCGGCCTGATACATACTGATGCTATATTGGTGACTGACATCTATGTCATCCAGTGAGATATTTGCACTGTCTTGCATATCCGCCTCTATGCTACGACGCTGCACATTCAAATCATTTAATTGCTTGGCAATCCCCTCAGCTTCAGAGGCTGATTCCGCTAATAAGCACTGTATGCCCAAGGTCATGTCATCCAAACGACCAGCAGCGTTTAGGCGTGGGCCTACGTAAAAACCTAAATCTTGCGCGCTTGCTGTTTGATATTGGCGGCCACTAACCCTAAGTAAAGCCAATATCCCTAGCGAGCATACGCCCGCTCTAATTCTACGTAAGCCCTGCTCAACCAAAATTCGGTTATTGTCATCTAGCTTCACCAAATCCGCCACGGTACCTAACGCAACCAAATCCAGCAACTCTGTTAGATTGGGCTCAATTTTATCTGCGTAAAGTCCGCGTTCTCGCAACTCCGCACGTAAGCAAAGCAATCCGTAAAACATCACGCCAACGCCAGCTAGATGTTTGCTAGCGAAGTGGCAACCATGTTGGTTAGGGTTGATAATACAGGCCGCTTGTGGGGTTTCTAGGCCCGGCAAATGGTGATCTGTAATCACTACTTGAATACCCAGCGCGTTAGCAGCAGCAACGCCTTCCACGCTGGCAATGCCATTATCTACTGTAATAATAATATCTGGTTGCAGGGTTGCGGCCAGTGCCACAATTTCTGGGGTTAATCCGTAGCCGTATTCAAAACGATTAGGCACTAAAAAATCAACCATGGCGCCAAATGCGCGCAAGCCTTTTACCGCTACAGCGGTAGCCGTCGCGCCGTCAGCATCGTAATCACCGATAACCAACAACTTCTTCTTAGCTAAGATGGCATCCGCTAACAACTTAGCCATAGCCTGATTGTGCGTGAGTGTATTGGGTGGTAACAGATTACTTAAATTGGCACCAAGCTGAGCGGGCGCCGTGACACCGCGCGCAGCTAATAAGCGCGCCATCAGTGGCAAAACGCCAGCTGCTTCTAGTTGCTGAGCTACTTGCACTTCTGTTTTGCGTAGGGCAATTTTTGTCATGATAAGTAATGCTGCACAGGGTTGGCTTTACGCCAGAACTTATATCGATCTAGGGGCTTAATATTAACGCTAAGGCTTTGATCGTAACAGCCCAAATTTAAAGTTAATTGTGTAATTTTTTTAGCACATAATGCGGCCAATATTGGCTTAAACCAAAGCGCATCTAAGTCTTCGCTACTGACTAGCTGCATTCGAACCGCGCGACTACTCAAAATCTCATACATATGAGTAGGCAAAGATTGATAGTCCATGTTACTCCAAAGCGCTAGACCGCGATAAAAAGCACTATTAGCTATCAGCAATTCGGCATTGGCTGAGCCGCTCAATGTAGGCATAAAGCCACCGCCTGATAGCCAAATACTGTTGACGGCTTCCAACCCTTGCGCTTCACGCGCAAGGTTGCCTGGGTGTTCATGTAATAACATTTGCACCTCATTTAGGAGCCCGATTAACTTTGCCGAGCCTGTCCCTTGCGGTAAGAACTGATGGCTATTTTTGCCAGCGGCCACGCTAGGCAAAGTAGTCGTAATGCTCGGATGCTGCTGGCAACGCAAATACCATGCACCAGAAGTGCCGATAAAAAACTGATACTCCGGCCCACCTGAGTCCGCATTTAGGTCTAACGCGAAATGCCGGTTCAGACTTTCCAGCATTTGTTCAGAATGCACTGACAGAATTGGCAATGGCACAGACTCATCTAAGCTAAAACAGTCGCGCTGCAATCGTAAATGGACAGGATCCGCGCGTAGCCAATAAGCCTTAGCAACATCCAACCCATCTGCCGCTGCCGCAATCGCAGCTATCGGATAGTCCCCTACCAAAGGCACAGCATATTGGTCGCAGAGCAACGCCTCTAAAGTTTGATCTAGCGTTTTGATTTGGCCCATGGCAAGCAGGCTTGATAAAGCGCTATGCTTAGACAAAGTAATGGTTTGATGATCAAGTAAGCAATCTACCGTTAATTTCACACGAAATTCTTATAATAAATGAGTCGTTTCATTTTACTGGCAACCTTCATGGTGCGGGCAAATATTGCATCAAAAACACGCAAACATAAACCTATCAACATGACGCGTTGATAGGTTTATGTGAGTCAAGGAATCAGTTTGATACTGATAGTGAACATTACTTTAAATAATTAAATCAATACCAATAAAAAACAATTAATTTTTTAGTTGTGATGCTGCAAAATTGAGAGTATAAATTTACTTGTGGTAACGAAGTACATACTCAGAAATTTCACAGTTACTGGGAGACGCTTATCGAGACTTCAACAACGGATTATAATTAGTAACACCTCTGCCAGAACTTGATTACTGGCAATATCGGCATCCCATAAGTCGAAGATTAACGCCGCGTTTATGCGGCGTTATCATTTTTACTTTCCCTAATAAAATTTACTTTCAGGAAATTATTTAAGTAAAAAATTGACTAACCAAATGACAGTTGGCAAATGGCAGATCGTGCCAGCTTGAAAACTATATTTAAACAAATTAAAGGTGGTTAGAATGCTTAAACAAGAAATTGCAATTTTTGCAGGCGGCTGTTTTTGGTGTACTGAGCCAGTATTCAGCCAACTCAAAGGCGTCAATACAGTAGTGTCTGGTTATATTGGTGGGCACACACTGAACCCCACCTATAAAACCATAGGCCAAGGAGACACTGGGCATGCTGAGGCCATCAAGATTAGTTTTGATGCTGAGAAAATTAGCTTTGAAACCTTACTTGAAATATTTTTCGCATCACACGACCCTACAACGCCGAACCGTCAAGGCAATGATATAGGGAGCCAATATCGATCTGCGGTATTTTGTCAGGATAAAACGCAACATGCCATCACCGTAAAAATGATTGCTGATCTCAATGCTGCCCAAGCGTTTAGCGCACCGATTGTGACTGAGATCCTCGGCCCGGAAACCTTTTATGATGCCGAAGATTACCATCAGTATTATTTTGCCAATAATCCTAATCAACCCTACTGCTTAGCCGTAGCTGCACCAAAGTCGGCAAAGATCCGAGCAAAATATGCAACGTTAATTAAAAAATAACTCCATTTAATCTATATCTAACAATTAACGCAAACTTACTTTTGCCATGCGTCACGCAAAGTGACCGTCCGGTTAAACACTGACTTTCCAGACTGACTATCGCGACTATCTGCCACAAAGTACCCATGACGCTCAAACTGAAATTTATCTTCAGGCTTAGCGTCTTTTAAGCTAGGTTCTAATTGGACGCTAATCACTTTCACTGATTCAGGGTTGATATCATTCAGGTAGTCGGTATCACCCGCGCCCGGATGCGCTACTTTAAATAAACGATCATACAAACGTACTTCAGCAGCACAAGCATGGGCCACAGAAACCCAATGAATGTTGCCTTTGACTTTCACGCTATCAGAACCTGGCGTACCAGACTTCGTGTCTGGCAGGTATTCACAATGCACCACAGTCACGTTGCCATCAGCATCTTTCTCACAGCCAGTACATTTGACCACATACCCATAACGCAAACGCACCATGCCTTCAGGTGTTAAACGGAAATAACCTTTACTCGGCACTTCCATAAAGTCTTCACGCTCTATCCATAGCGTTTTAGTCAGCGGCACCACACGTTTACCCAGCTCTGGTTTTAATGGATGGTTTGGCGCAAAGCAATCTTCAGTGTGATTGTCGGCGTAGTTATCAATCACTAGCTTGATTGGATCGAGCACTGCAATACGACGCTCAGATGCTTCATTTAGCACTTCACGCATACAATCTTCAAGAATAGTATATTCAATCCAAGAATCGGCTTTCGAAACACCGATACGATCCGTAAATAATTTGAAGCCTGCGGCTACGTAACCGCGACGACGTGTGCCAGCGATAGTAGGCAAGCGTGGGTCATCCCAACCGTTCACGTGTTTATTTTCTACGAGCTCAATGAGTTTGCGTTTCGACAGCATCACATAGGTTAAATTTAGTCGCGCAAATTCATATTGCTTAGGCAATGGGTCCGCTAATAAACCAGCTTCAGCTAACCGCGCCAAGATCCAATCGTAAAAAGGGCGTTGATCTTCAAACTCAAGCGTGCAAATTGAATGGGTAATTTGCTCCAAAGCATCTTCAATGGGGTGGGCAAAAGTGTACATAGGGTAAATACACCAAGCATCACCAGTATTATGATGATGCGCACGTTTAATCCGGTATACGGCAGGATCACGCAGATTGATATTGGCTGAAGCCATATCGATTTTAGCGCGTAGGACTAAGCTGCCATCCGCATGTTGACCGGCACGCATTTCTCGGAATAAACCTAAATTCTCAGCCACAGTACGATCGCGCCACGGTGAGTTTTTGCCAGCTTCAGTCAGCGTGCCGCGTGAAACACGCATCTCTTCAGCCGTTTGACTATCGACATAAGCATGGCCGTGTTCAATTAACGATTCAGCTGCACGGTACATAAAGTCGAAGTAATTGCTCGCAAAAAACATATGAGAACCAGCAGGCGTCTGCCAGTCAAAGCCTAACCACTTCACGGTATCGCTAATGCTATCAACGTATTCTTGGCTCTCTTTTTCTGGATTGGTATCATCAAAACGCAGATGACAGACACCACCATAATCACGCGCTAAACCAAAATTCAAGAAGATACTTTTGGCATGTCCAATATGCAAATAGCCATTAGGCTCAGGGGGGAAACGCGTGCGAATTTTAGCTGGATCAGGCTGACCTGCAGAATGATGCGCTGCATCGCCAGGACTACCCGCCCATTGACGACTTTTGTATACGCCCTGCTCTAAATCTTTTTCCACAATAGCGCGGATAAAATTAGAACCAAGGGGGATAGGTGTTTTTTCTGCTGACATAGGTGTACTTCAATGAGTGAGTATTCAATATAGATGCTATTTTACACGGTTGCGCTAAAAAGACCTCGCCTGAACTGTGCTGAATGCCTATGATTTGAATCCGATTCCCTGTGCTAAAATTCCTAAAGATATGAACGCGCTGACTTTCCCCATTTTAAGACTACTAATCGATGGAAAATTTCATTCCGGCGAAGCCATTGCAGCACAGCTGAAAACAAGTCGCGCCACAGTCTGGAACGCACTCCAAGATGCTGAAGCCCTAGGGATTGATATTTTTTCAGTACGGGGTCGCGGTTACAAACTTCCCGAAGCGGTCACGCTACTAGACGAACAAGCTATTATCAACGCCATAGGGGAACAACGTGCTTGGTTTAAGCTGGAAGTGCATGATCATCTAGAGTCTACCAATAGCTATTTAATGAAGAAAATTGGTGGCGGACAAGCTCACGCTACCTGCGTGGCCGCTAATTTACAAAGTAAAGGACGTGGAAGGCGTGGGCGCAGCTGGCAAGCTGGTCTTGGTGCCAGTCTGACTTTTTCTCTTTTATGGCGATTCCAATGCGGCGCATCAGCACTCTCAGGTTTAAGTTTAGCGGTAGGCGTCGCGCTGATTCGTGCGTTGCATAGCTTAGGCATCAAACAAGCGCAACTTAAATGGCCAAATGACATACTTATCGGCCGCGAAAAGCTAGCGGGTATTTTGATTGAGCTACAAGGGGATATGGAAGGCCCAAGTGCCGCCGTGATTGGGATCGGCATTAATTTGAATCTCCCTAAAGCAATGAAACAACATATAGATCAACCGGCAACAGACTTAGCCAGCGTCACTACCCAAGCAATCGATCCTAATGAATTGTTAGGCACTCTGCTTAAAAATTTAGCTGAAGTACTCAGCGAGTTTGAACAACAAGGGTTTGCTCATGTGCGTGATGAATGGATTCAACACCACGCTTATCACCAGCAAGCTGTAAAAATGCTGCATCCCGATGGCCGCGAAACGCATGGCACGGTGATTGATGTGGCTGAAGATGGCATCCTCTTGGTGAGTACCGCGCTCGGTGAGCAGCGATTTTCCTCAGGTGAAATCAGTTTGCGCGGTGCTCAATGACCTCTATCCACAATACACCTAAACTCTTAGCCATAGACGCTGGTAATACCCGAGTTAAATGGGGCTTATTTGATCAGTCTGGAAAGATGCTTGAATCTGGCACGAGCGTGAATGCTGAACTCCAAAGCATGCAACTCCCGAGTGCAGCTCGGGTAATCATTTCCAATGTGGCCGGCAATGATATTGCAACGCAACTCAAAGCTTTAATAGCCAATCCATCCAATATCATCTGGCTAAGTGCACAAACTGCTGCCTGCGGCGTACGCAATCAATATCAAATACCAGCCTCGCTGGGAACTGATCGCTGGGCGGCATTGATTGCAGCATGGCAACTAAAAAAATCGGCTTGCATAGTAGTCAATGCTGGAACCGCGGTGACCATTGATGCATTAACCGTCGATACGTCAAATAACGAAGGCCTATTTTTAGGCGGCTTAATTCTGCCCGGCCTAGATTTGATGCAAACTAGCTTAGGTGCGGCCACCGCGCAATTGCCAAAAATAAACCCAGCGAATGGTTCTGCCAACCCCGTAACCTTCTTCGCAACCAATACTACCGAGGCAATACAAGCTGGGGCACTTAATGCTGTTCTGGGGGCAATTACACGCATGTCAACAGCATTGCAGAAGGAGTGCGAGGGAACGCCTGCCATCATCATTAGCGGTGGTAATGCACAAGCCATTGCAGAACAGTTGCAACAAGCATCGACCCTACCTGTCAGTTTGATTGAAAATCTAGTATTGCAGGGCTTATACCAGCTTGATTATTTTATGCAGAATGCGTTGTCATGAGAGTGCTAGTTTGGCTGTTACTGCTGATTAATATTCTGATAGTGTTAGTGTTTAATGCAGACTTGGTCCTGCCCAATAACGTAGCGCAGCCACGAAGAGAAATAGAGCCGCAAAAGATTCAGCTATTGTCAGTACAGCAGTTAGCCGATTTAGCCAAAAATAATAGTGCAGAAAACGCACAACCCACATCGCTACCAACAACTCTCATGCAAGCTTCATGTTATGAGTGGGGTGAATTCACAGCGCTTAACATTACGAACGTGCAAGCTACGTTGGATAAATTACAAATACCAACCTCCATACAAACAGCGCCTAAGGCTGAGCGCTTCTGGATTTACCTGGCACCAACACATGATGCTGCTAAAGAACTGGTTGCGTTAAAAGCCAAAGGAGTGGCAACGGCTGTTGTAGTGCAAGAAGCTAAATGGAAAAATGCCATTTCATTTGGCTTGTTTGAAGACGAGAAACTTGCCCTTCAACTACTCGCCGACCTTCAGGCTAAAGGGGTGAAGAATGTGCTTAAAACATTACGCACTGAAGAAAAAGATACGGCCAATCTATTGCTGAATAAGCCTAGCGATGCACAAGTGCGTGCAGTCAAACAATTACAAGCCCAATTCCCAGAAACCCACTTAAATCAAGTGGCCTGCCATTAATTAAACCGGGAATAACTTACCTGGGTTGAGTATATTCTTTGGGTCAAAGGTAAGCTTAAGTGCCTTCATTAAGTTCATCGTGGTCTCATCAATCTCACGCGCAATAAACGGTCGCTTAGCCATGCCCACACCGTGCTCGCCTGAAAGCGTTCCTTGTAACGACAACACGAGACTAAATACTTCATCTAAGCATTGGTATGCGCGAACCATCTCATCCGCATTATCTGGATTAACAAGAAGGTTGACATGTATGTTGCCATTCCCTGCGTGTCCGAAATTCACATTAGCAATTTGATACTGCGCGGCCAACTTTTCCAAGCCAGTTAGCAATTCAGGCAAATGTGAAACCGGGACTGCAATATCTTCATTAATTTTTTTCGGCGCGATATCTTTAAGTAGTGGGGACAGTGCCTTGCGTGCTGCCCATAGCGCCTTGGTATCCACAGCGACCTTAGCCTCAATCAACCCTTCCACTTGGCAAGCTTGCAAAATGGCATTGGTAGCTTCAACAATCTCTTGCTGTGCACCATCCACTTCAATCATGAGATAAGCACGCGCATTTTCTGGCAATAGATTTTTATGTCGGCCACGAATCAAATTAAGTGCGCCATTATCCAAAAATTCTAATGCGCTGGGGGTGTAGGGCTGCGCCATGATGGCAGCAATGGCATGCGCACAACTTTTAGTATCTGCAAACTCAGCCGTCAGCCCGCCAGTATATTTTGGCAATGGTGTTAATTTAAGCGTAGCTTCACAGATCACTGCAAGCGTGCCTTCCGAGCCGACCAGTAAACGTGTGAGATCGTAACCAACGACGCCCTTGCTGGTGTAGCAGCCAGTACGAATAATATCGCCATTACCAGTGACAGCTTTTAACCCCAACACATGGTCGCGAGCAACACCATATTTCACTGCATGCGGACCAGCAGCACAAGTGGCTAAATTACCGCCAATGCTGCAATAAGCGGCACTTGATGGGTCTGGGGGCCAAAAGAAACCTACCCCTTTAATCGCATCTTGTAGCTCTTGATTGAGCACGCCTGGCTCAACAATCGCCATGCGATTATCGGGGTCTATGCTCAGGATATTATTCATGCGTTCTAATGAAAGCGCCACACCGCCTTGCTCAGGCACGCTTCCACCAGCGGTACCGGTGCCACGACCGCGGGGCACCACTGGCACTTGGTAGTGATTACATAACTTAATTGCAGATTGCACTTCAAGAATAGTCAGCGGGAAAATTACAGCTATCGGCGCATGATAATTACGAGAGTTATCATAGGCATAAGCATAACAGTCGACGGGGTCGGTGTATAAACGCTCAACCGGAAACTCTCGGCTAAGCGCTAGGATTAGATCTGCTGACATACGGATTAACGCTTCTTGATATACAAGTCGGTAATCGTACCCTCTTTCATTTCAGCAGCAAAGCATACAG
>Ga0163199_1002329_pt1 | contig 11631 bp, 6 predicted proteins | sample PL_2010_150m_FD_113537 | JGI IMG/M metagenome (GOLD analysis project Ga0163199, IMG submission 113537) | Freshwater microbial communities from Powell Lake, British Columbia, Canada to study Microbial Dark Matter (Phase II) - PL_2010_150m | ecosystem: Environmental > Aquatic > Freshwater > Lake ...
ATCCTAGCCGAGGACGGCCAGTTGCTGCCGCTCGGTGCAACCGGCGAAATCGCCGTGCAGGGGCCGCAAGTGATGCGCGGCTACTGGAACCGCCCGGATGAAACCGCGCTCGCCTTCACCCCGGACGGCTGGCTGCGCAGCGGCGACTTGGGGGTGATGAACGCCGACGGCAGCATCCGCTTCGCCGAACGGCGCAAGGACGTGATCGTGGTGTCGGGCTTCAAGGCTTATCCCGGCGAAATCGAGGAAGTGGCGCTACACCTGCCCGGCGTGCGCGAAGCGGCAGCGATTGGGGTACCGGATCGGCACAGCGGCGAGGCGGTCAAGCTGTTCCTGGTGCGGCAAGACCCCAATCTCGACGCCGCAGCGGTACGGGCTCACTGCCGCGCCAACCTGGCTGCCTACAAGGTGCCGAAAAACGTGGAATTCCGCGACAGCCTGCCGAAAACCCCGGTCGGCAAGATCTTGCGCCGGGTGCTCAAGGAGGAAGCGGACGGGGCATGATGTATAGCTTGCGTGGTTGTTTTTATCCAGCAATGGGTATCCCTGCCGCTGCTGCCTTGGCGGTCATTCAGACGCGCCCTGGTCGGATCAAACCCGCTGCGCGAACTGCTCGAAGCCATCTATAGGCAGCGGTCGGCTGTAGAAATAGCCCTGATAGGCATGGCAACCTAATCCGGCCAGAAACTCTTGTTGTGCTTCTGTCTCAACGCCCTCTGCAATCACCCCCAGCCCCAGGTTCTGGGCAAGCGCAATGATGGTTTTGGCAATGGAGGCATCGTTGATGTCGACCAGCACGTCGCGCACAAAAGACTGGTCAATCTTCAACTGGTCCAGAGGCAGGCGCTTCAGGTAAGACAGCGAGGAATAGCCCGTGCCGAAGTCATCCAGCGAGAAGCCCACGCCCTTGCCCTTCAATGCGAACATCTTCTCGATAAGCTCTTCTACATTGGATACCAGCAGGCTTTCGGTCAGTTCAAGCTTCAGTCTGTGTGGATGGGCGCCGGTATTTTTTAATACCGTCAGCACTTGGTCAACGAAATCGGGTTGGCGGAACTGATGGGCGCTGACATTCACCGCCACCGTGAGATGTGCCATCTCGGGTCGGCCGGCCCACAGTGCCAATTGGGTGCACGCTGTTTCCAGAACCCAGTGGCCTAGCGGCAGAATCAACCCGGTTTCTTCGGCCAGGGGAATGAATTCGGCCGGCGACACCAGGCCGCGTTGGGGATGCTGCCAGCGCACCAGGACTTCAGCTCCCGTCAGTTGGCCACCGGCCATCTGGGGCTGGTAGTGGAGCAAGAGTTGCTTCTCCACGATGCCACGCCGTAGATCATCCTCCAACGCCGCGCGCACCTTCACGGCAGACTCCAGGGAGGGATCAAAGAAACGGATCACATTGCGGCCGGCTGCCTTGGACTTGTACATGGCGAGATCGGCCTGTTTCATCAGGTCGTCGATGCTTGCAAGATCGCCCTTGAACAAGGTGACACCAATACTTGCCGTGGTATGGTGATGCAGATTGCCGAGTTGGTAAGGCTGGCTCAGCGCGGCAAGAATTTTTTCAGTGACGGTTTCAATAGCAGTGGCGGCATCTCTTTCGCCCGTACTAAATCCTGCCAGTACCACCACGAATTCGTCACCCCCCAATCGGGCCACGGTATCGCCCTCGCGCACACACAGCGTCAGGCGTTGGGCGACTTGCTTCAGCAGCATGTCGCCCATGTCATGGCCCAGCGTGTCGTTGAGCGTCTTGAAATTATCGAGGTCGATCAACAGCACGGCACCGAAAGCCCCATTGCGGTTGCCGGAGGTCATGGCCTGTTTCAGGCGATCCAGCAGGAGCGTGCGGTTGGGCAGGCCGGTAAGCGGATCGAAATAGGCCAGATTGTGGATCTGCTCTTCGGCCTGCTTGCGGCTCGTGATGTCGGTATAGATGCCGAGGACGCCGGTGATCTGATTATCCTCGCCCCGTAACGGCACCTTCGAAGTGCTCAGCCAGATGGTGCGGCCATCCGGGGTGGTCTGCGGTTCTTCGAAATCCAGCTTCGGTATGCCCGACTCCATCACGGCCTGGTCGTCGGCACGGTAGAACTCGGCCTGCTCGTGCCAGCTCATAGCGTAATCGGTCTTGCCGGCCAGTTCTTCAGGTTCGGCTAGGCCGGCATCGTGCGCAAACTGGCTGTTGCAGCCGACGTAGCGCGATTCACGGTCTTTCCAGAACACGCGGATTGGCGCGTGCTGGATAATGGATACTAGCAGATCTTTCTGTTTTCGCAGTTCCTCGGCGTTGCGGCGATGCTGATTCAGCAGTTCACCGACCTTTGCGGTCATCGAGTTGATGCCGTGCTGAAGCTGCCCCAATTCATCATCGGACGATATGGGAATGCGGGCATCAAGGGCGCCCTCCTCAACCTCCTTCAAGACTGAAAGGGAGGTGTGCACGCGACGGGTGATGAGGCGTTGGGCAACGAGAACGATGCCGGCAGAGCTGAGCAGGATAAACAACACCGAGCCGATTAGTCCCACCAAGGCGATGGAACGCTTCTGGGCGTTGAGCTCGGCAGTGCTGATCGTGATCACGGTGTAGTAGATGGGCGCAGCGCTCGATGCGCCATGGATATGCATGATGCCGGTAAGGGTGTCCCCGCTGGTGATGAGTTGATCGTCGGGAGCGGAATCGGCGATCCATCGGGCATCGACGCCCGGAACGCCGTTGCTCAGTTGGCCCAAATAGGCGGTATCCGTGGAGACGATGACTCGTCCATTGCCGCCGATGACCATGCCGCTAAGGTAGGGAGCGCCCACCAGTTCGCTCATGAGCGATTGGCGCGAAATGGCGCTGATTGCCAGTTCGTCACTGGCAATCAGCCGACCCACAAGGTGCAGGCGCGAGCGGATGCTCTCGTCAGCGGCCCTGCTAAACTGATCGATGTAGAACCATCCGAGCATGCCAAAGGCGGCGACCTCTACACAGACGACCAACAGGGCAATGCGCGAAATGAGGCCCAACCGGAGCATTTTCATGGTGCGTAGCGCGGGGTGTCGGCAAAAGACTCCAGGCGAGTTGTCCGCTCCTGCTCGTATCGAACCTGCTCGGGGGGGATATGATCCAGGATTTCGAGGCCGCGCTCGGGGTGGTCGGCGTGCGGATTCCAGCGGGCGATGTAGATGCTTTGCTGAACGTGGTGGCTGACCGGGTCCATGTAGGCCGCGGTGTTCTGCATGCGTTCCTTCGCTGTCCATTTATAGTTCTCGAGTTGCCGGGTGACCGCATGGTTGTCCGTGGTGCCGGCGCGCTCAATGGCGGTGAGCAGCGCCTTGGTGGCGAGGTAGGCGGCGTGTGTCACGTCACCGGGGAAGTTCAGCTTGGTGTGGCCGTAGCGTTTCCGGTAACGGGCCACAAATTCGGCGGTTCCGGGGGTATCGAGATTCCAGGCCCAGGTGGTGCCGAAAAGGGGGCGCGGGGTTCCCGGCGCGGGATAGAGTTCTTCCCAATCCACTTCGCCCACGATCCACGATTGCTTTTCGAGCACCTTAGGATCGATCTGGGCAAAGAGTTTGATCTGATTGTCACCGCTGATGCTGACGGCCACCACGTCAGCCGGGAGGGCGGCGACCCGCTTGAGGACGCCGGCGGGGTCGGGCAGGGCTTCTGGCACGACGACTTCACCGACAACCGTGCCGCCATACTCTGCAATGTATGGACGCGAGGCGGCGGCACTGCTATGGCCCCAAACGTCGTCCTCGGTCAGCAGCAGGACCCGTTTGGATTGGTGATTCGCCAAAGCGTATTTGAGAAGGGCGCGGTTGAAGTTGGCGGCACTGGCATCGAAGACAAATTTCGTGCGGTGGGCGTTTTCGACAGACTCTGACGGCGCCGAGGAATTGGTGTTGATGAAAATGACGCCATACTTTTGGCAGACGGCGGACATGCTCGCGGCGACGCCGGAGTGGATCGCGCCCACCATGAACCCCACTTTGGTCTGCGTGATGAGTTCTTCCGCAACCTGGGCTGCGTGACTGTCGTTCAAGGTGGAATCACGCGACACGAGGACGATTTCGCGGCCCAAAACACCACCGCGGGCGTTGAATTCCTCGACCGCCATGTCGGTGCCGCGGCGATCAGCTTCGGCATGCAATGCGAAGCGTCCAGTCGTGGGAGCGACATGGGCTATGATGACGGGGTTACCATTCTGGGCGCCCAGCGCCACATTGATGAACTCCAGCCGGAATGGCTCACTGCTCTGGCTCAGAATAAAAACCGCTATCAAGCTGACCCATGAGAAACCACGAATTCCCTGAAACAGCCTCTTCATTGCGGTATATGCCTTAATCTGTAATGCCTGTCGAATATGGGATTCTAGCAGCCTGGCCAGAAATTGACCATCCTGACAGGATGGTCTAAATCGGCCGAGGGACAACCATTTGCCATGACGGCATCCATGAGCAGGGGGATTGTTGGGTTCCTTGACATTAGGAGCGTCAATGCTCCGATGGAAAGCGTTCTGGGGAACGCTAAGAAATGAACTGATGCATCATCCAATTACTAAAGTCTGCGGATTTAGGCTAAATCAGATTGTCCGGGTTTTCGACCATTTGACGGTAGACCATACTTTGCAGCAGCACGCAGTCGTTCGGATTGAGGTCTTTGAACTCGAGACCATGGAATATCCCGTCTGAATCGCCATTGGTCGTCTGGGGAATGAGGGCGAGGATAGTCGCATTGACCGACATGTACATATCCACATTGTGGATGTCCACCCGGAAAGCCAAATTCAGCATATCGCCTTTATTTCCCAATGCCTGACGGGCGCCCAGCCCGGCCCCGGAGGTGCTCAGATTTTTTATTACCCCCGAAAGCTTTTTGCTGCCGTTTTCCTGCGCCTGGTTCTGAATGGTGGCGATGATATTGGTCTTGATGCGCGGCGATTTGCGAACCACCATGCCGCTTACCCGTTCCGGATAGGACAGGTGGAGATAACTGAAAGGGATTTTGCAAACCCGCTCGATGGTTGCGTTGAAACCGAACACGTTCTGGCCGGAAAAGGCGCGCAGCACGATTTTTTCTCCTTCACGCAACTGGAGGGGTAAGCCGTTCGAGGTCGGCAGGGTGACCAGTACGCTGATGTCCTTTAAATGCCCGATGTATTTGACCGGCAAGCGTTCCTGGCAAAGAATCGCGGGGGGCTCGATCTGCATACGGTCGCCGGCCTTGAGCCTGATGTCGGAAAACGACAGAGCAACGCTTTTCGCCGCATCGTTTTTTTCATTGGGATCAACCTCGCGGAACAGTCCCAGCCTGGCCAACGCCTCAACCCGCTCCTGGGAATTGATCACGCCGCCTTCACCGATCAGCAGCGAGCGATCCTTGCCATAAAGCGCCCAGGGCAGGGGGGCATTGATGGCGATTTCCTGGATGTCGACAGGTATGAAATCCATGCTCTTAAGTATCCATTTAAATTGACATTACAGGTATTTCAGCGGGTCGATGTTCCATTTTTTCGGTTTTTCGTAGCCGAGTATCCTGTCACCACCGCCTTTGCCGACAGGCTTGGACAAGTCGATGTCGTGCGGCGGCATGGCTTTATTGCGCTTGCTGTCGTAGATCACGCGGGTACTGGGGGTCAGCAGATTCTTTTCGTGTTGTTCGAAAACGATGCCGAGCATTTCGCTTTCCAGTTTGACCAGCGTGCCGACCGGGTAAATGCCCACCGAACGCACGAAAGAATGCACCAGCTTTTAGTTGAAGTGAAACTTGCTCCATTCCACCAGCTTGCGTAGCGCCACCGGGGTTTCCATGCCTTTGTGGTAGCAAATGATGTCAGGCGTTCTCCTGCAACTATTCCATCATGCCGGCATGGCCCTGCGTTTAGTCTGCGTGAGATAGCGCGTTATTAAAAAAGCCGCATTGCAGACAATTCCGTTTTCTGGGCATCGGAAGGCGGTTATTGATCGAATTGTGCCCTAACTGACATTGGGTATCTTCCAAAGCCGTGCATAAACGCCCATGGCTCGGATAGGCGGAACAAACCCCATGCCTGGCCGCATTTGGCCCGCCTTCCTCAAACCCGCAACCCGTGTATTCCCAGCAATTAACTTCTTCCAGATGGGAGCGGTTGCTTAGGTCATGCTTCCATTTCACTCCCGCTTGCTCTTCGCAAGTCTTGGCGTGCTCATAAATTTTGTTACTCAATGCGCAAACACCCTTCGCATCTGGCATTACATAAACGAACTGGCACTCATCCAGGGTTCTTTCACCCCGCCAATGATCACAGGTCCCGCAGATTTCCTGCTTAGAAGAATACGACTGCATAAGTGTTCAAAAGAAAGTGAGAATGGCGATCACTTTATGCATTTGGAATCACCAAAACAATATGACAAGTGCTTATTAATCGGCAGGTAAAGGTGATAAATTTAGTAGGGGAATCCCTTACAAAATTACTGTAATCACGGGAAAAACGTAGTTAGCTATTGGACATCATAGGCGTTCATTTTCTTCCATACGCTTAGTCCGCTGGCGAGCTTTACAAGTAAGCCGCCATGATCGGAGGGGGGCGACTTGGATTAGGAGGCTCAGCGCTTCCCCGCCGTTGCCAGGAGAAACTCGTTCAGCGCCAGTACAAAGCTTTCCTGGCTGACGAACGGGTATCGTTATGCGCCGCGCAATACGGCTGCGCCTATTGCGGCCTTGCTTGTTCCGGGACGGCTACCTGGGGGGCATCGTTGTCCCTGAACTCCAGCACCACCACGCTGCGTGGCGCCACCCGGTAGTGCGTCGCCGCAACGCTCGGCTGCGCGGCGGGTTCGAGGATGTCGTCCGGGGCGGCGAGAAACGTATCGGCGGCGCGGTACCACTGTCCACCGGTGAAACGCGGCAATTCGAAGTCCAGGCCGTCTTCGCCGCCATTCATCATCACATGCAGGGCCGGTTCCTCCGCTGCACGCCCGCCGAGCGTGAAGGCAAACTGCCGGCAATGCGCGGCGTTCCAGCGCGGGTCGTCCAATTCAGTGCCATGCCAGGCGATGTCCGGCAAAGCTTCGCCGGCCTTGCGCTGTCCGGCGAGGAAGTTTCTCCGCATCAGGTTGGGGTGGCGTTTACGCAATGCAATCATGCCGCTGACGAAGCGCACCATGCCTGCGTTGTCCTCGGCGCACGTCCAGTCGATCCAGCCGAGCGGGTTATTCTGGCACCACACGTTGTTGTTGCCATGCTGGGTGCGCAGCATTTCATCGCCGGCGAGCAGCATGGGCACGCCCTGGCTCAACATCAGCAGGGCGATATGGTTCTTGGCCTGGCGGCGGCGCAGGGCAAGGATGGCCGGGTCGTCGGTCGCCCCTTCGGTGCCGCAGTTCCAGCCCATGTTATGGTCGGAGCCGTCGTTGTTGGCCTCGCCGTTGACCTCGTTGCGTTTGTGGTGGTAGCTCACCAGATCCCACAGCGTGAAGCCGTCGTGGCAGGTGATGAAATTGACGCTGTTGATCGGGTGGCGCAGGTTGGCGGCGTAGAGGTCGCTGCTGCCGGCAAGCCGCGTCGCCACCTCGCCGGTTAGTCCCGCTTCGCCGGCGACGAAGCGGCGTAGCGTGTCGCGGTAGCGGCCGTTCCATTCCATCCAGCGATAACCGGGAAAGCTGCCGACCTGATAAAGACCCGCGGCATCCCAGGCTTCGGCGATGATTTTGGCGCCGGCCAGCGCATCCGACAGTTCGATGCCCCACAGCACTGGCGGGTTGTGCAGCGGTTCGCCGTCTTCGCCGCGTGCCAGCGCGCTGGCGAGATCGAAGCGGAATCCGTCGACGTGCATTTCCTCGACCCAGTATTCCAGGCAGTCGATGATGAAATGGGCGACGAAGGGGTGGTTGGCGTTGAGGGTGTTGCCGCAGCCCGAGTAGTCGCGGTAACGGCTGCGATCGGCGGGATCGAGATGGTAGAAGGTTTCGTTGCCGATCCCCTTGAAGTTGAGCGTCGGTCCGCTGGCGCCGCCTTCGGCGGTATGGTTGAACACGACATCGAGGATCACGCCGATGCCGGCGCGGTGCAGTGCCTTGACCATGTCGCGGAATTCGTCGCGTGCCGTGCAGCCATTGTTGCGGACACAATAGCCGGGATGCGGGGCAAAAAAGCTGTGGGTGCTGTATCCCCAGTAGTTTTCCAAGCCCAGGTCGGCGACCTGCGGCGGCACGTCGCTTTCGTCGAAAGCCATCACCGGCAGCAGTTCGACATGGGTGATGCCCAACGCCTTCAGATAGGGAATTTTCTCGGCAACACCGGCGAAAGTGCCGGGATGGACGACGCCGGAGGACGGGTGGCGGGTGAAGCCGCCGACGTGCAGTTCGTAAATGATCATCTGCTGCGTCTGGATGCGCTGGGGATGGTCGTTTTCCCAGTCGTAGCGGTCGTCCATGACCACCGCACGCATCGAGCGGTGAGCGGACGGACCAACGCGCAAGGTACGCCGCCTATCCCAGAAGCGGGTATCCACCTCCCGCGCCCACGGATCGACCAGTTCCACTGCCGGGTCGAAGCGCCAGCCGTGCACCGCCGCATCGCTGGGGCCGTCCAGGCGCCAGGTGTAGTGTGTCCCAGGCGGCAGTCCGATCAGCTTGACGTGCCAATTGAAGAAGCTGTGATTGCTCTCGGGATCGAGTCGGACAATCTGAAACGGCGCTTCCGCGGCGCCGCTTTCATACAGCAACAGTTCCGCGCCGGTGGCGTGGCGGCTATAGAGGGAGAAATTGACCCCGCCGTCCTCCAGCGTGGCACCGTGAGGATAGCGGCAGCCAGGGTGGGTGGGATAGGTTTCTTTAAATGCTGTCATGGTTGCCTTGATGAAAAATCGTTACCGTCAGTATGTCGTTCGGTCGCGTCAGAAGCATGACAATATCCGCCGAAGCATTTCTACAACAGTTCGCGTACCGGCTTCCCTACGACTACGTCCCCGCCGCCTGAAGAAACGCCGCCACCGCCTGCATAAACCTTTCCCGGTTGACGAACGGCGCATCGTTATGCCCGCCGCGTAGTTCGACCAGTTTCTTGGGTTCCGCCGCTGCCGCCAGCAATTCCTGGCCGTGGCTGTACGGCGTGATTTCGTCCTCGCCACTGTGCAGGATCAGCACCGGGCAGCGGGTGGCGGCGAGTGCGGCGCGGGTGTCGTAGCGGTAGCGGGCGAGCAGACTGGTGGGCAGGAAGGGATAGAGCTGGTGCGCTCTGTCGGGGATCGAAGTGAAGGCGGCGTACAGCACCAATGCGCGCGGGGTGTGGTGTTGCGCCAGGTGGGCGGCGACCGCACCGCCCAGCGATTCGCCGTAAAGAATGATTTCGCCGGCGGGAAGGCGCCGCGTTTCGCTGAGATAGCGCCAGGCCGCCGCAGCGTCGCGGTAGGTGCCTTCTTCGCTCGGTTTGCCGGTGCTGCGTCCGTAGCCGCGGTAATCGACGATCAGCACGTTGAGTCCGATGTGGTGGAACATCTCGACCAGTTCCACGCGGTGGCCGATGTTGCCGCCGTTGCCGTGGAGGAACAGCAGCGTGGCGCGCGGATTGGGCGCCGGCACGTACCAGCCGTCCAGGCTTTCGCCGTCCTCGGTATTGATCTTCAGCGCTTCGAAGGCGAGGCCCACGGCGGCGGGCGAGCTTTCCACCTGGCGCGAGGGCATTTCGGGGAAGTACACAAAGCTGGCCTGGAACAGGTAGAGGTACGCCGCCAGCCCGACATAGACCAGCAGCCCGCCGAGCAGCAGGCTAGAAAGCATACCCATCAATTTCCGTTTCACCGGCTGGCTAAGATTCGAGCGCGCGCATTTCCGCATCGGCGTAGCGCAGCCGCGTCGCCAAGGTGCTGGCGAGGCCTTCCAGCAGTTGGATGGCGACTTTCTTGTGCTCGTCGGCGATCTTGTCGAATACCTCGCGTTTGAGCACGTACAGGTCGGTGTCGGTGAAGGCGATGGCGTCGGCGGAGCGCGGGGCACCATCGAGGAAGGCCATTTCCCCGAAGAACGCCCCCTGGCCGAAGGTGCTGAGGTGACGGCTTTGTTTGTCGTTGAGCGGCAGCACGATGCGTACTTCGCCGCGCCGGATCAGGAACAGTTCGTCGCCGGCGTCGTCGCGCGCGAAAATCTTTTCCCCGGCCCGGCAGGTGCGCTGTTCCATGCAGGCTTCCAGCGCGGCCAGGGTTTGTTCCTTGCGCCCCTTGAAGAGGCTGAAATCCGCCAGGCCGAGCAGTTTCTGCTCACTGCGTTGCAGTGCGGCTTCTGCCAGGATGCGGTCTTCCACCCATTCGACGGCTTCATCCAGTTCGCAGAACACCCTGACCGGGCTTTCCGGGCGTACCAGGCCGACCTGGTCGAAATACTGCTGCACGTCCTTGCCGCTGGGCAGGTTGTAGGGAATCTGGCTGAAGATCAGATAGGCGTTGCGCTCCGTCAGCATGTCCTTGACCTGTTCCAGCAGGTGCGCGGCGGTCACGTCCACCGATTGGACGCGGCGCATGTCGAGGATGATGTAGGTGCGCGTCTTGAGTTCTGCTTCGAGGGCGCTGTAGAGCTGATCCGTGGTGCCGAAGAACAGGCTGCCCTGAAGCTCGAAAATGACCGCCTGGTCGCCGTGTTGGGAGAGGATTTCCATTTCATCTTCCAGGCGGATTTGCTTGGAGAAGGTTTGGTTGCCGTAGGATTTGCGGCGCACCACGTTTCCGCCGATCTCTTCGCGGACGAACAGCGCCACGGCGAGGACGATGCCGACGCCGGACGCCGCGATCAGGCTGACCGTCAGCGCGGTGATGATGACTGCGAGGATCACCGCGAAATCCAGGATGGTCGAGCGCGATTTGAGGAATTGCAGACTGTGGCTGTCGATCATGCGGAAGCCGATGACGATCAGGATGCCGGAGAGGGCCGCCACCGGTACCCAGGCAATCAACGCGCCCAAGGCCAGAAAGGCGATCAGCGACAGCGCGCCTTCGATGGCTGCCGAGAGCCGGCTGGATGCGCCGCTGGAGAGACTCACCAGCGTGGCGCCCATGGTGCCCGCGCCCGGTATGCCGCCGATGGCGGCGGAAGCGATGTTGCCGAGTCCCTGCCCGATCAGCACCCGGTTGGAGTCATGGCGCGAACGCGTCAGCGCATCCAGCACCACGCAGGTCTTCAGGGTGTCGATGGAAAGCAGCACAGCCAGGGTCAACGCGGGATAAATCAGGATTTGCAGGTCGCTGACACCCAACTGTCCCAGGGATTGCCAGCGGTCAAGCAGCGCCGCTCCGAAACCGCCCTCCATCCCGCCCAGGCTGCCGACGACCAGCGGGTTGCCCTGTAACGTCAGCAGGGCCGGATCGGCCAGACCCAGGGCGAAATAGGCGAGCACCCCGGCCAGCAGGGCGAGGATGGCGGCGGGAACGGCTCGGGTGATCCGTGTGGCGCCCAGCATCACCGCCATCGTCACCGCGCCGACCATGATGCCTTGCCAGTGCCAATCGGCGCTCGATGCCAGCGCTTCCCAAAAATGCATCCCCTTGGGCACGCCGAGAAATTTCGGCACCTGGCTGGCGATGATATAGAGGCCGACGCCGCTCAGGTAGCCGCTGACCACCGGGTAGGGCATGTACTTGATCAGGCGTCCCAAGCCGACCGCGCCGAAAA
>Ga0163199_1002330_pt1 | contig 11627 bp, 15 predicted proteins | sample PL_2010_150m_FD_113537 | JGI IMG/M metagenome (GOLD analysis project Ga0163199, IMG submission 113537) | Freshwater microbial communities from Powell Lake, British Columbia, Canada to study Microbial Dark Matter (Phase II) - PL_2010_150m | ecosystem: Environmental > Aquatic > Freshwater > Lake ...
CCTTAATCCTGGAGTGACTACCACCCTTAACCCTGGGGTGCCCCAAAGAAACAAGTCGGAAAAGAAGAATCCTACCCCTCCAACCTCCCCGACGGCCGGCCGCCAGGAAGAGGGGGAGGGGGTTTTTCGGAATCCGAATCCCGAGCCGATCCAGGTAACCCCGATCCCGATCAACCCCGAACCCCTGCCGGTCTACCAGGTCGAAGAGCAGGAGATCGAATACCTGACCCTGGACAGCCTGCCAGCCGAGATCCGCGCACTGGAGACACCCGCCCAGATCAACCCGATTGTGCTGCTGCCGATCCTGATCGCGTTGATCGGGATCGCCCCGGATCTTGCCCAATCGCTGCTGGATGAACTTGGGGGCAGGATGTCCTGCCAGACCCTGAAGGCCATCGACAGCCCGATCAGTTACTTTCGGTTCTTACTGCGCGAGGCCAAAGCCGGGAGGTTCGTGCCGCGATACGGTGCCGACATAATGCGCTCCAGACGGGCAGCGAAGGCCCACCAGGCTCGGATCGACGCCCCACCGCCACCGGAACCGGCACCGACCGCAACAGAGCCACCCAAACCCTCCAGGTTCGTCCCTGGGACGCTCAGAGCCATGTTATTTGGCTATGAACAGCCAAAGGCCGACGCATGATCCCGGAGGCGATGTCCCGATTCCCAGGGCACGAAAACTTCCGCGACGCAGCTCTGCTCGGCATCCTCTCCGGTCGGTTTCGTGTCGGAGCGTTCCTGCCAAGCTGGCCGACGATCGAAGCAATCGCCATCCCGGCAGGGGATTGGATGCCTTACGAAATTCTCGAAAAATCACCCGATCCTGATGGGAAAATTTTTGTCACTGTAGAATATTTTTCTGGGGAGAGATTCCGGTTTCCAGCGTTTTTAATTTCTGGCTTTTGGTGGCTGACCCATGCGGATGTCGCGAACGCGCTCATCCAGAAATCGCAGACCGTCTTTGTAAACAACCTGATGTCACACGACCCCGCAAAAGACCGTAACCAGCTACCGGGCGCGTTCCCTATAGGGAAATACGTTATCCACCCGCTGGAACCCCCTGAGGTGTCTGTTCTTGATCTTTGGATTTATGAATCTGGAGAGGGGGAAGTTGACGAGCCGCAAGAACAAAGCGTCCGGGCTGTTACCAAAGACCCTCGGTTAGAAATTATTTCTAAAGAATGGGCCGCCGTCTTTGATCCTGCAACTCGAAAACCGGCTTTGCATACGATGGCCAACAAATTAGCTGGGCGTCCGGATCTGGGAAATATCGGGTTCGAGGCTTTAAAAAAATTACTAGGTAAATGCTCCAAGCCGCCCGGATGGGTACCAAACACCTCTCGCAAAGGGAGGAACCAATAGGGTAACGAATAGGGTAACGAATAGGGTATAAATAGGGTAAAAGCAATTACCCTATTTATACCCTATTCGGGTTTATGCTTGTTTTTCAACAGCATAAAAATAATTCAAAATAATTCAAAAATACCCTATTTTACCTTATGGCAGCATGAAATAATCGGGACTATGATTAGATTCATGGATTACAGCAATAACGCTGTAATCCATTTATAAGGAATCGAATCATGAAACCACGTCTCACCCTTTCGCAATTCTGCGAAATCCAAAAAGCCTATAACATCGGCGCGATGAATAACCTTGTTCATTTCGCCGCCACCAATGGCTTTGATAAATTCCAAGTTATTGCCCGCGATGGGAAGAAAGTTCTCATTGACCCGGAGGCCTTTGAGGCCTGGCTATTGGCGGGCGGACGCACCCAGACCGCCACTAAGTCGGAGGTGTCGCAATGACCGCCTTGACCATCCAGACCCCGCCACAAGCCCCTGAAACCAGCTTGGAAGTGGTCAATAAAATGTTGATGACTGTTATCGAAAGCAAATCAATCGCCGCCGCAAAAGCGGCCAATGACGCAGTATTCACACAGATCATTCCCTGGGCGACAGCTAACGGATCACCGCTGCCGATAGCAAAACGATTTATGCACTGGAACTCAATGGTCGCAAAGATTGTTACTTCATTGGCATCCGCAAACCAGGCCGTCATCAAAAAATTTCCAGTGTTCGAGCAGGTTCTTCTCATCCATTTGAAGCAAATTCAGATGGAGAAACTTCCAGAGTGGATCATTAAAGCAAAGGCCGACGGAGGCGACCATAAAACACCCTTGAAGTATGCAAAGGCATATCTGGCCGCCGAGGCGAGCCGTCTTCGTTCTTTGGGCGACGATGGCCTTGTGGAGATTGGACGGCGGTTACTGTGATGCTATCAAAAGACTACTCCGACCCCATAGCGCAGATTGAACGCGAGAGGGTCATTGCAAGGCAAACAGGAATCCAGAATAGCCGTCTCACTCTCGAAAACGGAAGACTCTGGAAAGAACGTAATGATGCGTTAGCCGATGCCAAGCGACTCAAGACCGAGTTTGACCGATTGGCGTTAAGACTGAAAGTTATGACCGAGGATAGTTATTTATGAGCACGAAAGAATACTCATTTCACCCCGTTGCGGATTTACTGCCACCGATGACCGCCGATGAGTTTGCCGGTCTATGCGACTCTATAAAGACCGATGGTTTGCAAGTCAAAATTATGACATGGAATAATCAGATCATAGATGGTCGCCACAGATATAAGGCGTGTCTGGAAACGGGCGCGCCCATCAATGTTGAGGACGTTTCGAATGATGTTCTCGAATCGGATCTTGTCGGCTTTGTGCTGGCCTTGAATAGCCACCGGAGGGCGTTGTCTCCTTCTCAGAAAGCGATGATAGCGGCCAAGCTTGCAAATGTGAAGCAAGGGCAAAAACCATATAAATATGGTTTTACAATCGAAGTCTCTTGTCGAATTACGGGGGCGAGTATTCCCTATACTACGCTCGCACGACGGCTATTGAAAGCTGACCGAGACGATCTTGTTTTAGCCGTGGAATCCGGAGCGAGAGCATTGACTGACGCCATAGCCGAAATCGGCCCAGAGAAGGCCGAACCAGACCTGGAAACGGTCATTGCCGATGTCAAGGCTGAATCCCAAAAGGACGCCAATGCAAAAAAGACGAGGGAGAAGCTCACCATTGCCGAACACGCGCTAGAAAAGTTAAAGGCGGAACTAGCCGATCGCGATGCAAAGATCGAGGAACTACGATCAGCAAAAACCGGCAAGCAGGCCACTGTGGTCGAGAAGGATTCACCCGCGACCATCGGAGCAATCCAGGACGCAACGGCCGCCCTGGCTGAGAAGGAGACGGAACTGAAGGCATCGAAAAACGAGATTAATAGGCTTCGATCTGCGAATGGTGATCTATCCGCGTCGGTCGTTGAAAAGACGACGAAGTTAAACAAAATGACTTCGCCTATTGATTACCTTAACCAGCTTTCCCGTGACGCCGATGAACTGGCAAAGAGAATTGAATCTGCGCCGATGATCATCCGCAAATGGCCAGCGGGTGAGACGGTGCCGCATGGGACACGGCATCCTATAGACCGGCTTTCGAGGGCATGTGATGACATGCTCACGGCCTTAAAAGATCACACAGCGCACAATGGCGACGCTCAAAAAACGCCATTAAAACTTGGAAAATCTGATCTTAAGGAGATCATTGTATGAAAATTGATATTAAAACGGCAATTAAGAATGGTCTTGATTTGGCTATTAAAAAATGCGATGAGATTAGAGATAATGTGCCGCTTTTAGAAATTGATCTTGACGGGGGCAGTACCCCGATTAATTATCCTGATAGCGACGAACTGCTCACACTGACCAGCGAACTCAAACAGGAGTTGAGAGATATTCGAGTTTTGTTTGATGGTTTGGTTGGTAATTCACTTCCGGAGATGATCGTATGAACATTATTGAAACTGTGTCGCAACTGACTAATGAGGCAAACAGAGCAATCAGTTTTGCCGCGTCCAATGGTTATTTTTTTGCCACCGGCATGAAGGATGAGAACTCATTTTTGTATAACTTGAGAATGGGAACTGTCTGGTCTTTTGCTGGAATAACAAAAACGGATCAAAGACAAGCGGTTATTTTAGCCGACGCGAGAGAGCGGCGATCATTATTGCCATGGGAAAGAACAACAAACGCTGATTTAGATTCCAACGATCTGGATCACAGCAAACTCAAAGAGCTGTTTAATGCGCTCACGGAGTTTGATGAGGGTAAATTTGATGATGACTTGGGTGATCTGATTATTTTGAAAACCGTTAGGAGCAATGTATGAAAAAAGAGATACAAGCGGTCAACGTTCACATGAGCATCAACCCGGAATTTTGTCAGTTAATCCAGAATTCTGTTATTGAATCGTTTATTTTTGCTAATAATTTTCTGGATGTGAAAAGGCAAAATGAAACAACGGATAAATATAATAAAGGACATATTGATTACGTTGTTTATATGGCAATGATTCACAAAATAGCGGAATTTTATGGAGCTGATTCAGACGATTTTTTGTTGAATAAGTTTCTCTCTGATTTTAGGGGTACCGAGGACAACCCTTCTTTCGGCCCAGGAGAAGTTTTGAAGGCATTAAACAGCCCTTCATTATGGAAGCATGTGGATAAATTTCGCAGCGACGACATTCCGTTTTAACCTAAAGGAAACCACCATGAAACTCACAAAAACGGTATTAGATTATGACGCCCTTGACGTCATCACAGAATCCGCTTTATACGGATTGAGCTTTGCCCAAAGTCAGAACGACGCGGCGCTCTTCAATTACCACCTGGCCACCGCCACCGCCTGGCGTGTGGCTACGGAAGTTGACGCTGCTAGAGATGATGCTGTTCGGTATGCCGATCAGCGGATGGTGATCGAGTATCACGCCGAGGGAACGCCGATGGTTCCCGTCTTGATTCAGGAGCTGAAAGAGTTTGATCTTTCCAGAGTGAGAAGTGTGTGATTTTAGTACGTTTCTTGTACGCAAAAAACACTGAAAATCACGATTCAGTCACGAACTGTGGAGTGTTGTGTTATGTACACGTTGCAAAGTAAGGCTTCCACAGTAAGGAGCAGGGGATTATATATCCCTTGCACTGAAGTTTTAACGAAGAAGTGAGGAAAGCTTGACAGCCCTTTTAAGTATGGGCGTAGCATCCGAAGCGACCAAAGCCGACCGTGAATCGGCCTTGGTCTAAACCAACTGTCTGAAACCAAGCACCCAGGCCTGGCATGTAAATTATACACCAGGCCAGGGTTTTTCTTTAAGGAAAACCTATGGAAGAAATATTTTTATCCCTGTCGCCGGGTGGCGCGAACAACACCAGCTTGACCCCCTGGGCCGGTTCATTCGAGGATCTGGCCGACCTACTCAAAACACCGACGGTCGGCCCAAAAGACGGCCCTTACCTTGTTCGAGGCGACACTCATGGCAAGCCCAGGAAAGATGAGAACCTGAGCGAGGCGCACCTTGTTATCATTGACGGCGATTCCCGGCTGGTTCCGTCAAAACTGTTGGCCCAGGGCGAGGTAGTTATCGGAGCGCCGCCCGCACTGGATGCCCATGATGCCCTTAAATCGGCCGACATTGCTCACATAATCGCCACAACACACAGCCACGGAATCAGGGGTAACCGGTGGCGATGCTACATTCCGGTAGATAAACCATTCCTGAAAACTGAACTGTCGGCCCTAGTTGGGCACGTTATCACCCTGTTACACGACGCGGGCGTGATGGTCGCACCAGCGAAGGAAAATCTTGCCTGGAGTCAACTCTGGTACTTACCCAGAATCCGGGATGATGCCGCCCCCTTCGAGTTTTATCAACACGATGGAGGGTATCGACTTAATTTTGATGATGTCGACTTGCTGGCAAAGCACCCAGAGCCAGAACCGGAGGAACACCAGCAACAGCCAGCCCCCGAGGGCGATGAGATCGATCTTGCCGGTCTATCGGCAATGGGTGACCCCGCCCCGCGATCCGGGATCATCGGACAGGTTAACGCAAAGTTTCCACCGGAAAAGATTCTGGAACTGTTGGGCAAACACGGCTATCGAGTTGCCTCGCAGACATCCTTGAACGGATCGCCCTGTTGGCGGTTACTGTCGCCGGCATCCACCTCCGGGGCTGCTGGTGTGGCCCTATTCAAGAGCAAGGCTGGCGTTTGGCGGGTAGTCAGTCACCACGGGGAGCATTGCCGCCTTGCCCTTCAAAAAGATGGCGTTGTGGTCGCGCTCGATGCCTTCGACATTTCCACCGCCCTGGAGTTCAACGGCGACCCAAAGAAAGCATTGTCCGAATGGCGCAAACGCCTTGACCCACGGCCGGTTATCAAGGTGTTTGGTGGATCACTGACCGACAACACGGAGGACTGCATCAAGGCAATCGCTAACCAGAAACCACCGAGACTTTTCCAGCGAGGGCAGGTACTAACGCGAGTTGTCCACGTTCCTGAAACGGTGGAAACAGACGGAATCAGATATGCGAAAGGATGCGCCGTACTGTCTCCGGTGTGTGTTCCAGACTTAAGGATTCACCTTCAGAGGGCCGCACGTTTTGAGAAACCACGGGCACTTCCCGACGGGGAGATCGAGTGGGTACCGTGTGACCCAGCCCCGCAGCTGGCACAAAGTGTCCTCTCCCTTTGCGGCGAGTGGGACGGCATACCGCCCATGCTCGCACTGTCCGAAGCGCCGATACTGAGGCCCGATGGGAGCGTAGTAACTGTCACCGGCTACGATCCAATAACCCGGCTTTTTCATGATGGGAGATGCCCCGAGTTGACGTTGAGCGCAAGCCCTGATCTGGCCGAGGCCAAGAGGGCGGCAGAGTATATGCTGTCACCATTCAAAGAATTTCCATTTGAGCATCCAAAGATAGATCAATCCGTACTGCTGGCCTATCTGATTACCCTGCTGCTGAGGGCACTGTTGCGGCTGGCACCATTGTTTGGAGTATCTGCAACGGCACCAGGTTCTGGGAAAGGTCTTCTCATCGAGGCGTGTAACTTACTCGTCCGAGGGCGAGACGCGGCGATCATGTCGCCCCCTGGTGGAGGCCAGGATGCTGAATCTGAGACCAGAAAGCGGATCACCAGCATCCTTGCCAGTGGTGCAACTTCAGTTTGCTTGGATAACGTGACCACCGCGCTGGGGGGCGAGTCACTAAACGCGCTACTCACCGCCAGCGAATGGAGCGATCGCATCTTGGGCCAGAGCGTCATGGTCAAACTACCGACCCGCGTCGCGCTGGCTGCTACCGGAAATAATTTGCACTGTCGGGGCGATATGGTTCGGCGGATGTTGCGATTGAGTATTGATCCGGGAGTGGAGAGGCCCGAGCAACGATCCTTCCAGACCGACCTTATCCGGGAGGTCACAACCAATCGAGGGATGCTGCTGTCGGCCCTACTCACGATCTTGAGGGCATACATTGCGGCCGGCCGACCCGAGGACGGTGGGCGTACGTTGGGCAGGTTCGAGGGATGGTCACGGGCTGTTGCTGCGCCGATACGCTGGCTGGGTTTTCCCGATCCAACAGACTCACAAGAATTTCTTCGATCAGAAGACCCCGAGGCCAGCAAACTGGGGAACCTTCTTTCCGCGTGGTCATCCGTCATCGGAAGAGATTCTGTGACGGTTCAAGAAATTATTGTCAGAGCCACTGGAGGCTTTGCAGGAACAGGGGAGGGCGAGACCTTACGGGCCGCGTGTGTCGAAGTCGCTGGTGACAGAGGCGTGATAAATCCTCGGCTGTTCGCCTGGTACCTGCGCAGCAATACCGGCCGCGTTGTGTCTGGCCTACGGATCACCCCCGACCGCGCATACAAAACGATAACAAAATGGCAGGTTTCAGAGGCCAGACGGTAACGTTTTTCATCTTAGACGGGTTAGACGGGTTAGACGGGTTATTTCTTACTCCCCCGAAATTTTTCGGAAGATTTTTACCCAAGTATTTTTTGGAGCAGGAAATAACCCGTTTAACCCGTTTAACCCGTCTGAACACTAAGAACGCGCTTCCCCCAGGGGGCGACAGCAGCAGACCGGCTTAACACACATCGAGAATATTATGAAAAACGCAACACTGGAAATCGACGGGGACGTAACTGTCCTTTTGGAAAATGGTGGATGTTCCCTTTTCTCAATGGAAAGAAACGAAGCTCTGGCCCTGTTTGGCGAGTGGTTCGACGAGGGCCAAAAGCGCTTCGATGCTGATCTGGCGGCTGATCGAAGGGGGCGGGAAGTAGCCGCTAGGCGACTGAAGATTAGGCTGGTTCGTTAGCCAGCTGGGCCGTGGTAAAGAATCGCTATCTCGAAATTTTTTGTATCTAGCTACACGGGCACCTGGTGGCCTGTAAAAGCACTAAACGTCCGTATAGTGGTTTAACACCCACCACCGCCGATAGCGGTGCTGGTTCGGCTGGCTTCAGCCGCTAGCGCTCATGATAGAACGCGATATGAAGAGATAGTCTGATGGAAGAGGTGGACGGCAGTCCCACCATCCCCGTGTGATTTACACCCTACGGTTGAACGGACGCCGAATTTCCGTTCGTTCTTCCATCCGACCTTAATCCACCGAAATATGTGAGACTGGGGTGAAAGCGCCGGACTCGAACCGGATCATAGTGACGATTCCCGCCCCTAACCTTTCCCATAGGAAACAACTTTCACCCCGGCACCTCAAGTATAGCAAAACCCCGCGCCGGTCAGCATGGTCATGGGTGCCGCCGATAGCGTTTGTATATCACTTCGCTATCTGGCCACTATCGTGCCGCATGTCCACCGCTATCACATGTGTATCAGGGTGATATACAAACGCTATCTGTTGCGCTATAATCTGAAGATACCCGCAAAAACTTCAGAGGTCCCCCGCTATGCGCAAAAACGCCGTAATCCCACCCATACCTGAGGGTGTCGCTAATACCGACACCGTTGCCACCATACCCGCCACAGTAGCCACCACTGCCACCACCATTGAAGCTGGCACCATACCCGCCATTGACCCGCTGTTACAGGATAGCAGCGATAAATCCGCTGACTTATCTATTTACGATTCTATTGATAATTCTATTAAGTCTTTAATAGATAATTTAATAGGCGACACTACGATTACACCTATTCAAACACCACATGAAATAGCTATTGAAAAACTGTCTGAAAGTGAAGCGTTATTGAATGACGCTATCCTACAGTTTGAAGCTGCAAAACTGTCGGTACACAACGCTACTACAGCGACGCAACCTGTTGTAAACATGGACGAAATTGACTTAGAAAGCGAAGCGATACGGGTTGCCGCCATTGAAGCAAAACTGTCGCTAAACTGTCGGACTGCTGAATTAGTTTTAATAGCTAGGCGACAACGATTACAAAATGCAATACACGCAGTTAAAAATGCAGTCGAAAGTGTCAATGAAGAAGTGAGTAAGATATTAGTAAATAGAATGATTGAGTGTGAAAAGCAATTAACACAGAATCTATTAGGACTAAACGAATTTCGTCAAGTCGCGTCCGCTTTAGGTTGGCGATCGGGTACCTTGGCCGAAGCGTGTGAAATAATTCAGCGCGATTACAACCCGATATTGCCGGATATTGACTTGCCTAGGCGTGTGGCATTGCCGGATTGTCTGGCAAAGGCCGATGTAGCGTTGAATCCGCTGACCCCACCTAAGCCGATGGATGGCCAGATGATGGCCGATCCCGGTCTTTATAACCGTGGCGATGCTGGACGCCGATTTGATGGCGATGTCCAGGATGCGATGGTTGCAGGTCGTGAAAGGATGCGGGTTGATAGCCTTTTGCAGTATATGGTGAATCGGCATGATGGCCGCAAGTTCAGCACAGCTCCGGCCAGGCGGATGGATATGCGGTTAGGCGGATTTGTCAATATTGAATTGCCGACGGGTGGCTCAGTCAGAGCTTATTAAAGTTTTTGCGGCTGCCGTGGTGGGGTGCCACCTCCACCTAGCGGCGCCACGGTGGCCGCACCTTATTGGTAATTAGAGGCCATATTGAATGTCCGTAGAAATAGACGGTAGAACAGGTCAAATAGACTTGCTACCCCCTCAGCCGGGCAAACGCTACCGTACCCGATTAGGCACCCTGGCCGAAACGCACCACGAAGCCTGCCGAGTCTATCGTGAGTGCCGATCGGGATTAATGTCCACAGGGGACTGCAGCAAGCTCATATTCTGTTTGCGTCAAATGGCGTCGATGCTTGAAGGTGCGGATATTGAGAAACGTCTTGAAGCATTAGAAGGTAACAATGAATCGGCTATTATCCCGAATTAAGAAAGTTGAGAAGTCCCGTCACCGGGATATTCTACCCGCTTTGGCAATGGGTCAAATGTGTTTCCATTGTGGCGCCATTGTGACTATTGACGATGAGAACCCATGTGGACACCATAGCCTGCTACCCGATGCGACGTGCCGCCTGGTAATGCAGCACATTATCGGATCGGATGGGTTACCCACGCCGCCTATACCCGGCTGCACAAAAACAATCCGTGTCCGCCATGAAATAGGCGTCAATGTCGTCTGACACGATCCACGGTATCGAATCCGTCATAGGCCGCGAGTCCTTCGAGGCGCTATGCCTAAAATACGGTGGACTAGACTTGCATATCCCGCAGAGCATGGATTCACAGAGCGCACATTACCTGGCCGATACTATCGGCCTGGAAGCTACAAAGGTGCTGATAGATTGGGGACAGTCTTCGAGGATTTATGTCCCGCGACTTGCCGAGATCGAGCGATCCAGACGGCGCGATGAGGTTCACGCGCTTCGGCGGACAGGGATGTCAGTGGCGCGGATCGCGAGGGAGTACCGGTTCCAGAGCCGATATACCGAGCGGCAAGTTATCAAAATGCTGTGTTGTGAGACTGGGGTGAAAGCGCCGGACTCGAACCGGATCATAGCGACGATTCCCGCCCCTAACCTTTCCCATAGGAAACAACTTTCACCCCGGTAACCCAAGTATAGCCCAAACCTATGACCACACGGATATGTTAAAAAGTACAAACCACCACAAATAAACATATTGTGACGGCATGAAAGGCATCCTGATCCTGGGTGCCTTTTTTTTGTCTAGGGTTTTCAGTGGATTACGACAAAACATGTATTATTGGCAGATTCAACAGGTTATCAATCCCACCTAACCCGCCATAAGTAAAACCACTGTTACGCAGTAACCCATGGATGTTGTGTGGGTATTAGAAACCAAAAAAGCCGTTCGATGAAAAACGGCTTATAATGGTTCCGAACCCTGGAAGGAGTCTAACTTCCAGGCAGAACCCCTCGGCACATCACTGCGAGAGATCCGGGCATACCCCTATTTTAGCCAAAAACGGCAGGGTTGCACAGTGTCTCCGCAAAGGAGATTCATATGACCATCCCATTCTCCCAAACTTCCCGCACCATCACTGCCGACCAACGGCTGACTGATCATGATGTCCGTGTGTTCAACGCTGCCGCCAGCTACAGGAACAGCCAGACCGGCTTTGCATGGCCTTCCAGAACGACACTTGCCACAATCGTAGGTAGTCACGTCGGGAGTATTTCCCGAAGCATGGGCCGGCTCGAAGACTGTGGGTACATATCCATCGAACCCCGCCCTGGGCGAACGAACATGATCGCCATCCCGTCGCCTTACGACATCAATCCCGCCCCTACCAGCCCTAACC
>Ga0163199_1002331_pt1 | contig 11626 bp, 11 predicted proteins | sample PL_2010_150m_FD_113537 | JGI IMG/M metagenome (GOLD analysis project Ga0163199, IMG submission 113537) | Freshwater microbial communities from Powell Lake, British Columbia, Canada to study Microbial Dark Matter (Phase II) - PL_2010_150m | ecosystem: Environmental > Aquatic > Freshwater > Lake ...
CATGGAGTGGGTGGAGGACTGTCTAAAGACGGAGGCAACCACCCCAATCGGCAACTGCACCTTGCGGATGGTGCGCGGCGGCGCCTACAACAGACCGAATGATACAGTACACACCACTGCCCGGCGGGCCTTGGCGGCCCGGGAGCGGTTCTCCATAGTCGGCTTTCGCGTGGCGAGGGAGTGGTGATGCCGGTCGTGGGGCGCCCGATAGCTTTCCGTCGCCTGTTAAGCGAGAAATAACCAGAGTTTAATTTTGGTGCCTCCAAAAATTCGTGAAATAATGGCCACGCTGGAACAAGCCGGGTTCGTTGATCGTGGTGGGAAAGGAAGTCACAGGAACTATGCACACCCGCGCGTCACGAAGTCAATCACGGTTTCCGGAAAACCCGGAGATGATGCCCAGCGGTACATTCTTAAGGCGGTACAGAGAGCGATCAAGGAATCACAAAAATGAAAGATAGTGCCCATTATGCAAAAATCGTTGAATGGTCTGAAGAAGACGGCTGTTACGTGGGAAGTTGCCCTGGTTTAATGTTCGGGGGCTGCCACGGCGACGACGAGAAGGCTGTCTTTGAGGAACTTTGCCAAATCGTGGAAGAAACGATTGAACTCTATAGGCGCGACAATAAGCCTCTTCCTCGGGCGACGTCTGGAAAAGATTTCGCTAATTTGCTGCAGAATGTCGCCTAACACTTGGCTGCAACCGACCGCTACGGTCGCTACCGCTTCCTTCGCGGCGGACGAGCCTTGGCGATAGTTTCTCGATGCGCCAACCTGGCATCTTAGCGGTGCTTATCCCACCTTCGGAGCCTACCCTGTCCCATCTACCCACCCGGACGTTGCTCGCCCTCGCCCTGATCCTAGCCCTGGCCGTGACCTCAATGGGCGCGGTGGCGGTACCCTTGCGCGCATTTGTCAGCGTTGCGCCCCAGCGCGACTTTCTGCAGCGTATTGCCGGCCCTCGCGTGCAGGTAGCGGTGCTGGTTCAGCCGGGCCAGAACCCCCACACCTACGAACCGACCCCGCGCCAGGTGGCGGACCTCGCCCAGGCGGATGTCTACGTGCGTATTGGAGTGCCCTTCGAGGACGCCTGGCTGCCGCGCATCCAGGCCGCCAACCCGCGCATGGAGGTCCTAGATTTACGCACGGGACTCGACCTGCCGTCGTTGCAGTTAGGGCACGCTCCTGGGGAGGATACGGACTCGGTGGAGCTGGATCCCCACGCCTGGACCAGCCCCCTTTTGGTAAAACGCATGGGCCTGCGACTGCGTGACTACCTAAGCCTGCGGGATCCGGACGGAAGCGCCCTCTACCAGGCCCAGTACGCCGCCTTTGCCGCCGACTTAGAGGCCCTGGACCGAGACATCCGCGTTACCCTGGCGGGCCTCAAGCAGCGCCGCTTCCTGGTGTTTCACCCCGCCTGGGGCCACTTTGCCGCCGCCTACGGCCTGACCCAAATCGCCATTGAGCATCAGGGCAAGGAGCCCGGCGCCAAGGCTCTAGGTGCCCTGATCGATCAGGCTCGAGAACACGGCCTGCGCGTAGTCTTCGTGCAGCCTCAGTTCGACCGCAAGGCGGCGCGGGCGGTGGCTACGGGCATCGACGGTCGAGTAGAGGTCCTAGACCCCTTGGCGGAGGACTATTTCGCCAACCTGCGACGAGTGGCAAAGCAAATCGCGGGGGCGCAAACGCCGTGACCGCACCGATCATCCAGATCGAGCGGTTGGGTTTCGCCTACCAGTCCCTGCCGGCCCTCCAGGACATAGACCTGAGCGTAGAGGCGGGTGAGTTTCTCGGCATCGTCGGTCCCAATGCCGGGGGCAAAAGCACCCTGCTTAAGCTGATCCTCGGCCTGCTCCAGCCCCAAACGGGGCGGATCCGGGTGCTCGGACGCCCGCCGCGAGAGGCGCGCAAGCAGGTCGGCTATGTACCCCAGTATCCCGGTTTTACCCGGGACTTTCCGGTCACGGTGGAGCAGGCCGTCCTGATGGGCCGCATCGGCAGTGGGCGCCTGCTTGGCGGTTACGCCCGGGCGGATCGTGTGGCGACACGGCGCGCTCTGGGGGAGGTGGAGGCGATGGATATCGCCGAGCGCCAGATCGGCACCCTATCCGGCGGCCAATTGCAGCGTATGTTGCTGGCCCGGGCCCTGGTGAGTGATCCCAAGCTGTTGATCCTAGATGAGCCCACGGCCAATATCGACCAGCGCATGGAGGGAGAGATCTTTGATCTGTTACGGGGACTCAATCGGCGTATGACCATCTTGGTGGTATCCCACGACATCGCCTTCATCTCCAGCTACGTGAGCCGCGTCGCCTGCCTCAACCGCACCCTGATATGCCACCATACCGCCGCCATTGATGGCGAGGTGATCCAGGCCCTGTACGGAGAGCGGGTGCGGCGGGTGGCGCATGACAAATGAATGAATTTCTGATCGCCCTCAGTCACCACGCCTTTCTCCAGATCGCCTTGGCCGCGGGCCTGCTGGCCAGCGTGGGCTGCGGCATCATGGGTCCCTTCGTGGTGGTAAAGCGTATCGGCTATCTGGCCGGCGGCATTGCCCATTCGGTGCTCTCGGGGATGGGGGCGGCGCTCTATTTTGGCTTCGACCCACTGATCGGAGCGTTGGCGGCGGCCGTGCTCGCGGCGCTGCTCATCGGCGGGGTGCGCCTCCTGTGGCGGACCGGGGAGGATACCCTGATCGGCGCCCTGTGGGCGGTCGGCATGGCGATCGGTGTCCTGTTTATATCCCGCACTCCAGGTTATGGCAGCGATTTGATGAGCTATCTGTTCGGCAACATCCTGCTGGTGCCGCCCCAAGACCTGTGGCTGATGGCGGGCCTGGATGTCTTGTTGTTGCTGATCGTGGGGCTGTTCTACCGCCAGTTTCTGGCGGTGGCCTTCGATGAGGAACTGGCCTACCTGCGCGGCGTACCGGTGCCCTTCTTCTATCTACTGCTGCTGTGCCTGGTGGCGGTGACCGTGGTGTTGCTAATCCGAGTAGTGGGGCTGATTTTGGTCATTGCCCTGCTCACCCTGCCGGCGGCCATTGCCGGTCAGTTCCTGCACTCCCTAGGGCGCATCATGCTGGCCGCCACCCTGCTGGGGGGGCTGTTCACCAGCGCTGGGCTGGCCCTCTCCTATGGCCCGGATCTGCCCGTGGGCCCCACCATTATCCTGTTGGCGGGGGCTGTCTATCTGCTTGCCGCAGCGGGCGGGCGGTTGCTGGCGCAGCAACGAGCCCGTCGCTCCCTGCTGCAAAAGGCCCAGCCAGATCCGCCGTCATGACCCCGACGCCTCCCGCCCCAGCCGCGCCAGCAACGCACGCAACTGCACCAGCCGTTCCTCCCTCAGCTTATTCAGATCGCCCACCCATTCATACCGGGGTTCGAGGCTCGCCTCATAGGGGACGGCCAGCCGTTGCGGCACCAGCAGTTCGTAGAGATTGCGCCATTCCCCTTCCACCCGCAGGGCGAGGCGTGGACTCGGCAAGTAGTAGCCGCGGGCAATGCGCAGGAATAGCTTGCGATTATAAGGCCCTTCCCGGGTGATCTCGTTCTTGGCCAGGATTGAGGAGATGTAGCTGCGCTTCTTGCGCCGCTCCGGCACCAGACTGTCGGGGAAGTGCCCGAGGGTCTCCTCGAAGTCACCGCTGGCCAGGGCGTGCCCCTGCTGATGGGTCATGGCCCAATTCTTGGCCAGGCGTTGGTAGAACAGAACCAGGGCCAAGGACAGCATCAGATACTCCATCAGGTGCCGGTCCAGCCTTATCAGCCGGTCGTCCACCCGCACGTCCAGGCTGGGGGGGGCCAGGCGGTCCCACACCGCGGGCAGTCGGGTACGCGCAAAGCGTGGATCGGCGCAACCCCGCTCCAGGGCGATTTGGTAGGCATTGAGGCCATTGCCGTCCACCAGTCCGGTGTCCGCCCCCAGGTCCAGTAGCCGTTCCACCAGCTCCGCGTGGCCCATGCGGCTCGCCACCATCAACGGGGTTTGATCGAATAGGTTGCGGAAGTCCACCCCGTACTTGTCCACCTCCCGCAGCACCCCACCTGGATGCTTCAGGGTGTAGGCCAGGTAATGCTTCTTCTCCAGGGTGGGTAGGGCCTTTTCTGGATGGCGGGCGGTCGTAAAGCCGCCGGCAATCAGGGCGTTCAGCAGCCGCTGATCCTGGTACACCAGGGCGTATTCCAGCAGCGCTACCCGGGCCTGCTTGTGGCCTTGCCCCAGGGCCTTGGCCTCCACCTCCGCCAGGGTATCCCCCCGCAGGACCTGCCAGGGCACCTGGCGTTGTTTGAGGATCTGCTCGCGGATCTCCGCCGCCTGCTCTTCCTTGCCTTGCAGCTCCAAGCGATGGGCCTCACGCCGCCATTCGTCCAGGCTGGAGCGCTGCTCTTCCACATCGTCCACCCCTTGGCCCGCCTCCTGCAAACCGAGTAGGGACAACAGGGCGTGCTGGGGGCGAGACTCGATCAGGTATAGGTTTTTTACCGCCCGGGTCACCGCCACATACAGGGCATTGATATAGAACTTATAGACCTCCAGGGACTTGTCATCCTTGTCGCGGATGCGGGCGTAACGCAGTTCTCCCTGTAGATCCGAGCTGCTCAAACCCGCAGCGATCTCGCGGAAGCGCTGCTCCTCTCCAGAGATGAAGCCATACAGCAGCACATTCTCATATTCCAGGCCCTTGGCCTCCTGGATGGAAAATACCAGGGGGGTGCGAAAATGGCGCCGCACCTCCGCCTTCTGTTCCGTGTGCAGCACCAGGATGGCGAAGCGAGCGGAGGTGCTGGTGCGTCGGTCTAGGTCCCGGGTAATGCTGTCCGTATCGGCGAGCAGGGTCACCCGCCCACCGCTGGGACCACGACTCTGCACCAAATAGTTGCTCTCCCGATCCACCGAACCAAAGCGGGCGTGCTTGATGTACAGCAACCGGTTGGCAAGCTCCGTCACCTGGGGGGAGTTGCGGAAATTGGCGCTCAGGATGCGCAGCAGGTCCGCCGTCGTCCCGTCCCCCTGTTGGCGCCAGAACAGGGTCTTGACCTTGGCCCAGGAGAAGAAATTGGGGTGCACGATCTGGTTGGAGTCGCCGCACAGTAGAAATTGGCGCGCATCGTGCAGACTGCGCAGGATCAGCAGCAGTTGTATCGTGGTGAGGTCCTGCACCTCGTCCACCACCACGAAATCGTAGCGCGGTGTCACATATTGGAGCCAGGCATGGGCGACAATGTTGGGATCGAACAGTCCCTGCTCCTCAAGGAAACGCAGGTAGCGCTCAAACAGGTCGTAGACCGCCTCGCGCAGCTCCGCTGGGTAGATGGACTGACGCACCCCGAGGGCCAGATAGTCCTCCCGTGTCAGATAGGGGCGATCCTCCTCGGTACCTGTGATGGCGCCTTGCAGCTCCTCAAACAATCGGTGGCCGTCCGCCAGCTCTCGGGGCAGGCGCTGGCGGCCCACCCAGGCGGCGAAGATGCGGGGAGTGATCTCTCGGCCCTGGGGCATGCGGATGCTCTCCAGGTACTCGCGAAAGGACAGGAAGTCGATCTCCTGCCCCTCGTTGGCGTAGCCGTTAGCGAAGTACAGCTCCCGGGCGTTCTGCACCAGGAAGGCGGAGCGGGTCACGTAGAGGATCGCGCCCTGGGCGTCCTTCATCTTCTCTAGGGTCAAGGCGGTCTTGCCGCTGCCGGCGGAGCCGATGATGACCAGCGGGGGAGGCTGGCGATAAACGGCCTCTTGGTCATCGTCGAAGGACAGCACCTTGTCCAGCAGATGGAAGCGCGGCAGGCGCGGATTCAGGTAGGGCAGTTGCGGCGCCTGCTGCGTCGCCTCGGGGCTGACCTCCGGGATCTGGGCTTCGTCTATGGTTACGCCACGGTTTATAAAGCGCGACTTCTCGTAGGCGTGCTGGTGGATATATTCCAGGGCCAGGATGTAGGGCTCGTCCCCATGGCGATAGAGGGCGAACAGCAGCCGGTTGGTGCGATCAAGACGCGCCCGGTATAGGTTCGGCCCTATCTTCTTGACATCGGCTGAACGAAAGTCTCCAGCCTCCAACAGGGTGGCAAGCTTGGCGTAACCCGGGATGGATGTGGTATCGAGATCGCGGTAGACCAGGAGTTTCATGGGGTGTGGACCGGAGTTGGTGAAAGATGCGGAACGACTGCTCAAGTATCCTCGAGTAGTCGTTCTAATTCCTGCAAGCGCTGCGGAGTCCCCACGTCCAACCAACGTCCCCCGTGGTATTGGCCGCTCACCTGGTGGTGCTCGCAGGCGGCCCGCAACAGGGGGGCCAATGGGAAGACCCCGGGCCGACACCCGGCGAAGAGCTGGGAATGATAGATGCCGATACCGCTGAAGGTGAGTCGCCCCTCCCCCTGGTTGGTCACCCGGTCGTCTTGCAAGGCAAAGTCGCCCTGCGGATGGTGGGGGGGATTGTCCACCAGCACCAGATGTGCCAAAGCGCCCGGGCGGGGCTTTGCGGTTGCAAAGGGGAAATCGCACCAGATGTCGCCGTTCACCACCAGGAACGGCCCCTCTCCCAACAAGGGTAAGGCGCGCAAGATGCCGCCACCGGTCTCCAGGCCGGTCGCACCCTCCGGGGAATACTGGATCTGTACCCCGAAACGTCCGCCATCGCCGAGGGCCGCCTCGATTTGCGCCCCCAGATGGGCATGGTTGATCACCAGATCCCGGAAACCCGCCGCGGCCAGGGCCTCTAGGTGGTATTGGATCAGGGGCTTACCCCTCACCCTCAAGAGCGGCTTGGGGGTGTGATCGGTGAGGGGGCGCATGCGCTCCCCCCGTCCGGCGGCGAGAATCATCGCCTTCACAGGGTCAGGCGCAGCCCTCGCAGCAGCGCCCCTGGCAGGTGGGCGCTGTTGCTGGAGCGCCCGCCGTAGGTATCGCTGTCGAGGATCAGCGCCCGCTCCTGGGTCAGGTCCACCAGGTTCTCGTCACCGAGCAGGCGGTAGAGGGAGTCGTCGAAGCGCATCACGTTCACCGGCGCCCGGATCTCCCCATCCTCCACCCACAGGCAGGCGAAGCGGGTCATGCCGGTGATGCGGCACTCGTTTAAATCGGAAAAGTTGCAGTACCACAGATTGTTGATCCACAGACCCCGCCCCAGGGCGCTCGCGACCTGGGCCAGCGGTAGCCCGCCGGGGGCCAGGTCGAGGGAATCCGGAGTCTCGTCGCCGGTCACCGGAACGCCAAACTCCCGGGCACTGCGCGGCCCCACCAGACAGTCCCCATAGGCCCCGGCGCGGATCAGCTCCACCTGGGGCGAGCGGATGAAGCCGTCGGCGGTGAAACCGGGGGCGATGCCCGCCGCAGCGTGCTCCCGCAGGGTAATCTTGGGACTCAAGCGTACCCCCTCCCGGACCGTGCGCAGCAAGGGGCTCTCGGCGCTGCGCTGGGCCTTGAGGCCGAAGCCGCCGTCCCCCAACAGGCCGAGCAGCTCGCCCAGGGCGGCGGGGGCCAGGTAGACCGGATAGTCGCCGGGCTCCAGGGTCACCGGGGGGCGGGCCATCACTTCCAGCTCCGCCCGCATCCGCCGCATGTGGGCCTGGAAGCTATCCTCCGACCATTCCACCCCCGCGTAGCTTGCCTTCACCGCCTTATCGGCGGCGAGGTGGCAGCTCCAATCCAGGTTGAAGCTGGGGCCTTCGTGCCAGTTGCGCTGTCCCAGGGAATTGGCGAAGCCGTGGAACACCCGGCCTGCGGCGAGCAGTCCCACCAGATCCAGGCCGTGGGCTGCGTCACACACCTGGCGGGTGATGCCCTGGGCGTCGGGTGTGGGGCGGGAGTCTAGGTGTTCACTATCGTGCGGCTCGGTGGCGTACAGCAGATGCGGGTCCGGCGGCAGATGGGGGAGCTGGTGCCGCAGGGTGGCGATCAACCCCGCCAGGGTGGCTCGATCCGCATCCAGGGAGCGTTGCAGCTCGTAGTCCAGGGTGCTGTGATGCTCCCCCTGGATCAGGTCCAGGCCCAGGGCGGCCTGGCCTACATGGCCCGCCTGACGCACCCGCCCCTGGTTGAAGCGCACGAAATCGGATTCCTCCCCCGTCAAGGTCAGCAGCAGCACCTCATCGCCGTGCAGATCGGCGCACAGGTGGGAGGCCAGGGCATAAAAATAGTCCCGCATCAGTCCGCCCCGCCGAACACCGCCACCTGGCGGAAACGGCAGGCCGGGGCGGCATGGCCGACATAGATGGCCTGGTTCGGTTCGCCCTTGCCGCAATTGGTAACGCCCAGCACCTGTAGGGTAGAGGGATCCCCCACTCCATCCAGGGTGCGCCAGAAGCGGGCGGAGATGCCCCGATAGTTGGGATTGCGCACCACCGGGCCTAGGGCGCCGTCGCGGATCAGACGCCCGTACTCACAACCGAACTGGAACTTGTTGCGGGAGTCGTCGATGGACCAAGAGCGGTTGCTGTCCATCAGCACGCCCCGCTCCACGCCGGCGATGAGTTGCTCCAAAGTCTGGTCGCCGGGCTCTAGATTGAGATTGGCCATGCGGTCGATGGGGGGGCGGTTCCAGGCGCAGGCCCGGGCATTGGCAGTACCAGGCAGACCGGCGCGCCGCTGGGACAGCGCACCCCCCAGGGGCCGTTGCAGGATACCGGCGCGGATGATCGGGACGCGCTCAGCGGGGCTGCCCTCATCGTCAAAGCCGTAGCTGGCCAACTGCTCCGGGCGGCTGGGGTCAAAGGAGACATTGAGCAGTTCCGAGCCGTAGCGATACTGGCCGAACATCTCCAGGGTGACGAAGCTGGTACCGGCGTAGTTGCGCTCGTCGCCCAGGATGCGGTCCAGCTCCAGGGGATGGCCGATGCTTTCGTGGATTTGCAAGGCCATCTGCCCTGGGGTGAGCACCAGGTCCATGATCCCCTCTGGGCATTGGGGCGCTTGCAGCAGTTCGAGGGCCTCCTCGGCGATGCGCCGCGCCTGGGCCGGAAAGCCCAGCTCCGCCAACTGCCCCACGCCCCCCTGGCGGCCCTCGGTCCAACCCAGGCTGCGTCGTTGGATCCGGGTGCCGTCGTCGGCGGTGACGCCCATGCTGGGGATCAAATAACTAAACACCTGTTCCAAGCGCCCTCCGTGGCTGGTCAATAGCGTGCTTCGCACCCGCTTGTGGCTGACCTCGGCGGACCAATCCAGGATGCGCCGATCAATGGGGAGGGCGGCGCAGGCATCGTGGACTAGGGCCAGGCGTTCCGTCAGGGGCAGCCCACCCCAGGCATCCCGGACCGGCGGGGCATAGCGGCCTTGTTGGGTCGAGAGGGGCATCTGGGCGGGATCTACTAGGGATAGGTCGGCGGTGGTCTCCGCCCAGGTCAAGGCCTGTTGTAGGGCCTGGTCCAGACCCGCGTGGGAAAGGTCCGAGGTGGCGGCGTATCCCATGCCACCGGCCTGGATCAGCGTCAGGAAGACCCCCCGGTCCCAGCCGTTGGACAGGGGTTGGATTACTCCTTGGCGGAAGGCAATGGATTCGTGATGCGCTTCGATCAAACGGGCCGACCAGACCGCGTCCGGGGGGGCCCGTTGCGCTAGATACGCCCCCAGGTCTTCGAATTTCACAGGCAGCGCCGTTTCAAATGTCTATAGTTAGCGCCGGGTTCAGTAGGTCAGGACCTTGGGTATGGCCTCCGCAGCCTCAATCCACTCCGCCACATCGAGTAGGGTGGGCAGGCGCCCGGCGAGCTTCTTCTCGTCGTTGACCTGGATCATCTTGGCGTGTAGCTTTTCCGGATCGCGGGTCGCCAGCTCCTTGAGGGTATCCACGCCGGCATGTTCCAGCAGGTCAGAGTAGATCCCGGCCACCCCTTTTAGGCGCGCCAAATCGGCCCGATTGGCTAGGGCTAGAATTCGTTTTTCCTCAAACTCCAGTTCCTTGGCCAAGGCCCGACGCTGCTTCGCCGTGGCGGTGGCCGCCAGATATTTATCGCTGTCGCGGATGTCTTTGCCTTTCAGCTTCGCTGCCAGTTCGTTGTCCATGCCCTTCAACTGCTTTATTGGTATCGCCATGGATGTCCCCTTATGACTAGAATCGAATGGTATGGGAGTGGCGGCATGAAGCAATTTGCCCCTATCGCCAAGATCCTCACGAATATACCAATTTCTAAGGGCAATACAAAGCGCCTAGACGTAAGATGGAGGTTCAGGCCATGAGTAACTATGCGAGCATCATTTCCGTGACCCTAGCGCTTGCCGTGCTGGGTGGTTGCGCAGGCCCCGACGACCCGAACCGCCGCGCTAAAATCGGCGCCGGGATTGGCGCCTTGGGCGGGGCCGTGATTGGTCACCAGATCGGCCACGGCTCGGGAAAATGGGTTGGAGCAGTGGTGGGTGCCTTAACGGGCGCAGCCGTTGGCAATTACATGGACGAGCAGCAGCAGACCTTTGAGCAGGATCTAGCGGCGGAGCGCGATGCCCACCAAATCCAGGTAGAGCGTCTATCGGACCGATCCTTGCGGATCACCCTGGACAGCGAGGTGTCTTTTGATGTCGGAAAAGCGGACCTCCGACGCAACTTTCGCCCATCCCTAGATCGACTCGCCGCAGTCATCCAACGCTACAACCAAACCGTGGTACACGTAATCGGCCATACCGATAGCACCGGCTCGGATGCCTACAATCAGGATCTATCCGAGCGGCGCGCCGACAGCGTGGCCTTCTATCTGGAGTCCCGAGGGGTGCCGCGGGAGCGGGTAGTCCCCGAGGGGCGGGGCGAGCGAGAGCCGCGGGCGGATAACGGCAGCGAGGCGGGGCGTCAGTTGAACCGCCGGGTGGAGATCTATATCAAACCGGTGGAGGAAGGGCGTGAGGCGGAAGCCTACGAGCCACCGCATCCCGTCCGTGGTCACCTGCCCGAGGAGCGTCGCTATTCGCGACCAAGCGATCCACGCCGCTACCCCTAGCAAAGAGTACTGTTCAATTCTCCAGCTTTTTAGGCATTCGCCCTTACCCTACCCCCCTCCTAAAGGGAGGGGGCGGGCTCATGTGATGAGCTGTTGACCTAAATCAATGCCGTTTTCTACCTCTTAGGTAGCTAATGGCGCGGGAGTCATCACAACTAAGGTCTGGGGAGGCAACTGCCATGGGTATCTGCAAACGGGTTAGCACCTATTCCAGCCACCACGAGTGGGTAGGCAACATATTTTCATTGATTGCGGTGGCGTTGTTGTTTGGCACGGTGTGGGCCACCTTGCAATATTATGAAGAGATTTCTCAGTGGCTGGCGATTGATGCCTTGGTGCATACCAGCGCCCTGGTTGCGGCCCTGGTGATGGATGTGCTCCTCATAATGGCCATGCTGGCCGTAGGCTCCGCCCGGGCCGGGGAAGAGCCAGAGAATTGCTTTGCCACCTTCCGCGGTCGGCGTGGCGGGGGATCGCCCCTCGATGCCCTACGCAACTGGCTGCTCCATATGGAGAACGTGGGCAGGAAGCACCGCTAAGGCTCAAGCGTGTGCCGGTGGGAGCGGCATCTTGCCGCGACTGGGCGGCTGGGAAATCTCGGGCCTTGTATCGTCCTGGCAACTGTTATCTGTACGGCTATCCCAGTTACCATACGGGTGTCCGCGATAATCATGTGCGGATAGCACCCGCCGGGACGATAC
>Ga0163199_1002332_pt1 | contig 11625 bp, 10 predicted proteins | sample PL_2010_150m_FD_113537 | JGI IMG/M metagenome (GOLD analysis project Ga0163199, IMG submission 113537) | Freshwater microbial communities from Powell Lake, British Columbia, Canada to study Microbial Dark Matter (Phase II) - PL_2010_150m | ecosystem: Environmental > Aquatic > Freshwater > Lake ...
GCTCGCCCGCCGATGTCTTGGAGCGCGCTGGGCGAGCTTGGAAGCTCACCCCACTTAAGCGGTGGCCTCTGCGCGACGGCCCGTTACGCGACTGCGAATCTGGCCTCGACAAACACCAAGGACTGAGGCAGGGAATAGTCATGACAGTTGGGTTTCGCATAAGCAGGGTCGTCACCCTTTGCGTGATGTTATCCGCGGTTGTGGCGCTGGCTGAGGATTGGCAGCGAAAGGCGGCGGAGTTGTATCCCGACCTCGGCGTGGCGGGTTCGCCGCTCAACAAAAAATACCGCGCGCTCTATCAGGAGCGGATCAGGACGAACCCTGGTTTTTTTCGGCTCCCGCAATGGCCCGTTTTGCTGGCGAGGGAAGCCGCCACTCAAGTGGGCGCCCAGGCTTCCTCACAGACGCCGCCTGCCGCCGCCGCTCCCGTTGCCGCTGCGGACGCATCCGAGCCGCCGGAGATGGTCGCCGGCAGGAAGCTGTTGGTGGCCAAGTGCGGTCGTTGCCATGAAACGCCCAATGCCCGGATGGAAGAAATGAAGTGGAACCGTGCGGTGGCAAAGTGGCGCACGAAAGCGGAGTTGACCGACGATGAGTTCCGGCAGTTGCTGGAATACGCCAACCGGCTTCGCGCGACGCCTCCGCCGGCCACCGGAACTGCCGCCAATGAAACGCCGGAGATGGCGGCGGGCAGACAACTGTTCCAGACCAAGTGCTGCGGCTGTCACGACGTGCCCAGTCCTTCCCGCGTCGAAGAGGGAACTTGGACCCGCTGGATGATGAAGATGCGCGGCAAGGCCCGCCTGACGGACGCGGAATACGAACAGATCATGGAATACGCGAGGCTTAAGCGCGAGGCGTATATGCTGAAAATGCTGCGGTAGAGGGGAAGAAGAAAAATCGGTTTGAGCCGCAACTTTCTGGCACAGCTTTTGTTTAATACTTTCGCGGCATGGAGTCGGATGGTCTGGCTTCGTGGCTGCGAGACAACAAGGTAAAGACGAGGAGACAGATGAAGTTTATTATTAGTGCGCTGACTGCAATTGCCATTTGCTGCATGGTTGCGACGGGTGCCGAGGAGAAGAAGAAGGGCGACGGAAAGAGGCCCCCCATGACTGCCGAGCAGAAGGAGTGCATGAAGAAGATGGTCGAGAAGTATGACGCCAACAAGGATGGCAAGCTCGACAAGGAAGAACGCGCCAAGATGTCCGATGAGGACAAGGATGCGATGAAGAAGCTCTTCCCGCATGCGGCCAAGCACGAGAAGAAGAAGGAGTAGCCGGTCCGCATCGGAAACGATGCTATTAGTTCTGGTCGCCGCGCCTGTTTCACAACGGGCGCGGCGACTGCTTTTGGAGGGGGCTTCCAGCGCGCATCCTTGACATTTCGGCGAGTGTCCCGAAACTAGCCGCACTATGGCAAACATACCCACGGAATTTCGCGGCGTGACGGCGGTGGCGAAGGCCAACGTCTATTTCGACGGCAAGGTCGTCAGTCACAGCATCCTCTTCCCGAATGGCAGCAAGAAAACCATCGGCCTCATCTATCCGGGCAAGTTCCACTTCAGCACCGGCGAGGCCGAGCGCATGGAGATCGTTGCCGGCGAGTGTGTCGTGAAACTCGACGGCAGCGCGGCCGTCGCCACCTACGCTGCGGGGCAGCTTTTTGAAGTGCCTGCGAAGTCGGGCTTCGACATCGAGGTCAAGGCTGGCATCTGCGAATACGTCTGCTCGTTCCTGCCGTAGCGGCTGTGCGCCACGAATGGCTTGGCTTTACCGCAGTCGTTCCATAATATCCGCGCACTTGCTTCACCTGAAACTGTAACCGGGCGGCGGCCCAGCGCCGTCGCCGATTGAAAAGGCAATGATGATGAACAACATCGGAATGACGAGACGCGAGGCGATCAGCCGCGCGGTGGCGGGCGCGGCGTTCTTGACCGCGGCTGGCAATGCTTACGCCGCGACCTGCGGCGCGGGCAAGAAACCCTCAACCCCTGTGAAAATCATGAAACAGAAGAACAGCGAGTTTTACAAGAAGGACGGCAGCTTCGACGGCGAGAAGGCCCGCAAGGCCTACTACGCCATGATGAAGCGGTTCAATTACCCGATCACCGACAAGCTCAAGGGCAAGGATTTCTGGGCGATTGATTTCGGCCTGAACGACTTCGTCAACGTCGGCATGGCCGGCATCTTCTGGTGGAACGACAAGGAGAACAACTACTTCGGCCACGAGATTTACCTCCTCCCCGGCCAGATGATCGTCGAGCATGCCCACGTGAAGACGCCCGACGCCAAGCCGAAAATGGAAGCCTGGCAGGTGCGCCACGGCAGCATCTTCACGTTCGGCGAAGGCGACGCGATCAGCCCTTGCCCGATCGAGTTGCCGAAGAGCCAGGAGAAGTTCATCACCGTGCGGCATTGTCAAATGCTCAAGCCCGGCGAGATTGCGTCGTTGAACCGGGCCGAGGCGAAGCACTTCATGATCGCCGGCCCGCAAGGCGCGATCGTCACCGAATACGCCACCTACCACGACAACGCCGGCCTGCGCTTCACCAACCCCGGCGTAAAATTCTAATCAAGGCTGCGATGCGCGAATTTCATCACATCGGTGTCCCGTCCCGGCAGCCGCGTCCGAACGAGACCTATCTCAAAGACGCCGGAGTCTATGTCACGCCGGTTGACGCCGACCCGATGGGAATCGAGTGGCTGCGGTTCGAGTTCGGCAGCTCAATGCCGAAGGAAGTGCAGACGATGACGCATCTCGCCTTCAAGGTGGACGACATCGAAGCGGAGTTGAAGGGCAGGAAGGTGCTCGTCCCGCCGTTCGAGCCGGCGCCCGGCGTGAAGATTGCGTTCATCCTGCACGAAGGCGTGCCGGTAGAGTTCATGCAACTCAGCGCGGCGACTGGCTCGGCTTACTGAAGAATCTGCCAAGCGTCACTTCTTCAGCGTTGGCTCGGCCCAGACGCCGTGGGTGCTGCTCGGCGGACACTCGGACTTCACTCGCAACGTCAGGTTCGTCGCGCCGGCCAGCGGCACTTCCAGCAACTGCGCAGGCTTCTCGACGCCTGGTATCTTTGCCGAGGTTGCGGCGGGCTGGCCGTTGATCAATATCTCAAAAGTGTTCGTGCTTCCGGTGCCCAGCGCAGCGTCGTTGCCGACCCGGACGCTGAACGTCGTGAAAACATTCGTCGGCATCAGGAACGTGTATTCTGTCCGCCAGCCAACGCCGAAACCTTTCTTGAACGTCTTCACGTCGCCGTCGGCCATCTTCAGCTTGAGCGGCTGGCGGCCGAGGCTCTTGAACTCGCCGACGCTGGCAAACCACGAGCCGGAGGCGTTGCGCAGGAAACGCCCCTGATGGTTCTTGTCGCTCCACGCGAACGGCGAGCCGCGAGCGGGCGTGAAATCGGCGAGGCTGACCTCGCGGGGCAGTGGAGTTTCCAGCCGGTCCTTGGCGATACACAGCACGGTGTAGAGCACATCCGTCAACAGCCGCGCGCTCTCCGTGGCAGCAGTGACGCCGTGCGATTTGAACTTGCCCATGTCGTTCGCACCGAGCGCCTCGATCATCGGGATGAGATGCCGCTGGGCGCGCTGGTTCATCTGGTAGTGCTGCTCGACGACGTTGAAGATGAGTTCCTCCGTGCTCGCGCCGAGCAGCCGTGGCCGGGGCTTCTTCACTGCCGCCTTCAACTCCCGCAGCGTGAACGGGCAGTGGTCTATCCGCGAGTGAAACCACTCCATGCGGGTCTGCTCCGGCAGCGGCATCAGCCGCGAGATGTAATCAACCTGTGACAACATCTGCGCGCCTTCCGGCACCGCCACCTCGCCGTAGCTCATGTGCGCCGGGCAACTGCTGTCCTCGATGTAATGCGCCGCGCAGCCGAAATACTTCATCGCCTCCGCCGTGTTTCCTTCCCGGAACAACGCGATGGCGCGCGGCAGGTAGTAGTCGAACACCAGCTTGTTCTGCTCCATGCCCGCCGGCAGATGCAACAGCGCCTTCACTCCCGCCGGCAACGGCATGATGTAGGGCTTCGCCTCCGGCTTGAACGCCATGTCGGGATAGATGCAGTAGCGGTGCACAAACGGCTTCACCTGATCGCCGAGCAACGGCTTCTGCCATGCCGGCAGCAGGTCCACCGCCGTCTGCGAGATGTAAGCGTGTGGCTCGCCCCAAGCCCAGGCGCGCGCGACGTTGCTCAACAATACCAGTGCGACCAGCCATTTCGTTTTCATAAGATGCCTTTCGAGGTGGATCGCGACCTCCGGGCGCGATTCTTCCGTCGCAACTCTCTCTCCTTGCAGCCGCCATCGCGCCCGGAGGTCGCGATCCACCTTGCCGTGCGTGAGTTCACACCAACCCTCGCTACTTCACAAACCCCTGCGCCTTCAGCCAGAACACCAGGTCCTTCGCCCACGGATGCGGGTTCGCGAACGGCTCCTTGTCGGCCAGGCCGAGGCCGTGCCGGCCTTGCTGATAGACGTGCAGGTCGAACGGCACGCCGCATTGCCGCATCGCCGCGGCGAAGTTGAGGCTGTTCTCCACCTTCACGCCCTTGTCCTCCCACGTGTGCCAGATGAAACAGGGCGGCGTCTCCTTTGTCACCTGCAGCTCGTTCGACAACAGCTTCACCAGTTCCTCCGGCGGATTCTCCCCCAGCAGATTCTTGCGCGAGCCGCGGTGCGTGTTCGCGTCCATCATCGAGATCACCGCGTAACACAACACCCCCGCATCCGGCCGGCTGCTCTGGCGCTCCACCGGATCGCTCGCGACTGGCTCGCCCGCGTCGAAGTGCGTCACCAGCGTCGAGGCCAGATGCCCGCCCGCCGACGAACCCATCACCCCCACGCGCTTCGGGTCCACCTTCCACTCCCCGGCCCGCGCCCGCACCAGCCGCAACGCGCGCGCCGCGTCGCCGAGCATGATCGGATGCCGGTAGCCGTGCGAGCCGAGCCGGTAACGAAGCACAAAGCCCGCCACGCCGTGCTGGTTCAGATAAAGCGCGTAGTCCCGGCCCTCGTGCGGCGCCAGCCCGCCGTAACCGCCGCCGGGACAAATCACAATCGCCGCCCCCGTGGCCTTCGCCGCCTCCGGCAAATACGGCGTCAGCGTCGGGACATCGAACTCCGTTTTGCCGAGTGCGCCCGGCGCGCCGTCGGGCCAGAGCGGCACCGGATCGAGCGCGTCAGCGTGGAGGATGACGGAGCAGAGGAGCAGCACCAGCAGCGAAAGTGTTTTCATCGTGACCCCGGAGCATAGCGAAACGCGGCGGTGAATCAATGCGGAGAATCGGGGCGGGAAACGTCGGCGTTGCCGACCGATGGGGATGCTTTGGCGTTTGCGTGGTCGTAGTTAACTCCCGCAAGTGATTCGAATCGCTTTTTGTGTGCCTTCAGTTGGTCAACAAGTTGAAACATGTCAAATGCTATACCCACAGATATGTGCGATTGGAGACCCCGATACATGTAGTTCCAGAGGCTCCACGTATATCCGGGAATTCTGGGCGTGCCCAACATACCGCGCGTATGAAATCGCGGTGGATTACCACCGAAAATCTCCATGATATGGGTTGAGGCAGCGTGAACAAACCCAGATTCCATTTTATAGATCACTTCTTTAGGGTGTGCAGCGCTACTGAATCCGAAAGTCCTTTCGGCTTCTTCGATGTATGCGCGGATTTCGCGGCGAGGAATCATTCTTCTGCCTTTATGCGGCGCATTGGGATTCGTTAGATCAAACTCTTCAGCCCAGAATTCTGCCAAGTAGCGTCTATGCAGTGCCGTGACGTTGTTCTTCGCTACGGCGAGAAAAAGGAAAAGAATATCCTCGTTTGTCTCCTCAACAATACGTTGAAGAGCCCCTTGTTGTATGATGTGTCCATGTTTGAGAAGCACTTGAGCGGCTCTCAGCGTGCTTTGAACATGCGCAAGTTTTAGGACGAGGGCTTGATGTATATCCTGTTTTTGGAACCGGAATATTAGCCCGTGCTGCGTATTCGCCCTTACAGGTTCAAGCATTGCTGCTTGGTAATGACACAAGGCAACATCCATGACTTCGAGCATTTCGGTAAATACATTGTGCATTAGTTCTAGCTCTCCGTTGGACATGGCAACGAGATTGTCCCCTCCGAGCCTCATTGCATCAAGCGCTTTTCGGCGGGCGTTTTTGCGGGGCCAACTTCGCGGATGGGTCGTTCCACCGGCCTTGATGGGAGGCGGTGCGACGAAGACCGAAGAACAGCTTTGGGGCAGAATCATGGAGCACAAAATCATGATTCTGTAAGCCATGATTCTGCCCCCATCTGTTTCCCGGTTTGGTTTCGGCTAAGCTCTCTTCGATAGCACCACGACGCCCGCGATGGCGTTCAGGGCGGCGATGAGGAGGCAGACGGCGGGGACGCCGATGAGCGGGATCAGCAACGTGCTTGGCAGCAGCGCGCCCAGACACGCCCCGACGAAGTCCGCCGTGTAGAGCCGCGAGGCGGTGGCGGCGGTGTTCTCATTATCGAGCCGTCCCGCCAGCGGAAACTGCATGCCAACGAGCACGGCGAGGATGAAGGTGAGCAGCGCGATGGCCGTTTGCACGAGGAGAAACCCGCCGTTGCCGCCGACGCGGGCGAGCGCCATCAGGCAGAGCGGCAGCAACGCCGCGAACGCCGCGACGGCGAACGCGAGGCAGGCCAGTAGCCGCTTGTAACGCGGACACTCCTGTCCGCAGCCTTGGTTGTCGCGCTGTTGAGGATCGCGGACAGGAGTGTCCGCGTTACGGTTTACCGCAGACGCTCCCGCCGCCAGGCCCGCCATGAAGACGGTGACGATGATGCCGAGTTGTTGATAGACGGAGCCGTAGAGAATCTGGAACGCCAGTAGCAACACCACTTCCAGTCCCGACGCGGCGAAGCCACCAGCGAAAACCACCAGCGGCGCGGCGCGAAGGCGGATCACGTAGATCGTCAGCAATATCACCACCGCCACCACAACCGTCGGCTCTAGCAGTCCGAGTCTTACCCTGAACTGACTCATCCAGTGACGAAGGTGGTAGTAATAGAGCACGGGGCTGAAGTCACGGTTCACGGAGGCGGGGAGCGTGAGGGAGCGGAGTATGGTTTCTTGCGATTCTCTCGTAACCAGGCCAGGACCTGTGTGGATGCCACGACGGAAGCGATCTGCCATAATCGCGTGAAAGCCGAGGCGATTGTTTGTGGCGCGGCGCATATCCTCCATGCGGTCGGGCGCGAGCGTGGCGGCGAGGTAGTGGCGGTTGACGAGGCGGGTGGGGATATGCGCGGCCTCGATGCGCGCGGCGATGTCCTCGTGCAGCGGGCCGTCGGAGGCGAGGAAGAAGACGCGTCCGCCGGGAATCACCAGCGCGTTCTTGAACGCCGTATCGAGCGTGCGCCGCGCCGACGTGAGCATCCGCGCCAGTTCCGGGCTGACGTAGTCGGCGTAGCGGCTCAGCCCGAACGACAGCACGCCGCCGTCGGTGAGCACGCGTTTGACCTCGCCGAAGAACTCCGCCGTGTAGAAGCGGTTGAGCTGCGACGTGGACGGGTCGGGCACGTCCACGATGACCACGTCGTAGCGGTCGGCGGTTTGTTTTACGAACAGCCGGCCGTCGGTGTTGACGAGCTTGATCCGCGGGTCGCTGAGGTTGGCGGGGAGGAAACGGCGGCCCGCCTCGATGATGAGCGGGTCGAGTTCGACGCAGGTGACTTCGGCGACGCCATACTTGAGAATCTCGCGCGCGGTGCCGGAGACGCCACCGCAGACGATCAGCACGCGCCGCGCGCCGGGCCGCTGCGCCATCGCGTAGTGGACGGTCTCCTCAACCTGCTGGGTGTTGTCGGTGGAGGTGAGCGGCAGGCCGTTCTCGATGAAGTTGTATTGGCCGGAGGACTCGGTGACGACGAGTTTGCCGTAGGGGGAGTTCCCGCGGAAGACGACGTGCTGCCCCGCGAACTGGATCGCCGTGGCCAGCGCGTCGGCGTTGGCGAAGAGGATGACGCCCGCGAGCGCCGCCGCGAGGACGGCTGCGACGGCGAGCAGGAGTTTCCTTCCGAACCACACCGCCAGCGCGCCCGCGAGCAGCAGGTTCAGCAACGCCGGGAAATAGAGGATGCCGAGGTGATCGAACAGCCGCACGAGCACGAAGCTGAACAGCGCGCCGCCCGCGATGCTGCCGATGCAGTCGGCGACATAGACGCGTCCAATGCCGGAGGCGTCGCCGATAATGTGGCGCGAGCTTCCAGCTTGCGTCTGAATGATGAATCGCAAGCTGGAAGCTTGCGCCACACTGCTCTCCGCGACGACGGAGCACGCCAGTGTCAGCAGCCAGCCTGACGCGACGCAGAAGGGGAGCAGCATCACGAAGCTGGCGAGCACCGTTTCCGTGAGGCCGACCTGGATGCCGCGGCCGAAGACGGCGTTGCGCAGCACGGCGAGCAGAAAGACCTGCACGAGCGGAGCGACGGCGATGAAGATCAGTCCGCCGACGAACGCGCCCTCGCGGTTGCGGAGGCGGCCCGACGCGCGGCCCAGCCACGCGCCCGCGCCGGTCAGCAGGAGCCAGTTGCCCAGAATGATGCCGAGCACCATTTCGTTGCCGGCAAACGCCGCGAGCATCTCGCGCATCAGCACCAACTGCGCGATGACCGACGCCGCGCCGAGGCCGCCGACGGCGACGAGCAGCAGGCGGCTGGCGCGTGGCGGCGGCGTGTCCACGGCGGTCATGCTACTTCTCCGATTCCTTGAACGCCTCGACGTGATAGATGCCGACGGCGGTGCCGGGGCCGCGCCACGCGTCGGGCGCGCAACCGGCTTTCTCCGAGAGCGTGTTGAGGAACATGACCTTGTCGGGAATCTGCTCCCAAACCTGCGGCAGATACGTCGCGCCGCGGCCGTTGACTTGCAGCACCACGCCGTCGCGATGCGGCTGTAGCTTGGCGAGGAGGTCGTCCGGCGAACTGAACGCGAGCGGCTGCGGCACGGTCAGCACGCTGACTTCGACCTGGAGCTTGTCGAGTTCGTCGGGCCGCACAGGCTGGAAACGGTGGTCGCGTATCGCGGCGCTCTGCGCGTTCCCGATGACGGCCTGATAGAGCGGCATCTGCGGCATGATGTTGCCGATGCAGCCGCGCAGTGAGCCGTTCTCAGTGAGCGTCACGAAGCAGCCTTTCGGCTCGGCGAACTTCGCGGGCAGCGTTTTTGGGTCAACGACGGGCAGGCGGTTGGCGGTGACGACTTCCTTGACGGTGCGGCGCGCGAGATCGAGCAGGAGCTTGCGCTCTTCCTTGTTGAAACTCTCCTGCTCCGGCACGGTGAACGCGATGGCGGTGTAGCCCACGACGCCCTGATTCTTGTTGCCGGAGGTGTCGCCGCTGTTGCGGTAGTCGAGCAGCTTTGGCTTCCAACCTTTCAGCTTGGCGAGATGAAGCAGCGTGCGGACAGGCATCCAGCCGCAGGCGTCTTCGCCGGCGATGGCGTCGGGAGTCATGTTCAGGATGGCGGTGACGGTGCGGCTGTCCAACTGCCGCGCCTGATTGTAAGGCTTGTAATGGCTCAGGTCCGTGCTGACGACGACGAGCGAGCGGTCGTCGAGTTGGCTGGCGAGCGCCTGCGCCGCGGCGGCGGGATCGGTCTGGCCGAAGACTATCGAGACCATCTCGAAAGGCTTGAGGACTTTTTGCAGGAACGGCACCTCGACCTCGCCGGAGTGTTCCCAAGTCTCCGGCGTGTCCTCGCCGGGCGGCGGCGCGGAGCGCGACGATTGCACGGACCAATCGGGCCGGCGCATCGGCACGCGCGGCTCCAGCATGAACGGCGGGATTTTCGCCAGTGCCTTCGACTTCCCGGAAATCTTCACGTCGCCGAGGGGCGTGCGATAGATGTCTGCTGCACAGACCGACGCGCCTTGGAACGCCGCGTAGTGGCTGCCCGCGAGCAGGAAGACGGTCTTCACGTCGCGGCCGGCGAGCACTTTGTAGCCGAAGGCGGCGGTAAGGCCGGAATATGGGTAGCCCGCGTGCGGACAGATGAGCGCCTTGAGTTCGCCGCTGACGGAAGCGGGCCGGACGGACGCAAGCAAGGTGTCAATCGTTCGCGACAGCTCCTGCTGGTTCTTCGGGTAGAAAAGCCCCGCGACGGCTGGCTCGCGAACGAGCGCGGGTTGTTTCGATTGCGGGTTCGCGCCCTCTTGGCGCGGTCCGCAACCAGCCATTGCGAAGGCGACGACCAAAGTGACCGCGCCGACGACCGAAACAAGTCTAGTTTTGCCGCTCATAATCGTCCCTCAAATTGCCACGGCACTATTTTGCGCCAACTGCGCCGAAAACGGTAGCTGTTTCGTCGTCGCGTCGTTACTCATCCTGCACAAACACGCCGTTGCCGGAGGTGCTGATGTAGAGTCGCGTCGGCTGGTGCGGGTCCACCGTGATCCCGGCGATCTTCGTGCAGGCCAACTCCGGCCCGTTCAGCGACTGCCATGTGCAACCGCCGTCGCGCGAGCGCATCAGGCCGCGGCCCAGCGACTCGTCGTGAAACGGATGATCCATGCCGCCGGCATAGACCGTGTCGGCGTCGCGCGGGTCCACGGCGAGCGACGCGATGAACCGGTCCTCAAACACGCGCGTCCACGTCGCGCCGCCGTCGCGCGAGGCAAACACGCCGCCGGGATGGAGCTTGCGGTCTTTGAACCTCTCTCGCGCGGCTACGTAGAGTCGTTGCGGGTCGGATGGGCAGATGGCGAGGGCGTAAGGGTCAGCCCATGCGAAGTCGCCGCCGAGACGCTGCCAGTGTCGTCCGCTGTCGTCGCTGCGGAACAAGCCGGCGTTGTTGTCCAACAGTGCGAACAACACCGCCGGCTCGCGCGGATGCTGCGCCAGACCGCGGACGTTGCCGTTGCTCATACCGGTGTTGCGCGCGTGCCAGCTCGCGCCGCCGTCTTCTGAGCAGAAGACGCCGTGTTCCTTCACACTGACGAAAACGCGCCGCGCCGACGCTGGGCTGGAACGGTCCACAAGCAGGTGTCGTGTCTGGCCGTCGGGTAGGCCGGTGGCGGGACTGCCGACGACGCGCCACGTCATGCCGCCATCGTCGGAGCGGCAAACATCTCCGGCGTTGCGGTTCCACCAGCCAGTGCCAGCGAAGATGATGCGCGGGTCGTCCGGATCGAACGCAACGGTGAAGGTGTTGCCGGAGCTCTTCATGCCGCTCACCGTCTGCGTGAACGTTCGCCCACCGTCGAAGGTTTGCAGCAGGCCGATGTCGGCATAGCTCAGATAGAGCCGCTTCGGGTCGCGCGGATGGACGGCGACTTCGTGCGCGCACGTGACCTCCAGTCCTGTGCCGCTCCACCAGCCTGTCGGCGAATCCGGCGCGCCGGCCGGCTTCTCGGCGGGGTGGGTATAGCTTTGCGTCCAGTGCTCGCCGCGATCTGACGTGCGGAAGATGTGGCCCGACGTGCTGAAATACAGCGTGTCCGGCGCTCGTGAATCCATCGCAAGGCCCATCACGGTCGGCCCCCACATCGTGATCCAGCCGTAGTCCATGTTCGACTGCTTCGCGCGTGGCGAAGCGCGAAGCGTCACGCGCTGCCAGTGCTGGCCGCCGTCGGTCGTGCGGA
>Ga0163199_1002333_pt1 | contig 11623 bp, 12 predicted proteins | sample PL_2010_150m_FD_113537 | JGI IMG/M metagenome (GOLD analysis project Ga0163199, IMG submission 113537) | Freshwater microbial communities from Powell Lake, British Columbia, Canada to study Microbial Dark Matter (Phase II) - PL_2010_150m | ecosystem: Environmental > Aquatic > Freshwater > Lake ...
TCCCCACCGCGACTGCGCCGCCAGCAGCCGTTGCGTCAACCTCGCCCTGATCTCGTCCTCCATCATATCGCCGCGTCCTTGCCCGCCACTTTCTCACCACGGCCGCCTCTTTGGCAAGGGATTGGTAGCCAACCCTTCCCGCCAAGAAGCCGCCACCGTCATGTCAGGGCAAAAACCGTTTTTTGTCGGATGATTTCCCGACTGTTCAACGCAAGCTCCCGACGTGCCGAAACCCGACGCGCGGCTTATACTCTCTTGATGAAAGGACGACCCTCTTATGAGAATCAGCAAAACCAGAAGAGCCGGCCAGTCACTCGTGGAATACGGGCTGGTGCTGGCGTTGATCGCGGTGGTAGCCATCCTCGTGATCAAGGCCGTCGGCGCCAAGACCACCAGCACGTTCGACAACATCCAGAGCCAGATGACCTCTCAAAGCATCGCCAGCACCAGTCCCACCGCACCCAGTGGTCCCTAGACTCGCGCTGTGTGCCGGCGCAATGCGATTGCGCCACCCGTGCCAAAATGAAATCCGAGTTTGAACCCGAAAACCGAAGCGACGCCGTCGAGGATGCCGGCGCTACGGACGACTTCGGTTTTCGGGTTGAACACTCCCCGCCATCGCTTGTGTTCGTCTATGGAACACTGCGCTCCGGCAACAGCGACCACCGCCACCTCAGAAACGCAAAGCTGTTGGGCAGGGGCAGGACCAAGGAGCAGTTCGCTCTTTACCTCGGAGTCACCCCTTACGTGGTGAAGAGCGAGAAGGTCTCTTGGATCGTCGGCGAGGCTTACGAGGTGGATGACCGGACATTGCGGCGACTGGACCTCCTGCAACAATGTCCCTCCTGGCGTTTCCGGGAATGGGTGGACGTGGTCCTCGACGACGGCCAGGAGTTGAAGGCGATGATGTATTTCGCCCGGGAGAAGAAACGGCAGTTGGTCCTGAGCGGGGACTCCGACATCGGATAGCGACCCTTCGGCCGGTCTTTCCTCCACGAAACCGCAGGCTACTTGAAGATCTCGTTCAACAACACCCGCTAAAGTAGGACAGGCATCTTGCCTGTCTTTGCTTGGGGATAAACGGCCGGACAGGCAGGATGCCCGTCCTACTTGAAGATTTCGTTCAACAGCGCCGCCAGCCGGTAGCCGGCGAGCGCGACGCGCTCGCGAACCACGCGCTGCGCGTTCGTCACGTAAGCCGCGCTCGGTGTGTCGTGCGGCTCGAGGTCGGCGTAGGCGGTGGACTTCGCCAACTCGTGGCTCTCCTGCGCCCATGCGGCGAAGTCCGCCCCCTGTAGCGGCGGTCTATGACCGCCGGTAGTGATTAACGTTGACGGCCGGCGGTCATAGACCGCCGCTACAGTTTCGGGAAGCGCCGCGACGCACTGCGCCTTCAGCGCGGCAATCTTCGCGACGCCGTCCGCCGTCAAGGGCCGCGCTATCGTCGTCTTGAGCAGGCCGACGCCGCCATCCCAATACGAATGCAGGTTCGCCGCGCCGACCACCGGGAAGTCGTTGCCGCCACGGTCGCCGCCGGGCTGCTCGTCCGTGCAGCGGCTCGCGGCGTGCAACGGCTGATGGATGTCCCCGACCAGATGCAGCAGGTAGCGCAGCTTCGTGGCGCGGTCGGTCTTCGACGCGCGCGGGTTCTTCAGCACCGCCACGCAATCCTCCAGCGTCCTCACGATGTTCTTGCTGGCGGTGGCCACCTGTGGCGTCGTGCCGTCCGCGCTGAAGGCGATGTCTATGTAGTGGACTTCGCGGTCGGCGTTGCTGCGCACGTCATCCGCCCAGCAGCAAGCGGTGACGAATGAGCCGGTGCGCAGGCTTACGTCCTGTAGCGGCGGTCTCCGACCGCCGGTTGTTGACGACGATGACGGCCGGCGGTCGGAGACCGCCGCTACAGCGACCTTCTGCGGCGGCACTTTGACGGGGATGAGTTCGGTGCATCGCGCCAGCGCGTTGTTCGACAAACATTCTTTGGCGATTTCCCCGATGACCATGTGGCCGGTGGGACTCCATGCCAGCGAGAGCAAGGCGAAGACGAGCAAGGAGAGGAAAGGGCAGACACGGCGGATGAGAGGCAAAATCATGTCAGCCCTCCTCATTCCGCATTCCGCACTCCACATTCCGCATTTCCGCTCCGCCGCTCTTTCGCAATCTCGCCGATGACCATGTGGCCGGCGGGGGACCAAGCGGAGAGCGAGGTGACGGAGAGGAGAAGACAGAGAAGCAGGAGACGTTTCATGCGTAACGTCGCGACCGAGGTGTTTTCAAAACGCCGCAGTTTGAAAAACACCCACCCGTCCATTATTGGATGCTTCGCCTTTACTTATGGAGTTGCAGTTGAAATGCTGATCCCCCCAGCGATGCCGAGGCGCCAAGGATGAAGCCGAAATCATACCAGCACCCTTTGTTGTTCGTCTCATAGATGCGCACGCTAGGATTGAAAAGGCTGATAATGAATGTGATGGGGGCAATGGCCCCATGCCAAACACCAGCCCAGAAACCCGCTGGCGTGGCACCAGGCAGTTTGTATTTGGAGTTTGGTCCGGCTGCTGCGAGCGCGTTTGCCATGTCGTTCCTCCTTTAGTTGTGTTTTTTACTTATCTCGTCACTTATCACTGGTCACTCGCTTACGCCGCCATCTTCTCGGCGGGGGCGCTCCACGGGCCTTGGCCGGCGGTGCCTACGCGATGCGGCACGCCGCGATGTCGCTCCAGGGGCTCCAGCCGTTGGGGCCGAGCGCGGCCATGCGGAAGAAGTATTCCGTGCCGGGCGTCAGGCCGCCCATGGTGAAGCTGCTCTTGGTGCCCTCGTAGCCGACGGTGAACGGGCCGTTGGTGCTGGTGGCATGTTCCCCCTTGTAGCTGCGCGCGCCGGGGACTTTGTGGCATTGGCCGTCGGCGGAGCCTACGGCGTCGCCGCGCGTGACGGCGAAGTTCGCGGGCTGGGTCAGGTCGCCCACGGGTTGGCGGTCGCCTTGGAGTTTGTAGCCCGCCCGCTGCAAGGCCTCGGCTTCGCCGCGCAACGTGCCTTCGACGTTCTTGCTGCGGGAGACCATGACGCCTTCCAGCGCGGTGCGTGTGTTGGCGCTCGTTGTCCGCGCCAGCGCCAGCGCCTGCTCGGCCGGGCCCACCGCGTCGCGCTTCTCCACAAAGCCGTCAATGGCCGCCCGAAAGGCCGTGTCCGCGGGCGACTTGGTGGGAAGTTCCGTGTTGGTGAGTTGGGCCGCATACTGCTGTTCGGCCTCATGCTCCACTTGATTGTCATCCAGGTCTCTCAACCCAAGGTATATTTTAGCCATTTTCGTTTTACCTCCTGATGCGCCCGCCTCGTCCCAGTGGCCCGAGTCCCAGCGGTTGGCCGGATTCGGATCATCCCAATAACGCGGCATCGTCGCTCATTCTCATTGTTTGTTCCTGCCGCAGTCAAACGGCGCGGCAACGCCCGCAGGGTGCGCCTCATCGGCACGGCGTGCAAGCGAAAATCCACAGCGAAAATCCACGGTTGCAACCGCCCAAGAGCGGCTTGTTTTTGCCGGACGCAAGGATGCATCGGCCGCTGACATCCCTGCCCGCGGCAGGAACATCCTTGTCAGCGGTGGCGACAAGGATGCGTTGGTCGGGCGCATCGTTGTCCGCGCCAAAAACATCCTTGCCGGCCCTGTGAACATCCTTGTCCGCGCCGCCGACACCCATGCGCGCGCCGGGAACATCGTTGTCGGCGGGAAAAACATCCTTGCGCCCGCCGGGAACATCCTTGTCGGTGGCAGAAACATCCTTGTAATTGGGAAAAACAAGCTTGTTTTTCCGAAAAACAACCCTGTTTGACCGGCCAACAAGCGAGGTTTTTCCAGCGGAAACCCCGTCATTTCCGCTGTTTTCAGCGTCTCCGCATCGAAACCACAGGCTTGACGAGCCGGTGGCGTTTTGTGACCATCCGCGCCGGCAGCAAAAATCTCACCCAAGGAGCGCCATGTCATTCGATGCCAATGAACCCCGGTCCGAATCCCACCAAGACTCCGCACCCATCCGCGCAAACTTCGTCGCCCTCAAAGCCCTCATTGACACCATCCCCGCCGGGCCACCCGGGGCAGCCGGCGCAGACGGCCAGCCCGGCACAGACGGTTCGCCCGGAACCAATGGCGCGGACGGGCGCGGCATCGCCGAGGTGTATGACAGCGGCGATGGCCGTGCGATGGTGCGCATGACCGATGGCGCGACGTATGGCCCTTTCACCGTCGCGAGTGGTCCAGCCGGCTTGCAAGGAGAGCGGGGCAGTGATGGCAGCCAAGGCATTGCCGGAAATGACGGCGCTCCCGGAGCCACAGGCCCGGCGGGTAACGACGGCCGCAGCGTCACCAACGTCCGCGACTACGGCGACGGTCGCGCGATTGTTGACATGAGCGACGGCAGCAGCTACGGGCCGTTCTCCGTCGCCAGTGGTCCAGCCGGACCACAGGGCGACCGTGGCAGCGATGGCGGTCAAGGCCCCGCCGGCAACGACGGTCGCAGTGTGGTGAACGTGCGCGATAGTGGCGATGGCCGCGCGATTGTGGATATGAGCGATGGAAGCAGTTACGGGCCGTTCACCGTCGCGGGCGGTCCACAAGGCCCGCAAGGAAACAACGGCGTGGACGGCCGCAGCATCACCAACGTCCGCGACAACGGCGACAGCACGCTCACGGTGGAGATGAGCGACGGCAGCGCCTACGGGCCGTTCCCAATGCCCGCCGGTCCCGCCGGGCCGCAGGGCCAGCCCGGCGAAGTCAGCGCCGCCGACCTCAGCTTCGCCTTCGGTGCCACCAGCGCGAACACGAACGGCGTGCAATTGCTCGGCCTCACCGTCAGCGACCCGCCGACGCAGAGCGAGATGCAAGCCATCGCGAACAAGATGGATGAGTTGATTGCGGCGATGAGGCGATGACAGTGAGCTTGCGGCGACCTGCTGGAAATGTTCTACTCTGGTAGCGATGAAGCGGCCACACAAACCAATCCGGTATTCGGCTAGGAAGCAGCCTGTAGGCAGAGTGCGGGAGGACGCGGCCACGACTTTGTATGAGGCGCGATCCAAACAGGTGGCGCTGCCTGGATTCAAAGAATTCGCGCCGCAGGCGAACGTTGCTCCGGCTTCCATTTCCACCGATGCCTTGGAAAACGCCTTGCGCAGATATGGGGTCGAAGGAGAGGACGCGTTCCTTGCTTTGGCTTGCCGTTACCTCGACGTGCGCAGACCGGCAACTTCGAGGTTGAAGTATTTCGCATTGGAACGCGCGGAGGCCGTCTTGGGCATGGTCGCACATGACAAACAGGTGATGTCCGTGCTCGATTCGGTTGTCGGCGCAGATCCTCTCGGCCGGGAGTTGCCGACTTGGTATCAGTTCTTCTTCGGCAGACGCTTTCGGGAAGGATCAGGCAAGTTTTTCACCCCGCGCAATATCGCAGCCGCCATGGCGCGATTGCTGCCCGTGGTTCCCCACGGGGTCATCGCGGATTTGACTTGCGGAGGGGGAACGTTTCTGGCGGAGGCATCGCGACACTGGCAGGACGAGCCGTGCCGATTGTTCGGGAACGACGTGGACAGGATGCTCGTGGGCTTGACTGAAATTGTGTTGGCGTTGTCTGCGCCGCCTCACCATCCATTTGGGCTTTCCTGCTGCAACATCTACGACGGGGGGCCGGAGTTGGCCGAGCTAAAGGGCAAGGTCAGCGCCATCCTCGCTAATCCTCCGTTTTCTTTGCCGCTTGAGCACATCGGAATAGACAGCGGGTTGTTCACGATGGGCTATCGCAACAGCGATGCGGTTTTCCTGGATGTCTGTCTTGACCTGATGGCTCCGGGCGGCGACCTCGTCTGCCTTCTTCCGCATTCGCTGGTGGCGAACTCTGAGTTTCACGAATTGAGGAAAACGGTTGAGCGGAATTGGGAACTGTGTGGCGTGGTTACGTTGCCCGAAGGCGTCTTCTATCTCACCGGCAACACCACCACGCGCGCTGACATCGTTCATCTGCGCAAGCACGGTGGCCGCCATGTCCATCGGCACCGTGCATTCTTTGCGAACGCCCCGACTGTGGGTTTTCCGTTGAACTCGCGGACCCCGTTCTTTGGCGAAAACTCGCTGGATACGATTGTCGGAGACAATCGAGTTCAAGAGTGTGTCCTTGACGGCGAAGAATCCTGAGATGAAGAAGAACGGGACTTACTTCCTTTCTGTAGTCGAAGACCGCATCGTCAGACCGGGCGTGTGGGATCCTTACGCTTACCGCGAGCAAGTCCAGAGCGAGACGCTGGCACATTTCGCAAACGTGGCCAAGGTTCGGGGCCAGTCATTCCGACTGTCTGGATTCAAATACGGTCCCATCGAGTATCGCCACATCCATAGAGGCACGATTCCTGTGTTCACGCTCGAACCGGTTGCCTCTTCGCTCGGTGAGAACGTGTATGCGGTCGGAGAGCAAACGCTGCTGTTCGGAACCATGCGCGCCTATCTGGGCAACGTTCTAGTCACTCCGAAGGCCGCTTGGATCGGCGAGAAAGCTCCTGTGTTCTTTCCGGTAAAATCCGAATTTGTGCAGGTGACCCCGAAAGATGGGCTGCATTATTTCTGGTGGGCGTTTCTGCAATCTGCGGCTTTCCTCCAAAGTCTTCCTGTCGGGTCAGGTGGAACTCGTCCCCGCTTGGACCGAGAGCAACTCCTCCAGACCCCTATCGAGGTTCCGCTTCGCCCTGTGAGGGAGAAAATTCATCGCGGCTTGCTGGCCTATGCGGAACGCGCTTGGCGCGACTACACCGAGGCCGACCAACTTCTGACTTCCACTATCAGGTAATCATGCCCGACATCACCCCTCTCGAATTGGAAAAGCTACGGGAAGTGTTTCGCCCACTGCTCGGCCTGAGAATCAGTTGGTTGTCCATACCCAGCAAGGCGTTACCTGGGTTTGAACCAAGCCAAATCGCTGTGATTGTGAACACGCTTCTGGATGCTGCTCTGCCTCGAATCGAATACTTGGCCACCGACCCAGAAAACGCGAAAAAACTTCGCGGGATTGGGTTATCGAAAGCGCCCGGAGTGATTGGCCAAAGAGAAACCTATCCCGATTATATCCACGTTTCGGGAAAGCGTGTGGAGTTGAAGGGCCTTTTCATTGACAATACACACTTGCCGTTGAAGCGACCGCCGACAGCACGCGAGCCGAGCGCCCGGCTGAAAGAAAACGTCACGATGGATGTGATAGACCCTGCGAACGATGCTCTGTTGCTCGCCGCTGTCCAACTGCAAGAGGACAAACAAGGTAACTGCACTCCTCGCATTGTTGATCTCGCCGTGTTCTCGATGGTCGAGTGCGTGCGCAGCCGTGATGAGCGGTTGAAAGAGGCTGGCGGCGAGTGGTTTGGCGGCGTCCCCAAAGTGGTGAAGAAGACCAGCATGGCGAAGTGGCAAGCCGGCCAGAAATTGGCCGCCTCCGATTTTGAGTTCGATACGAACTTCGGCAAGCTGAAGCGAATTCCCTATCCTCCGCTTCAGGAGTTTATGCGGAAACATGGGGCGATCCGATCCGCAAGATCGCGCGACACCAAACCGCAGAAATGACCTAGGTTTTGTGACCGGTTGCCACTCGCGCAGCCGAAGCGAACGCGTCACGGAGATTTTGCGGCGCGAGGAGCGTTAGCCGATTGCGGAGTGGGGATTGGCAAAGCGTGGGCGCGGGTCAATGACGGGGCGCGCAGGAAAAAGTGGCAACGGGGAGGAAAAGCGTGTATGAGAAGCGGCGCAGAGGCAGACCAAGGATCAGGACCGCTGGAGCGCCGCAATGGATGGAGCACAACAATCAAGCATCGGGAGCGTGAGTCTCCGCTGGTTGTATCAACGGCGGCTGGCGCTGATCGTGACGCTGGCCATCGGCGTCGGCGCGTCGCTGGCGGTGTTTTTCGTGGCGCAACGGTGGGAGCACGAGGCGGCGAGGGCGGACTATGAGGTGGCCTGCAACGACCGGATACTGGCGGTGAAGCGCGCGCTGCTGGACCATGTGGCCGTGCTGGACATGCTCGGCCGGTTTTGCGAGGTGACGAAACGGGTGGACCACGGGGAGTTCCGGCAGTTCCTCCGGCATCCGCTGAGCCGCGACTCGGACGTGGCGATGATGGCGTGGCTGCCGCGCGTGGTGTCGGCGAAACGGGAGGCGTTCGAGGCGGCGATGCAGACGGTGGGGCCTGCCGGGTTCAAGATCATGGAGCGCGACGCGCTGGGCGGGATGTCTGCGGCGATCCGGCGCACGGAGTATTTCCCGGTGTTGTTCGCGGAGCCTGCCGAGCGGAACAAGACGATGCTCGGCGTGGACCTGGGCGCGGCGGCGTCCATCCGCGAAGCGCTGCGGCGGGCCAGCGACGAGAACAGGATGGTGGCGGTGATTGACAAGCCGGGCGTGTTCACGCCGGCGCAGCGGCACAATGCGTCGGCGAAGGCGGGTGCGCCGGACGGTTCCGCGCCGCGCCTGTTCTGTTTGTTGTTGCAACCGGTTTACCAGGACGGCGAGCCGATCCACACGGCGGAGACGCGGCGGGAGAACTTGCTGGGGTTTGCGGCGTGCGCGTTCGACATTGGCGCTGCGATGGAGAGCACGCTGCGGCAGACGAAGTCCACCGGCCTGGATGTGGCCGTCTATGACACGACCGCCGGCCGCCGCCAATGTCTCTACAATTACCGGTCGAGGTCGCACACGCAGGCCGATGAAGCGCCTTTGGATGAGAACTGGCTGCATCTTATCGAACGGCTCGGCACACTGCCGTTCGCGATGGCCGACCGGCAATGGTCGGTGGTCTGCACGCCGACGCGGACGTTTCTGGAAGCGCACACGCCGGAGAACTCGTTGTTGCTGATGGCCTGCTGTTTAATGGCAACGGTGATGCTGGCGGGGCATCTGCTGTGGATCATCCGGCACGCCGTGGAAGCGGAGCAGTTGGTGGTCAAACGCACGTCGGAGATGGCCGCCGAGGCTTCCAAACACAAACAGACCGCCGACGCGTTGGAGGAAAGCGAGCGGCGCTATCGCAAGCTGTTTGAGAACTCTGCCGACGCGCTGATGACGATGGACGAGCGGGTGATCCTGGACTGCAACGCGACGACGCTGAGGATGTTCCGCTACGACGACAAGAGCGAGTTTGTCCGGTTGAATCCCGCCCAACTCTCGCCGCCCCAGCAACCCTCCGGCGAGGATTCCAAAGCGGCGGCGGACCAGAAGATTCAAGAGGCGTTCCTGCAAGGGCTGGCTCGGTTTGACTGGATGTATCGCCGCCGCGATGGCGAGGTTTTCTTTGCGGAGGTGTCGTTAACGGCGATCGAGGTGGGTGGCTACAAGATGTTTTTGGCGACGGTTCGCGACGTGACGGAGCATCGCAAGGCGCAGGAGGAGTTGCGCAACGCCAAGGAAGCCGCCGAGGCCGCCACGAAGGCCAAGAGCGATTTCCTGGCGAGCATGAGCCACGAGATCCGCACGCCGATGAACGGCGTCATCGGCATGACGGGACTGCTGCTCGACACGGCGTTGACGCCGGAGCAGCGGGAGTATGCCAAGATCGTCCGTAACAGCGGCAACGCCCTGCTGATGATCATCAACGACATCCTCGACTTCTCCAAGATCGAGTCCGGCAAGATGACCGTCGAACCGATCTCATTCAACCTGCGGCAGGCGGTGGAGGAAGTCACCGACCTGCTCCTCACCGACGCGGACGACAGGGGGATCGAGTTGATCGTGCGCTACACGCCAAAAGCGCCCAGCCGCGTGGTGGGCGACCCCGGCCGCATCCGCCAGGTGCTGACCAACCTCGTTGCCAACGCCATCAAGTTCACCGAGAAGGGCCACGTCCTGATCACGGTGGAATGCGAGGAACAGAGCGGCGAGAAGGCGCTGATGAAGTTCTCGATCCAGGACACCGGCATCGGCATACCGCAGGAGAAGATCGGCGGGCTGTTCCAACGCTTCTCCCAGGTGGACGCCTCCGCCACGCGGCGCTACGGCGGCACGGGGCTGGGGCTGGCCATCTCGCGGGAATTGGTCGAGTTGATGGGCGGAACCGTCGGTGTCCAAAGCCAGCCCGGCCAAGGCTCCACGTTCTGGGTCAAACTGCCGCTGCCACTGGACAGCCAGCCGGACCCGCTCGCCTCGGCCCGGAACGTGTTGAAGAACCTGCGCGTCTTGATTGTGGACGACAACGAGGTGAACCGTCGCGTGCTGGAGGAGCAACTCGGCAGTTGCGGCGCGCAAACCGTCCAGGTCGCCACGGGACGCGAGGGGTTGCGGGCGATGCGGGAGGCCGTGGCGGCGAAGGCGCCCTTCCAGATTGCCGTGGTGGATTTCCAAATGCCGGAGATGGACGGGATGATGTTTGGCCGCGCCGCGAAGGCCGACCCGGCGTTGCGGAGCACGGTGCTGGTGATGCTCTCGTCGGCGGGCCAGCGAAGCCTGACGCCGGATATCCGTGAATCGGGCTTCGCGGCGTGCTTGAGCAAGGCCGTGTATGCGTCGCAACTCATGCAAACGATGGCTGACGCCTGGCGATCTCATACCAAAGGAGGCAGCGACGTCGCGCCGATCAAGCCGAGGCCGCCGCTGCCGGTGATCCGCGCCCGCGTGCTGGTGGCCGAGGACAACGTGGCCAACCAAAAAGTGGCCGCGCGGTTGCTGGAGAAGCTGGGCTGCCGCGTGGACGTGGCCGCCACCGGCGCGGAGGCGGTGCGGATGCTGCGGCTGCTCTCCTACGACATTGTGTTCATGGATTGCCAGATGCCGGAGATGGACGGCTACGAGGCCACGCGCGAAATCCGCCGCCAGAAAGGCCCCAACCACCGCGTGCCCATCGTGGCCATGACCGCCAACGCCATGGCCGGCGACCGCGAAGAATGTCTGGCCGCCGGCATGGATGATTACGTTGCCAAACCGGTGGAGCTCGAGAAAATTGTTGATGTGCTGAAGCGTTGGGCGCGGTCGAAGGTGGAGACCAACCGGACAGAACCGGCTTCGCCGGGCGCCACGGCCGTCGCGCCGGCCCCGTCTGCGGCGTCATCGTCGGGAACCTCCGCCGTGGACGCCGAGGCCATCGCGCGGCTGCGCGAGCTTGCGGACGGCGACAGCCAGGCGTTTCTGAAGGACCTCTTTGGCACCTACATCAAGGACACGACCAAGCGGCTGGAGGCTTTGCGGACCAGCCTCGCCGAGAAAAACGCGCGTGACCTGATGCGCGCGGCACATGCCATCAAGGGCAGCAGCCTGAACGTCGGTGCCAACCCGTTGGCGGACTATTGCCAGCAGGTGGAGGAACAGGCCGGCGACGGCAAGCTGGACGGCATGGCCAAATTGGTGGCGCAAATCGAGCGGGAGTTCGAGCGGGTTCGGAAAGAGTTGAACGACCTCACGAAAGGATGATGCGCCCATCGTGCAAGCGGCAAATCAGAATTTGACGGGCTGTGCTCGCGCCCCCATAGTTTTCGACCCATGAGCCAGACTACGAAGCCAACAGACAGCGTCCCCGCGACACCGGCCGCGCCCGGACAGAACCCGTCCGGCCTTGTCCTCGTCGTGGACGACAACGCCTTCAGCCGGCGGGTCATCGTCCAATTGCTGCA
>Ga0163199_1002334_pt1 | contig 11623 bp, 13 predicted proteins | sample PL_2010_150m_FD_113537 | JGI IMG/M metagenome (GOLD analysis project Ga0163199, IMG submission 113537) | Freshwater microbial communities from Powell Lake, British Columbia, Canada to study Microbial Dark Matter (Phase II) - PL_2010_150m | ecosystem: Environmental > Aquatic > Freshwater > Lake ...
CGAAATAGGCGACCGATGGAAGCGCGCCGTCTCATCATCAGCGGTCTGGTTCAGGGCGTCGCCTACCGCTATCACATGTGCCACGAGGCGCGCCGCCTGGGCGTTTGCGGCTGGGTGCGGAATCGCCGCGACGGCAGCGTCGAGGCCCTTGTCAGCGGCGAAGCGACAGCCGTCGCCGCCATCATCGCCTGGGCTCGCCACGGCCCGCCTTCGGCCGAAGTGAGTCATGTGGCGGTGGAACTGGCCGAAACGTCCGGCGACGAATTCGCGGAACGCCCCGGCGATTAGGGCCGTAAAGGATACCCGGAACGATCAGGCCAGATCGGCCACCAGCGCCGCCCGGGTCGGTTCCGGCAGCTCCAGGTGTGCGATGTAGTTGGGATGATCCACACCCATGCTCACGGCTCCGCCGGACTTGGCGGCGGCGACCATCGCCGGCGTCAGCTCGAAACGCATGAAATGCACGGCCGAAGTCTTGTCTTCGGTCGAGCGATCCAGATCCTCGTCGGCGATTGCAAAGACCTTGTCATGGCCCGTGACACATACCCATATCTGGTTTTCGATGTTGGTCAGGCGGGCCAGTTCGACCCGGCGCTGGGCTTCGTCCGGATATTCGATCAGCAGCGTGGCCTTCCAGTTCGATCCATCCGGCACCAGCGGTCCGTAGACGCCGATTTCGTCCTGGATACCGGCTTCCTCGAAGATCTTCTCGATGCGCAGCATTTCCTGGATCTGGTAGCGCACCGTCTGTTCGTTCTCGAACTGCAGGTTAAGGTGCTCGCCGAGATTGACGCTGCGCAAGCGTCGGTGGGGAATGATCCAGGCGCGCATCTGCGGGCGTTCGCGGGCGTAGGTTTCGAGCGACATGAGGCTGTCGCGGGTAATCTGGGACACGTGCTGTTCCTTCTCTGGATTAGAGCCCGTAGGCCATGCGCACCAGGGTCAGCGGATGTAGTTTCTGCGCCGATCCGGCGCTGCCTGCCTCGGTCATGCCTTGCAATATGTGACGGGCGGCGATGGCGCAGTCGGAACTTACATAATCCGGCTCGCCTTGGCTCATCATCTTGAAAACCGGTTTGCCGATCTTCATCGACATCTCGTAGTACTCGCTCTTGACGCCCCAGGTGCCGTCGTGGCCGGAGCAGCGTTCCACGGTATTGACCTCGGCGCCGGTCATCTTCAGCACTTCCTCGGTCTTGCGCCCGATGTTCTGGACCCGCGAATGGCAGGGGATGTGATAGCTGATCTTGCCCAGCGGCTGCTTGAAATCGGTCTTGAGCAGGCCGTCCTTGCCGCGCAGCACCAGGTATTCAAAGGGGTCGACCATGGCATTGGCGACCGCGGCGTCATCCGCGTCCTCGGGAAACAGCAGGGGCAGTTCCGACTTGAACATCAGCGTGCAGGACGGCACCGGGGTGAGGATCGCATAGCCGTCCCGGGCGAGTTTTGCCAAGACCGGAATGTTCAGTTCCTTGTTACGGGCGACGGCTTCGAGATCACCTAGTTCGAGCTTGGGCATGCCGCAGCAGGCTTCCTTGTCGACGACGACATGGGGAATTTCGTTGTGGTCGAGAATCGCCACCAGGTCATGGCCGATGCCCGGTTCGTTGTAATTGATGTAGCAGGTCGAAAAAATCGCCACTTTACCGCGCGTGCGCTCGCCGTCCCTGACGACGTAATCACCGCTCTGCGCAACCGTCTTGCGGAAATGCGCGCTGTCGTACTCGGGCAGCCAGCGTTCCTTCTTGACGCCGATGGCGGACTCCATCAAGGCGCGGGCTGCACCGGACTTGTTGGCGGCGTTGACTACCTGGACCACCACGGGGATGGATGCCAGTTTGCCGAGTGCGTCGGTCGAGGACAGCAGGCGGTCGCGCAGGCGCACCTTGCCCTGCTTGAACCTGATCGCCTTGGCGCGCAGCATGGTGTGCGGAAAGTCCAGGTTCCAGGCATGCGGCGGTACGTACGGACACTTGGTCATGTAGCAAAGATCGCAGAGATAGCACTGATCCACGACCTTCTGAAAATCCTGATGGGCGACGCCGTCGACTTCGCCGGTGGCGCTCTCGTCCACCAGATCGAACAGCGTGGGGAAGGCGTTGCACAGCGACACGCAACGCCGGCAGCCGTGACAGATATCGAAGATGCGTTCGAGTTCCCGGTTGCAGGAAGCCTCTTCGTAGTACTCGGCGGTCCGCCAGGGAATTGCGTGGCGGGTCGGCGCTTCGAGATTGCCTTCGCGCGTGCTCATGATAAGTCCTGTGGAAAGGTGGCACCCGCCGGGTTGAAGCCTGGCGGATGCCTGCCGCTCAATCCGTCAACTGATCGATGGCCTTCTGGTAGCGGTTGGCGTGGGAACGCTCCGCCTTGGCCAGGGTTTCGAACCAGTCGGCAATTTCGTCAAAGCCTTCTTCGCGCGCCTTCTTGGCCATGCCCGGATACATGTCGGTGTACTCGTGCGTCTCTCCCGCCACAGCCGCTTTCAGGTTGTCGCGGGTTGGACCGATGGGCAGCCCGGTGGCCGGATCGCCGACGGTTTCCAGGTACTCCAGATGCCCGTGGGCATGGCCGGTTTCGCCTTCGGCGGTGGAACGAAACAGGGCCGCCACGTCATTCTGACCTTCGATGTCGGCCTTGTTCGCGAAATACAGATAACGACGATTTGCCTGCGATTCGCCGGCAAAGGCGGCTTTCAGATTTTCTTCGGTTTTGGATCCTTTGAGTTGCATGTTCATCTCCTAGTCAGTGTAAAACCATCATGCTCCATTCCCCCATCCCGCGGGAATGCCCACATCCTACTTGTCGCCCGACTCACAATCCAATTGATTGTGACTATACTAATCATAGCCCCTGGCTATCCAGGAAACCAGGGTAGAAAATTGATCTGGCGGCAGAGGCCAAGGAATTGTAAACTTGCATCGCTGCATGCCTCAGTCCGGACTGACCCACCTCAAGGAGATCCAATATGAGCAAGTCTCAAGACGCCAAGAAGACCGTAAAGAAGGAACCGACCAAGACCCTGAAGGAAAAGAAGGCGGCCAAGAAACTCAAGAAGGAAGAGAAGATGCGCAAAGGGACTCCATAGGATTGAATGGTCGGCGAGTACCTGTATTTGGCGCGATGCGTGGCTGCCTGCAAGGGCATTGCGCCTAAACACGCCGCCAACTTACTGCGGGCAGACGTCCTGGTTCAGCGTCCTACAGGCAGGTGTTCAGCCACTTGCCGATCATGCCATTCCCCCACCTCCGCCAACGCGCTCTCCAGTGGCATGCCGGCTGCAATGCGATCCATGATCTGACGCTGTAGGATCGCTCCCAGCATCTCGACATTGGCGCTCATCATCGGCTGTAGTTCGCGCAGGAACTCGGTGGTCGGTGGGTCGTAAGCATAGGCTGCGTAGTGGCTGTCAACGTCCTTGCTGGTGGCCAGCGCGTAGCAAAGATCGTAGATTAGGTGATAGGTGCGAGTGAATACGCCGGTATCTGTGCTGACGTTCCTCCGAACCTCCTCCGCCAGATCGTGACGGAATTCCGGCAGGCCGTATCCGACTTCACCCTTCACGACTTCCTGTGGTGTGAATTCCCATTCCATCGCAACTTCCCCTTCGGTGCTCAGCCGAAGACGGCTGAGAAAGCATCCTGATCGTCGCGGCATACCGGACAAGTTTCTTCCGTTCGGGGCGACACGAAAAAGCGGTCACAACGGTCGCAACGCTGCTTGGCTCGGCTGATCAGCGGCCGTGCCGGCTGGTCAGGCGTGAGATCGAACTGGGCGGTCGCATTGAGCACGCGCGGCTGGCAGACTTCTAGGCAAACGGCGCAGCCGACGCAGCGATCGCGCTGGAAGACTATTGCCCAGTCGCCGGAACTTTCGATGATGCGAATAGCGCCGGTGGGACAGACCCGGAAGCACGCTTCGCACAGCGTACAGCCGGGCTTAATCCTCAAGTCGAGCGCTGGCAGGGCTTCGTGAATGGCAACGCGAAAGGGCTGGCCGTCTTTGCGCGCTGCCACAATCCGCAACAACTCACGCTGCTCGGTCAGCGCATAGGCACCGGCGCGGATTGCCTGGTCTGGTGCCGGTCGCGGCGAGGCTTGGGGCTCGGCTGCCGAGATGATTTCATCGACTCCCCGACCGATCAGACGGCGAAACAACTGGCGTCTCCCAGCAGCGAAGCGCGGGCCATTCGGTGGTGTCGCCGCGACACTGTCGTCGGCGATGCGGGTCTCGCGCCAAACCTCCGGCGCGGCGGCCCGGCGCAATTCGGCTAGCGCTTCGAGATTAGCGGCCAGTTGCTCCTCGCCCTTTGGTGCATGGGCACATTCCGGACAATGCGCCGTACCATGCAGGCTGATCGGCTGAAGACGCTTTTCCAGAAAAGCGAGCGTGCATGCGTCCAGGCTGCCGAGACAGGGCACGACCGCATCCGCAGCCATGCCCGACGGCGCGCAGGCAACGGAAAATTGTTCGGCCTTGATTGCCAATCGAAGCAGATCGATCGGCTTGTAGGCCGATGCTGACCATGCGCCGGTGTGGCAAGCGGAAATGCACAGTGCGCAGTTTTGGCACCTCTCGACGAGGAGGCTGGCCCCGCTATCCTCAAGATCAATGGATTGGTGCGGGCAGGCGTCGACGCAACGCGTGCACCCGCTATAGCGGAACCGATACCGCACGCAGCGCGTGGCTTCAAATTCGGGGTGGGCAATGCTCACCGGGTCACTGGGCGCCGCTGCGCAATTCCTGGAGCGGCTTGCCCTGCTCGCAAGTGTTGCTGGGGATAATGAAGCTCAGGGCATTGCCTCCAGGGGTGCGAATGCCCATGGCCAGCAGCGCTGCCGCGCGCGACGCATCCTGCCAGGTATTGATGCCCCCTTTTACGGCGATGATCTGCTTGCCCGGATGCTTTTGGGCGAGAGCTTCAGCGATTTTGATGGCATCCACGTCGCGGTCGGCGATGACCACGACGGCGGCGGTTGGTTTGATCCTGCTATCCGGCCGATAGACCAGCGCGTCGGCCAAGGGTCGCTGCTTGCGGCTCGCCGCCGAGCGGCCGTCGATAACGCAACAAGGAGTACCGGTCCTCAATACGGCGGCAAGTTGTTCCTTGTCCTTTGCCGTCACTTGCGCCTGCACGGTTCCGATAACGCACAGTGCGCCGATTGCGACGATACGGATGGCCGAAACTTTCATGCAATCGCCAGCGGACCGATGTTGGTGCCTGGCACCGACGCGGCAAGCAGGTCCGCGCGGCGCGCATAGAGCTCGGGTGGCAAAGCGAGTTGCCGCAATTGCCCGTAGCTCACCCAGTCGACAAGCAGCGGAACTTTGTCTTTGAGCGGTCCAAACCATAGCGTCTCGCCAAACTCCTCAACCAGCGTGGCACACAAATTGAGATCGGTATCGTCTGTTATGTCGGCGAGCACTAGCAGCGTTCCCGCACCCAACTGGCGCATGGCCTTCAGCCACCAACCGGCGAGCGTACCAGTAGCGGTGCCGTCGGCGCGCAGCACCTCCCACGAGGGCTCGCAACAGGAAGGTGTGACCACCCGAAAATCCGCATTGGATACCGTATCGAAGGACCAACTAACGACCTGACGCCTGACCGGTGCGTAAATGCCGATGCGTTCGGTGCCATGACGCACCACCAGGCGATCCACCGCCCGGCTGTCGAGTAGCGCCGCCTCGCCCAGGAACACACAGGCCGCTCCAGAAGTGAGCAAGGTTTCGGCACGTGCTTCAGAGCCGGTCGGCAGAATAACGCCGGAGAAGTAGCTGACCCACGGCTCGATATCCGGCGCATCGAATACCATGGCATCTTCTGGCGCCTCGTGTTCGTCATCGAAATCGCAAAGACAGCGCACAACAAGGGGCAATCCCGGCACCAAACTCGCTTCCGGCAAGGCGGAATCTTCCATGACCGTATTTTGTTTTAGTCCGTATATTCGAATTTCGGATAGGCGAAAGGATACTGGGGGCAATCGGCGTCCGGCGCCAGCCCCACTAACAGGGAGCGCAGCTCCGCCAGCGCGCCGAGTATGGGATCGACATTAACACCGAGAAAACGCGGCCGGTACTTCGCCAGCGCCATCTGCGCATCGTCGATCAGCATCAGCGCGCCTTCCTGATTCTTGTTCTGGGTGAAAAACAGCGCCAGAGTGGCGAAAGCAAGGCCTTGCAGAAACTCGGCTTCCGGGTCTCTATGGCCGAGTATGCTGTTGCGGACCAGACGGGACCAGCGCTCGTTGAGCCAGTCGTGCAGCATGCCCAGATCGTTGCTATTCCACATCGCGGCCACTTCCTTCCAGTCAATCTGGGAGAGTAGCTGGCGGTCGGGTGGGGGAAGTTCCCTGGTGGCAAGATCATGGATCATGGCGTATCTATTGAGCCTGGCTGAAGAATTTAACGCAGGTCGCGCAGGGGATGCACCCTGCCATGGTCGGCGCCTGGGTTGCTCGCCCTCTCCGGGGCGTGGCCGGTGCAAACCGGTTCATTCGCGTCGAACTCAATCCTCACCTCGGCCTTCGGCACCACGACCTGCCCCTTATCCGAGTCCTCAATCCGCAGGCCCATGGCCGCGATTTCCTCCGCGGCAAAACCCCCGAGAAGACGCGCCATCTCGCGATAGAACGAGTGCTCGGCGGCGCGCTCTATCAGGCGGCTGTAGCCGCGTACCCAGCGTCCCGGATGCAGGGTCCAGAAGCGCTTGATCTCCCGTTCCAGACGACGGTATTCGCGGCGACTCTTTGGTTCGTTGTCGGCATCCAGTGCCGTCGCCGCGCGTTCAAGCATCTCGGCGATGAACATCAGCTCGATTCCAAGCTGATCGGGAAATACTTCAAAGCGGCCCTTGCGCAACACAAAACCGAGACGACGATAGGTCTCAGCGATTTCGAAGTGCGGATCCTGCTTGTAGCGTCCGGTCAGCCGTACCGATTCAACCGGTGGAAAGCCGCCGGAGTTGGCGAACAAGGTGGTGTATTCGCATGCCAGCGTCTCGACCAGCGTGTCCAGAGTTACATCGGTGAAGTCGGCATCGAAGCTGAGGCCGCTCTCGGCGAACTGTTGGAGCGCCTGCGGCGAACGCAGTGCCGCCAGAAATACCGGACTCGGCTCCTCGACGAAAACTCCGGCAAGCAGGCGATACACATCAACGCGCGCACGGCACTCCGCTTGCAGGTCCTCGGCGGAAAGTTCCATCGCGGCTACGCCTGCTACTTCCTCATCATCTATTGCCAGTAGCGCTTTAAGCATGTTAGCTCCCAATAAAAACCGGCCCGCCGCACACGGTAGGCCGGAAGAACCGGTCCGCTATGGAGTGCCACGGACCGGCTGTCTCTCCTCAGAGGCAAACTCTTTGACGGTGAGCGACGCGCAAGCTTAATGCCCACCGCCCGCCTTGTGTTTGACACTATCCGGTCCTGCCCATGCCGCCATTTCGGGATGCATCTTGCGGTGCAGGTCGCCGGTATAGGCGTAACGAATGGTCTCCTTGTAGGCCTCGTAGTGTTTTTGCCAGTCGCCCTGCGAATCGCCATACTTGTCGCTCGGCCCGGCCTTGGTCACTTTGACCACGGTGTCATACCAGCCCTGGGAACCGCCGATCGGATCGGCCACCACCGGGATGATGTTGTTGGGATGCACTCCCTTGTCGTCCCACCAGACATTGTTAAGGTCCGGATCGTCCTGGCCGTGGCTGGTGTCGGCTTTCTTTTCCTTGAGCTTGAGCGTTGCCAGACGGCCGTACTCCCAGTGGCCAAAGCCCGTAGGAATGGCCACAGTCTTGGGATGGATGCCCTCGGTCACATAGGCCTTGGTGACCAGGTGGCCCACCCGGCTCTCGACCCGCACCAGGTCGCCGGTCTTGACGCCGATCTTCGCCGCGGTCGCGGCGTTGATCCACATTGGGTTGCTGTGGGCGATCTCCGCCAGCCACTTCACCGCCGCCGTGCGCGACTGCTTGTGCACGTTGAGTTTGAAGGTGGTCATCACCAGTTCGTCTTCCTTCATGTTCTCGTGCCATGGAATGCGCTTGAAGGTCGGCATCGGGTTGAATCCGTACTCCGCCCACTGCTCGACGCGCACATTGATGACGCGGTTGGCGGTGGGGAAGCCGACATAGTTCTTGCCGCTGCGTTTGACGCCGATGGCTTTGCCGTTCTTGGTGATAAGGCCATCCTTGGTCACCGCGGCCCCGGCCATGTCGCCGTCCGACAACTCCTTCTTGAACAGCCCGTACTCGGCCCTGATTTCGCGCCCGGTCTTGTCCGACACCTTACCGGTCTTTGGGTCAAGCTTGCCGTAGATCGGCCAGACGCCGTGCTTCTTGAGGAAATCCAGTCCGCCGGCTTCCTTCAGGCCCGGCACATTGTCGAAGTGCTGGCGCATGTAGTCTTCGCCGTCCTTGAAATTCCAGAACTGCTTCATGCCGCGTTTGCCGTCCGGATCCAGCTTCCAGATAATGTCGCGCAGCATGACGCGATTCTCCCGCGATTCGCCCAGCGCTTTGTGCACCGGCTGGCGGATGCCGAGCCAGGGCCACAACGAATTGGGCATGGATTCCGGTTCCCAGCGTTCCAGATACGGGCAGTCGGGCAGAATCAGATCGGCCAGCGCCGTCTCTTCGCCCATGAAGGGACTCATGGACACGAAATAAGGGATCAGCTTCTCGTCCTTGAACAGCTTGCCCCATACCGCCATGGCGCCCGGATTGGTGTAGACCGGATTGTCCTGGTAGGTAATGTAGACATTGATCTTCTGCTTGCCGTCGGCGATCCAGAACGGCACCAGATGGCTGACCTTGTGGGCCGCCAGCGGGTAATCCGGCGGCGTCGACAGATACGAGCCATGCTTCGGTCCCGGCGGCTGCGGGTTCGGTTGCGGCCAGCCCATGCCGCGCGGCAGGCAGTAGCCTCCTTGCATTTCGACATTGCCGGTGATGATCGGCAACATCATGCAAGCCTTCTCGTTGTACGCGCCGTAGAGATGCTTGGCGGGACCGCGATAGGTGAATAGGGTCGCCGGCTTGGTGGTGGCGAATTCGCGCGCGAGGCGCTCGATGGTTTCCGCCGGCACGCCGGAAATCTTCGCGGCCCATTCCGGAGTGTATTGCTTGTAATGGTCCTTGAGCTCCTTGAGCGTGACGTTGGTCCAGGTCTCGATGAAATTCGAGTCCTGCAGGTCGTCGCGCAGGATCACATGGCCCATCGCCAGCGCCACCGCACCGTCGGTGCCGGGATGCACCGGTACCCACTCGTCGGAGAAACCCGCGGAATTCGACAAACGCACGTCGAAAGTGACCATCTTCATATGATTGTCGACCCGTCCTTCGGTGATACGTTGCGACAAGGGGTTATGGAAGTAGGCCGCCTCGAGGATATTGGAGCCGAAGTTCAGTACATATTTGGCGTTGGCGAAATCCGGCGTCTCGATGTCGGGTCCCCAGGTCGGTTCCATGCCGATCTTCTTGGAGGATTCGCACACCGAGGTGTGGTTCAGCACCGTGGCCGATCCCAGTGTGTTCATGAAGCGGCCCCAGACGCCACCCGAGCGATCGCGCCCCTTCTTCACCGCGATGGTATTGGGATCCTCCTTGAGCGCCGCGTTCAGCTTGCCGGCAAGTTCGGTCAGCGCCTCATCCCAGGTAATGCGCTTCCACTTGCCCTCGCCGCGGGCGCCGACCCGTTTCAGCGGAAAGAGGATGCGATCCGGATCATAGCTGTACCACATGCCGGCGTTGCCCTTGGCGCAGAGGCGACCGCGCGTGGACACGTGTTCCGGGTTGCCCTCCAGTTTGACCACGCGATCCTTCTCAAGGTAGGCGATAGCGCCATCCTGAATGTTGCAGACGTGGCAAGTGATTGGAACGGCCTTGCGTTCGGTCGCCGCCACCGGGCTGAAGTCCCTGCCGCCCAGGTCGGTTTCCATGGCGTTGAGCAGACGAGGCGCCGCCGCTGCGGCGGCGCCGGTGCCGGCACTGACCTTGAGGAAGGTGCGGCGGGATACTTTCAAGCTTTCCATGTTGTCGATCTCCTCTGGGTCATCAATACAGGGTCTGCAACTGCTGGGGGCCCATCAACAGGGCGTAGCGCAGTGCTGCACTGCCGACCAGGATGAGCACGGCGGAAAGCATCAGACCCATCTGCTGCCTGCCCATGGGCGCCAGCAGCAGCGCCACCGGCGCGGCAGTGCCGGCCAGGATGCCGACACCGACAAAGATCAGTCCCATAGTGCCGCTGGTCATGATTAGGAAGGTCAGTTCCGATGCCGAACCGCCGTAGTTGGTGGTCCCGAGGATTGAAATCAGGATTACGCCCGTCGCCGCCGCCGACCACAACATGTATCGATGCAACACCTTCTGCGCCACTTCATCGGCGCCGGCCATTAGCGAGCCCACGGCAGAGCCGGAAGACACTGCCAGTGCGACGAACAGCACCGGCATGATCGGCGTGTTCCAGACCGGCCGCGACTGATGCACCGTCAGGTCGTAGCCGGTATACACCGGCAGTCCCAGCGCCAGCAAGGCGGTGATCGTCGCCAGCACCCTGCCCCTGGCCTCGTCACCTTTGCGCAGCGCCATGATGTAGAGCACCGACGCGATGCCGAAGCAGGCGATATTCAACGAACCCCAGGCCAGCGGCGAGGTGAAATTGAGGTAGGCTGGATTCAGGACGTTCAGGAAACGCAGCGGCTGCGACAAATCGGCAATCAACAGCAGGCCGCCGACGCCCAACAGGATGATGGAGCCGTAGGCCGCCTTCTCCCGCAGCGGTCGCGTTGCCGGCATGAGCCAGGAGCCGTAGGAAAGGAATGACAGGCCGGCGCAGATGCCGATCACAAAAAAGTAGATTGCATAACTTGAATGCCACGAAACATCGTGAAACCAGACGTAATCGCCCATGACTGCCCCCTTAGATGTTGAAGTGACGCTTGAAGGCGGAACGCTCGGGTTCCATCACTTCCGGCTTGTTGTAGGCATCACGGCCGAACTCCGTGGCATTGCGGTCTGCGCCAATATAGAACACGTGCGGCTTGGTGCCCTCCTCCGGACGCAGAACCTGCGTCGCGTTAGTCGCCACCAGATAGGAAACTTCGCTGTTGGGGTCGTTGAGATCGCCAAATACGCGCGAACGGCCGACGCAGGTCTGCACGCAGGCAGGCACCAGGTTCTGGGTGACGCGATGGAAGCAGAACGTGCACTTGTCGACCACGTTGGTGATCGGCGTGTAGGTACGGTGCGACGGCAGCATGAAACGCGCGTTGTACGGGCACGCCGCCATGCAACTGCGACAGCCGATGCAGCGCTCGTAGCGCTGCAATACGAAGCCGCCGTCCTCGACCTTGAAGGTGGCTTCGACGGGACAATTGCGGACGCATGGAGGATCGTCGCAGTGGTTGCACAACCGCGGCAGGAAATGCTTCCTCACGATCGGATACTTGCCCACCACCTTGTACGGCACCCAGGTGCGATTGACACCCAGCGGCGTGTCGTATTCCGCCTTGCACGCGACCTGGCATGCCATGCAGCCGATACAGCGGCGCGTATCGACTACCATGGCATAGCGTTTCTTGCCGGCAAGCCCGCGCGTCTCGATGGGCGAGACCCTCAATTCTTCACTCATCTGCC
>Ga0163199_1002336_pt1 | contig 11621 bp, 6 predicted proteins | sample PL_2010_150m_FD_113537 | JGI IMG/M metagenome (GOLD analysis project Ga0163199, IMG submission 113537) | Freshwater microbial communities from Powell Lake, British Columbia, Canada to study Microbial Dark Matter (Phase II) - PL_2010_150m | ecosystem: Environmental > Aquatic > Freshwater > Lake ...
CGGTACTGTTTACCACCTGTTTGAATTACCGCATACATCGGCGTAAGCTCCGTCAAGCATTAATCTGTTAAAAGTGAACAGACAATTCTATTTTTAAAATGATACTGAGTCAACTAAAAATTGAACCAGTACTGTAATTTCTACTCAAGCAACCTATCAGGCTATTGACACCACTACAGTTTGTCCAATAGCATGGGCGGTTAGTTTTTATTGCGTTATAATAACGTAATAAACGAGTTTTTCATAGATATGGCTATGAAACGCACCCAAATCTTATACTTAATGTAGCATTTAATAATGGCATTGCACTCCCACCTCAACCCGAACGCACCGGCTCCGATTGACTTCGATTCGATCAAGAACTTAACAATTATTGAGACCAAGGCAGTCGATCAACTCATCATTAACGAGTTAAGTTCCGATGTCGTTCTGATCAATCAAATGGGGCACTATATCGTCGGCAACGGCGGCAAGCGTTTGCGCCCTATGCTTTTATTGCTTGCTGCCAAAGCATTAGGCGGCGTTAATGACAAACATTTGATAATGGCGGCGGTTATTGAGTTTATCCATACCGCAACATTGCTCCATGACGATGTAGTGGACGAATCGGATCTAAGACGCGGCAAGGAATCCGCCAATGCAGTCTGGGGCAATGCCGCCAGCGTTTTGGTTGGGGATTACCTGTATTCGCGGGCGTTTGAAATGATGGTGCGCACCGGCAATATGAGGGTCATGGAAATCCTGTCAAAAACAACTACCGCCATTGCCGAAGGCGAAGTATTGCAACTGTTAAACTGCAATAATCCCGAAACGACGGAAGCAAAATATCTTGAAGTCATTGCCAGAAAAACCGCAATTTTGTTCAGCGCGGCCACGCGCTTGAGTGCCGTCATTGCCGGGGTTTCTTTGGGAATAGAGGAAAATCTCGCGCTATACGGACAGCATTTGGGCATTGCGTTTCAATTGATTGATGACGCCCTCGATTACAAGGCTACAACAGAAGAACTGGGCAAAAATCTCGGCGATGATCTCGCCGAAGGCAAACCTACTTTACCGTTGATTTACGCGATCCAAAACGGTACGGAAAGCGAAGCCGACATTATTATTGACGCCATCAAAAACGGCAACCGTGATGCGTTTAACGAAGTTTATGCCGTCGTACAACGCACACAAGCGATTGCTTACACGGAACAACGCGCCAACGAAGAAGCACAAAAAGCCATTGCCGCACTCAGCGTATTGCCGGATTCTGAATACAAAGAAGCATTAACACTATTGGCGAAGTTTTCGGTACAGCGCAATTATTAAAGCAGTGACGTATTGATTGCCAGAGAAGAGTAAGCGGCATGGGCATTAAACAGTCGTCTCGTCTTGAAACTTATCCACCAACCCGGTCACCCTGTCCACTTTCTGCTGGATCGCCTGCATAAAAACCGCCTGATCCGCAACCAGCCTGACGGTTTTTTTGGCCCGCGTAATCGCCGTATAAAGCAATTCTTTCGTTAATACCGGATTGATCATTTTCGGCAACACAATCAGCACGTCGTCAAATTCAGAACCCTGGCTTTTGTGTATCGTCATCGCAAACACGGTTTCGCACACCGGTAAACGTGCGGGTAAATATTTTTTGACGCTGCCGTCTGCGCGTTGAAAAAACACCATCAATTTGCCGCCCTGCTCTTTGTCCGGCATACAAATACCTATATCGCCGTTATAAAGATGCAATGCGGCATTGTTTTGCGTCACCATCACGGGGCGGCCAACGTACCATAGTCCCGACAGATTAATGCGCTTTTGCTCGGATAATTTTTGCTCAACGTTATAATTGATGTCGGCAACGCCATATTCACCCTGACGATTGGAACACAACACCTGAAAGCGGCTGAATGCCTGATAAATACCACAGAAATCCGCACCGGTTTTTACCAACTGCAAATAATCGATTTGCCGACCGGCGATATAAGCGATCAAATCCTGCTCCAGCAAAGCGCAGCTTTCATCACCCCCCTGCAAAATGTCCCAGGCGATCTCTGCCTGCTGGATGTTAACAGCATCGGCCAGTGTTTTTATCGTGCCGGCAAAACGATGCGAGGTTTTCAATTCCAGCGTACACGCCGGCAACGCTGTCGTTAAATCAGCCAGGACCGCACCGGATTCGACCGAAGCCAACTGATCCTTATCGCCCAGTAAAATTAACCGGGCATCCGGCTTTAAGGCGTCGAACAATTTGCTCATCAACGCCAAATCCACCATCGACGCCTCATCGACGACAATCAGGTCATAAACCAGCGGCTTGCCGACATCATGATAGAAATAAGGCGATGGCGGCTTTGCGCCGAGCAAACGATGCAAGGTGCTTACCGTTTCGGGAATGTGTTTTTTTATTTCATCGGAACAGGGCAGCGCCTCTATCCGCGAGCCTATCGATTCCTGAAGACGCATCGCGGCTTTGCCGGTCGGTGCCGCCAGGGCGATATGCAGCGGACGATCCGCCGCCAATTCCTGCAATACCGCGAGAATTTTTACCACGGTCGTGGTTTTACCAGTTCCGGGACCGCCGGTAATGATGCTGAACGCCTGCCTGACCTCCGTTGTAGCCGCTTCACGCTGCCAGTCGATGTCACCCGTCGTTTTGGGAAAATAACTATCCAGCAGATGCTCCAGGTTTTCAGCAGAGGCCCCGGCCCCGCCCATCATCGCTTTAATGCGCATCGCCAGCCGATATTCATAATGCCAATAGCGGTGCGTATATAATCTGTTTTTTTCAACTATCAACGGCATGGTACCGGCACAAGCTGCCAACCCTGACGCCAACACCAACGCCTTATCGTCATCGTTTATCTGAATACAGTTATGCCCCTGGCTTTGTTCGCTTGATAACTGCATCACCAGTTGCTCGAATATCTGTTTTTGTTCGCCGTCCAGCTTGGCGCGCCGACTTAAGAAACGGGCGAAAGCGGTGTCGAGGCGCGTGAATAAAGGGGCTTGAGTCATCATGTTTTATCCGGCAAATGCTATCAATAATGGTATTTTTATCGGCAAAACAAGCCCGCCAATGCCTCGACCCGCGCCGGTTCAGGCCGGTCCTGATAAACCCCGCTCATAGCCGCATCCGGCTGCATGCCGCGCACAAACAAATAGCGCACGCCGCCGAAATGCGTTTGATAATCGTAGCCGGGCAAGCGGTTTTGCAAATAACGGTGCAGCACGACCGTGTACAGCCAGTATTGCAAGCCGTAATTATGCTCACGCATCGCATGGGTCAGGCCGGCTTCGCTATAATCCGACAGGCTGTTGGTTTTATAGTCCATGACATAATAACGCCCTTGATACGCACAAATCAGGTCTATAAATCCGGTCAGGTAACCGCACATCTGCTTGCTGTTTAACGGCTGATAAGTCGGCGCGTCCTGCAAGACGGCATTGATTTGTCCGGCATCCATAGCCTGCATCGCCAAATAAAACGGCATTTCTTTTAAGCATTGCCGTTCGGGCAAATTCATCAGGCAAAAATCGGTGTCGATGTCCGACAGCGGCGTTGCCACAACGGCTTGCAGCAGTTCATCGAGCAGCTCCGGTTGTTCGAGTTTTACGCCATAGCGCCGGCAAACCCTATCCCGTTGTGCCGAAATATCCTTGCGCGCTGCCAGATGCTTGAAGGCAATATGCTCCAGCAAATCATGCACGGCGTTACCGGTATGTGCGCCTTTCGGCAACTGCTCTGTCCATAGACCACCCTTGTGGTGGCGTTGCTCTATCTCCTGCATCCTTGCAGTCGTCGGCAACCGTTCCATCTTTGCAGCGTACCCATCGTCTTTCGTTGTAATGGCCTGCTCCTCGCCCGGCGCCGGATGCCGCTCACCGGTTTTATCTTCGGGTAATTCCGGTGCATCCTGAAGACTTAATGCCGACAATGCCGTGTAACTGCTCATTTGCCAGGATGTGTACAGCGTTCTATTGAGTTTTTTTGCCGATAACTCGGCTTGAGTGACCGTCTTTCTATACAATCCGCTTATTTGACCCGGCACCGCCGGCATGTGGTAGGCAAACGCTTGCGCATCGCGCTTGCTGAATGCCTGCAAGACCGCCTGCTGCTGCGCGAAACCGGCATCGGCAAAATCCAGCAGCCAGGCCATCGCCGACCCGTTAACAGCCTGCTCGGTACGCACATCGGCCCAAGCCAGATAACAGCGGTATTTGGCGCGGGTTACGGCGACATAACAGACGCGCAAATCTTCGGCCAATTCTTCGTATATCGCTTGCTCACGATGCCGTTCAAAATGCTCCGAACCCAGGTCGACGACCATCCCGCCATCCGCATGGCAAGTGACCAGGTGTTTTTCGCTACGCAAGCGGTCGCTGCGCTGCCAAAGACAAGGGCAAAACACGACCGGGTATTCCAGCCCCTTGGAGCGGTGCATCGTGACGATTTTGACGGCATCATCGTCGCTTTCCAGGCGCAACTGCTGATTTTCGTCATTGCCTGCTTTAACAATGGCCGTGCGTAACCAGTCCAGCGTTTTATTGATGCCGAGATGCTCATCGACGGCGGCTTGCTGCACCAGCTCGATAAGATGATGCAGATTGGTCAGGCGGCGTTCCGCCATGACTGTTTTTGCAAGGTTGGCCCTGATTTGTTGATGCGCCAGCACATTCAACATCATCGCCATCAGGCCCTTTTTCTGCCAATCCTGAAAATAGCCCAAAAAATGCGACAGCCATGGGTCCAGTGCCGCTTCATTATTGACAAGCCGGTACAGCGCCTGGCCATCCATGCCAAACCAGTCCAGCGCCAAGGTCTGTTTGAGCAAACCGCTATCGCCGGGGCTCGCGACGGCCTGTAACAGCAGATATAAATCCGCCGCCTCCTGGGTCGTAAATACCGATTCGGTGCTGTTGAGCACCGAAGGTACGCCGGCTGCGCGCAACGCTGCCTGATATTCCCGTGCCTGGGTATTTGTCCTTACCAGGATAGCCATATCCCTGGGTTGCACAGCCGTACCGGCCGGTTGCAGCGTGACATCACGAGCCAGTAACGCGATGATTTCATTAACGACCGCCAAGCGGATTTCACAAGCCGCCTTGCCCGCCGTCCAATACCCGGTTTTGCTGTCACTTTCCGGCAACTGCCAGAGCACCATCGGCGCAACGGCCTCGCCTGCGACATGCAACACGCCGTCATCCGCCGATTTGGCGGGACGCACGGCATTAAACGCCAAATCGGCCAGCAAAAACGCCTGTTCCCGCTGGAATAACGCATTCACGGCATCGACCAGCTGCGGGTGCGAACGCCGGTTTTTAGCTAGTGTATAACGGTGTTCCGCCTGCTGCTGCGCATTCAGATAAGAATAAATATCCGCGCCGCGAAACTTGTAAATCGCCTGCTTGGGGTCGCCGATTAGATACACGAAATGCTCTGCTGCGGTAAACACCGAAGAAAAAATAAACCACTGGTTGTCGTCGGTATCCTGAAATTCATCGATCAGCGCAGCGGCAAAGCGCTGCTGCAACTCGTCGACCAGCAAAGCGCCTTTGTCGCCCTGCAAGGCCTCGGCTAAACGGCTGATTAAATCGTCAAACGACAGCACATTAAGCTGCTGCAAACGCTTATCCAGTTCCACCCGCAAATTTTCCAGCAATAAGCGGCGAATTATCAGCGGAATTTTGTTATAGGCGGCGGCCAACGCATCGAACGGCGCGGTATCGACCGCCAATTCCGCCAGGTAATCGATTTTGCGCTGTTCGCCGGACTGCGTTTTAGTGGTCCTGAATTTATTGCCGTTCAAACCGTCCAGCAATCCGTCTTGAGTCAGTAACGCAAAAGCGTCGGCATCGGGAATTTCCAGCGTATCACCGTTGAGCCAGTCAGCCAAAGGTCGGTAATACAGCTCAAAGGCATCGCTGTAACTCGATTTGAATTTTTGCCCGGCAAAGCCCGCCGTCAGCAACGCCGCAGACGCCTCAACCATCTTGCCGGCATGATCAGCCGACCGTTTCAGCTCGGCTAATGCCTCATCCAGACGTTGATCATTCGGATAGATACTGATGTGTGAATCCAGCGCCATGCCTGCGGACGGAAACCCCGCAATACTGGCGAGCAACTGGTCAGGCGTTTTATAGTCTGCGGTTAAAACCGCCGCTTCCCAAAGCGAACGGGTCGTTATCTGCCTGCGCCAAAAATCATCGCTGCAACCTTGCTTGACAGCCGCCAAATCTCCCGTCAATTCCGCATCAAATAATTGCCCGCTTTCCAGCGCATGTTCGTGCAGCACGCGCTGGCAAAAACCGTGTATCGTGAATATCCCGGCCTGGTCTATATCCAGCAAGGCCAGAGCCAGGCGTTTGTGTATCAGTTCCGGCGCGAGTTCGAGATGCTTCAGCCAATCGATAACCGTGCCGTCGATATTGGCGGTATGCCCTGCCAATGCTTTTTTGGCATCGGCCAAGCGGCTGCGTACACGCTCTTTCAATTCCTCGGTCGCCGCCTTGGTAAACGTGACGACCAGTATTTTATCGATCGCGATGTCCTCTTCTACGACAAAACGCAACACCAGCATCGCCAAGGTATAGGTTTTCCCCGTTCCGGCGCTGGCTTCTATCAGGTTGATACCTTTATGCAGTTCGGTTTTTACCGGATCAAAATAATCAGTTTGCATGCCTGGGCTTCCTCTAAAAATCTTTAACCGCATCATAACAGTCCTATAAGCGGCAAGCATTATCCTAAAAACGGCTATAGTCCACGAAAGACACGAAAGACACGAAAAAATCAGTGTCTTGTAGTGATTAAGCCATCCACCTTTGGGATGACCATCTACATACAGCTTGGCATCTCCTTGAAAATTTTCGTGCTTCTTGTGCCCCAGGGTATTCGTGTTTTTTGTGGACTAACTGCTTTTTCCAGGATTATCCAAACATGATGCCATAGCGCCATTCCGTATAAAACGGCGGCAAGCTTTTATAGATAGGCGGATACTACTGTTAAAATAAACCATCAAACCGTACCGACATCATACGATACCGCATCGTTTAGGAGACCTATAATGCAACGTAACCGTTTTTTCGGCACCTGCGCCCAACAACTGATGCTGACGGCCATACTGTGCTGTCCGCTCCAGGCATTGCCGGCCAATACCTGGAGCTACCACCAGGAAAACGACAGGCTGAACAATCAAACCTACAGTGTTGCACTATCGCCTATGCCGCGCCGCGATCTTTATGACGAACTCAAACTGGAAATCTTATGTCGTGATAAGAGCTTGCAGGTAGCGATTGATGCCGACAGCCTCATTGCATCACAAGGCAGTCAATTTGATGTTGAATACCAAATCGACAAACAAGCGCCGGTAACCATCCAAATGCGGACCTTCCCGGACTCAAAGCGCAGAGGCTATACCGACGACGAGGCAAAGCGCCTGGTCGATGCGCTATTAACAGGCCGGGATGCTGTTTTTATTCGCGTCAAAACGATGATACGCGAAGTCCTGTCCGGCTCCATTCCATTGCAGGGTGCGGCCAAACCGGTTCAGCAGGTATTGGCCGATTGCGGCCTATCGGCACCTGTTAATGCGGACAGCGAACCGGCTTATAGCCTGACCGACTTTGAACGGGATTTTAATCAGCTAACGCCGGCACAGCAGCAGCAAGTGTTGGGTCGCATCAAAAAAATTATCATGGACGCACAGTAAATGCTGAGATTATTCACTATCAACAACGGCATGCTTAAAGAACAAACACCGCCGGAATATCCGCTCAAACAGGCCGACAACGCCGCCTGGATAGATGCGCATGATCCCAGCGACGATGAGCGCGCTCAGTTGCAGACTTTTCTGCACATAGCGCTGCCGGAATCCGATGATGTCGAGGAAATCGAATCGTCCGCACGTTACTTTACCAACCCTATCGGCATCCATGTGCGTTCGCTGTTTCTTGCGCAAAGCGAAGGGCGGCACCATACCGTCAGCGTCGCGTTTATTTTGCAAAAGGAGCGGCTGATCACGTTGCGCGAAGGCGCTTTGGCCGATTTCCGGCTGCTGCGTATGCGCGCCCGGCGCGGACATGTCGAGGCGCATACGCCTCAGGAACTGCTCGTGACGATATTTGAGCAGAAAGTTGAAAATCTCGCCGATAATCTCGAAGACATCCATCGCAAACTGGAAGACGTCAGCTATCTGGTGTTGGAAGAACCGGATTCCGATCTTGAACACGCCATCGACCAACTCGCCAAACTGGAAGACAGCAACGGCAAAATACGGCTGTGCCTGATGGATACGCAACGCTCAATCGCCTTTCTGCAGCGGCATTTGCGCAATTTCCCCGAGCTCCAGGATAATGCGCGCGAAATCATGCGCGACGTTGACACCTTGATGTCGCACACGACATTTTTGTTCGACAAAATCAATTTCCTGATGGACTCGACGCAGGGCTTTATCAATATCGCCCAGAACAAGATCATTAAAATCTTTTCGATAGCCGCCGTCGTGTTTTTACCGCCTACGCTGGTCGCCAGCATCTACGGCATGAATTTCGAAAACATGCCGGAACTGAACCTGCAACTGGGTTATCCCGGCGCCTTATGCCTGATGCTGTTGGCCGGGATTGCGCCTTATTGGGTATTCAAGCGTAAAGGATGGTTGTGAGCTGTGCTCATCAACAACCAAGATGGTGTGCCCTTCAAATATCCCGCGCGGCGGTAATCACCGCCTGTCCCAACGCCAATCCGCCATCGTTCATAGGATAGCGTTGCGGCGACAACACAGTTTTGCCGTGCCGTCGCAATTGCCGCGACACCGCTTCCAGCAACAGCCGGTTTTGAAAGACGCCGCCGCTGAGCACTACAGTATCGATGCCGGTTTGTCGGCTAAGCTGATTCAACACATCAACTGTCGCGGCGGCAAGGCTGTGGTGGATGCGGGCGGCGATGCGGGCTTTATCGACACCGCATTTAAGATCGCTAAGCACGGCTTGCCATAAACCTTGCCAGCTTAGTATCACTAAATCTTCGTCATTGGCAATGTTCCAGGCCTGCAAGTACGGTTGTTCGTCAGCAAACAACGGCGTTGCGAGGATTTCCAGTGCAATCGCGGCCTGGCCTTCGTAAGAAATCCGTTCGCTGTGCAAGCCGAGTGCAGCGGCGAAAGCGTCGAACCAACGTCCGCATGAAGTGCTGGCAGGAGAATTAATGTTTTTGTCCACCATTGTCGCCAGCGTCGCGAGCGGTTTGCTTGTCAACAACGTGATGATGTCCAGGTCGGCATAATCCTGCTGCAGCGTCGGCCAATCGAAATAATGCAGCAATTGCGCATAAGCATTGCGCCACGGTTCGCGCATCGCCTGCGTACCACCGGGCAAGGCGACAGCCTGGAAATGGCCCAGCCGAATGCAGCTTTTGTAATCGCCCAACAGAAATTCGCCACCCCATAATGCGCCGTCGTCGCCCAAACCCAAGCCGTCGAAAATCGCAGCCAATACCGGCGGCGCATCCAGCGCGCTACCGTGTTCGGCCAGGCAGCCCGCCAGATGAGCATGATGATGCTGCACCGGCGCCAACACCGCCGCGTCGGTTTCGGCCAGCGTTTGGCCGTATTGCGTAGCCAAATAGCCGGGATGGTTATCGACGGCGATACGCTCGGGCCGAAAATCGTAAAGCGTCTTGTACAAATCAATCGCGTTGCGGTAATCGTGCTGAACGGCGGCGTTTTCCAGATCGCCGATATGCTGGGAAACGATGGCCTGGCCGTTTTTCAGCAGACAGAAACTGTTCTTAAGCTCCGCGCCCATCGCCAGGATATTGCCGGCTTGTTCGAAACCGGCCGGTAAGGCCAACGCTTCCGGGCTGTAACCGCGCGCCCGGCGCAGCAAACGGATTTTGCCGTCCATCAAGCGCACGACCGAATCGTCCAGCCGGTTGACGATGGCGCGGTCATGCAGCAGCAGATAATCGGCAATACCGGCCAGCTTTTCCCGAGCCTCGCCGTTGTCGGTGCATTGCGGTTCGTCGCTGATATTGCCGGAAGTCAGCACGATGGGCACATCCAGGTACTGCAATAACAGCGTGTGCAGAGGCGTGTAAGGCAACATGAAGCCGAGCGTGTCATCGTCCGACGCAACGCCGGGCGCCAAGGCTTCTCCGTGCGCAACCAGCAACACGATCGGCGCGGCTTTGTCGTGCAGCGCACGGATTTCCTCAGCGTCCAGGCGTGCGTAACGGGCTGTCATGCCGACATCCTTAGCCATCAGCGCAAACGGTTTGGCATAACGCCGCTTGCGCTCGCGCAAGCGGCTGACGGCGGCGGCATCGGACGCATTGCAGGCCAGATGGAAACCGCCCAGGCCTTTGATCGCGACGATATGGCCTTGCCGAATCAGTTCGGCGGCTCGCGCCGGCGGATCATCGACTTCCTGGACTTGGCCCAGCCTGTTTTCCAGCCACAGCTTCGGGCCGCAATCGGGGCAACAATTGGCCTGTGCATGAAAGCGGCGATCGGCGGGATCGCCGTATTCCCGTCGACATTGCGGGCACAGCGCAAATTCTGCCATGCTGGTATGGCAGCGGTCGTAAGGCACACGCCGGATGATAGACAGGCGCGGCCCGCAGTGCGTGCAATTGGTAAACGGATAACGGTAACGGCGGTTGTCGGCATCGGCGATTTCGGCGAGACAATCGGGGCAAGTGGCGGCATCCGCGGCGATAGGCGTCTCCACGTCGTTGTGTCGGCTGGCGACGATGCGGAATTCATCGCTGTGCGGCATGTCGTCCAGCGTTTGCAACTCCAGGCTGTCGAGCCTGGCCAGCGGCGGCTTGTGCAACGGTATTTGCCGGATGAAAGCCTCCAGGTCTTCGTCACTGCCGTAAGCATGAATCATCACGCCCAGCCCGTCGTTCCAGACGACCCCGGTCAGCCCGTGTTGCCGGGCAAGATGCCAGATCATCGGCCTGAAACCGACACCCTGCACAATGCCGCGTATCCGAATCGCCTTGCCGGGCATCAGCAGATGCGCGGCAACTGCTCGCCGACCGGCCAGTCGACGATGCGCCGTCCGCCAAAAGCCGTGCGCATTTGCACAAAACCGTGATCGTCGGCAATCACTTCGCCGATGATGGCGGCATCGCTACCCAGAGGATGTTGCCGCATGACCGCCAGTAGGCGTTTGGCGGCAGCGGCGGCGCAAATGCATACCAGCTTGCCTTCGTTGGCGACATACAGCGGGTCCAGCCCAAGAATTTCGCAGGCGGCCTTGACTTCGCTTTTCATCGGTATCTCTATCTCGTCGATGACCATACCGACGCCGGATTGCTGCGCCAACTCGTTCAACGCCGTCGCCAGGCCGCCTCGGGTCGGGTCACGCAAACAATGAATGTCGGCAGGGGCAGCGGCGACCATTCCGGCGACCAGCGAATTCAGCGCGGCGGAGTCGGAGACGATGCTGGTGCCGAATTGCAGGTTTTCCCGCCCGGCCATGATCGCAACGCCGTGATCGCCTATCGAACCGCTGAGCAAAATCGCACAGCCCGCTTGCGCGCGGTTGCCGGAAATAGTAACGCCATCCGGCACGATGCCGACGCCCGTGGTGGTAATAAACACGCCGTCACCCTTGCCGCGCTCGACGACTTTGGTATCGCC
>Ga0163199_1002337_pt1 | contig 11621 bp, 12 predicted proteins | sample PL_2010_150m_FD_113537 | JGI IMG/M metagenome (GOLD analysis project Ga0163199, IMG submission 113537) | Freshwater microbial communities from Powell Lake, British Columbia, Canada to study Microbial Dark Matter (Phase II) - PL_2010_150m | ecosystem: Environmental > Aquatic > Freshwater > Lake ...
CCAGGACGATGCCCTCAGGCATGTCCCGCCACTTCGGAGAGGTTGGCGAAATCCACGCCGAGGAGTTGCATCGCCGCCACCAGGCGTTCTTCCGGCGGCAATTCGAAGAGTATCTGCGGATCGGCAGCAACGGTCAGCCAGGCGTTCTGCGACAGTTCCCATTCAATCTGCCCCGCCGACCAACCGGCATATCCCAGCGTCACCAGGATTTCGGACGGGAATCCCGTGGCAGCCATTTCGAGCAGGATATCGCGCGTGCTGGTCAGTCCGATGTCGTCCTTGACGATCAGCGTCGATTGCCAATGGCCGGACGGACGATGCAGCACGAACCCCCGGTCGGTCTGCACCGGTCCGCCGAAATACACCGGCATGGCGCCGATGGCGGGTAGCCCGGCATCCGGGTTGAAAGGAATATTGACCCGCTCGAACAGGGTGGCGACGTCCATGTCGATGGGTCGGTTGATGATGACGCCCAGGGCGCCATGTTCGTTGTGTTCGCAGATGTACGTCAGGGAGCGAGAAAAACTCGGGTCTACCATGGCGGGCATGGCGATCAGGAAGTGATGGGTTAAGCAGACGGAGATGGAATCGTCGATCACGTTCGCATTGTAATCTTTGTGCCCGCCTCTGTCACAATTTGCCTCCAGTCGCCGCCCCGCCCGCAGGCCCGGCGCGCGTTGATTGCAGCGAAGCAGGTACAATTCACGCTTTGGAAACCTGAGGAGTTTCGCGTGCAACTTGTCTGCCTTGACCTTGAGGGAGTTCTTGTTCCGGAAATCTGGATCGAGTTTTCCCAACGCACCGGCATCCCGGAACTGCGCCGAACGACCCGCGATGAACCGGATTATGACAAGCTCATGAAGGGCCGGCTGGCACTGCTGGCACAACACAAGCTCGGCCTGCCGGATATCCAGAAGGTGATTTCGGCAATGGGGCCCATGGCCGGCGCCAGGGACTTTCTCGACGATCTGCGCCAACGCTTTCAGGTCATCATCCTTTCCGACACGTTTTACCAATTCGCCATGCCGCTGATGCAACAGCTGGGCATGCCGACCCTGTTCTGCCACAAGCTGGAGACCGACTCCGGCGGCTTCGTGGTGAAATACCACCTGCGCATGCCGGAGCAGAAACGCGAGGCCGTCAAGCGCTTCCGGGAACTCAATTTCAAGGTCATCGCCGCCGGCGATTCCTACAATGACACGGCCATGCTGGGCGAAGCGCATGCGGGGATCCTGTTCCGCCCTCCGGAGAACGTGATTCGCGAATTTCCGCAGTATCCGGTCACCCTGAACTACGCTGAACTGGACGCACAGATCCGGATTGCCAGCGAAAGAATCTGATGCATCAGGAACGTTTCTACACCCTGGCCGCGTCCTGCCCGGACCGCGTCGGCATCATTGCCCGGGTCGCCGGTTTCATTGCCGAACACCACGGCTGGATACTCGAGTCGAGCTACCATGCCGAGGCTCCGCAAGGCGGACCGAGCCGTTATTTCATGCGCATCGAGGTCAAGGCCGCTTCGCTTCCCTTCGACATTGCCGAGTTCGCCCGAAAGTTTCAGCCGCTAGCGTCCGAGTTGGCGCTGGACTGGACCCTCAGCGACAGCGCCCGGAAGAAGCGGGTCGTGATCCTGGTCTCGAAACAGGAACACTGCCTGTATGACCTGCTGGCGCGCTGGCAATCCAAGGAACTCGACATCGAGATTCCCTGCGTCATCTCGAATCACGATACTTTCAAGGGCTTGGTCGAGTGGCATGGCATTCCGTTTCACCATGTGCCGGTCGATCGCGCCGCCGGGGACGCGGCCTATGCGGAGATCATGCGCTTGTTCGACGCCGCTCAGGGCGACACGATGGTGCTGGCGCGCTACATGCAGATACTCCCGCCAAGCTTGTGTGCCGCCTATCCGGGCCGGATCATCAACATCCACCACAGTTTCCTGCCCAGCTTCGTCGGCGCCAAACCCTATCACCAGGCCTACCAGCGCGGCGTCAAACTGATCGGCGCGACCTGCCATTACGTCACCGCCGATCTCGATCAGGGCCCGATCATCGAGCAGGATGTGATCCGCATCGATCATTCCGACTCGGTCGAAGACATGGTGCGCTACGGCAAGGACATCGAGAAGGCCGTGCTTGCGCGCGGTCTGCGCTACCACCTGGAAGATCGCGTACTGGTTCATGGCAGCAAGACCGTGGTGTTTCGGTGACTTCCTGACACTGGCTGTGGTGAATCCTGCCCGCCGGCTTTCGACGCCCTGACAGACATCCGCTTCCGGTTGTCCCCGGTTCGCGGGAAGATCCATGGGAGTCGGGCAGGCCTCCTGGTGATCCCCATCACTATTCCCGAGTGATCCACATCACTAATGTATTCACGAGTGCATGCCAAAATTCCGCCATGAACTCTCGAAACATTTTTGTGATTATCGCCGCCATCCTGGTGCCGGGCGGCATCCTCCTGCTTGCGCCGTTTATCTTTCGCTGGTTGAAACAACGCAAGTATCTGGGCACGACGACCCCATGAACCATTCCGGCCCCATGATCCGCCGGCACTGCCGGCTACAGCCCGAGCTGCCAGGTCGGTCGTAGCGGCGCCAGTTCCGGACGTTCAATCGCCGTCCGCAATTGCAGCAGCAGCCTTGGCCGGTCATGGCCCAGCGTCCCCTTCAGCACCAGCCGATTCGAGGCATGATCACTGCGGAACACCGTGCGTTCGAGTTCGAGTCGCTGCATGAAGCGCTCCAGTTCCTCGAACAAGGCCACTTCCGAAAGCGGCTCCCATTCCGGGAAGCCAGCCCGGAAGCGCGCCTTCCCCCTGGGAAAATTCACCACCAGGATCGACAGGTACTCCGGCTGCGTTTGGTTCGCCAGCAGCGCCGAGTTGTCCGCATGCTGATTTGACAGCGCCTGGCCGCCGAGGCCGTTGAGGATCATCACGGAACGCCTGATGCCGGCCTGGCGCAACTTGTCCAGCGCCTCCCGGGTCGAAGCATGGGTCTCCCCTTTGGCGACTCTTGCCAGCACCGAGTCATCGCCGGATTCGGCGCCGACGTAGGCCAGCGTCAGTCCGGCCTGCGCCAGATCACGAAGTTCGGCCACGGACTTCTTGCGCAGGTCGCGAGGCAGACAGTAACTGGATACCCGATGGACCGCCGGCAAGCATTCTCGGATCGCTTCCAGCGTTACCAGCAAGCGTCGCGTCGGCAGCACCAGGGCGTCTCCATCAGCGAGGAATACGCGCTTGATGCTGGCGCCGAAGCGATCGCCGCTGGCGCGGATGCTGGCGATTACTTCGGCCTCATCGCGGGCGCGAAATTTCTTCTGCGGTTCGGTGTACATCTCGCAGAATGTGCAGCGATTCCATGAGCACCCGTCGGTCACCGGCAGGATCAGCGATTGCGCCTCGCTGGGCGGACGGAACACCGGATCGACATAGCGTATCGGAAAGGCGGCAGACATTGCCGTTACGCCGTCAGTGGCTTGCCGTTGTCTTTGGGACAGATCCGGAGCAGGAATGGTACGGCCTGCCTGGCCCATTTCTGCGGTGACGGGTAGCTGCCCGCCGCATCGCCGAAACTACGGCGCAGCATGTCGGTATCGATAATGCCAGGATTCAGCGCTACCGCCGCCATTCCCGGCGGCAGTTCCTGGGCCAGGGCGCGAGTGAGTCCCTCGATGGCCCATTTCGTGGCGCAGTAAGGCGCGACCTCGGAATCCGTTGCCCGCCCCCAACCGGAACTGAAATTCACGATGATCCCGTTCTTCGGCTTGAGCATGGCGGGCACATAGTGACGAATCACGTTGGCCACGCCCTTGATGTTGATGTCGATGACGGTGTCGAATTCTTCGGCGGGAACCAGCCACAGCGCTGCGTTCCGATTGGTCACCGCGGCATTGTTGAGCAGCAGCCCTGGCGCGCCGTGCGACGAAATCACATCGGCTGCCCAGGCCCGCACCTCGGCATCATTCGCCACGTCGACCACGTCGAAGCGATGGGGCGTGCCAAAAGCCGATTTCATTGCCGTGATCACCTGCTCGTTGCGGCCACAGCCAACGACCACATGCCCGAGGCGGGCGAATTCATCGGCCATGGCGCGCCCCAATCCACGGGTCACGCCGGTGATCAACACGCGGCGTTGCCGCGACCCGGATGGATCGGTTGCATTCAAAATAGTCTCCGGCACGCCACATTTCTCCGCGGATGGATTGCTCTGATTCGACTGGGCGCGGGGTGCATGAGTTTCCTATAGCCAGCGCCGCATCGAATAGCCGCCGATCAGGGAACGCTGCAATGCCGCCTGCAAGATCTGCCGCCCCCACTTGAACTCCTTGTAGAGAACCAGGAAGCGCCAGATGTCGCGCGTCACTTTGGCGCGGTCCCGCCAGCCCAGCGCCATCAGGGCAGCCGGAAAGTCGGCTTCGTGGGGACGCTCAAACGCCACCTTCAGGGGATTCCACTGATCGCTGGTACGCCGCACTTCCGACGCGATCATGCGTCGATACATTTCCTGCACCGGGCGATTGCGCAATCTCGCCTCGACGATTGCCTCGCCGCTGATCGCCCCGGAATGCAACGCGCAACTCATGCCCTCGCCGATCATGTTGAGGAATCCGGCGGCCTGACCGGTGATGAGGACATTGTCCTTGCCGAACACGTAGCGATTGATCAGTGAAGGACCGAAATTCTCGCCACAGCCTTCGTCGTCGTCGTCCTCCGGTTCGAGCAGCACGGCGTGTTTCTTCGCCAGATAATCCACGACATTGCGGTGCTTGCGCGCGAAGTTGTCGCCGCGCTTGAAACCGACGCCGACGATCTGGCGTCCGTCGCGGGCATGGCTCCAGGTGTAATGCCCGAGTCCGGGATGAAACCAGAAATGAAAATACTCGGGATCGAGCGGGCATTGGATGATCCGGTGAAATTTCTGCCCGACAAAGAACCACGGAATGGACTGCGGGTAATCAGGGTAAAGCGCCCGGGTCACCGGTGAACTCGGCCCATCCGCACCGATGACCTGACGGGCGCGGTACTCGACCGGTTGGCCACGGCTGCGTGCCGAGACGCTGACGTGATCGCCGTTATCCCGCAGCCCGACGAACGAGGTCTGGTCGTGGATTTCAGCACCGCTTTGCTGGATCGCCCAATGATCGGAATACTGCCTGTGCAGGTGCGGCGTGGTGCCGCCGAAAAAGTCCATCGGCATCGACACCATGCTGGGAAAATGGAAGGTCACGCCACGGCAGGAAGTGGGCTGGTGCAGCACCCTGGGGGGCAGCGCACCGAAATTTTCGAGCAGAAAGCGATGCCCGCGCGGCGACAGGATGCCGCTGCAAATCTTGTGGCGCGGCAGTTTCTTGCGCTCGATCACGACGGTTTCCAGACCGGCGTCGACCAGGCGCTTGGCGGCGGCAGCGGCGGCGAGGCTGGCGCCGACGATGACGACATCGACACTACGCATTAGCAAGCTTCCTCGGCAAGTTGGTTCACGGATATCACCGGCCAGGGGCCGAGACGCTCGAATACGCTGCGGTCCGCCGGATCCTCCACCACGATACGCTCGATTGCGTAGCCTTGCACGATCCAGCGCGCCTGGGCGAGGTCATCGTAAGCTCCGGCAAGCGCCGCCGGTGCGGGCAAGCGGGCCGGAATGGCGATGCGCTGCAAGTCGAGGTTGAGCATGCACCCGCTCTCGCGGCGCAGCTCGTCGTACAGTTTCACGCGACGTTCATAGTCGGCATGATAGCTGTGCGGTTCGATGACCAGCAGGTCACCGCGGCTTAAGCGTCGGCGCACTGCGGATTGCGCGACGAGTGGTTCTCCGGCCATCGCGCCAGCGGGTTGGATTTCGTTCGCCGCAAGCTGCAATTGCCGGCGCAGGGAGCCGAGCATTCCGACCAGGTCGATGCGCTCCGGACATACCGGCGCACAGGCGCCGCAAAGACTGCACCATTCCGCCACCCCGGCCACTTCAGCCACCGTGGCGCCGTGCTGCAAGGCTTTGCTGAAGCCGAGCGGGGTAAGCTCGATATCCCGCGTCTGCCGCCATATCGGGCACACCAGCAGGCACAGCGCACAGCCGCTGCAGGCGGCGTAATCCGCGACCGGGAGTGCCCCGCGGCGGATCGCGAGACGCATCAGAAGATCACGTCGCGGTTGAGTATCATGGCCGGATCGGCCTGGTGCTTGAGTGCCAGGTGCCGATCGACCAGGGCATCGCCGAAAGCGCGCCGAATATAGCCTTTCATCATGCCGCCGAAGCGGTAGTAACTGGCGCCCAGATCGACGCCGACATCGTAGATGGCGTTCTTGAAGGACTGGAAATGGTCGCGGCTGTAAACCGCGCTTCCCACCAGCGGTTCGAATTCGCAGCCGTAGGCCCATCCCTCGGCATCTGCCGGTATGCAGGACATTTCGTAATGTTCACGGTGGTCCGGGCGCAGCTTGATGCCGACGCAATACAGGGTATAGCGCGGGAAGTATTTTCGGCACACGGCGTTGCCGCGCTCCACTGCGTCGACAAACTTGCCGGCCGAGGTGGCGAGGTCTGGAATCACCATCTGCCGGCCGCCCCAGAATTTCCAGACGGCGCGCGAAAATACCACCGAACGATCGAACATGGTTGAGTCGCGCATATATTCCGGACGCTGCAACTCCGGAAACAGTTCGCGCTTGCGCCGCCACAGATACCACGCTTCCGCAATCTTCCAGGGACGCAGCGCATAACGCCGCAACAGGCACAGGGCGAAACCGACTTCGCCATGTCCGCGCAAGCGCGCCAGCCATTCTGCCTTGAATGCCGCCTCGCGCTGCGGTGTGTCGAAGGCCACCAGCAGATTGACCGCGCAGTCCATGATGGTGAGTATGCCGGAGTAGTCGCTGGCGTCGTTGCGGTCCAGCAGTTGCAAGTCCTCGATCGCCACGCGCAGTGAGTCGTAATGAAAATAGTGCATCCTCAGGGGCGTGTAGGGACGAATTTTCAGGGTTGCCTCGGTGATCACGCCGAACTGTCCGTAGCCGAGAATCACGCGTCTGAACAACTCGGCGTTCTGCGTATCCGAGCATTCGACGATTTCTCCGGTAGGCGTCACTACCTGCAAGGCCAGCGCCTGATCGGCGCTGCACCCCAGGCGCGCCGAATTCACGTCGATGCCGCCCACTCCCAGCGTGCCCCCCACCGAGGAGGTCAGGTTGAGCGGCGCGGAAAGGTAGTCGAGGTCATGCCGGCGCAGTTCTTCCGCCAGGGCATGCCAGAAGATGCCGGCTTCGGTCCTCACTTGCAGCGCCAAGGCGTCGACGGCGATCACCCGACTCATCCCGGTCATGTCCAGCAGCACACCGCCGAAAGCCACCGACTCGCCCTCGGTGGTCAGGCCGCCGCCGCGAACGGTGACCGGAACCCGGTGCGTTTGCGCCGTCTTGAGAAGGTCGGCGATCTGCACCGCGCTGCGCGCGACCACCACACCATGCGGCAGGCCGTAGGCAGTGCCGCCGGCGTCCGTAGCGAAGATGCCTCGGGTGGTCTGGGCTTCTCGCAACTCGATGCCGCACTCACGGACAGTGGCGGCAAATTCCCGCCAGGTCACGCCATTCCAGCGTGACGGGTTGGTCTGTTGGCGGCGGATGCCCAGCAGTGAATCCGCTCCGACCGGACACACTCCGGGGACACCGAGGTTGGCCGTATCCAAATTACCCATGGGTTGTTCCGACGTGGCTAAATCCGCGCTGCCGCATTCCCCAGGAATGGCCGGAGCGGTATGGCGCAAGCGCAGACTATAGCATTGGCTGGAGCCCTTGGAGACGCGGTGACGATTGGTCAGCTCCGAACGCAATGGCGTATTGCTAGCGACAGCCCTCGACATCGCCCGGAAGAACGGCGACCAATGCAAGAGATCGCCAGGATCCCCCAATACGGCCGTCTGGCTGATGCGAATATGATAATGTCCATGCGAACCCAACTCCGCGGATCAGCTCCGAAAACGCCCGTGATATCCCTGGCCGTGCCGAAGCCATGCACCATGTTGTCGCCATTGTCAGCCCGGGCATCGCTCGTCCAGGGATACGAACGACGCGCCGAACGAAGCGGTGAAGTGTTTCAGCGTAGCTAGATGAAACTGCTCATCCGCAAGGCGATGGCCGCCGTGCTCACCCGGAAAACTCGGCGGGCGGCATTCGGAAGGACGCCAAGAAAAAGTCATCTTGCCGCGTCCCTCGCGGCAAGTATTGTGCTGCATGCGCTGGTCCTGACTCTTGATTTTGGGGACTCCGGAATGTTCGGATCGGACTTGTCGGGCGCGGTCGGGAACGAACGGCGCGCAAACGTCCCGGAACTTCAGGCAATATTGCGCGAGCCAATCAAGTCTTCCTTGGTGAAAGAGAAAATTCCGCCGCCCAGAGCCGAGAAGCTTAGCGGCGCCAGCGTCAGAATTCAGCCCAGGAAGCTCATCGCGAAAAAGCCGGAAACGCTGGCGGCTGATCCCCTGGTGGAGACTGCCAGCACCATGAGCAGCATCAAGGAGACCAAGACGCTGCCCGTGCCGACAACAGAGACGCAAACGCGGATTGCGGTCGCTGAAAGCCCCGAGCAATCACCAATTCCCGTCACCGACAAAGAAGTTGCCGTATTGGCCACCGACCAGGAGAGTTCCTGGAGCATGAGTGTTGCAAAAACTGCACGCCAACAGGGGGAAGAAGTCACGATCAAGGAAGACGAACTGGAAAGAATCCGTGCGGCTGAAATGCTCGAACGGACGAAGGCCGAGCAGGCTGAAAATCAAAGAAGGGAGGAGTTCGCGGCCATAGCCAGGGCCACGGAGCTTGCGTTGGAGCGTCGGCGAATTGAGGAGGAGAGAAACGCGGCGGAGCAAGCAGCGCAGACCAGAGTAAAGGAAGAGGCATTGGCGCAAGCCAGGCTGGAAGAGGAGCGAAGAAAGGCGGAACAGGCGGCCGCAGTCAAGGCAAGGGAAGAGGCCGCAGCAAGGAAAATCGCAGCTGAAGCCCTGGCGCGAACCGAGAAACTTTCCGCCGCGCCAGACCGGGCTGTCGAGACGAAAGAATTTCCGAATGATGGTGGCGCCAGGAATCTCCCGGACCGGGCCGGCAAAGCGGAAGGCATGGCCGCGCAGCAGTCCGCCAAGGGCAGCAATCTCGCCGGTCGGGCACTCGAGCAGGCCAGAAGCAGCCTGGTGGTTTCCCCGATGAGCCAGCCCGCGCCTGCTGACCGGCAACGCAGGGGGAGCATCCTTGGACGCGATCCGAAGGACATTCAGCTGGCGTTCTATGGTGAGGGCTGGCGCCAGAAAGTTGAACGAATCGGCAGCATGAATTATCCGAAACTCTCCAGGAACCGGCATTACGATCCGCTCCTGGTCACGGTGAGCATCAATAGCGACGGAAGCCTTGCGGCGGTCCGCATAGTGAAAAGCAGCGGCCAGAAGGATCTCGACGATGCGGTGCGCCGGATTGTCGAGATGAGCGCGCCGTTCGCGGCGTTTCCTCCCGATTTGAAGCGCAGTTACGATGTGGTGGACATTACCCGCAGCTGGAGCTTTGTCGAGGAGAGGCCAAGAATATATGATCAGTGATTGTCGCGCTACGCCCTATTTTGGTCCGCGCTCGGACGCGTGCCGAAAAGTCCGGGGTCTTCGAGCCTGCCGGATTGTGCCTTGTGACGCCGACCGTATCAGGCCGCCTTGTTCATGCGTGATCTCACCAGGTCGGCTCCATGGCCCTTTTCACTCGAGAATGAGCGACTGAGCAATTTCCAGCCATACCGCAATGCGGTTTCAATCGCGCCATCAAGATGGCTCTTGTCATCATGGAAGATCTGTCTGTGCTCCAGCGCCTGACTTCCCGCCGGGTGTTTCGCAGAACATACGACCAGCGGGTCAGTCCACATATGCGTCGCTCCTTTCAGGCAATGTCAGGATCCTGATTTTCTGGTCATTGTGTTACGACCCGACTCATTTCATGAATTGAAGTTGAAGCGGAAAACCCCTTTAAATCAGCCTTTGGGCGGCGATACCCAGCACCATTCCGGCCGCATGCCTTTCCGATCGGGATAGCCCGGGCGAGGCACTCCGTCTCTCACCGTATTGCGGTTGGTCACCGTCAAGCCACGTTCGGCGCGCCAATTCCTGGCCGGCGGACGGCGCAAGGTAATCCCGGCCGAGGCACGACGGGGCCAAAGCCGCCCAAAGAAATTTTCATTAACTAAACTCATGCCGGTGTTGCGCACGCCTAAAAGCGTTACAATCTTTCCGCCGTTTCATCAACATCAACCAAAGGGGAACTCATGAACAAATCTGAACTTATTGATGCCGCAGCGAAAGAAGCTGACGTTTCCAAGGCAGCTGCCGGCAAGACTCTTGACGCAATCATTGGGGCTATCACCAAGTCCGTCGCAAAAGGCGACGCCGTGACCTTGATCGGTTTCGGCACGTTCAGCTCATCCAAGCGCGCAGCCCGCGTTGGACGGAATCCGCAGACCGGCAAGGAACTCAAGATCGCGGCAACCACAGTACCCAAATTCAAAGCTGGCGCTGGTTTCAAAGCAGCGGTTGGCGGCAAGAAGAAAGTTGCAGCCAAGAAGAAATAGGCTTGCCTTTCCGGGAGTCCCGGCTCGTGACAGAAAAGGCTGCAGCAGTGCAGCCTTTTTTCTTGCCCGGAAAATCCTCAACGCGGACAGCGAAAGTCCGGCCCGCACCGGACCAAAGCCGCTTCCGGGACACTCGAGGCGCGCTTAGCCAGGTCGAGTGTTGTCCGTCCCTGAAATTCCCGTGGCGGACAGGAGTGCCTCCGCCAGCTCCGCGAAACCGGCCCCGCAGGGGCTAGGCGTGACGTAGGATGGGTATGCCGTCAGTGCGTCGGTAAAACGTCGCACATTTTCCACCCCGACGGCATTCGGGAAAAATTCAAACATCGGCACGTCATTCGGAGAGTCTCCGACAAAGACCACATTCGGCTTGACATGATCCAGGCGTTCGCCAAACTCCTGGCTGAACAACCAGGCTGTCGTCGACAGTTTGTCGTAGCCGCCAAACCAGCCATTGACGTGAATGGAACTGGCTTTGGCGGTCATCCCGGCTTGCTCCATCAAACGGACGATCCGATCGACAGACAACTGTGGCAACGCGTCCACGTCCTCGCAAAAGTCGATGGCCAGATCGGCCTGGCGATACTCCTGATCCGCGCTCACGGCACAGCCAGGCACTTCGGCGAGGATGCGATCCCGCACCGCAGCCATGCGGACACGATTGGTGGCGCGTTCCGCGTCGCCATTGACGAATCGGCGCAGCATCCTCCGCTTGCCCCTATCGTAACGAAAATAGAATGCGCCGTTCTCGCCGACTACCGCATCCACCGGCCACATGCGGGCAATATGGTCGCACCAGCCGGCGGGTCGCCCGGTGACCGGAATGACACGGATACCGGCCCGCTGGAGCCGCTCCAGAGCCCAGTAGGCTTGCGCCGTGATGACCCCGTCGGTGGTCAGCGTGTCGTCGATGTCGGTCAATACCGTGCGGACTCGGGCACGCGCTTCGAAAGCAAATTCGGCAAGCGGTCGCATCGCCACTCCGTAGCCTCCTATCGATAAGTCTTTTTGATCTGCTATCATCATATTTTGC
>Ga0163199_1002339_pt1 | contig 11614 bp, 12 predicted proteins | sample PL_2010_150m_FD_113537 | JGI IMG/M metagenome (GOLD analysis project Ga0163199, IMG submission 113537) | Freshwater microbial communities from Powell Lake, British Columbia, Canada to study Microbial Dark Matter (Phase II) - PL_2010_150m | ecosystem: Environmental > Aquatic > Freshwater > Lake ...
ATAAAAGGAGGTCGTAATGACCATCAACTTAAAACCTGAACCACACCTATCAATAACTCCTATTTCTCCATCACTGAAAGCTGAATCATTGTTTGAATTTCTTTACGGTATCTTTATGTGCTATAGACAAAATAAAGCTATATTTCTTAATGAAATAAGGTGGGTTGCCAAAAAATCAAAAAACGATAGTGATATGGAAAAATTACATGAAGAGGGTTTGTTTTTGAAAAAAGGGCAAAAACAGTGGTTGGAATGTTCACGTTGGGCAGGAGCCAACGAAGAACGTCCTGTTGTTATATCAAGTAAAAATCAAAGAATTGCTCTTTTTGGTTGCCGACCACTTTCTATAAACGAGGCCGAAAGTATCGCTCTTTCGGTATCCTTTGATTCTATGTCGTGGTATCCGGGATAAGTTTTCGCTTTTTCTTTCTAAACGCGACCCTTGCGGGGGTCGCATTTTTTGTTATGATAAAGACATGAAAAAAATACTCAACATCGTTATTCCCATGGCAGGTCGCGGAAGTCGTTTCCAAGATGCGGGTTATGCTTTCCCCAAACCGATCATTGATATAAATGGCAAAACTATGATAGAGGTGGTGGTCAACAATCTCCGACCGAAAGTTCCTCACAAATTCATTTTCATCGTACAAAAAGAACATTATGAAAAGTACGACCTTTGGAATATCCTTAAAAATGCCACGCGAGATAATTTTGAGATCGTAAAAATTGACGGGGTAACGGAAGGGGCCGCCTGCACGGTTTTGACGGCGATACAACACATTAATAATGATAATGACCTCATTATCGCGAATGCCGACCAGTATATTCAAAATGATTTCAACGCCTTTATAACCAACGCGCGAACCGGGGGAAAAGATGGGCTCATTATGACCTTTGAAGCAAGTCATCCGAAATGGAGTTATGCGCGCATTGATAAAAAAGGACGAGTGATAGAAGTCGCGGAGAAAAAAGTTATTTCCAACAAAGCAACCGTCGGCATCTACTATTTCAAAAAAGGAAGCGAATTTGTGGGAGGAGCGCAGGCAATGATTGGCAAAAGAATAAAAAGCAATAACGAATACTATGTTTGCCCCGTCTACAACGAGCTTATTCTCAAGGATAAAAAAATCAACATTCAGAATATTCCCATTACCAAAATGCACGGACTCGGAACACCGGAAGACTTGAACGCCTTTCTGGAAAAACTTGCCAAGGGAAAAGTAAAAATATGAAGCAATACAAACTGAAAGATTTTACCAAAGGATGGCTGATAGGCGATTTTGAACCGAATATATTTCGGACGAAAGATTTTGAATTCATGGTACGCTCATATAAAAAAGGAGATATGGAAGCGAGACACGTTCATAAGATCGCGCAGGAAGTTACGGTCATCGTATCCGGTGCTTTTTTAATGAACGGCAAAAAACTGGAGGCGGGTGATGCCGTGCTGCTTGCTCCGGGAGAATCAGCGGATTTTGAATGCTTGGAAGACGGTGCCAATGCTGTTATAAAAACACCATCCGTTTCGGGAGACAAATATCCGGCATGACATCCATAATCACCCATCGCGGACTTGATCCGGAAAGACCGAATTATTTTTTTGAAAGCTCCAAGGAAGCTTTTTTGGACCAGCTTGAGCGCGGATACGGACTTGAATTTGATCCGCAGATGACCGCCAATGGCGAGATCATTGTTTTGCATGATTCCAGTCTAAAAAGGATCTCCAAGGGAAAAGACGAACGATTCGTCAAAGATATCACCGTAGAGGAATTACTGGCATTGAACCTTAATGGCTGCCGACTCATGACACTGCGAGAATTGATCTCCACTATTCAAACAAAAAGCGACAAAAACTCGATTTCAGCCATGCATCTGAAACATAACTTTCAGGGGAATCTGAAAAATCTTGATCTTCTCCTCTGTGAACTTGAAATGATTGATCCGGAGAAATATATTATTTTTGATGTCACACTTAAAACGGCGAAATATCTGAAAAAGAAAAATCCGTCGCTTCATCTTGCCCCATCAGTATCGCATCCGTATGACATTAAAAGATACAACATGGCGACAGGAGGAACGCTTTTTACCGTGGAACAAGTGCTTGCCAATAAAGATCTGTTTGACTGGGTTTGGCTTGATGAATGGGACCTTTCCGATAAAAACGGGAAAACAAAAAAACTTTATACAAAAGAAGTCTTTGATATTTTCCGAGAATCAAAGATAAAAATTGCGCTGGTAACCCCGGAACTGCACGGAACTTCTCCTGGGCTTTTGGGAGGCGAAGCGCATCCCGATGCGCAAAACAAGGAAACTCTCCATAAAAGATTCATGGAAATTACCGCCCTTCACCCCGATGCCATGTGTTCCGATTATCCGGATGTTTTGAAAAAAATAATCAAGATGTGAACGGAAATTACCTTGCGATAAGGGCGTTTTTTATGATATAGTGATCGTAATTACATGAATAAATATACTGAAAAAATAATACATTTCTGGGAATCCTGGAAAAATAAATTTTTTACTTTTCATTTACGACCGGTTCTTTCTGACGGAGTAAAAAAGACAGAGAACGGCAACCATAAAGACACCGCTATCGTCATACAAGGCCCGATTATTAAAGAAAAACAATTCACTTTTGAGACTGTAAAAATATACAAAAAGCTTTTCCCTTCAGCTCATATTATTCTCTCAACATGGGAAGATGAGGATGTAAAAGAATTTGAAACTTTAGACATAGATATACTTCTCAATAAAAAGCCAAAGAACTCGGGGATTTCTCATATCAATTATCAAATTGTTTCCACAAAAAACGGAATAAATACCGCTAAAAAACATGGCTTTGTTTATTCACTGAAAACAAGAACGGATCAAAGGATATATAATGTAAAAGCACTCTCTTACTGTAAAAACCTTATAAAGACCTTCCCTATAGAAAACTCCAAAATACTAAAAGGAAGAATAATAGGAATAAGTACGAACACGTTCAAGTATCGCCCTTACAGCATAAGCGATATGTTTCTTTTTGGTTTTACTGAAGATATGGAACAATACTGGGATACAAAAATGGACGAGAGAAAAGAAACGCCGGGATGCAAAAACATACAAGAATGGTCTCAGCAACGAATGTGTGAAGTTTTTCTATCAACAGCCTATTTGGAAAAAATGGGAGAAAAATTAAACTGGTCTATCTCTGATAGCTGGAAACAATACGTTGATTACTTTTGTATTGCAGATCGCGAAACACTGGATCTTTACTGGCCCAAATATAACAAATATAAAGAATATAGAGACAAAAGATACGACGGAGATTTTATGAACGAAGAATTTGATTTTGCCGATTGGTTAGAACTTCATATTTCAAAAAATTATAAAAATGCGCCAGAACGATTACTAAGCAAAAACATCCGCGATCGCATATAAAAATAAAACAATGATCATTACGAAGCTCCAAGGAGGAATCGGCAATCAAATGTTTCAATACTCAGTCGGCAAAAAACTGGCTCTTTCAAATCACACAAACTTGAAACTCGATATTTCTTGGTATAAGACCGTAGATCGCAATTATAGAAAATTCGAGCTCAATCATTTTAATATCAATGCCGAGATAGCAAACGACAAAGAAATTGCAGAACTCAAGCCCTCACGATTCAATAAAATAAAAATGGCGATCCTTGGAAAACATTTTATAAAAGAAAAAAGTTTTCTTCATTTTGATCCTGATGTTTTACGAGCAAAAAAAAATAGCTGTCTCTTGGGATACTGGCAAAGCGAAAAGTATTTTTACGATATTGCGGATATTCTTCTTAGTGAGTTCACCTTAAAAGATCCAATATTTAAAAAAGCTGCTGGGCTATTGGACTCTATTAAAATGAACAACTCCGTTTCTATCCATATCCGCCGAGGAGACTATCTTTCGCCTCAATTTCAAAATGTTTATATGGTTTGCCCTCCAGAGTACTACGAGAGAGCGATCTCCCTTATTAAAAGTAAAACTTCATCTCCTCATTTTTTTGTTTTTTCGGATGATTCCCTATGGGTAAAAACTCTTTCCTTTCCAAAAGAAACAACTTATATAACCTCTGACCTCGGGTTTACGGACTACGAAGAGCTCGCTCTTATGAGCGAATGTAAACACAACATAACCGCGAATAGCACCTTCGGCTGGTGGGGGGCATGGTTGAATAAAAATCCTCAAAAAATAATTATCACTCCAAAAAAGTGGTTCTTGAATGATATCAAAAACGTAAACGATATTACTCCGCAATCGTGGGTAAGATTATAAGTAAAAATTATACCCCCCAATCAAACTTATTCATATATTCGTCCAAACACTCCCGCCAATCCCTCGTGATATCAATACCTTTTTCTTTGAGCATGGAATTAACCATTTTTTCCGAAAGTGGGCGTGGAGCGCTGTATTCCGACTTAAAATAATCAGAATCAACGATATTGATCTTTATTTTATCTTTCAGCCCCAGAACATCTAAAAGGTGTTCCGCAACATCATAACGACTCCCCGCAACGCCTTCGCAAACCCCGTGATAGAGCCCATATAATTCATTATCCAAAAGATGTTTGATGACCTTTGCAAAATCATAGGTATAACAAGGAATACCGAACTTATCATTAACAACAAAAAGTTCCGTTGCACCGTTTTTAATTTGTTTGATTATTTTATTGATGAATTTTTTATCTTTTTTTGGACCTCCCCCTATCATCCAACCGGCTCTCGCTACAATAGATTTATTATAAGCTCTTGCACATAATTCTCCGCCGTATTTCGCTTTTCCATAAGTACTTAAGGGGTTCGGAATATCTCTTTCATTATATTGATCTTTTTTTCCGTCAAAAATCCCTGCTGTACCAATATAAAGATAAGGAATATCTCTTGAACGCGATTGTTCCATAAGATAGTCTGAACCCCACATATTAGTGTTATATGTTTCCGAAACATTTTCTTCACACCATTCCAGATCTGTTTTTGCCGCCAAATTTATGATATAGTTTGGAGAAATTTTTTCACAAAAATTATTCACCTCAGTATGAGACGACACATCAAGATATGTCAACCAATCTTCATTCACGTCTATGTCGGTAGCAAATACCCGACAAGAGTCTTTGAAAAGGCTATAAACCCCCTCTCCGAGCATCCCCCCGCAACCGGTTATTAATACGACATCATCTTTATTGATCATAAAAATTCAAAAGATTTTTAAACTAGAATAATAACAACATATTATCGCAATTTTTATCATTTAAGGAAAAAGTTCTTTCCTTTTTTATTTATTTGAATAGCCGCCTGCAATAAAGAGTCAATTGTTCCCGCGTCATACCATGAGCCCTTTACGAAGGAGAAGCTGACATCGGCGTTTTTTACATAATGATTTATCGCATCGGTAATTTCCAGTTCCCCCCTTGCTGAAGTCCCAAGATTTTTAATAAATGAAAAAACTTGATTATCTAAAAGGTATAAGCCGGTTTGAGCATAATTTGATTTCGGTTTTTTTGGTTTCTCTTCAATCCGTACGATTTTCTTACCAGTCATGTCAAACACAGGAACACCATAGCGTTCAGGATCATTCACTTTTTTTAAGAAAATCTGAGCCCCTTTGGTAAAAGATTTTATGGCTTTTTCAAAATTATCTTCAAAGATGTTGTCCCCCAAAATAACGGCGATATTTCCCTTATCTGCAAAATCTTCCGCGTAAAAAAGAGCGTCAGCGATACCGGCATTATTTTTATCCTGAACCGCATAAGAAAACCTTAGTCCTTGTTCTTTTCCTGAACCTAAAAAATTAATAAAATGTCCGACATGTTCCCTTCCACAGACGACCAATATCTCGGTAACACCGGCACGGCGAAGCGTTTCTATCGGATAGGAAATCATTGGCCTATCATATACAGGCAAAAGATGTTTATTAGTAATAAGGGTCAAGGGGCGTAAGCGCGTACCCAGACCGCCGGCAAGAACTACTCCTTTCATAAAGTTACTTATTCTTTAAAAAACGTAATAAAAACCCCGCACGAATAATCTCAATGTATAACATATAGCGTATTATTGCAACGCAAAAAACAACGCAATCACCGCTGGAAAAAAGAATTGAAATATGCAATACTTATGAGGAGAAATAATAACTTTTACTAAAACAATGGCCACATTATATAGAATAAAAAAATATATACGGAATGTAAAACTGATGATATCAGACCCAACGGAGTGGATTCATGTCAAGAATGTTAATCGCTGGAAAAAAGAAGGCGCCGAAATAAAACGATACACATACAGTCTCAACCAAAACTCAATAGTTTTTGATATGGGCGGATATGAAGGATCGTGGAGCGCGGAAATATATAATCGGTATCATTGCAAAATAAAGATATTTGAGCCGGTAAAAGCTTTCTCGGAAGCAATAGAGAAAAGATTTTTCAAAAATACAGACATAGAGGTCTACCCTTTCGGTTTGTCGGATAAAACAGAAACGGTTGTTATTTCTCTTGATAAAAATGGTTCTTCCCTTTTTACAAAAAGTTCTGACACCGAAAAAGTACGTATGATAAAGGCTTCCGATTTCTTTCAAAAAAATAATATTACTCATATTGACTTGATGAAGATAAACATAGAAGGTGGTGAATACCCTCTTCTGGAAGATCTGCTGCAAAACGGTCTTACTAAGAATATAAAAAACCTCCAAATACAATTCCATCATTTTGCCCCCAACGGAATAGCTCGCATGAAAAAAATACAAGAAGCTCTTACTAAAACGCATGTACTCACCTATCACTACCCGCTCGTGTGGGAAAACTGGACGCTGAAAAAGTAAAATAAGATCATCAAAATCGCAGAAATTACAGGGCACTCCATTCAACATGAAAAAAACAGAGAAGAAACCAAAAATAAGCGTTATTATGCCGGTCTACAACGGGGGCGATTATTTAATCGCAGCGATTGAAAGCATTCTGTGTCAGACATTTCCAAATTTTGAATTCCTGATAATAGATGACGGTTCAACTGATAACAAAAGTGCAGAGATTATTCGTTCGTATACAGATTCGCGCATAAAAATAGTGCGTAACAAAAAAAATATCGGATTAGCTGCGAGCCTAAATGAGGGAATTGAACTATCGCAAGGTGAATATATTGTCAGAATGGATCAGGACGACATAAGTTTACCTCATCGTTTTACTGAACAGTTGGCTTTCATGGAAAAACACCCGGAAATAGCTCTTTGCGGTTCGTGGGCAAAGGTAATCGGGAAAAATGAAGGATTCATTATAAAATATCCGACCGACCCGGAAGAAGTAATGGCCGGTTTATTGTTTCGTTCAGTCTTAGTGCATCCATCCGTTATGATAAGAAGAGATATTTTAAAAAGGAATGGATTACGCTATGTCGCAAACGAACTTCGCAAGGAAGATTACAGTGAGGATTATGGACTATGGATAGAATTATCAGAAAGAGCAAAAATCTCAAACATACCAAAAATCTTATTTCAATATCGTATTGGAGAAACTAACACAAGTCACACAAACGCAAGCCGACAAAAAGAAGGTTCTCTTCTTTTAAAGATAAAACAATTGAGAAAACTTGGGATAGAGCCAACAGAGGAAGAAATGTTTCTTCATGATTCAATCCGCCCGAAAGAAAAAGAAACAGCAACCGTTTTTATCAAAAAAGAAGATCGGTGGCTCAGAAAAATTATTGATGCCAATGCGGTGAAAAAAATATATGATGATACGGCGCTTGCGAAAATCATATATCTTCGGTGGAAAACCATATGCGGAAATAATACGAAAAACGGACTTGCTGTATGGAAACAATTCGTGCGATCTCCGATCTTCCAAATGAAGCCCTATCAGTTATTGGACGGGATCAAGATTTTTATTAAATGCCTCATAGGGAAATAATCCTCAGTATGAACATACTTCACATAAACACCATAGACAATAAAGGCGGAGCGGCAAAGATCGCGTGGTATTTACGTGAGGAACTCCAAAAAAGAGGCCATACTTCGCCTATGTATGTCGGTATAAAGTATTCAAATGATCCCGATGTGCACGTCATTCCATGGAGATTTTTACAGCACAAACTGATGCATCTGACGGGGAGCGACCTTCATTTTACTCCAAGCGATCTTATTCTAAAAACCGAAGAATATAAAAATGCGGATGTTATTCACTGTCATAATCTTCACAGCGGTTTTTTTGATCTTTCCACTATGCAAAAAATGGCAAAAGAAAAACCGGTGATCTGGACGATACAAGACTTGTGGCCCATGACTGCCGGTTGTACTGATACCGGACGGTGTTTAGGAGAACGACCAAGAAGATTTTTTCTTTTTCTGTGGGATAGAAGAAAAGCCATACTCAAAGAAAAGGAAAAAATATATCGCCACACCGATATGCACGTGGTCGCCGGTTCCAAGTGGACAAAACGGCATATGGAAAACAGTATTCTGAAAGACAACAAACAATGCCTTATTCATAACGCGATAGATACGCGATTATTTACTCCATATGACAAAAAAGAAGAAAGAAAACGATTGGGTCTACCTCTTGATAAGAAAATAATTCTTTTTGTTGCGGTAGGCGGAAGTCAAAACGGAACTAAGGGTTGGAATTTCGTCAAACGAACGATGGATCATTATCAAAACAGCGCGGATGTCACTTTTCTCTGCATAGGAGGAGCTCCGAGAGAAAAAGAAAAAAACGTTATTTACGTTGACTATATTGAAGACAAAACCCTGCTTGCTCGCTATTACTCCGCTTCCGATGTCTTTCTTTATCCCACAATGGCGGATTCCTTCGGGTTGGTGGTGGCGGAAGCGATGGCCTGCGGAACACCGGTAGTTACTTTCAATGCCGATGCTATTCCGGAACTGGTGGAACATAAGGTAAACGGATATGTCGCGGAATACAAAAACTTTGCAGACCTGTTAACTGGATTGCAATGGGTTCTTGAATTAAATCGTGAAAAAACGAAAAAAATGAGAGCTGATTGTTCTGAAAAAATCACGGAGAATTTTTCACTTGATACCATGGTGGAAAAATACCTTGAACTCTATAAGAACGCGTTGGAGAAAAAGACTCTTACCAGACAAAGCAAAAACATGACAATAACAAAAAGATTCAAAAACAAAGTAAAAAACTTTTTCGCTTTTATAAAAAATAAAAAAAATATAGTAGGAGAAAAGTTTTTACCAAAACCAAAGGAGGAAGAACGTGCAAAAATTGAAACGCTTCGGCACGATTTTACCAAATTATCTTCAGCAAAAACTTCCGCAAGTATGACAGGAGTATGGTCTTCCTATTGTAATAATTTGCAAAAATACGTAAAAGAAAGAGATCCTCGCAATTTTTTGAATTGGGACATTATCCGATACAGCATGTTTTACGGAGGAAAAGCGGAAGAATTGGAGTATCTTCATTCTCTTTCTTCTTGGGAAAAATGGGGAAAGGCACTGAAAGAATCTTTAGCGGGAAGACCTCAACCCTATAAAGGTATGCCAGAAACCTCAGGAAACATGCTTCATTATGCATATAGCCTTGCGCTACTTTCAGAGACTTTTGGGGTAAATTTAAAAGAAACAAAACGAATTTTTGAATTTGGCGGCGGATATGGAGGAATGACTCGTTTATTTTTTAACTTAGGTTTTAATGGCGCTTATTACATCTTTGATCTGCCGGAATTCACCGCACTTCAAAAGTATTATTTGCAATCTACTGGTCTCCAATCTTTCAAAAACACAACAATAGCAAAAGGCGTTTCACTTATTGATAAAATAGATGTTCTCAAAAAAACTCCGATTATAAATGCAGACATTCTTATTGGTACATGGTCGCTTTCCGAAACTCCAATCGTTTTCCGAAGCAAAATTCTTTCTCTTGTTAAAAATCCGAGTTATTATCTTATCGCTTACCAAAAAGATTTTAAAGGAACAGACAATGTCCTGTATTTTGAAGAATTTGAAAAAAGCATGAATAATTACGAATGGAAACACTTCCCCATTAAGCATCTTCCCGGAAACTATTATCTCCTTGGAAAAAAGAAATAATTTTTCCATTTCTATGATTATCGTCAAGCTCATGGGTGGTATCGGCAATCAAATGTTCCAATATGCAATGGGAAGATGTTTGTCGTTGCGAAAAGAAGAAAAAATGAAGCTGGATAAAACTGGATTTGAAACAGACGAACTTCGTGAATATAACCTGAACCATTTCAACATTGTTGAAAGTTTCGCAACGGCGGAAGAAAAAAAACCTTTCAAAAAATATCAGAGGAAACCTGGGAAAATGTGGTACTGGTATAATCACACAATCGCGGACTCTTCTAAATATGCGATAGATGAATTGTTTTACTTTCAACCAAATATCCTCCAATTAAAAGGTCCTGTATATTTGGACGGATACTGGCAAACGGAAAAATACTTTAAGGAGTATGAAGATATTATCCGACAGGATTTTACGCTCAAAAAAGAGCCGACGGGCAAAGACATGGAAATAGCAAAACAAATTTTGGAAACAAATGCAGTAAGCGTTCACGTGAGAAGAAGCGACTATGTATCAAACCCGGTAAATGCAAATTACTTCGGAACATTCGGACCTGAATATTATCGCGAAGCCGAACGTATTATTTCCAAAAAGATAGCAAATCCGCATTTCTTTGTTTTTTCCGATGACGCCGAATGGGTCAAGAAAAACATCTTTTTCAAAAGCAAAACAACGTACGTCAACCATAACGATGCTTCAAAAAACTATGCGGATCTCTGGCTTATGAGTTTATGCAAACATCACATTATACCAAACAGTTCATTCGGATGGTGGGGTGCATGGCTTAACCGAAACCCTAATAAAATCGTCATCGCGCCAAAAAAATGGATTCAAAAGCCGAGTGTGAATACAAAGGATGTTATTCCTGACTCTTGGATCACAATATAGATTTCTATTTGAAGATAAGCGATTTGAGTGATACCATACCTATCATGTGCGGAATAATGGGAATAGTCGGGAAAGAAGCAAAAATCGGTGATTCAAGACTTGAATCGATGCTTTTTTCTTTGTCCAAAAGAGGTCCTGACGATAAAGGAATCCTTCGCTTCCCTTCCTGCACCTTGGGACAGACACGTCTTTCTATTCTTGACCTTTCGGGTGGAAAACAACCGATGAAAGACAACTCCAAAAATATCGCAATAACCTTCAATGGAGAAATATATAATTATCGCGAACTCAAAAAAGACCTGGAAAATAGCGGCCATAAGTTTTCTACCAAATCAGATACGGAGGTGATACTAAAAGCATACCTCAAATACGGTCCAGATTGCCCGAAATTCCTTGACGGGATGTTCGCTTTTGCCATTTGGGATGAAGACAAAAAAACGCTTTTTGTCGCGCGCGACCGTTTCGGAGAAAAACCTTTTTATTATGCCTTTGATGATTCCGGAAACTTTATTTTTGCATCGGAGATAAAAGCAATCCTTGCTTCCGGAAAGATAAAAGGTGAAATTGATCCACAAGCATTGGATGTGTACTTAACACTCATGTATATTCCGCCGAACATGACGGTGTATAAAAACATCCATGTTCTTCCCCCTGCATCTTCTCTCATCTTCAAAAACGG
>Ga0163199_1002340_pt1 | contig 11610 bp, 13 predicted proteins | sample PL_2010_150m_FD_113537 | JGI IMG/M metagenome (GOLD analysis project Ga0163199, IMG submission 113537) | Freshwater microbial communities from Powell Lake, British Columbia, Canada to study Microbial Dark Matter (Phase II) - PL_2010_150m | ecosystem: Environmental > Aquatic > Freshwater > Lake ...
AGATGGTTTAATATGTGAGTAAGACATCTCCTCGTTTGTTAATGATAATGTTGGTTCATTATCCATTATACACGGGGAGATTTCTTGTTGATGTGGATGTTGCACTTGTGGATAGAATGTAGGTACCATTATTTGACAGTATACCATAATCATGATACACTGTTTTCGGTTACAGTTACTATTTTGGAGGTTTACTATGTTAGAAGTTTTTGTGTCAAGTATTCTCGGAATGTTCTTTTTCATCGTCATTATTACAAGTCTCGGTTTGATGATCGGTTACGGAATTGATTTTTCAGTTTTTATGTGGCTGCGGTATGGTAAGACATACGCTGTGTGGTATGATCTTCGTCCTCGTTATAACCACGATAAGATGACGGAACTCTTAGATGTTTATCAGAAGATGACGGATTTACCGAGACGAATTCATTGCGGTTTTGTTAATATGGAAAACCCGCAATATAAAGAAAAAATATCAGAATTAATCGCCAGAAAAGAGACACTGGAAAAAGAACTTTTTGGCGGGTAATCCCGGACAAAAATACCCCTGATTGATTTCAGGGGTATTTATTTTATGCGCGTTTGCGGACATTAGGTATGAAAAACAATGATGGCAATTATGGCATAGTGGCATAAATGATGGATCATTTGATCAAAGCCGAGCGACCACCAAAAGTATTTGTTGTGTCGCTTTTGCGTTTCGGTAGCTCTCGGAAATTCTGTTGCGGTGAGCGGTTTGTATCGTCCGAGATATTTTTTCCCCGCTTTTATACGATCCATGATGAAATGTACCGTAAGATCAAACATAGCCAGCGTCGCCGACAATTTCAGGGATTGACTGAAAACGTATGCGAGGCAAAAAGTAAATAAGGCATGTGTCGCGGCATGCGCAGCAAGCGGTAAAATAAACTGCTTGCCGTCTTTGAATTTTCCGAGCATATACTCGGTTTGCAAAGGATAGTCCGCCAAAAAGTGTTTGATTTGAAAAAGAACCAATAATACGAAAATTTTTTCCATTTTCTTCCTCCTTAATATTCCCAAGAACATTTATATCATATTTTTTGAAATAAACCAACGTGTTTAATGGGCGAGTGGATAAGTTTCTGGAGCGGAACACTTTGATTTGATATAATACAATTGATATTATGCGTTTTTTATTTTCTCATAAAAAAGGTTTTACACTTATTGAACTGATCGTTACCGTTAGTGTTTTTGTTATGCTCTCTTTGTCTGTATTGGGAAATTACCGCAGTACGACAAAATCGCTCTCTTTGAATTCTTTAGCCAATCTCATTTCATCTGATATCCGCAGAGCTCAAACATACGGGATTTCCAGTTTATCAACCGAAGATAATAATGCGTATGGGGTATCTTTTAATATGACATATCCCAATGCTTATATGCTTTTTTCTGACAACAATGGAAATTTCAGAAACAACGATAACGACCGGGCTACTTGCTCCGGAGATTGTGTTGAAAGAATGACCATCAAAAGCGGAAGTATAATATCAAAACTCTGCGTAGATATGAAAAAGGATCATTTAACAAGCACAACTTGTACGGGGGTTGCCAATCTCCACATTGCTTTTCAACGACCGGATCCTGAACCCAAAAAGATTACGGTTTTCGGCGAGACCGTTATCCCTTCGGATGCGGAGATTGTAGTCACTTCAAGCGACGGACTTCTTACCAAAACGATCGTGGTTTGGAGTACCGGCTTGATTACTGTGGAATAAATATAATAACGATGGATTTTTTCACACCAAAAAATACAAAAAGAAATGTTACGAACGGCGGGTTTACTCTTGTTGAAATGATAGTAGCTGTCGGGCTTTTTGTGGCGGTGTTTATCGCCATTTCGAGTTCATTCATTTCCATTGTCGGAGCCTATAAAAAAGTTTCAGCGGAAAGGATCAACGTGGACAATCTCTCAACAGCGATAGAGAGTATGGTTCGCGGAATAAAAACAGGAACGACCTATCACTGCGGATCCGGCGGGACAATCACCGATCCGCAAGACTGCAGCATCGGAGGCGATACCTATATTTCGTTTAAAGCCACAAACCCTGATCGTCAGATTATCTATTCATTTTTCGGAGATAAGCTTCAACGATCAGAGAATGGCGGAAGTTTCTATCCGGTAACAGAAAATACCGCGTCCATAAAGATTACCTACATTCGTTTTTATGTTTTCGGTACCGCTTCTCTTTCGAGTGGAGATACTGATCAACCAAGAGTGATAATCATAATAAAAGGCACCTCCGGTGTTGATCCCGTCAAGTCTTCCGCTTTTAGCGTTCAAACTACGATCACTCAGCGATTACCTGATGTTGATTAACTTTTCCATGTATGAAAACAAATAAGAAAAAAATAAAATTTTTACCAATGAACCGCGGTTTTGCCATGGTGGAAATGTTGGTTGCCGTAGCTCTTATTTTTTTGGTTCTTCCCGGAGCTCTTTCTATTTCAACAAAAGCGATAACGATGAGTTCATATCAAAAAGATCAAATGATCGCAACTTATCTTGCCGAAGAAGGGCAAGATGTGGTGCGAAGCATTAGAGACCGAAACGTTCTTAAGATAATAAACGGTTCTTACGGTCATTGGAACACAAGTTTTGCTGCATGTAAGACGACGGCCTGTAGAATAGACTCTCTTTCAGAAGCTTTATCAAATGGTTCGGGGAATCTGGAAGATTTAAGCGTGGCTCCTAATGCTGTATATCGTCTCTATGTTGATGAAAATGGATTTTACTCTCATTCTGCCGATACCCCCACGCCATTTTATCGCGGAGTGTTTATTGTTCCGTCTGCCGATAATCCAACTGATCAGGCTTTAGTGAGGTCAGTGGTTGTTTGGGAAACTCCTTACGGGAGGAGGGAAGTTTCTTCTTCCGGTTTTTTAGCTCATTGGCTGCAATAAGACTTTATCTTTATGTTTGATACTTTTGGTTATTTTAAAAAAAGAAAAGAAGCGGATTCTCGCGGATTTTTAATGATGTATGCGATTTTATTTATCACGGTTGTCCTCAGTATTTCCATAGAGATATTGAGTATTTCACTCAAACAATTTTCCATTTCGTCCACCGGTGAAGAATCCGCTCGTGCACTGTATGCCGCCGATGCCGGCATGGAATGCGCTTTTTATTTAGACATTTATAAGGGATATTTTTCCACATCTACGCCAACAAAAACGTACCAGCATATCTGCGATACAAATGATATCACCATTCAACCACCGGCAAATCCTTATATCAGCCCGCTTCTTTGGTACAATTCAACGTCACCAAGTTTTCAGGTAAAGTTTGGCTCGGGAAAAGATCTCATGTGCGCCAATGTTTATGTTTCCAAAACCCTCTACACCACAGGAACACTGGGTATTAAAACGACAACCGTTACCGCTAAGGGATATAACACCGATTGCCCCGGCGTTACACCGCTTCGTCTGCCTCTTGTAGAAAGAAGACTTAAATCAATCTATTAATCAAAAAGAAAAGGCGCCAGAAATTTGACGCCTTTTTAGGATTTTTCATCCGTTTTTTTGCTTTTGCAAATAAGCTATGAAATGTTTACCCAGTTCCGGTACGATCCAATAGAGAATAGCTACTGTCGTTGCAAGAAGCAATGCCGGCGGTCCGATTCGTAAAAACCACGCAACCCCCAACATGGCGAGAAGAAAAAGTATTCCCACCCATTTAAGATATTTCGTACTTTTTTTGAAAGGTAATTCTCCCCTCATTTGTTCTCCTGTCGGCAGTGCGGAGTAGATCAGTCCGCCACCAAGTATTATGCCGACACAAGTAAGGATTGGTACGATCACTCCCCATGAAGTCAATTCATTTATAGAAAAAAGATATTTTCCAAAAATCAATACAATGATTATGCCAAACCCATAACCCGCCGTGTCGTCGTTATTAAACAATTTTTTAATGGTCAGTATCGGATGTTCAAAACCCTCCGTGAGGGTATTCATTATTTTTTCAAAGATTTTAGAGCTCTTGTTCATTGGATACCTCCTTTGTTAACAAGCAAGATCTGATTTATTAATAACATAAGTAAACAAATAGCGCAAGTTTTTCTGGCTGAGATCCGTTTTTTCTTTTTGATTTGTGATACAATTGATTCCAATGAATATTCAAGTGGCGGCGGCATTAATTTTTGACGGGCAGGGCAATTTTCTTATTGCTCAAAGGTCTCGCGGTAAACTTGCCGGAAAATGGGAGTTTCCCGGCGGTAAAATTGAGGAAGGGGAAACGGAAAAAGAGGCGATCGTGCGCGAAATCAATGAGGAACTCGGCCTCTCTATTTCAGCGGAAAAAATCGTCGGAGTTTTTTCACGCACGTATGCAGAACAAGAAGTGGAATTGACTCTCGTTCAATGTTCCCTCTGTGATTTGTCTCAAGAGATTATCTCAGATGGAAGTCATCTCCAACATACATGGACTCAATTTCACCATTGCCAAGATTTTGATTTTGCTCCGATTGATCGCGAAATGCTTGATGTTCTGCAAAAAACTCACGTGCAAGAGAAATGAAAATACCGAAAGGAATACAGTATATAATCGGAATAGATGAAGCGGGGCGCGGGCCTCTTGCCGGGCCGGTTTCTGTCGGAGCCGCTTGCTTTCGCATTTCAAAAAGAAGACGGTTTGTTTTATTTTCCAAGGGGGTTAAAGATTCAAAAAAGCTCAATGAGAAACAAAGAGAGGTATGGTTTGCAAAAATAGAAAAAGAAGTTTTTTCTGAAAAGTTTTCTTTTGCCGTTTCTTTTTCCTCTTCGGAAATGATCGATACCTACGGGCTTTCCTTTGCCATAAAAAGCGCCCTTTCGAAAGCGATTGCAAAATTGTCTTGCCCTCCGGAGAGTACGCTTGTTTTGCTTGATGGTTCGCTTCATGCTCCGGAAGAATATATTTTTCAAAAAACGATCATTCACGGTGATGACATTGAACCGATTATTTCTCTTGCCAGTATTGCCGCTAAAGTCCTGCGTGATCGGAAAATGGTCGCACTTTCCAAAAAATATCCCGAATATGGCTTTGAACGGCATAAAGGATATGGGACAAAGAAGCACTACGAAATGATAAAGAAATATGGGATTTTAAGCGGTATTCACAGAAAAACCTTTCTTAACGGAGGGTGATAACGAAAACTTGCATTTTGTTGGAAAAAAAGATATAGTATATCCACTATGGTAGTACGAATGAGACATACACGAGCACATACGGCAAACAGACGATCCCACCACCACGCGGAGGGTCCGAGATTGACGGAATGTTCAAAATGCAAATCATCACACGTAAAGCATCACGCTTGCGGAGTTTGCGGTACTTATCGCGGAAAAGACGTTCTGAATATTACGAAGAAGGCTGAAAAAAAGACCAAAAAGGCAGTAGCGAAAAAGGAGGCGGCAAAATAAATCCAAAAGTGAGAGCGAGCGTTTTTTGATGTTTTTTTACATTTTTACGTGTACTTAAATTATGGCAAACAGGCACCTTTCAAGATCGATAGTCCTTCAAGCTCTCTTTGAGTGGGACTTTCGCGATAAAAAAGAAGGATCAGTTGACGAGATCCTGACACGAGATATCGAGGAGTTCGCTCCCGGTCTTTCTGATCTTTCTTTTATCAAAAATCTTACCGAGGGTGTCGTGAAAAAGAATCAAGTACTTGATTCCATTATCTTAGAGGCTGCTCCCGAGTGGCCTCTTGACCGTATCTCTATTATAGACAGAAACATCCTTCGTCTCGGTTTATACGAGCTCCTTTTCTCCGATCGCTCCGATGTTCCTCCGAAAGTTGCGATCAATGAATCCATTGAGCTTGCCAAAACATTCGGAGGGGAAACCAGCGGTAAGTTTATTAACGGTGTTTTGGGGGCGGTATACAAAGAGCTCGGCGAGCCCGGGAAAGACGATACCAGCAAGAAAAAGAATCTAAACGTGCCACGCGAACAATTGCCGGTAAAACAACTTGTCGGGGCGGTAGTCTATTCCAAACACGAGGGCGAGACCTATCTCGCTTTTGTTCATGATATTTTTGGACACTGGACGCTTTCCAAGGGCGGAATTACCGAAGGGGAAGATAAAATAGAAGGCGTAAAAAGAAAGATTAAAGAAGAAATAGACTCGGTGATTGAGGTAAAACAAGAACTGGGAGAAAACGAATATGTCGCCAATAATCCCGAAATTGGGAGATATAGAAAGAACGTCGCGTATTATCTCGCAGAAGCACCTTATGGGCCTTTGAAACTGGAAGAAGATAAGGGTGGGCTTGATGACGTGCGCTGGTTTAATATCAGCGAAATCGCCGAACTCAATTTTTATGATGATATTCTCCCAATCATTACCAAAGGCGTGAAGATTTTATCAGATGAAGGGAAGTAATTTCTCGCGTTAATTCAGCAATTATTTTTTATGACTCCCGATTTTGCGAAATTTGAAGATTCTATCGGTATCGTTTTCAAAAACAAAAGTATTCTTCGTGAAGCATTTACTCATCGTTCCTACCTGAATGAAACCAAAGAAAAAGGATTGGCACACAATGAACGGCTTGAGTTTTTAGGCGATGCGGTTCTTGAGCTCGTGGCAACCGATTTTCTTTTCAAAAAATATCCGAATGAACCCGAAGGCGTCTTAACCGCTTATCGGGCCGGTTTGGTAAACGCCAATATCCTTTCTGACGTGGCGATGGATCTTTCTTTGGGAGAAACGCTCCTTCTTTCAAGAGGCGAGGCCAAAGATATCGGCAAGGCTCGTCAGTATATTCTCGCCAATACCATTGAAGCGCTGATCGGCGCTATTTATCTTGACCGGGGGTATGATGTTGCGAGAGACTTTATTTCAAAATATGTTTTGTGTCTCGTTGATGAAGTGGTTGGAAAAGGACTCTGGCAAGATTCAAAAAGTTTGTTCCAAGAAAAAGCACAGGACTTTTACGGAGTAACGCCAAACTATAAAGTTCTGGAAGAAATCGGTCCCGATCACGAAAAAACATTTCGCGTCGGAGTATTTTTAGGAGATAAACTCATGAGCGAAGGAGAAGGAATGTCCAAACAAGACGCCGAACAAATGGCAGCAAAAAAAGTGCTGGCAGAACACAAGTGGAAGAAAGGGAAGAAATAAAAAAATATCCCGCAACGTTCGCGGGATATTAATAAAACTATTTGTAGAAATGCGTTGGAACGCAAGACGCCGTAGCGATCTGCTCAACGTCTCTGAAAAGTGTTCGTGTTTGATCTTCTTGCAATGTTACAGCCACTGCTTTGCATTGCTCCATTGTGGAGTATGCGGAAATTTGCGTTGTTGTTATTCCTCTACCGCTGTCGGGTCCGTATCCAGACAGACACGGCAATGGTCAAAATCAGTATGAATGTTGTTACGTCCATTATTCTATTCCTCTGTCAAATTGAAAAAATATCATCCCTTGAGTCCTAATCCTTACCTTAAGGTATCATTTTTGCGTAAGATTGTCAAATCTTTGCCGGCGAACTTTTTTCTTGCAAGGCAATCCTGATATGTCGTTTAGCGAGGGTGGTTTTGGAACCTTCCAGCCATTTTCTGGTGGGGGAGACGGATTTTTTAGTTTCTATTTCCACGATGTCTCCATTATGAAGAGGTGTGGTGATTGCAACGAATTTTCCATTTACTTTTGCGCCTGAAACATGGTCGCCAATCTCAGAGTGAATGGCATAAGCGAAATCTATGGGGCTTGAACCTTCCGGTAAGTCTATCACGTCGCCTTTTGGGGTGAAAACAAAAGCGCGGTTTTCAAAAAAATCCACCTTGAGATGATTTAAGAACTCTCCCGTCTGTGACACATTTTCTTGAAGTTCTACGAGCTGTTTGAACCACGCGTATTTTTTTCCGATATCTTGAATGCTCGTTTTGTTTTTAGTGATACCTTCTTTATATCCCAAGTGCGAGGCGATACCGTATTCGGCTTCTTGGTGCATTTCTTCGGTGCGTATCTGCACTTCTATGATACCGCCGTCGCCGGTGAAGACGGTCGTGTGCAAACTTTGATAGCCGTTCGGTTTCGGGAAGGCGATGTAGTCTTTGATTCGTCCGGGAAGCGGTCGCCAGTTGGCGTGAACAATACCGAGCACCCCGTAACAGTCCGCAACCGTCGGCACGATAACGCGTATCGCCATGATATCGTAGACCTTTGTTATGTCCATTTTCTTCTCCACCAGTTTTTTGTAGAGACTGTATGTTCCTTTCATCCTGTTGGATGTGCGAAATTGTTTGTAGCCGGCCTGTGCGATCTCTTTTTTGAGAGATCGGTAAAACTTTTCCAAACGTTTTTTAATTTCATCCTCGCGCTCTCTTAAAAGTTCTTTTACTTTTTTGTATTCTTCCGGATAAGCGTAAGGAAAAGACATTTCTTCCAATTTGTGGCGAATGACACCCATACCGAGACGGTAAGCGAGTGGAGCGTAGATCTCAAGGGTTTCAAGTGCGATCCTTTTTTGCTTGTCGGGACGCACATATTGAAGCGTGCTGACATTGTGCATGCGATCCGCGAGTTTAATAATGAGGACGCGAATATCCCTCGTGGTCGCGATGAAAAGTTTCCGCAAACTTTCCACGTGACGCTGTTCGCCGCGATACTTCAGTTTTCCAAGTTTGGTAACTCCTTCAACCAGAAACAGTATTTCCTTACCGAACTGTGCTTCAAATTCTTTTGGGGTAACTCCGGAATCTTCCAAGGTGTCATGAAGAAGCCCCGCGGCGATAACTTTTGTTTCCATGCCGAACTGAGCCAGATTCATGGCAACGGCGAAACAGTGAATGAAGTATGGTTCTCCTGAAAAACGTTTTTGATCTCCATGCGCGCGCAAGGCAAAATCATACGCTTTTTTTATAAGAGTCTTATCTTCCTCGGAAGGATTTTTTATGGCGGAAATAAGATTTTCAAGCATGTTGCCAGTATACCATATTTGACATAAAAATACAAATATGTTAATCTGATTTCAGATTGGCTCATTACCAATTCAGGCAGGCGGTTCTGAATGAGACGCCTTAACTTTGAACTGAATGTTTAAAGACGTTACTTTTGGCTGAATGCCGAAGGAGAATTACCATGACAGCTGTAACAAGAATAGAAGCGGCGATTACAAGATTTCCATTTCTAAAAACCTATATTTCCGGATACGATACAGTAAAAAAACAATTTATACTTGAGTTTTTACCGGTGTCTCCTGGACTTTTCTTTTTAACGAACTATTTTGAGAACGAGACGAATCATTGTAGTCTGTATTTTTTTGACAAATATGGTCTGCCCGTAAAAGTAGAAGTAAAAAAGAATAAAACAGTAGAACGATACGTTCTTGAAAATGAGACGTACGGAGCTACCCTTATTCATTACATTGTTCGTCAGACATCTGGAAAAATTCAAGTATATATTCCATCACCGGAATATTCAAACCTTAGCTCTCAGATGAGTATTTTGCTAAAAGAAGAACGACAAAAAGCAAAAGAGGATCTGGAAAAAACACTTGCTGGGCTATATAAAAAAGAAGAGTGCCCCACAGGAAATCCGGGAGTTGATGAAGCATCTCGTAATTATTTTGAGATAGATAGAGAAATGTACCCTAATGATTACGATGGTAGATAGTTTATAGATTAACGAAAAATACCCCCGCTACGGAAATGTGGCGGGGACTTTTTGTGAGATGTTGTTCCCAAAAAATTTGGAGGTCGTTCCGCCCTTTGGCGGTGCGACCTCCAAATTTTTCTCCTTAAGTACTACCCTTGTTGTTTATTCCTTTTTGCTTGTGGCTAGTTTGTGTGGATTATGATTCGGACACGTCTTTACCGAACATCGTTCAGGAATGGTTTTTGTGCCTTCCATCATGAGCTCTCCGCAGAGTTTACAGAGATTGCCGGTCGGTTTTGTTTTTATGATGTGTTTGCAGTCCGGGTAATTGGTACAGCTGTAAAAAATTCCGAAACGGCCGCGTCGCTCCATCATTTCGCCGTCAGTACACTTTCCGCATTTGACGCCCGTTTTTTTCTTCGCTTCTTCTGTCGGGTCTGATTTTATAAACTTGCATTTCGGATAATTGCTACAGGCAATGAATTTTCCGAATCTCCCGTCACGTTCCATGAGTGAGTGGTCACATTTCGGGCATTTCTCGTCCAATAATTTCGGACCTTCCAATTCGCGTCCATCCAACATTCTGGCACCATTACATTCGGGGAACTTCGCACAACTTAAAAAACTTCCGTTCTTGCCAAGTTTGATGACCATATCTCCATCGCAAACCGGACACCGCATTTCTTTTGGGGCATCGCCAACATTGGTGATCTTTTCAATCTTTTCTTTTTCTTTGAGAAGTTTTGCAAATGGTGTGTAAAAATTACGGAGCGTTTTTTCATACTCGCGTTTTCCTTCGGCGATCTCGTCAAGGTTTTCTTCCATCTCTGCCGTGAAGGTATAGGAAATAATATCGCCGAAATGCGGTTTAAGGAATTTGTTAATGACAACTTCACCGGTATCGGTTGGTTTGAGTGCTTTGCCTTCTTTTATGATATAACCATGGTCAATATTCGTTTTGATAATGGAAGCATAGGTACTTGGACGCCCTATGCCAAGTTCTTCCAACTTTTTTACCAAGCCGGCTTCAGAATAGCGGTTCGGCGGTTCGGTTTGTTTGGCTTCGTCTTCAATTTTTATCAGAGCAAGAATATCGTTAACTAAAACCTTTGGAAGTTCGGTGTCTTCTTCTCGCGCTTTTGGATCGGCGGAAAGCCAGCCCGGAGTAATGAGACGGGAGCCGTTTGCATGAAAAGCCGGAATACTTTCGTTTTCTATGTTCGCAATAATTTTCGTACGTAAAATACTCGCATCTTTCATTTGTGAAGCAATGGCTCTTCTCCAGATGAGTGCATACAATTCTTTTTGCTCGGAAGTCAGCCCCGCATCTTTTTTTGCCGGATGGGTTGGACGAATAGCCTCGTGGGCTTCTTGAGCGTTTTTTGATTTGGTTTTGTAAGCGCGCACTTCAAGAAGTTCTTTCCCGTAGAGTTTTGTGATGGTGGCGGTAATTTCTGCTATCGCTTCTTCTCCAAGATTCGTGCTGTCGGTACGCATGTAGGTAATGTGCCCTGCTTCGTAGAGTTTCTGCGCCACTCCCATGGTTTTACTCGGGGAAAATCCAAGCTGGGTACTTGCCGCTTGCTGAAGAGTTGAGGTCGTAAACGGCGCACGCGGGGAACGTTTTGCTTGCGTTTCTTTTACATCGATCACTTTCCATTTTTCAGATTTTGCTTTTGCGAGGATATCGTCAACGGTTTTTTTATCGCGTAATTTTTCGGAACATTCTAAAGAAAAATGTTCTTTTTGTTTCGTTTCCATTTCGGCGCGAATAACCCAGAAATCTTCCGGAACGAAAGCGCGGATTTCTTCTTCTTGTTCAACGAGAAGGCGGAGAGCTGGAGATTGCACACGACCGGCACCGAGACCGTAGCGGAGTTTTTTCCAAAGAAGTCCGGAAAGTCCATAACCGACGAGGCGATCCAGCACACGCCGTGCTTCCTGAGCTTTTCTCAAATCTTGATCTATTGCTCTTGGGTGTTTGATTGCTTCTTTTATCGCCTTTTCGGTAATTTCA
>Ga0163199_1002341_pt1 | contig 11609 bp, 10 predicted proteins | sample PL_2010_150m_FD_113537 | JGI IMG/M metagenome (GOLD analysis project Ga0163199, IMG submission 113537) | Freshwater microbial communities from Powell Lake, British Columbia, Canada to study Microbial Dark Matter (Phase II) - PL_2010_150m | ecosystem: Environmental > Aquatic > Freshwater > Lake ...
ACCCCTTGTAGCCTTTCATATCCCGCCCCTGCCACGCTGTTGCCAAAGCTCATAGATTGCGGGAATATTTTCATGTTGCAAAGGGCTTAATCGAACTGCCTAGATCCACCCTGGAACCCTCGCGCAGCTTGTCAGCGCCGTCGATTACCACCCGATCTTTGGGTTGTAATCCAGTCTTCACGACCACTGTATCGCCGGTCGTAGGTCCCAAAGTTACCGGGCGCAGGGTGACACTGGCATCACCTTGGAGCAAATAGACAAAGGCGCCGGAGACCCCACGTTGGATAGCCGCCGTGGGTATCAATGTGGCCCCGCGGAGGGTGGCGGTCTTCAGTCGGGCGTTGACAAACTGGTTAGGAAACAGGGTCTCGTCATGATTGGTGAATATTGCCTTGAGCTTGACAGTGCCAGTGGCAAGGTCGATTCGATTATCGATGCTGGCAAGCGTGCCGCTGGCAAGCAGGGTGGTGCCGTCCCGGTCAAGGGCCTGAACCTCCAGGGATTCGCCTTGGCGCCAACGGCCTAGCAGGACCGCAATGCCGTCGGCGGGGATGGAGAATACGACAAAGATCGGCTGGGTCTGGGTGATGATTACTAGGCCCGTGGCATCATTGGGGTGCACCATATTGCCGGTGTCCACCTGGCGCAACCCCAGGCGTCCGCCGATAGGGGCGGTGATGTGGGTGAAGTCGAGTTGTAAGCGGGCGTTGGCGAGCTGGGCCTGGTCCACCTGGATCGAGCCTTCCAACTGGCCCACTAGGGCCGCCTGGGTATCTACTTGCTGGCGGGCGATGGAGCTCTTCGCTTGCAGTTCCCGGTAGCGATTAAGCTCTACCCTGGCGCCAGCAAGCTGGGCCCGGTCCCGAGTTAGTTGTCCCTGGGCCTGGTCCAGCGCCACCTGGAAGGGCCGTGGGTCCACCTGGGCGAGCAGGTCTCCCGTTTGCACCGGCTGACCCTCCTGAAAGGCGATGCGGACCAGTTGGCCCTCCACCCGGCCTTTAACGATCACGGTATTGGCCGCCGTCACTGTGCCCAGGGCATCTACCCAGAGGTCAATCGCGCCCCGTCGGGCCGACACGATCCGTACCGGGATGGCCCGCTTTGGGTCAAGGCGGTCCCGATGATCGTGGCGATCTACGCCCGCCCCACTCTTTCCCACAGAGTTGCCGCCCTGCAACAGATATGCACCACCGGCCGCCAGCAGCAGGATCGCCAGGGTTGCTGCTCCAAATGCATTGCGCCTGTTCATAAAAAACGACTTGCCCTCCAACACGCCGACTACTTTAGGGCATAACTGCCAAAATGAGAATTGTTGGATGGGCAGTTTGTATTCTGTTCAGCATTTTTTGATATGCTCCAATCATATCAATTGAATATAGGAGCGACCAAGTGATGCCAGTGCTTCAAGATGCGGACCTGCTGCGTGAAAGGTGTCTGGTGGACGGAGCCTGGGTAGCGGCGGAAGGGGGCGCTACTCAGGCGGTGCGCAACCCAGCCACGGGCGAGATTATCGCTCAGGTCCCGAACTGCGGTGCAACCGAGACCCGCCAGGCGATCGCGGCGGCGGCGGCAGCCTGGCCCGCCTGGAGGGCGCATACGGCAGCGCAACGCGCCCAGGTGCTGCGCGCCTGGCGCGACCTGATGCTGCAGCACCAGGAGGACCTGGCCTATCTCATGACCCTGGAGCAGGGTAAACCCTTGGCCGAGGCCCGCGGCGAGATCCAGTATGCTGCCGCTTTTTTGGAGTGGTTCGGCGAAGAGGCCAAACGGGTCTACGGGGATCTGATCCCCTCGCCCCATCCAGGCCGGCGCATCTTGGTACTCAAAGAGCCGGTGGGGGTGTGCGCAGTCATCACTCCCTGGAACTTCCCAACCGCCATGATCACCCGTAAGGCAGCGGCGGCCCTAGCGGCGGGTTGCACCCTGGTAGTCAAGCCGGCGGAGCAGACGCCCCTCTCAGCCCTGGCCCTGGGGGCATTGGCCCAGCGGGCTGGGGTCCCGGCGGGGGTGTTCAACATTGTGACCGGACAGCCCCTGGCAATCGGTGCGGAACTCACCGGGAATCCCTTGGTACGCAAGCTCTCATTCACGGGCTCCACCGAGGTGGGGCGGCAACTCATGGCCCAGTGCGCCCCCACGGTGAAGCGACTGTCCCTAGAGTTGGGGGGCAACGCCCCCTTCATTGTGTTCGATGACGCGGATCTGGATGCCGCGGTGGCCGGGGCAATCGCCTCCAAATACCGCAACTCCGGACAGACCTGCGTGTGCGCTAACCGGTTTCTGGTGCAGGCGGGTATCCACGACGCCTTTGCCGCCCGGCTGGCCTCTGCGGTGGGAGATCTCAGAGTGGGCAACGGCCTGGACGAGGGCGTGAATCAGGGACCCTTGATCGACCAGAGGGCACTGGACAAGGTGGAGGCGCTGGTGGCGGACGCCCTGGAGCGGGGCGCCCAGTTGGTAAGCGGTGGCGCCCGCCATGCCCTTGGTGGCACCTTCTACCAGCCCACGGTGTTGGCGGATGCCACCGTGGATATGCGACTGGCCCAGGAGGAAATCTTCGGCCCGGTTGCTCCCCTGTTCCGCTTCCGCGACGAGGCAGAGGCGATCCGACTTGCCAACGCCACGGAATACGGCCTGGCCGCCTATTTCTATGCCCGCGACCTAGGCCGGGTGTGGCGGGTGGCGGAGGCCCTGGAATATGGCATGGTGGGCATCAACACCGGCCTGATTTCTACCGAGGTGGCACCGTTCGGCGGGGTGAAGCAGTCGGGCTTGGGCCGTGAGGGCTCCCGCTACGGTATCGACGAATACCTAGAGATCAAGTACCTGAGCATGGGGGGGATCTAAATATTACGACTTTGGCTTAGCGGTGCTCCCCTGCTCCCCTAGGGCGTTGGCCCAGATATCGGCCAGATCATCATCGATATCGACGGAGGCATCTCTCCCCTTCATGTCCGCCGGCGTATCCTCCGACAGGTCGATTTGGGCATCTGGCCTCGGCGCTCCATCTGCCAAAGGTTGGCCGGCATTCGTATCTGGAGATGCCGCGCTGCCCCAGTCCAACTCCACATCGAATCTGTTGATCTCCTCCAGCTCGCTCAGGCTATCCAGTTCATGGGATCCGGTATCCCCAGCGGAGCTGGACTTATCCGTGGAGTCGGGGGGTACATCCGGCGGAACCTCATCGCGTGCGCCGGCCAACAGGGCCTTGAAGGTCTCGGATTGTGCGGTCTCGGCCCCCCCTCCGAACATGGCCGCATAGTCGCTCAACATTCGGCTCATGGTCTCCATGGTAATCTGTAGCTCCTGCTGCATGCCTTCGTTCTCCTCCCGCAGTCGCGCCAGCTCCTCGGTGTTCACCGCCGCAGACTCGCCAGCGCCGGGGGCGGCACTGTCTCCCCCCATCAGCAGTCCACGCAGGGGCTCGCTCAACGCCTCGACTTCGATGGGGAGCGCACGCAGGGCCAGGGCGTCGCGTTTGATGTAGAGGGTGATCACACGTTGGTAGAGCAATTTTTCCGCCCGGATAATTGCGTGTAGGGCCTCTTCCAAGCCGTCTCCCGTGGAGCCGTGGTGCCGCTCCAGCAGTTCCCGGGTCGCTGCCGTGCGTTGCGGTTCGGCCTGTTTGATTATGTCCACCAAATCCTGCGCCGCCTGGCGATCACGCCGCCGCCGCCGGAAGGAGGCCAGCAACAGGCCCGCTAGGGCAATGGCCAGCAGCAAAAACAGTTCCGTAGCGATCAGCAGCCAGGTCAGATGGATCTCGATCACGGTCCCTCCTCCGCCGGTGCGCCGGATGCGCCCGTGGTCAGCAGTTGTATATCATCCTGTCCCACCAATTGAAATGGATCTTGGCGGGCACGGCGACGCCATAGCCAAAGGCCAAGCCCCCCACCGATTACCAGCAACAGATTGGCCACGCCAAACCAAATGAGCACCCCAATATACCCCCGCCCGTCCATGGCAGTGTTCCCCACGATGGGCGCTGCATTTTTCTTGGGTAATTGGGGTTCATTGGGTGGAGGCGGTTTGCTAGGGGGGGGCGTGGTGATGCGCTCCGCCGGTACTGGTAACCCTGAAAGTTGCATCGCCACCAACTCGAAGTCGGTGCGGCTCTCACGCTGGAAGGTCTTCCCCTCAGCGGTCACCAGTAGCTCGGCCCGACCCGCGTTGCCACTGGGCACAAAACGGAACTGAAATTTGCCATCATGGGCCATCGGGTCGTCGCCCTGGCCATCGTCGCGTACCGGCCAGGCGTTCTTGATCTCCCCCGGCCCCACCTGTTGGGCGGAAACTTGCAGCACATCAAGCAGTTCCTGGCGGGTGATGGGCTTGCCCTGGTTCTCGAAACCGACCTGCATCGCTACCCCCGTCCCGGCGACCATGCGGGTGGGCAATGGGCTTACCGCCATACGCAGATCAGTAAGGATCAGCACCCTATTATCCGGATCCGCGCTGGCACGCACTCGCCACTCCCCGGCCATGGGTGCGCGCAAGGTGAGTAGGTCGTAGCCCTGATCCTGATGCCAACTCACATTGGCCGCCGGAGTCTCGGGTCCAAGCTCCGCGCCATTGGGGGTGATTAGGCGCGTGGCCGAGGCGCCTGCGGGGCGGAACACGATTAAGGTCACCTCACGAATACTCTGATCGACCCGGAATCGATTGTCCTTGAGGGGAACGGTATCCGGATGGCCGACTTGCGCGAATAGGCGCAGAAACACTCGTTGCAAGGCATCCGCGCTTCGCACCTGCTCAAACCAGCCGCCGGAGTCCTCGGATAATTGACGCAGCAGCGCGTGGTCCACCTGATCGGATAGGGCCACGGTATGGATCTTCACGCCCAGATCGTGCAGCCGCGGCAACTGCTTACCCAGGATGCGCGCACGGGAGGCAGCGCTTTCCCGTGGATCCTTGGAGACATCCACCATACCGTCGGTGAGCAGTACCACATGGCGCTGCGTGTCCTTGCCAGGTTCGCGCCAATCCTCGGTCGCTTGCCACAGGGCCTCCTCAATGTTGGTAAGCAGGCCCAAGGAATGCACACGGCCCGCCGCCCTGTGGGCCCGCTCCTTCCATGCCTTATCGACCGTGCCTAAGGGGACTAGGCTGTTGGCCTGCTGGCTGAACAGCCAAACACCGGCCCGGGAGCCTAGCGGCAGCAATTCGACCAACAGGCGCAGGGCCGGTCGGCGCAAATTGCCGGGATCCGTGGTTTTCATGCTGCCGGATACGTCGATTAGGACGCGGGTATCCAGGAGGGGTTTTATAGCATCTTGGGCAAGCGCCGCCATTGTGGACAGCACCCCGCACAGCACGGTGATCAAAAACCGAGACACGCCCATCCTTTGTCTCCATATGATTGGCCGTTTCCCCGTAGCGGCCCAGGTTGTGTTGGCTTGAGCTTCCAGGCTGATGGGTGAGCGCAGAGGGACAGGGTTAAACAGATGGACCGCAGTAAGGACTTGCCGCATTCGCCGGGCGGCGACGGAAACGCCGATAGGTCCATTGATACTGGTCTGGACACAGACGAATGCACTGCTCCACCCCCTGATTGAGGGCGGCAGCGGCCACCGGGTCATCAATGGCATCAATGCCTGCAGGGGCCGGCAGACAGTGCAGGTGAAAACCCTCCCCCCCTGGCAGGCGTTCAGCAAAGAGAAACACCACCCGGGCACCGCTGCGCCGCGCCAGGCCGGCCACCAGCAACATAGTCACGGCCGGAACGCCAAAGAAGGGCGCAAACACCGAGCCCGCCTCTTCCCGGGTCACCTGATCCGGTAAGATCCCGACCTGCCCCCCCTTCTTTGCGGCCCGTAATAGGCGTTTGACACCGCTGATGTCATCGGGCACCAACAAGGCCCCGCTGCGCTGCCGGGCAGCGAGGATCAGGTCATCCAGGTGACGCTGTGGGCGGTACATACTGGTAATACCGCCGCGGGCCGCCATATAGAGACCAGCCAGCTCCCAGGACCCCAAGTGTGGGGCCAGTACAATGAGGCCGCGACCCGGCTCCCGGCGCAGCAGCTCGGTACCGGTCTCTTTGCACACCAAACTCAACACCCGTCGTGGAGGCCACAGCCACATGGCCGCCATCTCTACAAAAGTACGGGCAAATTGGATCATGCTGCGGCGACGCAGCGCCAATTGCTCCCTTTCGCTCAAGTGTGGTAAGCACAGGCGGATGTTGATCAGGGCATCACGGCGCTGGCGGTTTGGCACCCGTACCAACAGCTCTCCAAGCAGCCGACCCACGGACTGGATCCCCCCCCAGGGCAGTAGGGCTAGTCCACGTAATGCAAAGACAAGAAGTAGGCGCCTGATGTCGACTATGGCTCACTCTCCAAAACAATCAGCTAAGGTGGAATTGTAACCATGAACGATAAGAGACCCAACGCCCTGAGCCCAAAAGAGGCATGGCAGATGTTGCAAGATGACCCGCGGAGCGTGCTGGTGGACATCCGCTCCACCATGGAATACTTGTTCGTGGGGCACCCCAAGGGCTCGGTGCATATCCCCTGGATCGATGAGCCCGAGTGGACCGTCAACCCCCATTTCGTTACCGACATCCGCAAGCTGTTACTTGGCGGGGCCTCCTGCGCGGCGGACCTCGCATGCGCGCCGGTGATCCTGATCTGCCGCAGTGGTAAACGTTCCCTGGACGCCGGACGGACCCTGCTGGACTCGGGCCTCAGCCAGGTTTATCACGTAGACGAGGGCTTCGAGGGCGAACTAGACAAACAGCACCACCGCAGCACCCTGGGGGGCTGGCGTTTTCATAAGCTACCTTGGGAACAGTGTTGATGCCGCTCAAGGCAGCTCTACCCGTTGGAGTGGCTGCCAGTCCGCCGCTCGATGCTCCACCACTACCGTGGTGTAGATGCCGCCGCGCACATTGAACTCCGCCGTTAGGCGTATAAAGCGGGGGGTCATGGCGGTCGCTAGGTCGCTAAGGATGCGATTGGTTACCGCTTCATGGAACACCCCCTGGTCTCGGAACGACCCGATATAGCGCTTGAGGGCCTTGAGTTCCACGCACCGCTGGTCCGGCACATAGTCCAGGTGGAGTATCGCGAAGTCCGGTTGGCCAGTCCTAGGGCACAGGCAGGTGAACTCCGGGATACGGATGCGGATCGTGTAGTCCCGCCCTGGTTCCGGGTTAGGGAAGGTCTCCAGGTCCTGGCGCGTTTGGGTACTCATGGGCCGTCCTCCTTCCTTGCAATTATAATCCTGGCTCAATGATCGTATTGAGCCAGCTAGATGAACCAACAGAAACCGCTAACACAGGAATATACAAAATATCTTATAGGCTAGCCAACTAGATATTCTGCATTTAATAAACTTTTTACCTATAAGCAGTACCCATACGCAAGGCGTCTCCTTGACAATTATCATCACGGCGCTAATACTACATGTCATCCTTGGTTGCGCTTGGCTAGCCCCATGTCTCTTGGGGTTCAATAGTCAAAGTCAAGTAATGGTCAACGAATAATTGGTTATATAGATTCGAGGAGGGTGGGGCGTGTCTAAGACTGTGATTCTTGGTGCCGGGTTCGCGGGTCAGTATGCCGCCCTCGTCTTGGCCGATGCCCTAAAGGGCAAAGGTAAGCATGAGATTATCGTAATCAATCCTACGACCACGTTTACCTATATTCCGTCGCTGATTTGGGTCGCGGTTGGTCAATTACCGGTAAAAAAGGTTCAGGTCTCACTAAAGCCCGTTTACAAGCGGATGGGTATTACCTTGGTTCAGGGGCTTGCGACCGAGGTACATCCGGACGAGCAGTATGTGATAGTGGATCCACGCGATGGGCAGACAAAAGAGCCTATTCGCGTTGACTATGACTTTATCATCAATGCAACGGGTCCCCACCTGAACTTTGAGGGCACGCCGGGGTTAGGTCCGGAGGCTGGGCACACCTATTCCATTTGCACCCCCGCGCACGCCGAGCAGACTGCGCAACGCTACTTGAAGTGGGTGGAAGAGCTGAACAAGGGGCGCCGCGCTACCTTCGTGGTGGGTACAGGGCATGGGACCTGCACATGTCAAGGGGCCGCCTTTGAATTTATCTCGCTACTTCACAACGATCTTACCGATCGTGGGGTGCGTGAGCGGGTCGATCTCCGGTGGTTGTCCAATGAGCCCGCCCTAGGGGATTTTGGCATTGACGGATTCGAGACCCAGATGGGTCCGATCACCTTTACGTCGAGGGACTTGGCAGAGGCGCTCTACAAAGACTACAACATAAAGGCGCAGATCAGGAGTCATGTTCACCGTGTGGATGAGCATCACATCTACACGGAGGACTACGACGGGAACAAGAATGAAATCCCGTATGACTTTGCCATGCTGATCCCTCAGTTTAAGGGTAAACCCATCCGCTATCTTGGCAAAGATGGGAACGACCTTTCCGGTACGCTGCTCAACCCTGCTGGGTTCATGAAGGTAGACGCAGTCTACGGCAAGCCCTACGAGCAGTTGGATGGCCCGGATTGGCCAAAGACTTACCAGAATCCGACCTATAAAAACATGTTTGCCGTGGGGATTGCCTTTGCGCCGCCTGGCTTTATGTCCAAGCCCTACGTCTCAGGCACGGGAATGACCATTGCCCCAGCGATTCCCCGCACCGGCTACACCTCAGAACTGACGGGCAAGGCTGCCGCACTGAATGTCGCGGAGATGATTCAAGGACGCGAGCCCTGCCACACTGCCTCCATGGCAGAGACTGCGGGTATGTGTATCGCCTCGTTGAAGAACTCCCTGACCAGGGGGTCGGCATGCACGATCGGGATCTATCCCGTCGTGCGCAATCGAGAGCGTTTCCCAGAGACGAGTGGGCGGGATGTATCCGCCTCCACCATCGAGATGGGTCTGGCGGGCGCATGGTTCAAGAGGGTTCTGCACCATGCGTTTCTCCACAAGCTGGGGGGCAAGCTGTTGTGGAAGTACCTTCCGTAAGTGTGGCTTATAACGTAACCGTTCACTTTCCCTCCGTAGGGAATACCCTCCTGGGGGCGGTGAACGGACGCATCACAACCAAGTATACCTTAGGGGGATGATATGAATTATACTATTACAAACTCTGTAAAGCGTCTGAATGGCAACTTGGCCTGGCAGTTGTGGCGGTTCACCTGCCTATCCTTAAAATTCCGGAAGCTTACCCGGCAGGTTGGTTGATCGCTTTGCACCTGCTAGGCAGGTGACCGTTTTTTGTCCCCCTTGGGGACAGGTTTCTGTAAGCAAGCGTGTAGTTGGGAAGCCACCCACGCCTCGCCAAGAAGTGAAGTGAATGGCGCTAGGGCCCGCATAGCCACTTGCGATCCGCGGGGATCGCAAGTGGTGGGGTCGATGGGTGATGCGATTATAAATCGCGAATGGTCCCCTCTCTAGGCGTCGCGATTATCTCCGACGTCTCATCTATACTGAACCTGCCGCGCTCCCACCCCCTCCTGTGCTTGCGATCACGACATTCTTATGCGTCTCTGCCGTTATAGCATCGGATCCGCCACCGCCCTAGAGATTTGTCCCGAGTCAAGAAAAGCTATATCAGATTTGATCCATATTACGATTTTCTGGTATTAAGTGGGGCTGGGCTAGAAAAACGGGTCGCTTACTTCGCTGGCCTCGTCATGGGGTCGGACGGGGGCGGGCATTAACGAACAACCGAGCAATGGCAGGGTTTAGCATGAAAAAGTGGCTGATTTCCGCATCCGTAGTGATGGCTCTGGCGAGTGGCGCCACCCAGGCAGTTGTCGGCAATCCGGAGGATGGCAAGGTCAAGGGGGCGGCCTGTGCGGCGTGTCACGGTGCCGATGGCAACAGCCCGAATCCCGCTTGGCCGAAGCTGGCTGGACAGCACCCGGAATACATCCAGAAGCAACTCATGGACTTCAAGGCGGGTGTGCGCAAGGATCCCCTCATGTCGGCTCAGGCCGCATTGCTTGCTACCCCCCAAGATGTGGCAAATGTAGCCGCCTATTTTTCCAGCCAGCAGCAGGCCCCAGGCCAGATCAAGCCAGAGGTAGTGACTTTGGGTGAGCAGATATTCCGTGGTGGGAACCTAGCAAATGGCGTGCCCGCTTGCGCCGGTTGCCACGGGTCGACCGGCATGGGCAATCCTTTGGCCAAGTTCCCACGCATTTCCGGCCAACATGCGGATTATCTCACCAAGGCATTGAAGGATTTTCGTGTGGGCACTCGAGCTAATGACCTGAACGGCATGATGCGCGGGGTAGTCGCGCACATGAGCGATGCGGAGATCGAAACAGTGGCCCAGTATCTGCAGGGCCTGGCGGATTAAGCCCAGAGATGACTCATTAGGTAAAGAGGCGGCACCGGCCGCCTTTATTTGTTAGGACCAGGTTGCTAGCCCTGTGATTGGTGTTGCCCTTTGGTGTCGGTAATGCTAAGGAATATTCCGATCACGGCTCTCACGGAACGAGTCGGGGTGCACGAGGCATTATCTTCGGCAATGGAAAGCGCATATGCCCTTGGGATAAACGAGATGACAGCTGGCAGTCAGACCGGTCGGGCAGTTGCGCCCGGCACCCACCTGCGACTGCTCAGTTACAACATTCAGGCCGGGGTCTACACACGTAACTTCGGTGAGTATGTCACCAAGGGTTGGAAGCAGTGGCTGCCCCATCGGGAACGCCAGCTCAATCTCAACCACATCGCCGATATGCTCCGCGACTATGACCTGGTAGGTCTACAGGAGGTGGACTCAGGAAGTCTGCGCAGCGGATTCATCGATCAGATCGAATACCTGGCCCATCGGGGTCATTTTCCCCACTGGTACGGCCAAGTAAACCGTAACATGGGCAAAATCGCGCAACATAGTAACGGCGTGTTGAGCCGAATACGCCCGCTGCGGGTAGCCGAGCATCGCTTACCGGGCCTACCTGGACGGGGTGCCATCCTGCTGGAATTTCCCACCTCGGACGGTGGGCTACTCGGCATCAGCATCATCCATTTGGCGCTAGGACGGCGTTCCCGTGGTCGCCAACTCACCTACATCGGTGAGTTACTGGCGCAGTATCCCTACCTGGTGCTTATGGGGGATTTCAACTCTAACTGTCAGTCTCAGGAGATGAAACGTCTGATGGAGGCCACGGATCTGCGCGGTCCCTCCTGCGAAATGAAGACCTTTCCAAGCTGGCGCCCCATGCGCAATCTGGACCATATCCTAGTGTCGCAGCGCATTGCCATCGACGACGCCCAGGTCCTGGATTATTTCATGTCCGATCACCTGCCGTTGAGCATGGATATGCACCTACCCCCGGGGGTTTCGCTCCGGAACTGAATCGGACTCATTCATCCCAGAGAAGTGCTTGACTAGGGTGTTCGATTAGTGGGGTATCTCCCTGGCTTTCTTCCCGCACGGTTCGGGGCCTAGCAGGCCCCAGAAGAGCGCCAAACCTGGGGTACAGAACCACTAGGATCAAATGTTGCGGGAACGATTTAAGCATTAAACTGCGTTAATCGAACTGCCTAGTGCTTGACCAGATTCAGTCCCGCACATAGAAGTATTGCCAGGGGCCGCCCATTGTCCGCTCTAGGTTAGCAAGCAACGCCGGTACCGGCACGGCTTCTCCGGGAAACACGTCCTCTA
>Ga0163199_1002342_pt1 | contig 11609 bp, 11 predicted proteins | sample PL_2010_150m_FD_113537 | JGI IMG/M metagenome (GOLD analysis project Ga0163199, IMG submission 113537) | Freshwater microbial communities from Powell Lake, British Columbia, Canada to study Microbial Dark Matter (Phase II) - PL_2010_150m | ecosystem: Environmental > Aquatic > Freshwater > Lake ...
GAAGCGGTTGAAGGTTTCGCCGATCGGCACCATCCTGAGCCCCAGCGCGCGGTTGCGTATCCGCTCCACCAGCCGCGATACCGAGGCGGCCGATTCGCGCAGCACGGGTTGATTGGCGCGTTGCGCGAGCAGCGCGTTGGAGGCGCCGGCGATCACCAGTTCGCCTACCAGGTTGATGATTTCGTCCAGCCTGCCCGCCTGGATGCGGATGTACTGATTCTCGATGTTCTTCTTTTCCCGCACCTGCTTTTGCTTGTCCAGAGCGGTGTTCACCAGTTCCTGCCGCACCGCTCCCTGCTCCACCAGAATCTCGCCCAAAGGCTTGTTGAACGTGCAGTCGAAGGCGGGCTGGGCGAGACAGGCTTTGTCGCAGGTACCACATGCGCCCGCCAGAACCTTGTGCTCGCATCCCTCGGCTTTGAGCTTGGCCGGGCAGGCCTGGGTCTGCAAACCTTCGTCCAGCTCGGCCTGGGTGATCGCCCCGCTTGCCACCAGCAATGTTCCCAGCCGCGCCTCTTCGTCGGGGAAGGACTTGATCAGCTCGACGTAATCCGACAACTTGCTGCGAGGAGGCAGTATCTTGATGACGCTGTCTTCACGCACGAACTCGAACACGCGCTCGATCGTTTCCTTGTCGGCTTCGGACTTGAACCGTATCTCGAACCCCAGGTAGCAGGTTTCCGGGTCCATGTCCGCCAGCGGCGGAATGCGCTCGGGCAAAGCCGCCAAATAGACGATCTGCCCCAGCGTGCCCAGATAGCGGATGATCGAAAGCGGGTCCATGCCGTTGCGCAACACGTCTGCCCCGAAGCGCAGGGAAATATGCCACTCATCGCTTTGCGCGAGCTTGCCTCCGTCCCCGCCTTCATCCCCGCCTTCATCCCCGCCTCCATCCACGATGGGCTGTGCTGTTTCCGCGGCAGTGGGAACATCCTTCGTTGCCGGTGCACCGATCCCAAGCACGGCTCGCAGCCACTCGGTGAGTTTATTGCCGCGCTCGAGAATCTCGGCGTCCGGGCGCTCCGCGCCCTGCTCCGCCACCTCGACAAGATCGCTGATATGGTCGCGGCAACTGAGCAGCAGCGCCGCGAGATCCACGTTGTAGGCGATCTCGCCGTCGCGCATCTCGTCCAGCACGTTTTCCACCAGATGGGTGAAGCCCACGATGTAGTCCAGGCCGAACAGCCCCGCCGAGCCCTTGATGGTGTGGGCCGCGCGGAAAATGGCATTCAGCAGCTCCTTGTCCTGAGCTTCCGTCTCCAGGCGCAGCAAACCCGCCTCCATCTCCTGGAGGAGTTCTTGGCTTTCGGCAATGAATGTCTGCTTGGCGTCGTCGAGATTCATGGGTTCGCTCTCATGCCTCTCGGCCTTGCCCTTGCTCGTGCGTTGCCTGCTCCGCGGCCTCGCGCAAACAGTCGGTCATGCCGCAGAGTTCGAACACATCGAGCACCACTTCGCTGCAGTCCTTCAGGCGCAGGGACTTTCCGCATCGCTCCGCTTCGCGCCTGGCCGCAAGAAGCAGTTGCAGCCCCGCGGTGTCCATCTCGCTCACACCGGCGAGATGGATGTCCAAGTCCTCGCACGCGGCAAGTGCGCTTGCAAGACTGGTCTTAAGTTCCGCGGCGGTGTAGATGGTCATTTCACCCTCTGGAACCCAGCGGACACGCCCGTTGTCTGGTTGCACGCTCGTCGGCATCATGCGGCTCCTTGCGCCATGGTCAGTTTCGAAACGACTTCAATCAGTTGCGCAGGCTGGAAGGGCTTGACCACCCAGGCTTTCGCCCCGGCCGCCTTGCCTTCGAGCTTTTTGCCCTCCTCCGATTCGGTGGTCAACATGACGATCGGAGTGAATTTATAGGCCGGCAATTGCCTGATGTTCTTGACCAAAGCGATACCGTCCATGCGCGGCATGTTGACGTCGCTGATGACCACATGCACCTTCCGTCCGTCGAGCTTTTCCAATGCGTCTTGACCGTCGCATGCCTCGATGACCTCGTAGCCGGCGCCATTGAGGGCGATATTCACCACCTGGCGCAAGGACGCCGAATCGTCAACGATGAGCACTGTCTTTGCCGTGACTGTCCACAAAAAATGCGTGCAGCTTTCCGGGTTGTCCGGCTCTGCACGGAAACCACGGCCGCGAAAAAGGGCCTGCCTCGGCTCCGGGGTTACCTCTCTGTATCGGCCTCGCGCGGGCGGCGGCTCATCAGACAACTCGCGATTGCCTGTCAGGAAACGCCATGGAGGGGGTAGGAATATTCCTAGGGAAGCTCTGAACACCCCTGATTTCGTCATTCCCGCGAAGCTTGTCCCCGCGAAGGCGGGGAGCGGGAATCCAGAACAGTAGGGCGGCATTCCCATGCCGCCGGCAACGGATTTGTCGGCAAAGGATTGCCGATCTACGACTCGGCCATCGCCGAGAGCGACAGCTTCAAGGTCAGGGTCTCTCAGACCAGGATCAGTTTGGAAACGACTTCAAGCAGTTTGTCGTAATCGAACGGCTTGACTAACCACGCCTTCACACCGGCTGCCTTGCCTTCCAGTTTCTTGTCCTTCCGCGTTTCAGTCGTCAGCATGACAATCGGGGTGAATTTATAGGCCGGCAGTTGCCTGATGTTCTTGACCAAAGTGATACCGTCCATGCGCGGCATGCTGACATCGCAGATGATCAAATGCACTTTGCGCCCGTCGAGCATCAACAGAGCCTCCGGACCGTCGCACGCCTCGATGACTTCGTAGCCCACGCCCCCCAGGACGATGTTGACCACCTGGCGCATCGAGTCCGAATCGTCAATGATGAGTACTGTCTTTGCCATGACTGTCCATAAAAAAGGCTTGCACCTTTCCGAATCGTTTTTCCCAACGCTGCACGAAAACCCCGGCCGCGAAAAGGCCTGACTCAACTCCGATGTTACCTGTCCATATCGGCCTCGCGCGCGCGGCCGCTCATCAGACAACTCGCGATTGCCTGTCAGGAAATGCCATGGAGGGAGTAGGAATATCCCTAGGAAACAAGTGCGATGACAAGTGCGATGTTGTCATTCCCGCGGCCTTTAGCCTCCGCGAAGGCGGAGGGGGAATCCAGGAATTTTAGCCACTTGCTGGATGCCCGCTCCCCGCCTTCGCGGGGACAAGCTTCGCGGGCATGACGAAATCAGAGTTGTTCAGACCATCCCTGGCTGATCAAATCGTGATTGATCGCGTAGCGGATCAGATCGGTGTCGGTCTTCACGTTGAGCTTCCGTATGAGCCGCGTCTTATGCGTACTGACCGTTTTTGGGCTGAGCGACAGGGCCGTGGCGATCGCGTTCACCGTCTGGCCTTCGACGAACATGCGGAACACCTGGAACTCCCGCTCCGAGAGCCGCTCGTGCGGATGCCCCTGGTTGTCGCCACTCAAGTTGGAGAGTACCTCGTCGACAAGGTCGGGCGAGATGAATCTCCTGCCCTTGGCGACTTGGCGGATGCCCTCGACAAGCGTCGCGGCATCGCTGCCCTTGGTGACGTAACCCATGGCGCCCGCCTTGAGTGCCCGGGTGGCGGTCTGCCCGTCGACATACATGCTGTGCACCAGCACGGCGGCGTCCGGCCGCTCGACCTTGATGCGACGGATCAGGTCCAGGCCCGAAATGCCGGGCATCGCCAGGTCGGTCAGCACCACGTCGAACGCCGACGCGCGAACCTTGGACAGCACCTCGTTACCGTTGGTCGCCTCCGCGGCCACCGCCAGATCGGAACAGGCGGCCAATACCTGTTTGATACCTGTGCGCACGACCTCGTGGTCATCGGCCACCAGAATCGCCAGCTTGCTCATGCGGCCGCCTCCGTAACCATCATGGAGTATCACCAATGTGCTGTCGGCGTCCGGCGGCAATCGCGGCCGGTCGCATCCCCGCTGCGCGTGGCCCCTGCTCCCTGCTCATGCCGCCTTCCGCATCTGCCTGATCTCGACATGCACGGTGGTTCCTGCTTCGGGCGAGCTTGCGATGTCGATGTGGCCGCCCAGCATCGCCACGCGCTCGCGCATCCCGAGCAGGCCGAAGCTACGCATGGCGGCCACATCCTTTTCCTTGAATCCCCGCCCGTCGTCGGTCACCTGCAATTGGAGGCGTCCGCCGCTCATCGAGAGCTTGATGTGAACGCACCCGGCCCCGGCATGCTTCGCAACATTGGTGAGCGACTCCTGGAGGATGCGGAACAGCGCCGTAGCATGGCTCTCATCGAGCGCGATCTCCTGGTCGGGCAGATCCACGCTGCAAGTGATGCCGGTACGCTGCGCGAACTGGTCGGCCAGCCAGGCAACGGCCGCGCCCAGTCCGTGATCGAGCGCAGGCGGGCGCAAATCCATGACGGCATGCCGGGTGACGGCGATCGCCTGCTCGACCAGATGCATCACGCGGGCGTTCTCGGCGCTGAACTCCTGCACATTCAAACCTTCATGCTCGGTCATCGCCGAAAGCGACAGCTTCAGTCCTGTCAGCAACTGTCCCAGCTCGTCGTGCAGCTCGCGCGCGATGCGCGTCCGCTCCTGCTCACGAATCGCCTCATGGTAGGCGGAAAGCTCGCGCAGCAGCCGCTTGGTCTCCGTCAGCGCCTGCTCGTTTTCCTTGATCTTGGTAATGTCGATGACGATGCCGTTCAGGAGTAGGCTCCCGTCAGGCATCCGTTCGGGCGTCGCCCGCACCTGAATCCAGCGCAACTCCCCATTCGGACCGCCGGCGCGCCCTTCCCACGACCACATCTGGAAACTCTCTGCCGAAGCGACCAATGACTCCTCCAACCCCTTGCGGTCCCTCTTCCTTATCGCCTGCAGAAACAGGCCGGGATCAGCACACAGCGCCTCGGGCATCATCCCGAGCAGCGCCGCCGAACCCTGGCTGACGTATTGGAAAGAAAACTGGCCGGTGTGATGATAGGTCATTTGAAACACGACGCCGGGCACGTTGGCAGTCACCCGGAGCAGTTGGGTCTCGGTTTCGCGCAATGCGTCCTCGATACGCTTCTGCTCTGAAACATCTGCAACGGTCCCGGCGACGCGCAGCGCCCGGCCGGCCGCATCGCGCTCGACCACCTTCGCCCGCCATGCAATGCATCTCCAACTGCCGTCAGGGTGCTGCACACGGTGGCGCGCCGCGTAGTACGGTCTCCGCCCCTTGAGCAGGTCGACGAACTCGCACCGCACGCGGACCTTGTCCTCCGGGTGAACACCGTCTTCCATGGCTGCTAGCGGGCATCGGCGTTCTTCTGCAACCCCCTCCATCATCTGGGCCCACTGCTCGCCCAAGGTCACCATCCCGGTCGCGAAGTCGAGTTCAAACATGGCAAGCTGGGCGCCGCGCAAGGCCAGTTCGAGCCTGTCCTTGGCGTGCTGCAGTGCCTCCTGCATGCGCTTGCGCTCGGTGATATCGACGGTGAAGCCCACCCGCACTATGCCGCTTGGAAAGCGCATAGGCAGCACGTGGACGTCAGCATGAAAGCGCGTGCCGTCGCGCCGCATGCGTATGCGTTCCCACCTGCACTCGACAGTATCGCCGTTGTGCCAGCGTGCATGAAAAGCCGCCACCTCCTTGCGCTCCGAGGGGTCGTAGAGCTCGATGGCTTTGATATCGCGTGCCTCATCCACGCTGGCGAACCCGAAAAGCTTCACGTAAGCCGGATTGGCGTCGACTATGTTGCCCTCGCGGTCCGCCAGCCCGATCGCCATGGGCGCCTGCTCGAACAGCGTGCGAAACCGCACTTCGCTCTCGCGCAGGGACCGCGCGACTTCGCTCTGGCGCGAAAGGGCGCGAATGAGCAGCGCCGACAAGGCAAGAATAAGCGTCGTCGCTAGCGCGGCGGCAAGATAATACCAGCGCGCCCGCCCGCGCAGCCCCGCCAATGCTTCCGCTTCCGACATCCCTACCGACACGACCAGCGGATAGTCGCCGACACTGCTAAAGCCCACGATGCGCGCGATGCCATCGCGCACGCCGGCATCGAAGTAGCCTCCCGCCCCGCCGTCGGCGAGGCGCGTGAACAGCGGGTCGCCGCTCACGTTCTCTCCAAGGGTTGGAGCACGGTCCGAGTCCCACTTGGCGGCCCGCACTACCCCGTCGCGACCGACGAGCGTCACGGCACTGTTGCGGCCGATGTCGATGGATTGGTAGAAATTGGCGAAGTATTCGGGTGCCAGGCCAACCAACGCCACGCCGCGGAATGAGCCGTCTGCGGCGGTGATGCGCCGGGTGACCGGAATCCACTCTTTGCCCGATACCCGGCCGGTGACTGGCTTGCCGATATACAGCTCCCCGGTGTCTGCCTTCAAATGTACGCGAACATACTCCCGATCGCCCAGGTAGATCGGCTTGAACGGTTGGGTGATGCCAGCAGCCAGATAACCGTCCGCACCAACGATGACCACTGAGGCATATACCTTGCTCGCCGTGATGCCGGAGCGCTGCAGCGCCGGAATGTCGATATGCGCGCCCTTGCGCTGGAACTCGGCCCCGAGCGCCAGAACCACCTCATCCGCGCCCTTGACGGTCCGCAACGCATGCTCGGCGAACGACCGTGACAGGCGCCTCGTTACCGCCGACGCTTCTTGCAGTGCGACCTCGCGCTGCTGGCTCATAAATAGGCCCAGCGTCGCCCAGGCACCGACGACGACCAGGAGAGCCAACACCGCCACCCAGACGCGTACATCCAACGCGCACCAAGACATTTCCCGCCGCCCAACAGGGCACGCAGAAACGCCGCACGGGTGCGCGCACGGGCGCGAGCAATCCGACTGTGCTCCTTCCGAATTGCAAGTTGCTCTCAAACCGAGATTTCTCCCCAGTGGCTACGCCGGGCGGACCGGATCGCGTTCCTCCCAACCCTCTTCCGCTGATCTCAATCCTACCGTTGCAGTGGCCGATCCTTCGTCCGAAAAGACCGGTTTTTTCGACGTGTTTTCGGTGCTTTGCATCGCTGGAGAACGGTCGGGCGATGCCGCCTGATCCTGATTTCGACATGATTGCGGCGTCGGGGCGGATATTTCACCGTAGCGCGTGCGGTGCGCAACCATGCAAGCTGGACGAGATACCCATTTTCACCACCGGGTTTTGGAACCGGTGGTGAATAGAAAAATCGATGGCGCGTCAGCGGCCGAAGAGTTGCCGCTTGAGAGGATGCTTCAAAGCGGCAGGTGAATTCTCATCCGTTGAAAACCGGTTGAAAATCTAGTCCGGCACGATACCGTTGCGCCGGATGAACTCCGCCCAGCCGTCACGCTCTTTTTTCAGACTCGCGGCGAACTGCGCCGGCGTATCGAACACCGGCAGCAGCACCAGTTGATTGAGCTTCTCTGCGGTCGAAGGCGATTTCATCGCTTTGCCGATCTCGGCGCTCAGGCGGGCGACGATGGCAGCAGGCGTGCCGGACGGAGCGACGACGCTGAAGGAAGTGAACACATCGACGAGCAGGCCGGCCTCGGCAAAGGTCGGGACGGAAGCAAGCTGGCTGGTGCGCTCGTTGACCGCCAGCGCCAGCACCTTGCCGGACCGGAGATGCGGCAACACCGATGCGACGTCGGGGAACATGAAGTTCAGTTGCCCGCCGAGAAAATCCTGATAGGCCTGCCCCACGCCTTTGTAGGGCACGTGCAGGAACCGCGCTCCGGTCACCTCTTCGAGCATGCGCACCCCCAGATACGTCGGGCTGCCCGTTCCGGCCGAACCGAACGTCCACTTGCCCGGCTCGCGCTTGCCCAGAGCGATCAGTTCCGCGAGGGTTCTTGCTGGCACCGAGGGGTGAATGGCAATCACCATTGGCGCAATCACGCCGCGCGCCACCGGCGCGAAGTCGCGTTCAGCGTTATAGGGCAGATTCCTGTACAGGCTCGGATTGACCGTCAGCGCCGGGTTTGCCGAGACCAGGAACGTATAGCCGTCCGGCGCCGCCTTCGCCACCGCCTCAGCACCGATATTGCCGCTGGCGCCGGGCCGGTTCTCCACCACGAACGACTGCTTCAGTGCTTCGCTCAAGCCCTGCGCAATGATGCGTGCATAGACGTCGGTGCCGCCGCCCGGCGAGGAAGGCACCACGAGCTTCACCGTCCGCGCGGGCCAGGTCTCCTGCGCCTGCAGTGGTGCCATCATCGACATCAACACGAGGACCAGCGCCAAATATTTGTTCATCATGCCACTCCCTTGTAGTGAACACTGCGTGTTGAAGTTGCTGTCAAGCGAGAGCGTGCGGCCCGTGCTCCACAGAAAGACGCATTCCAACAGCCTTTAGAACGGCAAGAATAATCCGCAGAGTCGGATTGCCCTTGGGTGACAGGGCACGATAAAGTGCCTCGCGGCTGATTCCGGCTTCGGCAGCTACGGCGCCCAGACCGCCATAGGCTTCCGCGACCGTGCGCAGCGCGAGAAGGCCGGCGGCGCGGTCGTCGGGATCATCCAAAGATTCCATCGCTGCCTTGAGGTATTCAACAGCAAGTTCCCGATCTGCACGAAGTTCAGCAACTTCGCGGTCATGGTGGGATACAGCCCCAATCACCTTCTTGCTCACGATTGTCTCCTTTTCCAGTCTGCCCAATATTTCTTCGCAGCTTTGATATCGGCAGGCTGGGTCTTCTTCGTCCCGCCGCACAATAAGATCACCACGGTTTGACCGCGCCGCCCGCAACAGACCCGATACCCGGCACCGATGTGTTCCCTTAGCTCAAGAACGCCGTCGCCAACGGGATCACAGTCACCGAAAATTCCCGCTTCCAGGCGCTTGAGGCGGACGCGAATCTTGGCTTCGGCTCGTTTGTCCCGCAGAGACTTGAGCCAGTCCGTAACCGGCTCGATGCCATCTTCGCGCTGGTATCGAAAAACTTCGATCATGGATAATTGTAGCTTAGGAACTACATTCACGCAATGCGGCAATATTCAAGAACGCAGGCAATCCTTTGCCCCCCCTTCACAGGCTCCCTCTTGACTCTTGTTATTACCATTTCTGGCAAGTCATATTGGTGTTGTGCCGCACAGGGCCACGGTCTCGCCAAACCAATGTTGTTAAATGTTGTTCATCGGACTTTCTCGTGGGTACCAAGGCCCCGAGGATACCGTTTGACCGGCCGCGCACGCGGGCGGTATTGTTCGCATCGCAGCGGCACAAGTCCGTCGGTGATCCCGAGCGCACAGGACAGACAGCCGATGACAGCAGCGCGTGTTTTCCACGGTCGAAGAGGAGGCGATCCCGATGTCCGGTTCCCGGAAGGTTCTTGCAGTCTTGCTGTTCGGCATGGTTGTTCCCGCAGCGCACGCGCAGCAATCCGTCCCCAGCGCATCGGATGCGACTGTTTTCGCCAACCGCTGCTTCCAGTGCCACAACGCGTCGATGTGGATCGATCATCGTCAGGACCGCCGGGGATGGGAAGGCGTGCTCTACCGCATGGTCGGGCGCGGTGCGCTCTGGACCGAAGCAGAGATCGGCAGCATGGCTGCCTACCTCGCCGCGGCGTACGGCCCCGCCTCCGCCAAGCCGGCAAAATGACGTTCGCAGGGGAACAACAATGAGAGAACTCGTAGCCCAATACTTGTCGCGCTCCATTTCGCGGCGCGGCTTCCTGAAGGGCATGACGGCCACCGGCATTTCGCTGGCCGCGTCGGAATCGATACTCGAGTCGCTGGTCCCGGCCGCTCACGCCCAGGAAGCCGGCAGCGGGGCCGCCTCTGCGATCAAAGTCTTCGAGGGTTCGGGCGGCGCATGCTTCGCCGAGCAGCTCATCGCTTCGGGGGTGAAATACGTTTTCGGAAACTCCGCCAGCGAGGACGCCCAGTTCTATGAGGCCCTGGTCGATCGCCCGCAGCTCAAATATATTCTGACGCCCCACGAGGGCCCGGGTGCCGCGATGGCCGCCGGCTATGTGAAAGCCTCGGGCGAACCCGCCATCGTCATGCAGGCAGCGGTGGTCGGCCTGATGAATGCCATGGGACAGATGTTCAACGCCTTCAAGGAACAGACGCCGCTGGTTTTCTACAGCTACCGCACCGACCAGAGCGGCCGCGCGGGACGCGACGGTTTCGAGGAAGTCGCGAACCAGGAGCAGCTCGTCGCGCCGATGACCAAGTTCTCGTGGCTCGCGCGCCGCTCCGACATGATCCCCGAGACGGTGCGCCGCGCGTTCAAGGCGGCGTGGACCCCGCCGTACGGTCCCAGCTACTGCTCGTGGCATTCCGACTTCAACGACAACAAGGTCCGCACCGAGATCATCGCCCAGAACAAAATCGATCCGCGCATGCGTGTCCGGCCCGATCCTGTCGAGGTGGAGCGCGCGGCAAAGCTGCTGGTCGAAGCCAGGATGCCGCTCTTGAACGTCGGCGACGAGGTCTACAACAGGAAAGCCATCGCCAAGGCAGTCAAGCTGGCCGAACTCCTCGGCATGCCGGTGACCCAGGCGCGGCAGGTGTTCGTGAGTTTCCCGCAGACGCATGTTCTGTGGGTGGGCGGGCCGCCCCGAAACACCCTCAACAGCCTGAGCTTCCCGAAGGATACGGATGTCGTCATCAACGTCGGCAACAAGCTGATGCATTCGAGCACTGCCCCTATAGTCAGCCGCAGCGTCAAGTTCATCGACATGCGCATCGACAGTTGGAGCATGGGGAACGTGATGACCACCGAGGTGCCGCTGGTCTGCGACGTCGCCTATGGCCTCGACGATCTGATTGCCGCCGTGGAGGGCCTCATGACGCCGGCGATCCGGCAGAAGGCACAAGAGCGGGCGCAGGAAGTCAGGCGCTTCACCGAACGCGCGAAGACCCAGAAGGCGCTGGTCACAAAAAATCCGGACTGGAACCGCAGTCCGATGCTCGCCGACCGCGTCACCTGGGAGATCGCCCAGTTCGCCGACCCGGATGCGATCGTCGTCCACGAGGCAGGTTCAGTCGGTCTGCACAGTTTTGGTTTCAATCCGCTGGGCGGGCGCGAGTTGTTCAATTATTACGGCGCACATCTCGGCTCGGGCGTGGGCACCGCGGCGGGCGTGAAGCTTGCCCGCCCGAACCGGCAGGTGATCTGCCTGGTCGGCGACGGGTCATTCATCTTCGGTCCCACCGCGCTGTGGAACATGGCGCGGCTGGAACTGCCTGTGATTACCGTCGTCTACAACAATCACGCTTACTCGGGCCCGCACAGCCGTGTCGTGGAGAAAGTTGCAGGTGGCCGCATGATACAGACCGGACAGTTCGTCCACGCCTATCTCGGCAACCCGGACATGAACATGGCCTGGATCGCGAAGGGCTTCGGCGTCGATGCCGAAGTCGTCGAGTCGCCGGACGAGCTGAAGGCCGCGCTCGCGCGGGCGCGCAAGGCCACCGCCGAAGGCAAGCCCTATCTCATCGATGTGCAGGTGGCGCGCTACGGCGTGGCCTGGGCGGACAAGCCCTGGACGCCGCCGATCCACATCGCACGGGAACGCACGAGAAAAGTCTGATGAATTATTGAGGATTACGTAATTGCGTGACACGAATTCCCATCACTCCGTCATTCCCGCGAAGCTTGTCCCCGCGAAGGCGGGGAGCGGGAATCCAGAATGAGAAACCTGGGTCCCCGCCTGCGCGGGGACGACGAACTTTTGTCACCGAGTTACATAAAGCTCA
>Ga0163199_1002343_pt1 | contig 11606 bp, 14 predicted proteins | sample PL_2010_150m_FD_113537 | JGI IMG/M metagenome (GOLD analysis project Ga0163199, IMG submission 113537) | Freshwater microbial communities from Powell Lake, British Columbia, Canada to study Microbial Dark Matter (Phase II) - PL_2010_150m | ecosystem: Environmental > Aquatic > Freshwater > Lake ...
CTGAATACCAACGGTTATGGCAGGCGGCGCAATCGGCTTACGATAAAAACGAAACTGATTCTTGACTCTGATTTATTTGCGTGATAAAGTTTCTGGCGTAGGTTGCACGTAAGTTCTTGTTGGAAGTAGTAAGACAACGGCTCACGCAAACCGCGTGAGCCGTTTTGTTTGACCGCTCCGATAGAACCACACTGCCCTAACACTATTTCTCAAGGAGACATTTAAAATGTCAGAGCGTATTGTTGGTACGGTCAAATGGTTTAACAATGGCAAGGGCTATGGGTTCATCGCCCGCGAAGGTGGCGAGGATGTGTTCGTTCACTACTCCGCCATCAAATCGGAGGGCTATCGCTCTTTGCAAGAAGGACAACAAGTGGAGTTCACCATCGAAAAGGGTCCCAAAGGCTTGCAAGCCGCTGATGTGACCATCCCCGCCAAATAATCACACGACCAACAACCAAACCCTTCGGGTCTCGCGTAGCGGACCCGAAGGGTTTTTTGTTCCCTCGCTAACTTCGATCTCTCCCCTCGTCCCTTCGTCATTGATTGAAACTCCCCGTCTGCATATAATCGTTTCATCAAACAACGTAACAGCTAGTCACGAAGTGTCTACAAGACACTTCGTGACTATTCTGTAATTTGAAAGGACAACGAAATGGCAACAGCAAAAAAACTCAAAACTCCCAAAACAAAAACCGTGACTCGCAAACCTAAAACTTCTAAAGCAAAGGTCGCCGCCCCTAAAGTTAAAACGAGTGCGGTCAAAAATCTTTTCGGCGCGCGGGCGAAACTCGGCAAGCACACCATCTATCGCCTTCAGCATCTTGAGAAAACCGGCGTCGCGCCCAACTTGGCGAAACTCCCCTTCTCGATTCGGATTCTATTGGAAGCGCTCCTCCGCAATTGTGATGATTATCTGGTGACTCAAGAGGATGTGAAGCGACTCGCCCGATGGGATGCCGCCAACCCTTCGACGGACGAACTCCCATTTCTACCCGCGCGCGTGATCATGCAAGATTTTACGGGCGTGGCGTGTGTGGTTGATCTCGCCGGAATGCGCGATGCGATGAAGAATCTCAAAGGCAACCCCAAGAAGATCAACCCGCTCGTTCCGGTTGATCTCGTCATTGATCATTCGGTGCAAGTAGATTACTTCGGTGACGATCTTGCCTTGATCAAAAATGCCGATCTCGAATTTGATCGCAACGTCGAGCGTTACAAATTTTTGCGCTGGGGTTCTAAAGCCTTTAGCAATTTGCGCGTCGTGCCACCCGCTACCGGCATCGTGCATCAAGTGAATCTGGAATTTCTCTCGCAAGGTGTGATGACCAAAGCCGAAGGCAATGGCACTGTGATGTTCCCCGACACCGTTGTTGGCACCGACTCGCACACCACCATGATCAACGGCTTGGGCGTGCTGGGCTGGGGTGTGGGCGGCATCGAAGCCGAAGCCGTAATGCTCGGTCAACCGTATTACATGGTCACACCGCAAGTGATCGGCTTCAAGGTGTCTGGCGAATTGCGCGAAGGAGTCACCGCAACCGATCTCGTTCTCACCATGACGCAAATGCTCCGCAAGAAAAATGTGGTGGATAAATTTGTGGAATTCTACGGACCCGGACTCTCCTCCATGTCGTTACCCGACCGCGCCACCATCGGCAACATGGCTCCCGATTACGGCGCGACGATGGGCTTCTTCCCGGTGGATGCCGAGACGATCAGTTTCCTCAAACGCACCGGACGCGCCAAATCCGCCGAGCAACTTGAGGCATACACCAAAGCGCAAGGACTCTTCCGCACCGACTCGACTCCTGATCCCATCTTCACCGACACGCTCGAATTAAATCTGGCCGACGTTGAACCAAGTCTCGCCGGACCCAAGCGCCCACAAGATCGCGTGGCGCTGAAAGACATGAAGATCGCCTGGAAGAAATCGTTGACCGCGCCCGTGAAAGATCGTGGTTATGGTTTAACTGAATCCGAAATTAACAAAACAGTCGCCATCAGCAACGCGGAGCGGCCATCTACCATCAGTCATGGCGCTGTTGTTCTTGCCGCGATCACCTCTTGCACCAACACTAGCAATCCATCGGTGATGATCGGTGCGGGGTTGGTCGCTAAGAAGGCGGTTGAAAAGGGGTTGACGGCAAAACCGTACGTCAAGACGAGTCTCGCGCCAGGATCGAAAGTGGTCACCGAATATCTCAACAAGTCGGGACTCATGCCCTATCTGAATCAAATTGGTTTCAACAATGTGGGTTATGGCTGCACCACTTGTATCGGCAACAGCGGACCGTTGCCCGAAGCAGTTTCAAAAGCAGTGATCGAAGGCAACTTGGTCGCCGCCGCCGTGATCAGCGGCAACAGAAATTTTGAGGGTCGCGTTCACGCCCAAGTGAAGGCGAACTTCTTGGCGTCGCCGCCGCTCGTGGTTGCCTACGCTCTCGCTGGCACGACGGATATTGATTTGGTGAATGAGCCGCTTGGCACCGGCAAAGACGGCAACCCCGTGTACCTCAAAGATATTTGGCCCACGCAAAAAGAGATCAGCGACACGATTGCTTCTTCGGTTGATGCGGCGATGTTCAAGAGGAGTTATGGCGATGTGTTCGATGGCAATCCGATGTGGAACAAGATTCCGTTTCCCCGTGGCGATAGCTTCGCCTGGGATGCCGCCTCGACCTACATCCAGAACCCACCCTTCTTCGAGAACCTGAAGCCGGGACTCGAACCGTTGAAAGAAATTCGCAACGCGCGCGTGTTAGGTTTGTTCGGCGACAGCATCACGACGGATCACATTTCGCCGGCGGGCAACATCGCCAAAGATTCGCCCGCCGCAAAATATTTAGTCGCCCACAACGTGGAACAAAAAGACTTTAACCAATATGGCACACGGCGCGGCTCGCACGATGTGATGATGCGCGGCACGTTTGCGAATATCAGATTGAAAAACTTAATTCTTGGGGGAGAAGAGGGCGGCAACACGTTGTATTTTGGAAATCAGCAATCAGCAATCAGCAATCAGCCTGAAAAAATGGCGATGTATGATGCCGCAATGAAATATAAAGCGAATAGTATCCCGCTCGTGATCTTCGCCGGTAAAGAATATGGCACTGGTTCATCACGCGATTGGGCGGCGAAGGGCACCTTCTTGCTCGGCGTGAAAGCCGTCATTGCCGAATCGTTTGAGCGTATTCATCGCGGCAACTTGGTGGGCATGGGCGTGTTGCCTCTGGTATTCAAAGATGGTCAGAACGCAGAAACACTTGGCTTGAGCGGACGCGAGATTGTGGACATCATCGGCGTCAACGACTCGATCAAGCCGCGCCAAGAGTTGGAAGTGCGCGCCATCAAAGAAGATGGCAAGACCGTGATCTTCACAGCCATTGCTCGCTTAGATACCAAAGTGGAAGTGGATTACTACAAGAACGGCGGCATCTTGCAAACCGTGTTGAGGAATCTACTGAAACAATAGACCGCAAAGATTTCACCGCCGAGACGCAGAGAACACAGAGAAAAATTTAAATCTCCGTGCGCTCTGCGTCTCGGCGGTTAATAACGATGAACATTGAACGACTCCATCACGATTGAAGGTTATGATCGCTTCGAGTTTCGCGATCCGTTTGGAAATAGGGTGGAGATGATACAGATATTGGCATAAGCACACGATTGAATTACAATCATCACCATGAATACTGTAGTCGCTCCGTATCTGACTCAATCTATTGATAAGCTGCGCGAGTCGCTCGGCGACAAATTGATCGGCGTTGTGCTTTATGGTTCGTATGCGCGTAAAGAAGCACGAGAAGAGAGCGATGTTGATCTCTTGGTCATTGCGCGCGAGTTGCCAGAACGTCGTTATGATCGCTCGATCTTTTTGCATCGCATGGTGCGCGGCATTAAAGATGCGCCGCCATTTTCACTTCTCGGTAAAACACCGGAAGAGTTCGAAAGATATTTCCCATCGCTCTATCTCGATATTGGGCTAGATGGCGTTGTATTGTTTGATCGTGATGAATATACAGCAAAGAAGATGAAACGGATTAAAGAGATCATTAAAGAGACGGGGTTGACGCGCGAGCGGCTCAAGAATGGTAGTTTGTTCTGGAATTGGGATCGGGAGTTTAAAGGCGCGTGGGAAATTTCGTGGGAGGGGTATCGTGAACTCGCCTAACGAATCTTTCTATCGGCTCAAATTGGCAAAGGGTTATCTCGCCGATGCTGAAAGCGACACAAAGGATAAACGATGGGATAAATGTTTGGGAAACTCGCAAGAAGCAATTGAAAATGCCGGCAAATCAATCCTGACACATTTTCGCCCTGCTCCACACACACATGATATCGTCGAACTTTTGGAAAAATTATTGCAAAACAAAAATGTGCCGGAAGAGATTAAAAGAAAAATTCGCGCAGGACTGGATGATTTTCGAGACATGGGCATGGATATTCACATCCGCGCAACTTATGGAGACGAAGAAGCGCAGATACCGCCTTGGGATTTAATCGCCGAAGCGGAAGGGATGGGGGGACTAGGAAAGGCACGTCGATCTGTGAATCTTGCTCAGGCAATCTACGACGAGATGAGCAAAGAGTAATTTTTCAAAACGGAGAATTCTATGCCCACCACAAAAACATCCAAACGCAAAACTTCTCGCAAGCCCACTCATCTCAAAGAAGCCCGTGCCGAGTACATCGTTAGCAAAAACGGCAAGGCGAAAACTGAGGCGAAAGACGTGCAACTTGAGTTTTATATTTCCTTGCCCAAAACCGAAGACGTTAATCAATTCACGGATAAATTGATCGAATTAGTCGAGGCGTATAATGGCAAAACAGGTGGCGGCATTATTGATCGCCATAAGTGAGGTGCAACATGGTCACGATTACACTCTCCGAACAGACCCTCTCCCATCTTCAAAGCCTTCCGCCTATCGAAGGGAATACTGAAAGCAAAGTGCGTTCCTTGCTAGAGGCAGAATACCGTCGGCAATTGAGTCGGTACAACTTGATTGATCGCACGATGCGCGAGAAATACAAAATTTCCTTTGACGATTTTGAAACGCGCAAAGTTGTAAAAGAACGTGGCTTTACTTGGGAAGTCGAGTCGGATGCTAGTGAATGGGAACTAGCTGTGAGCGGGATACGCACAATGCAGCGCAAGCTCAAAGAACTTCTGGGGAATTCGAAAGATGAAAATCGCTGATCTCCTTCACGAGATTGAAGAAGTCGAGCAACGCTTTTGGTTCATTAAAAGCGCGACGCTGGAACAAACTGACGAAGTACTCAAAGCACGTTTAGCCATTAAAGACGAGTTGTTTGTTCACGTCTTCTTGAGCGAGTCCTCAGAACGCTTTCAACTGGCATTGATTAATGGACGCGAGCGCATTTATGGGCGTGATCGGGAAGATGGCGAATGGCATTCACATCCTTACGGCAACGCTGAAACTCACGTCCCCTTGCCCGAAGGCGTTTCACCTCAACCGCTTAAACAATTCGTAACAGAAGTCGAAAAGATTTTGCTTGAAAACGACTTGATCTAAGATGAAACTCCTCACCCTCGGTCACAGCAACCACACCATCGAAAAATTTATCAGCCTTCTCGAAGAGAATGGCGTGATGGCGCTGATAGATGTGCGAACCGCGCCTGCCAGCCGCTACAATCCGCAGTTCAACAAAGAAACGTTGGCGGCTTCGCTTGAGGCAAAAAATATCGGATACGTCTTCGCCGGAAAATTTCTCGGCGGCAGACCTTCTGATCCATCGTGCTACAAGAGTCGCGCGCTCCCCGCCGAAGGCGCGGATTATTTGCACGAAGTGGATTACCCCGAAGTGATGAAAAAAGATTGGTTCGTCAAAGGCGTCGCCCGCTTGTTGGAAATTGCCGACGAGCAGACGACGGCGATACTATGCAGCGAAGAAGACCCGGCGCAATGTCATCGGCATCACCTGATCGCCAAATATCTCTTGCGCGAGCGACCCGACGTTAAAGTGATTCACATTCGCGGCAACGGCGACACCTTCGGCGCGGCGTCACTCTTGAACAATGTAGATAAACAAGAAGAGGCGGAACAACCGTCGCTGCTCTAGAATGAAGATTTATACAATCGGCTTCACGCAGAAAAACGCGGAAGAGTTTTTTAGCACGATCAAAAGCCATCACGTTCAGCGATTGATTGACATTCGCATTCATCCCAACGGGCAACTTTCAGGATTCGCCAAACAAGAAGACCTACCTTACTTTTTAAAAGAACTCGCCGACAATTGCAGCTACGCCTACATGCCTGGTCTCGCGCCGACGAAGGACATTCTCAAAGAATATAGAGGGGATGACGATTGGGAGCGATATGTGACTCGCTTTGAGTCATTGATGGATGAACGGAACATCCCTCGCGCGTTAAATCCGGATGACTTCAACGAAGCCTGTCTGCTGTGCAGTGAAGCAACACCCGAACAGTGTCACCGCCGACTCGTGGCGGAGCGTTTTGCCAAACATTGGCAAGATGTAGAAATCATTCACCTCTAACCTTCAACGCAGGAGGGCACTATGAAAAAACAACTCGTCATCACCGATCTCACGCGCATGAGAGGCGGGCGCGTGTGCATCGCCGGTTACGACACGCAGGGCAACTGCATCCGTCCTATTCTGCCGCATCCCGGAATCACCGAGCGCTTGCTGTATCAAAACAACGAACCGATCATCTTCCCCTTTGCCGTCGTCGAATTCGATTTACTACAACGCAAGCCACAACCGCCGCACACCGAAGATTGGGTCTACGCGCCAGCCCGAGTCAAATTCTTGCGGCGAGTCGAAGAGGCGAATCGTTCCCAGATTTTTAAATCCTCATTGTTCAACAACGTCGGCGCGATCTTCGAGCAAACGATTCATACCGACTTCGGTTGTTACGTCTCGGAGGGTCAAGGCGCGCGATCCATCGGCACGATCCAACCCAAAACGATTCACAAAGTTTTTTACGAGCAAGGGGAAGATGAAGCGTGGAATTATCGGCTGGGGTTTTACGATCAAAGCGACGCCTACTATCGCCTCAAAATAGTTGATCTCACTTGGAGCTACTACGGCGATTCACTGCGCGACGAAAACACCGACCCGGCGCGCGTCGCCGAAAAATTAACCGCCCTCCTCAAAAACAAAACCGTTTATCTCCGCCTCGGTCTGGCGCGCGGCTGGATGAAATTTCCTGATCGCTGTTACCTGCAAGTCACGGGTATTCACACCTTCCCTGATTACTTGCAAGGAAGGATATTTGCCGATCTAAAAATTTAATAACTGGACTTACGCAAAACACATCAGCGTCATTGCGAGGAGCATTCTTTGCGACGAAGCAATCTCAAAGCCTGTCCTGAGCGAAGTCGAAGGGCGTGAGCGAGATTGCTTCGTGAAGAACACTCGCAATGACGTTAACGACTCAATGTGCGTAAGTCCAGCGAAATACGCGCTATCCGCCATTGGCTACGCGGAGCGGCCATCTGCCAAAGGCAACGTAAACCTCACCACCGTCCCTCGCCCTACTTCACTTTGCGCGGTGATCTCGCCGCCGTGCATCGTCACCAAATTTTTGGCGATCGCCAAACCCAAACCGCTGCCACGCGATTCTTTAGATTTATAAAAGCGATCAAAGATGCGCGGCAGATCATCGGATGAGATGCCTTCGCCCGTGTCACTCACACTCACTTCAACTTTCTTTGCGGCGTGCGCCACACTCACGGTGATGCCGCCACTCGCGGTGTGGCGTAAGGCGTTAGCGATCAAGTTCGTCAAGACTTCCCGAATCCGCACGGGATCGATATCGAGCAAGGGTAGATCATTGGGGGTTTCCACGCGCAAAGCAATCGCACGCGAGTCGGCATCCGCACGGAAAGAGGTTGCCGTTTCGTTGATCAACACAGCGAGATCAGTTAACTCACGATGCAACTTTAATGTGCCGCTCTCGGCAAGTGAGAGAGTCCTCAGATCGTCAATCAATCGTGAGAGAACGCGCGTCTCTTCTAAAATCGGCGCGAGATGTTCTTCGTCGGCGGGATAAATGCCGTCGAGCAAACCTTCAAGGTTGCCTTGAATGACGGCAACGGGCGTGCGGAGTTCGTGCGTTACATCGGCGAGTAAATTGCGACGCTGTTGTTCATTCGTTTGCAAACGTTCGGTCATGGAATTAAACGCTCGCGTTAACCCACGCAGTTCGCGTGCGCCTCGCTCGCGCACCCGCGTGGTGTAATCACCCTGCTCCACGCGCCCTGCCGCGTCAACTAAATCGTCTAATGGAAACGCTAACGAACGCAAACTACGCACGATGGTCGTAAAACCAAAGAGGAAAATAATAACGAGGGGGATATAAGAATATGGAGAAGTAAAATCCCATTGGCGCACAAAGGAAATTCCAAGCCAAGTGAAGAAAATACACAAGCCTAGTGAGATTAATGCAAACACGCAACCCAAACGGCGCATGAAGGGGCGCGGTTGACGCTTGGGCGGGGGCCAAGGTTGATTAGCGGGCCACCAATGCGGGCGGCGAGAAAAAGGGAAGTGTTTCATGCGTCAGAAAATTTATAACCCACACCATACACCGTTAAAATATATTTCGGCTCGCGCGGGTTGGGTTCAAGTTTGCGTCGCAAATTTTTTATATGGGCGTCAATCGCCCGCTCGTAACTTTCAAACGCCACGCCATGCACTGCGTCGAGAAGTTGGGTGCGCGTAAAAATTCTTCCGGGTTGTTTGGCAAGCGCGGCAAGCAGTTGAAACTCAGTCGAAGTCACTTCCACAAATTGATCGCCCACGCTGACGCGCATGCGCGGCACGTCGAGAGTCAAGTCGCCCACGCGAATCATTTCCACAGCAGAGGCGGCAACCCCTTCGGCGCGGCGTAGCACCACGCGCACCCGCGCCACCAATTCCTTCGGGCTGAACGGTTTGGTCATGTAATCGTCCGCGCCGAGTTCGAGTCCAACTAATTTATCTGACTCTTCACCGCGCGCGGTGAGCATGATGATCGGCACGTTAGAATCTTTGCGGATGGCGCGCGTCACGTCGAGTCCGTCTAACTTGGGCAAGCCCAGATCGAGAACGATGAGATCGGGCTTCGCCGTGCGGGAGGCCGACACCGCCGCAGCACCGTCACTCGCCGTGATGACGTTATACCCCGCCTGCGCCAGATAATCGCGAGCGATCTTGATCATCTTTGGTTCGTCGTCCACGATCAAAATTGTTTTCATTGTGTTGCATTATAAACGGAGACGACCCGATAAACGTGGAGACGACCTGATAAACGTGGAGACGACCCGGCGGGTCGTCTCTACAGAATTATTTTTGCGGCTCGTCGGTTTTCTCGCCGTGCATTTTCTTGTGCCACTCTTCAAACATCGGCGGCACGCCGTCTTTCATCCAGTGACCGCGCCAGCCGCGATGATGTCCCCAGCTCCAAGGTCGGAAGATGAAACGCATCAAGCCGAAGAAGAGGAAGAAGCCGAACAACGGAATCAAACATCCCAACGGCGCGAACATGAATCCGAATGGCGAATGAAACGGACCATAGCCGTAATACGGATACGGCGCGACAGGCGCGACGGTGGCGCCGTCACCCGCTTTGGCAACTAAAGCCGCGCCTTGCTGCACGCCCGCTTGATACGCAAACGCGCCGATCCCGGCAACCAAAGCGACCACTAACAAAACCGCAATGACTCTTGAAATAACTCCAAACATTTTTGCAATCTCCTTTTGAAAATTATTTTACATTCAAGAGTATGCAAGGAGATTGTGAACGAATTATGAAGTGGGTGGGGAGAGATTGAGAATAGCGAATAACGGATGGGGAATAGCAGACCGACGCGGTTTTAGAAACCGCATCGGTCTATTGCTCTGCAAACCGCGTCCTCGCGGTTTGCCCGCCCGCGAGGACGCGGGCGGCGAGCGTTAACTGCGTAAAGTGAATTAATAAATCGGCAAGTAGCGATCCAACTCCCACTGACTCACACTCAAACGATACTCATCCCATTCTTGTTTCTTGGCTTCGATGTATCGCTCAAACAAATGATCGCCCAACGTCTGCTTCATCAAATCGCTCTTCTCCATCTCGGCGATGGCTTCACCGAGCGAGCCGGGCATGGCGGTCAGTTTAGCGAGTCGCGCTTCGTCGAGATGATACAAATCTTCCTCATTCGGCGCGGGCGCATTCATCTTCTTCTTAACGCCATCCAACCCTGCCATGAGGATCACGGCAAACGCTAAATATGGATTGGAACTTGGATCGGGACAACGCAACTCGATGCGTGTTGCCGTCGCCACACGACCCGGACTCACCTTGGGGATGCGGATCAATGCCGAGCGATTGGTGCGCGCCCAACTTAAATACACAGGAGCTTCATAACCCGGCACGAGACGCTTGTAGCTATTTACCAACGGAGCGATCACTGCCGAGAGAGAACGTGCATGTTTAAGTTGACCGGCAATAAAACTTTTCGCTAGAGGACTCAAACCATATTCATCTTTCGGATCGGCAAAAGCGTTCTTGCCTTTGCTCCACAAACTTTGATGGGTGTGCATGCCGTTGCCATTGATGCCGGCGATGGGTTTGGGCATGAAGGTGGCGTAGAGTCCGTTGCGCTGGGCAATGGCTTTCAAGGTGAGTCGCAGGGTGATGGCGTTATCGGCGGTGCGTAAGGCGCGATCATATTTAATATCAATCTCCGATTGACCCACTGCCACTTCGTGATGCAGTGCTTCTACCGTGATACCAAACGCGCTGAGGGCAGTCACCATCTGCCGCCGAACCGGGTGCGCTTGATCGGTGCTGACATCAAAGTAACCGGCTTGATCGTGCGACTCAAGCGGCAACAGCGAACCATCGGCGTGTTGTCTGAAGAGGAAGAATTCAAGTTCGGGACCCGTAAAATATTCGTAGCCCATCTTGGCAGCTTCGGCGAGTGCCCGCTTAAGCACTTGGCGCGGGTCGCCGCTAAACGGTTCACCTGTAGGCAGGTGCGCGTCGCAGATCACGCGCGCCGTTGGCACATCGGTATCCCACGGGATGACGGCAAAAGTATCGAGATCAGGATGCAGTAACATATCGCTCTCGGCGATGCGAGCGAATCCCTGCACCGATGATCCATCGAACCACATCCCGTGATCCAACACATCCTTCCACATCTCTACCGGGATGCCGACACTCTTCGCCACGCCGACGATGTCGGTGAACTGCAAGTTGATAAACTTGATGCCGCTCTTGCGGATGACGTCGGCAACTTTTTTGATCTTTTTAGAGTCGTGAGTCATTGTGAATCTCCTTGAAAAGTTTTGAATACTCTATCATAGTTGCAAAGGGCAGGTAAACGTGAAGAAGAACCCAAAAAGGGTTCGGGAAATTAGAAGAACTCCATAAAACTTGTGACTGCTCAGCGTCATTGCGAGTCTTCGAGAAGCAATCTCAAAGCGTGACCGAGATTGCTTTCCGCTACGCGAAGAACACTCGCAATGACGGTGTGCACGCAAAGGTTGTCACGATGGATCGCAAAATCTCCCGATTTTGCCCGAAGTCGGGAGACTTCGGATTCCGCTACCTGACAAGGTTTGCGTGCACACCAATGACGGTGTGCACGCA
>Ga0163199_1002344_pt1 | contig 11605 bp, 9 predicted proteins | sample PL_2010_150m_FD_113537 | JGI IMG/M metagenome (GOLD analysis project Ga0163199, IMG submission 113537) | Freshwater microbial communities from Powell Lake, British Columbia, Canada to study Microbial Dark Matter (Phase II) - PL_2010_150m | ecosystem: Environmental > Aquatic > Freshwater > Lake ...
CATCTGATAATTTTCAAAGGGGAAGCCGTCTCCATTTAATACCCATTTTTCTAATTGACTCGCCATCGCCACATCGCGCTCGGTGGTCGTTGGCGATTTAAGAATCAACGTATCCGACATCTGCCCGGCTAACAACAACGCCGCAATTTCAGGTGGCGGCACCACCTTGAATTCGGCAATCCGTTCCGCCACCAAGGTTGAGGTGCTGCCCACCGGGTCCACAATAAACGGGATCGGGGTCTTCGTCGGCGGGTTGCCCAAGCGATGATGATCTAACACTTCCAACAAATCCGCCTCTTCCAGTGAGGCAATCGCCTGACCCGCTTCATTATGATCGACCAAGATCACTTGCATGCGCGGCGGGTTCAACACATCGGGCGTGCGGCAGATTCCTAAATACGTTCCATCATCGCGCACGACAAAAAAATCATCGCGCTCATCGCGCAAAACTTTTCCGCGCCCGTCACGCACGCGCATCGAAGATTTAAAGCACGGCACGTCGGCGTCCATTGCCTCACGGCATTGCACCGAAAGAATCCGCGCCGCCGAGACATTCTCCAGATCGACTCGCGCCTCCATTTGGAGCGACAAGAATCGAAAGACGCTATTGCCCGTCACTAATCCAAGCGGCTTGCCTTCGGCGTCTACAATCGGCGCACCCGAATGACTCGTCGCGGCAATTGACCACGCCTCACGCAACGGACGATCAGGAAGTATCGGTGGCAGGGTTCGCATGATACGTCCAAAGTTTGGTGAGGCATCTGCCAGATATTGCGGCGCATCTAACTTCACCGTTTTTAAGACCCACGCCGTTTGCGGGTTCACCGCTCCAGCGCGCAACGGAATGGCGTTGCGATTATCGCGTTGGCGCAATAACCAAGCATAACCAATCGCCGAAGCAATAGCATCAGTGTCAGGGTTGAGATGACCAATAACGTAAACAGGAGAGATCATTTCTTAACCACCAAAGTTTTTACAAAGGCGCGATCCGCTTCACGTTGATTCGTTTGCTTTACTTGCAAACGCTCACCTGTAACGGCATCATACACGCCGATCATAATATCGTAACTGTTCGGCGGAAGATCGTTTGGCACGTTCAACGTCAATTGGTATTGCACCACTTCGTTTGCTTGCCATATATTCGTTGGATACCATGTTGCGCAGGGTTCACCATCCACGCCAGCATACAATGGTTTGTCGCGGGTTGCGAGGTGAACAAAGGTCGTGTAACGAGTCGGCGGCGTCCCCTGAGATCGCCAGCGCAATCCAATCGGCATCGCCGCACCAGTGTTGATCTCATTCGGCGCGTCCACCGCAATCAACTCTACGCGTTGCGTATCGCCAAACGTCGCAATCGCCACACCCGATCCAGATGCGCTCGCCTGATCTTTTTCCACGCGCGCCACCACGCCATACAAATATGGTTCGGGCTCATGCACGATCTCTTTGATCACCGAAAAATTTTTGAACTGCGCCTCAATAGACGGCAACCAATTGGCGTGCGTCACAAAAACCGTACGGCGCGCCGTCGTCGCCGGATAGACCCAACACGATTCGCCATTGATGATTCGTAGATCACCTTTGTTCAACTCGCGCACCATGCGCGTCGCCGGATGTTGAATCGCCGGTTCATTTAATAATAAGTATGTAGGTTGCGTCTGACTCTCGCGCGCCGCATTTTCGATCAGCGACCACAAGCCGACTTCGTAAGAATCAAACATACCCGTTTGATTGGGGTAGCGAATGAAATAATCAAAGAGATTGAGGATCGCCGACACGCACAATGAAACGATCACGATCCATCTCAGGTGATGCCGCCACTCCAGCGCAAGCATCATGCCCAATGCGGGCAGCACCACCACGAGCGGACTCGCCCCTAACGTTCTACCGAATCCCGGCGCGCCATCGCTGAAAACCATCGGCGCAAGATTGATCGCTATCGCGCTGATCAACGCCAGATGTTTAAGACCGACGCGGTTTTGCGAAGCACGTCGGTCTATCATCGCCGCCAAACCAACGAACATCCAAATTGAAGTCAACGCATCGAAAGCGGGGCGCAAAGATAAGTTGTGTCTCTGCATCACATCGCCGCGAAAATTAAGCGACAGAAGAGTTTTGAGTGCGTTATCAAAATAAAATGCTAAGCCACCAGCCTTCGCGCCTACGCTCACTGCCTCAATGCGTTTCGCAAACCATTCGGGGTTGTTGAGAAAGAACCAGCCGAGCGGGGCGTAGATGATTAATGCGGCAAAAAGAAAAATCAACCCATACCAGGCCGTCATTGCGAGCGTTCTCCGCGAAGCAATCTCGGTTGCGTTTTGAGATTGCTTCTCAAAGACTCGCAATGACGGCATTCGCAATGACAGCATTCCGAGAATAAGGAACGTGATCAACGCTTGCAACGGCAATATCCGCGCGCCGGGGTTCGTGTATTGACTCAGCCCCAACGCCGCGCCCGCCAACGCAAATGCCCACCACGTTTGTTTTTGCCAAGCCCACGCCATCAGTCCTAAAAGCAAAATCGAGAAGAACGGCACCAGGATCGTTTCGAGTCCGGTGCGTGACCAGTGAACATGCCACAGTAAAAAACTCAACACGCCCGCGCTCAACAGCGCAAGGCGATCATCGTTATAAACTTTTTTGATTGACCAAAATGTGAGTGGCACGGTGATCGTGCCAATGAACGCCGAAAGATACCGTGTGGCAAAGTAACTCGCGCCGAAAATTTTAAATATGCCTGCCAACAACCAAAAATATCCGGCCTCGAGTCCTTGAATATCGGTGACGTAGATCGGTGCTTGCAACCCGCGCACAATCTCTAACGCAATGACGGATTTATGCGCTTCGTCGTACCAATAACCGGGGGGGATGGTCTCAATGAGCGTGAAGCGGGCGAGAGCCGCAAGCAATGTAAACGCGGCGAGAGCGAGCAGTGTTTTTTGTTTTGGTGAAAAAGACATGGGGTCAATTATAAAAAAACCTTGAAGGTTTTGAAAACCTTCAAGGTCGTAAGGTCAATGTCGAAAATGCCTCACGCCCGTGAAGATCATCGCCATATTGTTCGCATCAGCTACCGCGATTGAATCCGTATCACGCACCGAGCCGCCGGGGGCGATCACGGCAGTGATTCCATTTTGCGCGGCGACTTCAACCGAATCAGGAAATGGGAAGAACGCATCGGACGCCATCACCGCGCCTCTACTTTTTTCTCCGGCGCGTGCCGCCGCGATCTTCGCGCAGTCCACGCGGTTCGGTTGCCCGCCGCCGATACCCACTGTGGCAGTTCCCTTGGCAAACACAATCGCATTCGATTTGACGTGACCACAAGCGACCCATGCAAACTTGAGTGAACGCATTTCTTCTTCAGTGGGTTGGCGTTTGCTTACTACTTTCCAACCACCCCCCCCTGCTCCCCCCCCATCGCGAAGTTCAGCGATGGGGGGGGCTGGGAGGGGGTCGCCCGTATCCAAATCCTGTCGCAAAATTCCACGCGTCACACTTCGTAATTCGTATTGATTCAATTCTAGATTCGGCATCGCTACTAAACGCAGATTCTTTTTTGCCTTCAACTTTTCGCGCGCTTCGGGCGTAAACGATGGCGCAACGATACATTCGGCGAAGAGGTCGCCCAATGCAGTGGCGGCATCACCGTCAAACGGACGGTTCACGGCAATGACTCCGCCGAAAGCAGAGAGCGTGTCGCAAGCAAACGCGAGTCGGTAAGCGTCGGCAACAGTTGAAGCGATGGCAATGCCGCACGGCGAGAGATGTTTGACGATCACCACAGCAGTTTCTTGATACGAGACCGCGCCGCGCCACGCCGCATCGAGATCGAGAATATTGTTATACGAAAGTTCTTTGCCCTGCAACACTTCGCCGCCAAAGGGTTGATCGTTTGGCTTCCACGAATAGAGCGTCGCCTTTTGATGTGGGTTCTCACCATAACGCAATTGTTGAACGGGGTAGGCGCGTAACGTCAACGTAGGGGCGATGCTTGCCATCGCCCCATTTTGGGCAACCGCAAGGGTTGCCCCTACGAGATATTCGCTGATCGCCAGATCATATTCCGCCGTGTGCGCGAAGCCTTTAAGGGCGAGCCGTCTCCGCGTTTCAAGCGTGGTGCCTTTGTGATCTTTGATCTCTCGCAACACCGAATTATAATCCGCTGGATCGCACACCAGAGTCACACGCTCAAAATTTTTCGCCGCCGCACGGATGAGCGCCACACCACCGATGTCTATGTTCTCAATGGCATCGTCGAGAGTCACATTCGGCTTGGCAATCGTCTCTTGAAATGGATAAAGATTCACGGCGACGAGATCGATCATCTCAGCGTTGACTCGTTTGAGATCGGCGCGATCTGAATCAGTATCACGCGCCAGCAAGCCACCATGAATCGCCGGATGCAGAGTCTTCACGCGCCCGCCGAGAATCTCCGGCGAGTTTGTATACTCGGCAACATCGGTCACCGGCAACTTCGCTTCACGCAAAGTCTTCGCCGTGCCACCGGAGGCGAGTAACTTCCAGCCGAGATCGTGCAAACTTTTGGCGAAGGGAATTAAGTTTGATTTGTTAGAGAGGGAGAAGAGGGCTGTCGGCATAGGTTGTTGGGTGGTTAGGGTTTTTGATTGATGAGATTTTGGGGTATTATACCGACTGAAGTTTAGGTATGGGAAGATTCGTGCTAACAGGAATCGCTGGCGCAAATACTCAAGCATTGCACAGTAGAGGGCAAACATGCAATATAATTTTGAATGGGATCCGGTAAAGGCGAAAGAAAATCTACGAAAACACAAAATCAGTTTTGAGAGTGCCAGTGAAGTGTTTCTCGATCCATTTATGTCGTCTATCGAAGATGAAGAGCATAGCGAGGAAGAAGACCGCTGGGTCACATTGGGCAGAGACAAAAAATCATCCTTGCTCGTCGTCATTCATACTTTCCGCGAGATCGGTGAGGACAATAGCAACGTTCGATTAATATCTGCACGTAAAGCAACCAAGCCCGAATCAAAACAATATTCAATGAGGTAATTACAATGAAGAAAGAATACGATTTCTCCAAAGGGGTTCGCGGTAAATTCTATCGTCCAAATACGCGCTTGAATCTTCCAGTTTATTTAGATGACGATATTGCCGAGTTTGTCCAAAAGTATGCCAAACACAAAAAAGTAGACATGCAAACCGTTGTGAACGAAATCCTACGCAACAACAAAGAAATGATTCAATCGCTTCGCTAAAAGATCACATCATCATCTTCTCATACTGAAACTGCAACTTATACAACCGCGCATACAACCCATCGCGCATCATCAACTCATCGTGCTTGCCGAGTTCAATCAAGCGACCTTGATCCAGCACCGCAATACGATCCGCATTATGCACGGTGGAGAGACGATGAGCAATGATCACTGTTGTCCGATTTTGCATGAGCTTTTGAAGTGCGTCTTGCACTAACCCTTCGGATTCAGAATCGAGACTCGATGTCGCTTCATCCAGCAACAACAGACGCGGGTCTTTGAGAATCGCCCGCGCAATAGCAATACGCTGCCTCTGCCCACCGGAAAGTTTAACGCCGCGCTCGCCGACCAACGTCTCATAACGATTTGGCAACCGCGCAATAAATTCATCGGCGTTAGCCGCGCGCGCGGCGGCATCAATTTCAGAATCGCTCGCATCCAATTTGCCATAACGAATGTTCTCACGCACACTGCCGCTAAACAGTTGCACCTCTTGCGGCACGAGGGCAATTTGTGATCGCAGTGAAGCCAGAGTCACATCGCGCAGATCGAAATCATCCAGACACACGCGCCCGCTCGTCGGATCATAAAAGCGCGGGATGAGATTGAACAACGTAGATTTGCCGGCGCCGCTCGGTCCAACCAATGCCATCACTTCACCGGATTCAATGGTGAGGGCGATGTCGTGCAAGACGGCGCCCGCACCGGCGTAAGCGAAAGAAACAGAATCAAAGGTGACGCGGCCTTGGGTGCGTGGCAATCCCCGCGCATCCGCTTTATCTTTCACGTCCGGCACTTCATCAATCAATTCAAAAATTCTTTGCGACGCGCCGAGCGCTTCTTGAATCTGCGTGTAGAGACTGGTGAATGCGCCGATGGATGATGCGATGTTGACTCCATACACAATGAAGGCGATAAGCGCGCCGCCCGTCAACCGACCCGCTAACACTTCGCGCCCGCCGAACCACAAGATGCCGGCGAGTGAGGCGAAGGCGAAGAACGTGATGAGCGGACCGAACGCGGCGCGCACCACGGTGAGGCGCATCGTGGCGACGAAGGCGCGTTCCATTTGATCGGCATAGCGATTCGTTTCGTAACCTTCGCGCACAAAGGCTTTCACTACCTTCACTTGACTCAATGCTTCTTCAACGATTGCCGTGCCATCGGCAAGTTGATCTTGCACTTTGGTGGAGAGTCCACGCAGGCGCGCTCCGAAGATCGCGCCGCTGATCGCCACGGCGGGCGCGAGGGCGAGAATGAAAAGGGTGAGCCGCCAATTGAGAATGAGCATCAACACCAACGACCCGATGAACGTCAGCGATTGACTCAACACGGTGGCGACGTTGTTGGTAAGAACCGTTCGCACCAGCGTGACATCAGACGAAAGGCGCGAGACGAGTTCGCCTGTGCGCCGATCTGTGAAGAAGCGCAAACTTAATTGATGCAAGTGTTGATATGTTTGTCGCCGCAGATCCACCACGATGCGCTCGCCGATATACGAGAGCGAGTAACCTTGAAAATAATAGAAGACCGAGCGAATGAGGAACGTGGCGATGAGAAAGGCAGTGATGCGATTAAGTTGATCGCTGTCGCCTTGCGTGAGAACGCTATCTACCAGCGATTGCATGATCCACGGAAAGACCAAGCCTAATCCCGCACCGACGATGAGGGCGATAACGGCGATGAACATATAACCGCGATACGGCGCGAGATAGGAAAAGAGTCTTTTAATTTGATCGCTGGAAGGTCGGACGAATTTTTGCGGTTCGGTTGATCGTTGAGAACGAGTGGGACGGGAGAAAAACATGAGAGGGATTATAAGCGATTGAAGATGGAGATTAGAGATTGGAGATTTGCCGAAGGTCGAGCGATGTGATATTCTGAAGATCGTAAAAGGTTTGCATTAGCAACAATCGCACAAACCAAAAGCGAAAGGATTTTCAATGGACGCACTCACTCTGACGGGCATCGTCACAAAAGAGGATGATGAATTATTTTCATCACTCTGCTTAGAGTTGGATGTCGCCAGCGCGGGCGAGACAGTTGAAGAAGCGCAGACATCACTATTGGAAGCCGTAACGCTTTATATTGAAAGCGCGATAGAGAGCAACTTACCGATCATTCGACCTGTGCCGTTAGATGAAAACCCGCAACGGGAAAACCCAGATGCGGTGATGGCGATCTTCCCGTTCAAAGTGAACGTGGCAATTCACGCATATGCCTAAGTTCCCGTCTCTCAAAATAAAATGAGCGGATCATCTGATCCGCTCATTTCGTTTTTACTAACACTCAATAATAAATGTAACTGCTCACCGCTTGCGCGTGGAAATGAATTTCCACGCTGTTACAAAAAGTCTGCTGAAGCAGACTGACCCCAACGCGATTTATCGCGTTTCCGCGAAGCGTATCAGCAGGATGATTCATCATCCTGCGAAGGCGTGAGCAGTTACCAATAGACATCATCGCGCACACCGAAAGCCCACAATACTATCTCGGAAGTCAAACGCAACTTTAAGACGTTGTGCGGCGCGAACATAGTTCACTTCAGTGACCCATGCGCCGCCGCGCAAAATGCCAAACCCGCCCGAGGCGGGACCATCTGGATTTCGATTCGGCGACTTGGAATAGTATTTTTCGTCGTACCAGTCAGCCACCCATTCCCAGACGTTGCCCGCCATGTCTAATACGCCGTAGGTGCTGGCACCGTCAGGATATTTCCCCACTTGAGTTGTGTCGCCAACATTCTTGTTGAAGTTGAGCAACGATGGGCTCGGAGAAGTATCTCCCCAAGGATATAGTTTCCCTTCTGCACCACGCGCCGCCTTTTCCCATTCGGCTTCGGTGGGTAAACGACGCTCCGCCCATTTACAATATTTACCCGCGTCTTCCCATGAAGTGTAGATCACCGGAAAATCTTTAAATTGAGTACTGGTGTAGTAGCTAGACCGCGCAAAAGATTTTGTCTCAATGAGTGCTTGGCACGCGCCTGCCTTCACACACAACGCATACATCGCATTCGTCACTTCGGTCTTGTCTATCCAAAAAGCGTCGAGAAAAACTTTGTGTTGAGGCTTCTCATCGCTATTCGCTTCTTTATCGGAGTCGGTGCTCCCCATTAGAAAATCGCCAGCCGGAATATAGATCAACACCATGCCGTCTTTCGTTGAAACTTGAGTCGAACTCACGGCAGGTGTAGAGGAAGGGAGAGGCGTGGGTGGTAACGTGGGTGGAATAGGTGAACGAGTCGGTGTGGCAATGAGGACGATAGCCGTATTAGTAGGAGCAAAGATGTTTGTTGAAATGAATAGTGCCGTTAGAGATAATTTCGTTGGGCTTACTGCCACTTCAGTGGAGGAGGACGGTGTAATTAAATATGGCAAGACAGCAAATACGATCAGCACAATACATACAACTATCGCCGTTACGATGTGTCGCTGTGTAGGCTTTTCCGGTAAATGGGGCTTGACCAACCAATCAGACAAAACACCTAACAGCGTCGCCGCCAGAACACCAAGAATTAGATAAAAAATTGCCATAGCTCAGATTTTATTTTCCTTCCAAATGCGTGAAGACATGCTTGCCCTCCATGCGGGGATGAGATGATTGTAGTATGGAATGCGCGTTGCTTCAACTCATTCCGCTTTAAACAAAAAAGAGACTCTGCTCACCACAGAGTCTCTTTCACGAATCACGCAATCACAAAAAACCCAAATCCCAAAAACCCAAACTCCAAATTTCAAACTTCAAACCACCCAACCATCTAACCACCCAACAACCTTTTCTTCCACATCGCCCCTCTCAGTTTCCACGTCCCCACAATGCCGTAAGGCAAGAACAACACAATCATAATGAACACCACGCCGAAGATGAGAGGCCAGCGCGGACCAAAGGTGGCATTAAGCCAATAGCCCAAGAGCTGTAAGACGGCAGCCCCGATCATCGAGCCGATCAAAGTCCCCGCGCCGCCGATGATCGTCATCAGCAAAGCATTGATCGTCACGCCCACGCTTAACATCGAAGAGTTGGCATTGAGATTCCAGATGGCATTCATGCCGCCCGCCAACGCCGCCAATACGCCGGAGAGCGAGACGGCGATCAATTTGTAAATGAAAGTGTTGTAACCGATCATCTGCGCGCGCGGTTCGTTCTCGCGCACCGCCACCATAATTTTGCCAACCGGGGAATCGATCACACGCCGCGCGATCAAATACATGATGACACAAAAGGCGAGCGTGATGAAATAAAACGTCAAACGCTGATCCGTTGGACTCATCCACGCCGGAACAGGGATGCTGTGCAAACCATCTTCGGCACCGGTGTATTCTTTGAAGTCCGTCGCTTCACTCAAAATAAAAAACATTTGGGCGAAGGCAAGCGTGACCATTGCGAAATACACACCGCGCACACGCAATGCCAACGCGCCGACAAACAAACTTTGCAACAACGCCACAACGATCACGGCGATGATCACTTGCGGCAAGTCCCAATGAAAATGTTTAAGCAAAATGCCGGTGGTGTATGCGCCCGTGCCGAAGAACACGGCATGACCAAACGACAAGATGCCGGTGTAACCCAAGAGCAAGTCGTAGCTCATGGCATACACCGCAAGGATAAATACTTGAGCGATCATCCCTTGCCAAAATTTTGGCGTGCCTTCGCCTATCGGTTGCCCGGTGATGAGCGTCAGCGCAAACGGGAACAACACGCAAGCGAGTAAGATGAGGAGAGAGAGGTAGTTGCGTTTGAAAAAATTCATGATAATTAAAGAGTGAAGATTAATATTACAGCGCAAGGTTGGGCGTCAGAGTAGCAAGTTGAGCCAGTTTTGCCTTGCGATGAGAGCAATAAGCGACAAAATTACGTTTCTGGTAATACCGCACTCGGTCTAACGCGGCAAGCGTATCAAAGAGCGGTGCTGGCAAGACAGCGGTGAGTAAAAGACGGACTTGATAAATGGTGAGAGCAGGCGACTGTTCATGAAAGCGGATTCTCAAACGGACCAGAAAGTGATGAGCGAGAGAAACCAAGAGCATATGATGATGCCATCCCAACCAACTTCGCATTTCGTAATGATCAAAACCGACTTCCCCTTTGGCTTCTTCAAAGATGATTTCAATTGGCCATCTCATACCGCTAATGCGTACAAACTCAATCAGCGGCGTATCGGCCGGAGCATTGCTGAAGTAGTATTTGATCACGGACGGGTCGTCCAGATTACGGCGGAGGATCAGCCAGAGTTCTTTGGCAGGCAAGTTGCCGCGCGATTCAGTCACCCGCAAGAAAGCAAAGTCGCAGACAATGGGGCCTTTACTGCCTTCTTTGATAGTGGCTTGAACCCAGTCTTTTTTGGGAATGCCTCTCACCAATTGCTTCACTTGAAGCGGGTGTTTGTTCGCGGCGCACAGGCGCAGGCGAGTCGGACGACGCCCTCGACCCTTCCACTTGGGAACATGCACTTTGGGCTGGGTACGCCAAATCGGGGTGGTATTCTTGATTTCGGTGAAGTACCACTTTCCCAAAGCATCGATTCCATCCCGAAAGGCAGGCGAATCCCCGTACAACGCATCGGCCGCCACCCATTGGAAGGGAAAATTGCCGCGTTTCACCGCTTTTTTCAACAAGTCCAGTCCAATTTCTGGCTTCGTCTGATAAACCAAGTCTTCTGGCACACCGCACACAACACCTCGCTCGGCGTGTTCCTCCTCAAACCACTCATCGGGCATGAACAACTGTCCTTCGATCAAACTGTAGCCTTTGCGACTGGCATACCCCAGATAAACCCCAACCTGCCCATTCGCAATCTTGCCCACCGACCCACAGTATTGCGCCGCCACTCCGACCGATTCATGGCCTTGCTTGACCACACTCGATTCATCGATCAGCGCAACTCCATCCTCTTCCCCCAATGTTTCGCCCACCAATCCTTGATGAATGGCAATCACCGCTTCCTCGGCCCATCTACTTTGTCCCACAAAGTACTGCAAGCTACGCACTTTCTCGCCCAACCCAAGCGCCATCTGTTCGACATTCTTGCGGGTTGCACTTCCCAGCAAGCCGCGCAAATAGATTTGGCTTCGCTTCAATTGCTCCACGCGTCGAAAGGCGGGTTTGAACAGTTCCACATAATTTTTCAGTTCATCCAAAAATCGTTCAACGTCTTCTTGGCTCAAATTGCATTCGGGCGCAGGGCTGGTTTCAGTTACAATTTCGGCAGGCATGGTTTTCTTCGTCTCCTTCCCACTTGGTCGTGGTCGGAGAAAGATACCATGCCTTTCTTTCTCGGGCTTTTCAGATGGACTGCTGCCAACCTTGCGCTGTAATGTTAATGATGAATCTTTAATCATTACTGGACTTACGCACCTTAATCA
>Ga0163199_1002346_pt1 | contig 11604 bp, 9 predicted proteins | sample PL_2010_150m_FD_113537 | JGI IMG/M metagenome (GOLD analysis project Ga0163199, IMG submission 113537) | Freshwater microbial communities from Powell Lake, British Columbia, Canada to study Microbial Dark Matter (Phase II) - PL_2010_150m | ecosystem: Environmental > Aquatic > Freshwater > Lake ...
ATTTCAGGCATCATGACATCAAGGACAATGGCATCAGGGGGATTGTTCCTGACCTTGGCAAGACCTTCTGCTCCATCGTATGCCAGTTCCACTTCAAAACCTTCCTTCTCCAGATTCTTTTTAAGAATCATCGAAAAATCAGGTTCATCATCCACTATAAGAATTCTCTTTTTACCGCTCATACATACGCTCCTTTTATCCGGAAAAATGGATTAACCTGCTGAAAAATTAAATAGCAAAGACTTATTTCGAGACTCATTAAAAATAATTATAACCGGAAGATCAAAAAAAATCAATCAACTTTCGGTCTTGGATAAAGGCCTGTCTTTTCAACTATTTCGGGAACCTTTTCTTCCCATTCAATGGCCATTATATGAAAACCTCTGACCCCCTCGACCTCCTTTAAACGTTGGATCGATTCGATACAGATTTTTATTCCTTCTTCGGGCTGTTTCTCCTTGGGAACTGCAGCCATCCTCTTCACGACATCGTCCGGAACATCCATTCCCGGAACCCTGTTTTTCATATACTTTGCCATGCCGGCAGATTTTAAAGGCGTGAGCCCGGCAAGGATATAGACTTTCTCATGCAAACCCCTGTCACGTACCATTTTCATCCACAGTTCAAACTTGTCAAGATTGTAAATGCACTGTGTCTGGATGAATTCGGCGCCTGCCGCGACCTTCTTTGCAAGGCGCGGAACCCTTATTTCAAAAGGGTCGGCAAAAGGGTTTGCGGCTGCCCCAACAAACATTTTCGGCGGACGGTCTATATCAGCGCCTCCTAAGAATTTCCCTTCATCGCGCATATGCCGCACTGTCTGTAACAGCTGCATCGAATCAAGATCATGGACATTCTGACCCTGGGCGCAATCTCCGAAGCTCTGGTGATCTCCGGAAAGGCAAAGCATGTTGAAAATATCGAAGGCGGCGGCTCCAAGTATATCGCTCTGGATAGCAATCCTGTTCCTGTCGCGGGTTACCATTTGAAGAACAGGCTCAAGCCCCATAAGCTTTAATCTTATGCATGCCACAAGGCTGCAAAGTCGTGTAACGGATGTCTGGTTATCCGTTATATTGATGGCATCCACATGCTCTTTTATAAGGTTGGCTTTATGCACCACATGCTCAAGATTGCTGCCGCGCGGAGGGCCGCACTCCGAAGTAACGGCAATATGACCTGCGGCAAGAATTTTCTCCAGTTTACTCGGTGTTTTGCAATTCATAACTGCACATCCTCCCTTGCAACTTTTCGGGGTCCTCCCGCCCTGTCGGTAGACCAGTCCTTCAAAGGTATAATATTTTCATAATCGTCCATTTTGTCGAGAGCTTTTAACCGGTCGACGATAAGCTGCCAGGCGCAATCGACTTCTTTGCTTATCTCGCACTTGCCATTCGTGGAACCTCCGCACGGGCCGTTCAAAAGCCTCTTTGCGCATCTTGAAACAGGACATATGCCTGCGGTTTTTGCAAGAATACACTTACCGCAGGCCTGGCATCTTTCCGTCCACAATCCGCGCTTTTCTGTAACACCAAGAAAACAGGTGTTGACACCGGGATATACCGGCAGGGTTTGGTATTTTTCAGCCATGAACTGAACCCCCACCCCGCATGCCAGGGAGAGAACCGCATCATATTTATCGACCCTGTCCCGTATCTCTTCGAGGTATTCGTGATCGCACTGACGCTCCAGTGTAACCTCATCAATTTTTACATCCTTTCCCTGATTCAGAAAATACATCCGGAGCGCGGAGGCCAGAATCCCTACTTCTTTTTTTCCGCCGGCCTCGCAGACTGTAACGCATTCGTTGCAGCCCAGTATCAGAACTCTATTGTAACTCTCGATCTCCTTAATTATCTCCTCTATCGGCTTTTTATCGGCTACAATCATATGTCGCGACCTCTCTTTCCCTTTAGGAGCCGTTACGAAATAACCATTAAATTTTTGAGCATTTCGTTACGGCTCCTTATGCCGGTCACGAAATTCCAACGTTACAGTTATTTTGTTACAACGGCTTAAATATTAAAACTCTCCGGTTTTATAATTTTATAGTAACTGCCCTCAAGCTGCCTTCTTTTTAGAAGCCAATTTTATCGGATTCGGGCCGAGCTTCCTTATAAGTTCATCCATTTCACATGCATACTGGGCAAACCTGGGACCTTCGGCTGAAGAGAGGTTTCTCATCTGAACCCTTTCTCCACCCACTCCTATCGTATCAAGAATTTTTTTCGCCTGTTCAATTCTCTTCCTTGCTCTTAAGTTACCGCTGTTATAGTGGCATTCTCCTTCCATGCACCCGACCGCGTACACTCCGTCAGCCCCTTTTTCAAATGCCCGCAGGATATGAAGGATGTCCACTTTGCCGGTGCACGGAACCCGTATAATCTTAATATTTGTCGGATAGTTCAATCGCATGGAACCTGCCAGGTCCGCAGCCGTATAGCCTCAGTAATTGCAGCAGAAAGCGATAATTACAGGTTCAAAATCCCGGTTCATATAACCCCCTCCAGCAAGGCTTCAACCTTGCTCAGTATCTGATCATCCTCATACCAGTTCAGTTCAATAGCCTTTGCCGGGCATTCTGCAGCGCATACGCCGCATCCATGACAAAGGGCGATATCTATCTCACTAACACCATCTTCATTGATCCGCGGAACACCATAAGGACATGATCTTACACATATGAGGCAGGATGCGCACTTTTCCGCTTCCACACGGGCGGTAACGGCGGAAAGGGTCAGGTAATCCTGCGAGAGGAATGTTGTTGCACGCGAAGCGGCAGCCAGAGCCTGCGGGATAGCTTCCGTCAGGAGTTTGGGGCTGTGGGCCGTTCCGCAGACAAAAATTCCGTCCGTTGCCATATCGACGGGTCTCAGCTTTACATGCGCCTCCATGAAATAGCCTTCAGCATTCAGCGCCAGTTTTACGATGGAAGAAAGCTCGGTCGTGTCCGTTGGTCTCATGCCGGCGCTTAAACCGAGAATATCGGCAGAAACTTTTAAACGCCGTCCCAGAACATGATCCCTGAAAGTTACCATAAGTCCGTCATCGGTTGATTCGGCCACAGGCATATCGTCTGTTGTGTAACGGAAGAAGAATATGCCCTTTCGCCTTGCTTCGGTGTAATAATCCTCAAGAAGCCCGTACATCCTGATATCCCTGTAAAGAATGTAAATATTGGCGTCGGGATTAAGCTCCTTTATATGAAGCGCATTCTTGATTGCGCTCTGGCAGCATATCCTCGAGCAGTTCGGATTCCCCTCGTTTCTGGACCCGATGCATTGAATCATAACCACGCTTTCAAGACTGGAAGCGCCTTCTTTTTCAAGCTTCTGGGCCAGCTCAACCTGTGTTATCACCCTGGAATCCTGGCCGTACAAATATTCGGTGGGAGTATATTCGTTAGCTCCGGTTGCAAGGATTACAACACCATGATCGATTTTTCTCTCATACATGCCGGGGCCGACGATTACCTCCGTGGTGAAATTTCCCTTGAATCCGGAGAAACCGACTATAAGAGACTGTGTCAACACCTGAATTTTGGGATGACCGGATACTCTTTTTATAAGGCCGGAAAGATAAGGGCCTACTTTTTCTCCCTCGATAGTTGCCGTCAGGTGGTTAGCCATGCCTCCAAGCTGAGGCTCTTTTTCGATAAGGACAGTTTCAAAACCCTGATCTGCAAGGCCCAGGGCAGCGTTCATGCCCGCCACGCCTCCTCCGATGACAAGAGCCCTCTTATTGACCGGTATCCTCTTTTCATGAAGTGGGTTTAGAGTTGCGGCTCTTGCAATCGCCATTTTAACCAGGTCTTTTGCTTTTTCAGTTGCCCTGAGAGGATCATTGGAATGGGTCCAGGAATCCTGATTGCGGATGTTTGCCATCTCAAAAAGATATTTATTAAGGCCGCATGCCTCAAGGGTGTCCATGAAAATTCCTTCATGGGTTTTGGGTGTGCATGCCGCCACAACAACCCTGTTAAGATTCTTCTCTTTTATGATATCTTTCATCCTGTCCTGTGAATCCTGCGAACAGGTAAAGAGGTTGTCTCCGGTAAAAACAACATGGGGAAGGCCGGAAGCATATTCGCACAGGCCCTTTACATCAATTACCCCGGCAATATTTATGCCGCAATTGCACACAAATACTCCGATCCTCGGCTCCTGCCCTGCCACATCGATTTCATCCGGCACCTCCACGGTCTTTGTCCGTGTGCCTCTTGCTTCATTAAGCCTGCCTCCGGCCGCACAGGCAGCAGCGCTTGCTTCAATTACCGAGCTTGGAATATCCTTCGGGCCCTGGAAAATTCCACAGGCATATACCCCTTGCCTTGATGTCTCGATCGGCATAAAAGGCCTGCTTGTCGCAAAACTGTATTTATCCAGATCAATGCTGAGGCGCTTTGCCATCTCCACGGTGGATTGCGGCACCTTGAGCCCGACGGAGAGCACAACCATGTCGAACTCTTCTTCCTGTATTGCGCCCGATTCGTCGGCAAACCTTATAAGAAGGTTTCCGCTTTCTTTCATCTCTTCCATGGTATGGACGCGTGCCTTGATGAAACGGACTCCATCCTTATCCTTCGCCCTGTTGTAATATTTCTCGTAATCCTTTCCAAAGGTTCGCATATCCATGTTGAATATGGCGCAGTCAACACCGCCGTGTGCATGCTCTTTTGCAATCATCGCCTCTTTGACTGCGTACATGCAGCATACCGACGAGCAGTAACCGTTGCCGCACCTGTTGTTATCCCTTGAACCGACGCATTGTAACCAGGCGATCTTTTCAGGCTCTTTTTTATCGGAGGGCCTTACAAGATGCCCCATTGTAGGACCTGAAGCGCTCAATATTCTCTCAAATTCAAGGCTTGTTAAAACATTGGGATTTGTTTTGTAATGATAGAATTCATCAAGAACAGAAGGATCAAATATTTCGGTTCCGGGGCACAGTATTACGGAACCGACCTCAATCTGCTTTTCAACAACTTTCTGTGTATGGTCAACAGCATTGGCAAGACATGCGTCTACGCACTGGAAGCACTCGCAGCAATAACCGCAGTTAAGGCATCTTCCGGCCTCAGACTTTCCATCTTCCTCATTGAAGCCAAGCTCAACTTCTTTGAAATTGCCTGCCCGCTCTTCCGCAGGAAGCTCATGCATTACCGCCCTTGCTTTTTTAGTTTCACCTTCCGGTATCGGCCTGTAAAGAAGATTTTCATTTGTCACCGGTTCACGGCCTTCGGCCATGTCCTTTCCGTCAAGATATCTCAAGATGGATTCGGCCGCCTCTCTTCCTGCCGCAATCGCGCCGATTGCAACCCAGGGTCCGGTCTGGACATCACCTCCTGCAAAAACACCTTCCCGGCCTGTCGAATATGTTACAGCATCTGTCTCAACAGTTCCCCAGCGTGAAAAACCGATTCCTGTCACATTCTCCAGCGCAGTCAGATCGGGTCTCTGGCCGATGGCAGGAATGATCTGGTCTATCTCAATATCATATTCGCTGCCCGGAACAGGGACAGGTCTTCTTCTTCCCGATGAATCGGGCTCTCCGAGTTCCATGCGTATGCATCTCAAACCGGCAACCTTCCCGTCTGCCGTCAGGATCTCCTGTGGAGCTGAGAGATAGGTTATTTCAGCGCCTTCTGTTTCGGCTGCATGAATCTCCTCTTCCCATGCCGGCATTTCACCGCGGGTTCTCCTGTATATTATATTGACCTTTTCCGCCCCAAGCCTCACGGCGCAGCGGGCAACATCTATAGCCACGTTGCCGCCGCCGATTATGGCCACTCTTTTTCCTACTTCGGCTTTTCCGGTTAGGTTTACTTCTCTTAAAAAATCAACGCCCTGGCGGACACCAGCGGCCTTTTCTCCCGGCACACCAAGCTCAAAACCCTTATGTGCCCCTATCGCTACGTATACGGATTTGTAGCCCTGCGCAAAGAGATCATCTATCGTCAAATCAGGACCGAGCGGAGTATTTGTTTTAATCTCAACGCCAAGATTTGTTATTACTTCTATTTCATTATCGAGAACATCTCTTGGAAGCCTGTGTTCCGGAATACCGACCCTGAGCATTCCTCCGGCTTTGGAAAGAGACTCGAATATGGTAGAAAGAACCCCTTTTCGCGCAAGATGGTATGCCGCTGAAAGGCCGGCAGGCCCTGATCCTATAATTGCAACTTTTTCTTTTCGCCTTGGAAGGGTTTTAATTTCGATATTTCTCGGATCAAACTTATCGGCAGCAAGGCGTTTTAAGCTGCGTATCGCCACAGGCTGATCAACGTCGCACCTGCGGCACGCGTCTTCGCATCCATGAGGGCATATTCTTCCCAGAACACCGGGCAGAGGAAGTTCCTCCATTATTATCTGAAGGGCTTCTTTATACTTTCCCTGGCCTGCCATCTGAACATAGCCCTGAACATTCAGCCCTGCCGGACATGCCAGCCTGCACGGGGCTTTATCGGCTTTTTGTATGGCATAGGCGCCGGGAATAGCTTGTGGATATTGTTTATAGGCGGCTTTTTTTACGGAGAGATTTTCGTCGTATTCATTGGAAAGCATAACAGGACAGACTTTGGAGCATTCCCCGCAGCTTGTACACTTTGACAGATCTATATAGCGCGGATTCTGTTTGACTATTGCGGTAAAATTACCCGGATCTCCTTTCAGTTCAAGGAGTTCGGAATTCATCAAAAGTTCAATATTTAGATGCCGGCCGACCTCGACCAGTTTTGGAGAGATAACTCACATGGCGCAGTCATTTGTCGGGAAGGTCTTGTCAAGCTGCGACATGAGACCTCCGATAGCGGCTGATTTTTCAAGTAAATATACATAATATCCGGAATTGGCAAGATCAAGGGCGGACTGCATTCCAGCAATGCCTCCGCCGACTACCATAACAGACCCAACAACTTTTCCAGCCATGCGGCACTCCTCATTCAATGAAATAAATAATAGAAAACAAACTAGTTAACATGTCACAGGAATATAAAATCCGTTTAATCCTTACGATTCGTAAACTTGTATGCGTGACAATTTATGAACCGCATTTATTCATCTGGAGGCATATAGTAGATACCCTGTGTCTAGTCAAGAAAAAATATCCGCAGAAACAGTCAGCCAATTAAACCTTGATTAACTCATAAAAATTCCGTTTTTACTCTTTTTCGTCATTCCCGCGAAAGTCCGCCGCGGCGGATCTTTTCAACTATTTCTTGACTCCCGTTTTCACGGGAGTGACGGTATTTTGGACTTTTTACGAAGCCGCCAACCTTGTATCGGATTTTTCATCTTGATAATATAAACAATTAAATATAGGGAATAACAGATATCTTTGATTGCCGGCAAAGTACAAGACAAGAATCAGGGGACTTCTCTAAATGCCAGATAATATTCCTTCCATCATCAACATAGCGCTTGTAGGTGGCAGTGATCTATGCAAAGAACTTCTCGAAAAAACCACCTTCGCTTTAAAACAGGAGGATGTTTTACCCCTATCATTGCAGTCGCTGATCCTAATCCCGACAGACCCGGAATGTTGCTTGCAAAAAAACTAGGACTCATTACAGTCGATGACTACCACGATCTTTATGACCCCCGATACAGCATTCATCTCATAATAATTTTAAGGCCGGAAACGGTTATTCTTGAAGATATTCTCGCAACAAGACCGACACGCATCCGCATACTTTCATATCATGTTTTTGAAATTTTCTGGAAAGCAATAGGCCAGGAAGAGCGCAAGCTGAGGGAACAGAACAAAGCCATGGAGGCCATATTAAACGGGATTCAGGATTTTATATCCGTTATTACACCCGACATGACAATCGTGGATGCCAACGAAGCCTTCCTGAACAATGTAGACCTTTCACGGGATAAGGTTATAGGTCGAAAATGTTACGAAGTTCTGCAAAGAGATTCCATTGACTGCACAAACAGGGGCCAGGCCTGTCCCCTAAATGAGGTCGTTCGGAACAAGAGGCCGAACCGCCAGGTCAGGACCCAGATAGGCCGTAACGGCAAAGTACACCAGATAGAGGTCCATATATATCCTGTCTGGGAAAAAGATGGAAAGATAGCGAAATTTATTCATATCAGCCGCGATATAACAACCCGCATGGAGGAAGAAGAGGAGATAACAAAGCGCCTCGAGAAGATGGTTGAGGAACGCACAAGTCAGCTCAAGGAGACCCATGAAAAGCTCATCCACAAGGATAAAATGGCTTCCCTCGGCAAGCTTTCTGCGTCTGTGGTTCATGAAATAAATAATCCCATCGCCGGCATTTTAAACCTTATCCTCCTTATCAAACGCATAATCGGGGAAACTCCCGTCGGCAAAAAAGAACTAGTGGAATTTTCACGCTATCTTGATCTTATGGAGAATGAAACCAGGCGAACCAGCCGGATTGTATCCTACCTTCTTGCATTCTCAAGGCAGAACAAGATGGAACTTAAGCCGCTAAACCTGAACAATCTTATTGAGCATACTCTTTTTTTAAATTCAAATCTTCTCAAGATCAACAATGTCAAAGTACAATACCGGCTTGATAAACATCTGCCCGAAATAGTCGGCTCGGAAGATCAGCTCCAGCAGGTTATTATGAACCTGGTGTCTAATGCGGTTGAATCTGTCGAATCCAAAGGGAAAGGTGTTCTGACAATTGCAACAAAGTACTTTCCCAAGACAAGAAGGGTTATTGCCAATTTTCAAGATACCGGAGTAGGAATTCCTCAAGAAAATTTTACCATGATTTTCGAGCCTTTTTTTACCACAAAAAAACAGGGAAAAGGCGTAGGGCTTGGCCTTTCCCTCACGTACGGAATTGTTCAGGATCACGGCGGCGTCATACACGTTGATTCAAAAATCGGGAAAGGGACTGTTTTCAAAATAGATCTTCCACTCAGGCATTAATCTTAAATTTTCCACATCTACGGAGGTTTTTATGAACAGAGCCAGGATCCTTATTGTTGACGACGAGCTGATTATGAGAGAATCCCTCGCAGGTTGGCGGCAACGGGATGGTCACGAAGTTCAAACTGCGTCAAGCGGTGAAGCCGCCCTTGAGCTGATTAAAGAGACACGATTCGATATACTTTTGGTCGACATCAAGATGGAAGGAATCAGCGGACTTGAAGTCTTAACAGCGGTCAAGGAAAATGATCCTGATATAGCAATAGTTATGATAACGGCTTACGGTTCCATACAAACCGCAATCGAAGCCATCAAAAACGGGGCGTATGACTACCTTTTAAAGCCGTTTGATCCGCATGAACTCGGGGTTCTTATTGAAAAAATCCTGGAAAATCAAGCTCAGGCAAGGGAGAACCTTTACCTGAGGGAGCAATATAAAGAAAGAACAAGATTTGAAAGCCTGATCGGGCAATCCAGGGTTATGCAGGAAGTGTTTGAACTCATTCAGAACGTTTCTTCCACAAATTCTACTATACTAATTACAGGTGAAACAGGCACAGGAAAAGGTCTTGCCGCAAAAGCGATTCACTCCCACAGTCCCAGATGTCATGGCCCTTTTGTCATTGTAAACTGCGGGGCAATCCCTGAGCACCTGATGGAAAGCGAACTTTTCGGATATCAAAAAGGAGCATTCACCGACGCCAAATCGACAAAAAAAGGACGGCTTGAAATGGCTCATGGAGGAACGCTCTTTCTGGATGAAATCGGCGAAATCAGCATGAGAATGCAGATCGATCTCTTACGGGTTCTTGAAGACCGGATATTTTACAGGGTTGGCGGCACCCAGCCTATGGAGGCCGATTTCAGAGTAATCGCCGCCACAAACAGGAATCTTCAGGAAGCTATCAAAGAAGGGTTTTTCAGGGAAGACCTTTATTACCGGCTGAATGTCATTTCATTTAAAATGCCGTCCTTAAGCGAAAGGAAAGAGGATATTCCCCTTCTGGCCGAGCATTTTCTCCATCGTTTTTCACAGGAAACAAACAGGCAGATAGACGGGATAAGCCGTGAGGCAATGGATGAAATGATGCTTTATGAATGGCCGGGAAATGTCAGAGAGCTTGAAAATGCCATAGAAAGATCTGTGGTTATAACCAAAAAAAGAAAAATTCTTCCTGGCGATCTGCCCATTTTCCCGCCCAGTGAAATCTGCATTTCATCGGATAGAACACTTGAGGGAATTGAAAAGATTCATATTAAGATGGTTCTTCTGGAAAACGGGTGGAACATATCAAAAGCCGCCAAAGAGCTCGGAATCGACCGGTCCACGTTATACGGCAAAATCAAACGTTACAAAATAGAAAAACTCTGATTACACGATAAGATTGAATATAAAACCCGAAAATACCATCGTCATCTCTCCGATCGGCAATTTTGATGCTGAAATAACCGAAACCGTCGAAAAGGGAATAAGACGCATATACGGCTTCCCGGCAACTATTCTGCCTCTTCTCGAAAATGCGGGCTTTGCTTTCGATTCGATACGAAACCAGTATCACTCGACACCAATTCTGGAAAAGCTTGAAAGCTGCGCCCCTTCCTTTGCGCTCAAAGTTCTTGCGATAACGGATGTGGATCTTTTTATTCCTGTTCTGACGCATGTTTACGGGGAAGCGCAGCTTGGAGGAAGAACCTGCATTGTTTCAACACACAGGTTGAAAGGCTCATTTCTTCCGGTACGCATTGACGGTTCTCATATTCAAAGAATAGTCAAGGAGGCAATACACGAACTTGGCCATACTTTCAGCCTGCGTCACTGCGGGGAGCATTCATGCATAATGCATTACTGCCGCACGGAACTTGATGTTGACCGGAAGTCGGATCAGCTTTGCAGGTACTGCAAAATTCTTCTGGAAGATGAGATTAAAAAATTAAATAGATCAAGTGCGGAGAAAAAGCCCTGTTAACCTTTCCCAGCCTATCTGCGGCATCTTTCCATAAATATCTTCGCCAAGATAACCCCCGTCGGTGTTTAAAAGTCCTCCCGATTCCTCGATAACGTCATAAAGAATACTGACCTCTTTTTCCATGAAATCCGTTGTTTCAGAACCTATATAAAGATCTTTAAGTTCATTCCTCAGGTTTTCTGAATGGAGCCTTACAACCCAGCCGTCGGTATAGGGATTTTTGTTTGCAAGACTCCCTTCTTCCCTGAGACGAGAGTTGACATCCGTAACAACTCCGCTCACAGGTGAAAGGATATTCGCCTTTTTCCCGCCGCGCTTGATAACTATCTGAGAATCGCTTTGCTTCATTCGTTTTCCGGTAAGCGGCGCTTCAACACTGTCAAGGGGACCGAGCAGCCGCAAGGCAAAATCATCAAGCCCGAGCCTTACCGACGATCCTTCTTCAATCTTGATCCATGCATGTCCTTTATGAATATAATAGCCCTGTGGAATCTTGAATCCGTCGACATTAAGAAGATCCACGGGGTTTACCAGGGCATGAACGGAATACTGATCATAAAAATACTGGTCAAACTCGCAGTTGGCGCACCTGTAGTCATGGCTGCAGTTTTTAAAATCTATGCGGCCTTTCATATGATGGATGCACGGCCGCTTTGATAAAGGTGTTTCCAGCAGCTTCTCAATCCAGTGAACTATATCTTTGCGCCTTTTCTCGCACGAGTTA
>Ga0163199_1002351_pt1 | contig 11583 bp, 9 predicted proteins | sample PL_2010_150m_FD_113537 | JGI IMG/M metagenome (GOLD analysis project Ga0163199, IMG submission 113537) | Freshwater microbial communities from Powell Lake, British Columbia, Canada to study Microbial Dark Matter (Phase II) - PL_2010_150m | ecosystem: Environmental > Aquatic > Freshwater > Lake ...
GGCTGCCGCCCAGCACCACGGTGGAAAAATACGGCTCGACCACAATGCCGCGGCCGAGTTCGGTCATCACCAGCATGGTGTCGACCGAGGTGCCGCCGAAGCCGCCGTGCGCCTCGTCGAAAGCCACGCCGAGCAGGCCCATGTCGGCGAACTGCGCCCACACCTTGTCGGAAAAACCCTGCTTCGAGGCGATGATCGCCTTGCGCGCCTCGAAGCCGTACTCCTTGGCGATGTATTTCTGGATGCTGTCGCGCAGCTGCTGCTGTTCCTCGCTGTACACAAAGTCCATGGCTATAACCCCAAAACCATCTGCGAAATTATGTTGCGCTGGATCTCGTTCGAGCCGCCGTAGATCGAAGTCTTGCGATAGTTGAAGTAGACCGCGGCGGCCGAAGCGGCATATTCCGGCCCGACCGATTCGCCGTGCCAGCCGGCGTCGCGCGCTTCGGGACGGAACGGCAGGGCATACGGCCCCATCGCTTCCATGGTCAGCTCGGTCAGCGCCTGCTGCACGTCGGTGCCTTTGATCTTGAGGATGGAGGCCTCGGGCCCGGGCTTGGAGCGCGAAGACAGTACGCGCAACAGCGTGATTTCCAGCGCCATCAGTTCGACTTCAACCGCGGTGACGCGGTCGCGGAAGCGCGGATCGTCCAGCAGCGGCTTGCCATTGCGCAGCTGCTTCGCCGCCATCGCCTTCAGCTGCTCCAGTTCGCGCTTGGATTCGCCCACGCGCGCGATGCCGGTGCGCTCGTGGCCGAGCAGGAATTTGGCATAGGTCCAGCCCTTGCCCTCTTCGCCCACCAGGTTCTCCGCCGGCACCTTGACGTTGTCGAAAAAAACCTCGTTGACCTCGTGCTCCTCGTCCAGCGTGATGATCGGTCGCACGGTGACGCCGGGCAGGGTCATGTCGATCAGCAGGAAGGAGATGCCTTCCTGCTTCTTGACCGTGCTGTCGGTGCGCACCAGGCAGAAAATCATGTTGGCGTACTGGCCCAGCGTGGTCCAGGTCTTCTGGCCGTCGACGATATAGTGGTCGCCCTGGCGCACCGCCTTGGTCTTCAACGACGCGAGGTCCGAACCCGAGCCGGGCTCGCTGTAGCCCTGCGCCCACCAGTCTTCGGAAGACAGGATGCGCGGCAGGTAATATTCCTTCTGCCACTTGCTGCCGAAATGCTGAATCACCGGCGCCACCATCACCAGGCCGAAGGGCATCACGCGCGGCGCGCCGGCGTAGCCGCATTCCTCGTCGAATATGTGCTGCTGGATCGGCGTCCACGCGCAACCGCCGTACTCCTTCGGCCAGTTGGGGGCGACCCAGCCCTTCTTGAACAGGATCTTCTGCCAGCGCACCCAGTCGTCCTTCACCAGGCGCTTGTGGTGCAGCACCTTGTCGGCGATGTCCTTGGGCAGATTGTCGCGCACGAAGCTGTGCACGTCTTCGCGAAACGCCTGTTCTTCCTTGGTGTAATTGAGATCCATGGGGAGTCCTTCGAATGGCGCGATTGACGAAATTTATTATATCACCGCGCGCCTCGCGCCCGCTTTCAGCGCGGCTGCTTTCAGCGGGCGCAAACCGCAGGCAGGACCAGGGCGGCAACGCGCCAATCTTTTGCCAGGCACGCGCTCGATCTGCTATGTTGGCTTGAATTCCAAGCGCAGGAGCACGACATGAGCGGACCATTGACAGGAGTGAAAGTACTCGAACTCGCGGGCATAGGACCGGGGCCGTTTTGCGGCATGCTGCTCGCCGACATGGGCGCCGACGTGCTGCGCGTGGACCGCCTGCAGGCGAATGACCTGGGGCTGCCGGTGGAACTGAAATACGACATCATGTCGCGCGGCCGGCGCTCGATCGCACTCGACCTGAAGCAGCCCGCATCGATCGAGACGGTGCTTGCGCTCGCCGCCCGGGCGGACGCGCTGATCGAGGGTTTCCGTCCCGGCGTGACCGAACGCCTGGGGCTGGGTCCCGACGCCTGTTTCGCGCGCAACCCGCGCCTGGTCTATGGCCGCATCACCGGCTGGGGCCAGGACGGTCCGCTCGCGCAGGCCGCCGGCCACGACATCAACTACATCGCGCTGACCGGCGCGCTGCACGCCATCGGCCGCAAGGGCGGCGCGCCGGTGCCACCGCTCAACCTGGTGGGCGATTTCGGCGGCGGCGGCATGGTTCTCGCCTTCGGCGTCGCCTGCGCACTGTTCGAGGCGCGCGCCTCGGGCAAGGGCCAGGTGATCGACGCCGCGATGAGCGAGGGCGTGGCCAGCCTGATGGCGATGTTCTACGGGCGCATGGCGGCGGGACATTGGCGCGACCAGCGCGGCGTCAATGTGCTCGACACCGGCGCGCCCTGGTACGACGCCTACGAAACCGCGGACGGAAAGTACGTGGCCATCGGCTCCATCGAGGCGCGCTTTTACGCCGAGTTGCTGCAGCGCCTGGGATTGGATCCCGCGGCGCTGCCGGGGCAGTTTGATTTCGCGCGCTGGCCCGAACTGCGCGCGGCGTTCAGCGCCGCGTTCAAGAGCAAGACCCGCGACGAATGGTGCCGCGAAATGGAAGGCACCGACGTATGCTTCGCGCCGGTGCTTTCGATTGCCGAGGCGCCGCAGCACGCGCACAATCGCGCGCGCGGCGCTTTTGTCGACATCGACGGCGTGACCCAGCCCGCCCCCGCGCCGCGCTTCTCGCGCACGCCCGGCGCGATCGCGCGCGGCGCGCCGCACCGGGGCGAAGGCGCAGAACAGGCGCTCGTCGACTGGGGTTTCGCCAAGACCGAAATAGAAGGCTTTCGCGCGCGCGGCGCTTTGATGCTGGATGGCTGAAGCGCCCGGCGCTACGGGCTCAGCGCGCTCGGCCTTGCGCGGCGAGCGCCTGGCGCAGCGCCCGCAGCCAAAGCCTTTGCTTGTGCGCGCGCGTCATCGCCGCGTTGGCGGGACTGGTCGAAGGCAGGCGCGCATGGCTTTGCGGCCCGACTCCGGGAGCGAGCGCGGGCAGCACGTGCCTGCGGTAGCAGGCCTCGGCTTTGGCGCCGTTGAAAAATACCTGCGCAATGCGCGGATGCGCACGGTAAAAGGATACGAAATCGTTGGCGCTGATGCTGTCGTCTTCGATGGCCGAGTCCAGACTCCCCTCGCGAACGCAGGACGCCAGCACGTCCCATAAAGCGATGCCGCGGGACTTCAAGGCGCGCGTGCGCGATGCGTAGGACGCGCAGGCCGGCGCGCCGGTGATCTCGCCGAGAATGCGCCAGAATTGATTCTGCGCGTGCGCATAATATTTCCCGGCTGCAAGCGATGCCTTGCCCGGCATGCTGCCGAGAATCAGGATGCGCGCTCGGGCGTCTTCGATCGGCGCAAAGCTTCGCACATGCGCCATGTCGTCATTGCCTGGAGTCTGCAACAAAGTGCGTTACGGGTTTTTGGGCTGTACCGCGCTGGGGACCTTCATCGGCTGCTGTTTCGGCATGCCTCGGTCGCCGAATACCAGGGTCCAAACCAGCCAGGCGCCGAGAATGGCCAAGATCACACATACGACGAGAACCTTGTGCAGCGTCCGGCGCTGTGCGGCTTCGTCCTGCTCGATGCCGTCCAGCGTCTTGCGCACCTTGCGCAGCGCGGTTCGCTCCACCGTGCGCTGCGCGTGATCCTGAATTTCGGCGCGGTCGATGTCCCTGGGGGTCTCGCTGTTCATGTGATTTAGTTTAGATCAAACCGGCGGCGGCCGTCATCCGGCCCCCGATCAGCGTCCGCATCGCTGTGCGCAGGCGCTAAAAGCCTGCGGGACCGACCGCGTATAGTTGCCAATTTGGACAAGTTTGCATCGCTGTTACCCAGAATCCGTATGGCATTAGCCAATTTAAATGTCAAACATTTGTGCGCAGCCACGCCTTGCGCACTTCCTCCAGGAGCCACATTGCCGCCGCGAACGCGGCGGCAAGCAGCCATACCTCGGCGCCGACCGCCGCCGTGCCGAACAGCCAGTTGCCCGCAGGAGTGTAGATGATCAGCAGGATCAGCCCCAGTTCGGCGGCGATGCCGACCAGGATCAGCGGGTTGCCGAGCAGGCTGAAAGACAGCGAGGACTTCAGCGGATGGCGGCAGGCATACAGGTTGGCCACCTGGGTCACCACGATCGCCAACAGGCAGGCGCTGGTCGCCTGCAGATACAGCGCGTCGGTCTTGCCGAGCATCTCGCCGTAACGCCAGCCGGCCGCGTCCAGAACGAAGAAGAACACGGCCATCGCCGCCGCCGCTTCGAGCATGCCGAGGAACAGGTAGGCGCGGACGATCAGGCCGGCCGACAGCAGGCGTTCACCGCGCGCACGCGGCGGACGGTTCATCACCTCCGGGTCCGGCTTCTCGGCGCCCAGCGCCAGCGCCGGCAGCATGTCGGTTCCCAGGTCCACGGCGAGAATCTGGATGATGGTCAGCGGCAGCGGGATCCTGAAGAACACGAAGGCGAGGTAAGGCACGATTTCCGGAATGTTGGAGCTCAGGATGTAGGTGAGGAACTTGCGGATGTTCTCGAACACCGCGCGCCCCTCCTCGATCGCCGCGACGATGCTGGCGAAATTGTCGTCGAGCAGAATCAAATCCGCGGCCTCCTTGGCCACGTCCGTGCCGGTGATGCCCATCGAGATGCCGATGTCGGCGGTCTTCAGTGCCGGCGCGTCGTTCACGCCGTCGCCGGTGACGGCGACGATTTCGCCTTTCTTCTGCAACGCCTGCACGATCAGCATTTTCTGCTCGGCGGCGACGCGCGCGAATATGATCTCCTTCGCGTCCAGCGCCAGCTGGAGCAGCGTCGGCGACATTGCGCGCAACTGGTCGCCGCTGATCAACACCGGACGTTCGCCCTTCACCAGGCCGATCTCGCGCGCGATGGCAAGCGCGGTGTGCGGGTGGTCGCCGGTAACCATGATGATGCGGATGCCGGCGCTGGCACAGCGTGCCACGGCTTGCGGCACTTCGGGCCGCGGCGGGTCTTCCAGACCGACCAGCCCGTCCAGGGTCATGCCGCGCTCCTCGATCGGCATGCCGTTCTGGACCGCGCAATGCGCGAAGGCGAGCACGCGCAGGCCGGCCTCGGCCATCTGCTCCTGCGCCGCCAGGAGTCGCGTCCTCGCGGCGGGATCCAGCGGTGCGATGCCGGCGTCGAAGCGGACGAAGTCGCAGGCCATGAGCACCGTTTCCGGCGCACCCTTGCAGTAGAGCATGCGGCCCTGCGGCGTATCGCACAGCACCGACATGCGTTTGCGGTCGGTATCGAACGGTAGCTCATCGATGCTGGCAAAACCATCGAGACCGCCGGCCACCTGCTGCCCCATTTCGGCCAGCGCCACTTCCATCGGGTCACCGACCAGTTTGCGCTGGCCACGGTCGTCCACCTGCTCGAGGTTGTGGCACAGCGCGGCATTGACGAACAGCTCGCGCCTGTCCTGCGCGAGGCCTGCCAGCGCGGCATAGTCGTCCCAGGCGACGAAACCGCCGCCCAGCCACAGCCGCCGCACCGACATGCGGTTTTGCGTCAGCGTGCCGGTCTTGTCGCAACATATGGTCGTGGTCGAACCCAGCGCCTCGACCGCGGGCAGGTGGCGCACCAGGGCGTTGCGCTTGGCCATGCGCTGCGTCGCCATCGCCAGCGACAGCGTCACCGTGGGCAGCAGGCCTTCGGGCACGTTGGCGACGATGATGCCTATCGCGAACAGCACGTTCTCCCAGGGCGGCAGGCCCAGCGCCTGTCCGGCGAAAAACAGGCTGACGCCGATGCCCGTGGCCAGCGCTGCGACAATGCGCGACAGGCGCGCGATTTCACGCTGCAGTGGCGAACTCGCCTCGCCCGCGGTCTGCGTCAAATGGGCGATGCGGCCGAACTCGGTGTGCATGCCGGTGGCGTACACGACGGCGCGCGCGCGGCCCGACACCACCGAAGTGCCGGCGAGCACGATGTTCTTCGCATACAGCGGCACGTCCTCCGCGCTGGCTTCGGTGTTGCGCATTTTCGGCAGCGATTCGCCGGTGACCGTAGCGGTGTTCACGCGCAGCGCGCGAGCCTCAATCAGGCGGCAATCTGCCGGAACGAAATTGCCCTCTTCCAGCAACACCAGGTCGCCGGGCACCAGTTCGGCGGCCAGCAACTCCACCGTCTCGCCGCCGCGCAGCGCCATCACCTTCTGCGGCAACAGCTGGCGCAATGCGGCCACGGCGCGCTCGGCCTTGAATTCCTGCCAGAAGGAAAATATGCCGTTGATTACGATCACGCCGACGATGGCGGCGCCCAGCCGCGCCATGCCCTGGCCCGGATCGAAATGCTCGGCGAAAAATGCCAGCGCCGCGGCGACCCACAGGATGATGGCGAAGAAATGGGTGAATTCGCGCGCGAATCCGAGCAGCAGGTGCTCGCGGCCCAGCTCCTCGACGTGATTGGGGCCGTACTCGCGCAGCCGGCGCGCCGCCTCGGCCGGCGCGAGACCGGCGGAAGACGTTCGCAGACTGGCAAGGGCCTCGTCAGTGCTAAGCCTGTGGATGCGCATTGGTGAGGCGGCCGGCCCTGTCTGGCCACACCGCCTGCACCCAGCCTAGTCGGTCAAGCCGACGGCACTTTGACGATACTCAATTTCCGTTGCGGCGCCTTTCGGTACGCGCCGGGCGCGCAGGTCTACCTTCCCGCCGGCATTCTCGCGACAAGCTGCTGCATCATTCCCAGGACCGCCGGGCGCCCAAGGTAGTTTGCGCGTATGCCCTGCAGTTCGAACTCGACGGTCGAACCGTCTTTGCGCGCGGCAGTGAAAATGTGGCTGATCGGACCGGTTTCCGCGCTGGACAGACGGTTCAGAACCTCGGCCACACCGGTAGCGTCTTTTTCGACGGGTATCGACAGGGGGTCCTTGCCTATCAGTTCGGCTTCTGTCGTGTGGCCGAGCAACTCGGCAAAGCGGGAGTTGCAATACGCCAGCTTGTCGCCCTGAACCACGAATATCCCCGCGAACCACTGCTCCACCAGGCCGCGGAACCGGGATTCGGTTTCCAGCAGCGCGAGCTCGGCGCGCTTGCGCTGGCTTATATCGCGCAGGGTCGCGACCATTCTCAATTCGCCGTCGCTGCCGCGCACGATAGTCGCCGACACCGAGCATGGAACGTGTGAACCGTCGCGGTTGCGGAACACGGCTTCCAGGTCAATCGCGCGGCCGCGCTTCTTGATGGCCTCCAGGATGGCTTCAGCATACGCCGCGTCCGCATACAAAGCGTTTACCGACGTGCCAAGCAGATCCTCGCGCTTGTACTGCCCTTTGGAAAGCGTCGCGACCTGGGGACTTATCTCCAATATTGTCCCGTCCAAAGCCGCCTCGACGTAGACGTCCTGCAGGCAATCGTAGATGCGCCGGTATTTGTCCTCGCTCTCGCGCAGCTTGCGGTTGGACGCTTCCAACTGCGCCACCTTGTCCTCGAGCTTGCGCGACAGCGCGGCCTCGTGCAGCGCGTGAGAAGTGGCTTCGTCCAGCGGCACGGCCGGACCGGGCGAGGGATGTCCGCTCCACTGCTGCAGCACCGTGCGCAGCTCGCGCAGGAATACTTCCGCTTCCGCGGGTTTGATCAGATAGCGCACCGCGCCCAGCGCAATGGCGAACTGCTCGTCGTCCGGGCGCACATAGGTCGCGGAATAGAATATGAAGGGAACGCGCCGCAGCGCGGTGTCCTGCATCCAGGCGCGGCACAACGCGAAACCGTCCATCTTCGGCATCAGCACGTCGGAGACGACGACATCGGGCCGGTCGCGCTGCGCGGCAGCCAATGCTTCCAGCCCGTCGCCCGCGCCCGTCACCCGATAGCCGTTCATCTCAAGCAGCATCTTGAGGAGATTGCGATTCTCCTCGTGGTCCTCGACGATCAGCACATGGTCCATATAGCACCTTACCGTCAAACGTCTGATGTACAGCCTGCCGAAACTGCTGCGGCAACACTTTCAGGCAATGCCCCTGAATGACTGGGGTCCCATTTTCTTCCTTCGGCACACACCACAGAAACCTTCCTTCGACCGGCGCGAGGCCAATCTGTCGGGTTCTTGACAGGGAATTGTTGAAACTCCGGCGTGTTCACCCGGCGATTCAGTCGCCGGACTCAGCACCTTGCCGCGTAGCGGTGCAACGCATTAAAAAGAAGGCACAAAACCTTTGCACGTGGCGTGGTTTCAATCCCTGCGAGGGAACTCATGCAAGTTTTGTGCCACTTTGGGTGGCGAGGGACGGGCCGGTGAGCCACTGACCGCGTCGGACCTACGGCACAGCGGCGGGCATGCTCACTTGATCTTCGAATAGGGCGTAGGCGCGAGCATGTAGTTCTCCAGGTGATGCAACAGCGGCCCCTGTTCCTCCGTCTTGGCGCGCGCCGTGATCCATTCCGGATCGCTGGCGAACGCGTTCCAAATGCGCTCGCGTTCAGCCAGGCTTTCCCATTCGAGCATGTAATACAGGGCGTGGTTGGACGGGCCGATCAGCACGGTCCAGAAGCCCACCTGGCGGATGCCGTGCTTGGCCCAGATCTTGAGCGTGACGTTGGCAAAACGATTGTTGAGATCACCGAGTCGGCCGGGCATGCAGTGGTAGATACGCAGTTCGTGGATCATGTTATCTCGCTTTGCTTGGCCGTTGAAGATGCGGCAGGTTCACAAGGATACAGATTCGAGCGCTCGCGCGCTCAGCCCAGCTGATCCCAGTAGCGCAGCATTTGCTCGCGCATGCGCTCATCGGGAATGCGGCCGCGCGCAGCGTTCAGGTTGTCGAGCGCGTATTCGGGTTTGTCCGTGCCCGGGATGACCGCCGTGACCGCCGGGTGCGCAAGCACGAATTTCAGGAAGAACTGCGCCCAGCTGGTACAGTCGATTTCGGCCGCCCAGGGCGGCAGCGGCCGTCCGCGCGCCTTGCCGAACAGGCGCCCGCGGCCGAACGGGAGATTGATCAGCACGGCCATGCCGCGCTCGCGCGCGAGCGGCAGGATGCGCTCTTCGGCCTCGCGGTTGTCCAGGGCGTAGTCGATCTGGATGAAGTCGAACTTTTCGCGGCGCATGATGCGCTCGTACTCGTCGTAGCTGCCGCGAAACGAGGTGGTGATTCCGGCGTAGCGCACCTTGCCTTCGCCCTGCAGCCGCCGGATGGTGCGCAGTTGCACATCCGTGTCGCGGATGTTGTGCACCTGCAGCAGGTCGATCCGGTCGGTGCCCAGATCGCGCAGCGAGCCGGCGACGCTGGCCACGCCCGCCTGCTCCCCGATCGCGCCGATTTTGGTCGCGATGAATGCGCGCTCGCGGCCGCCGATGCGCCGCAGGATTTCCCCCAGGCTTTTTTCCGCCCGGCCGTAGCTGGGCGCGGTGTCGACCACTGCGCCGCCGTGTGCAAGAAACGCGCGCACCGTCTCGACCAGGATTGCGAACTTCGGCTCCGCCGGTTCGAGATCGTATACGACCGCAGTGCCGACACCGATAACCGGCAGCATCTGTCCCGATGAAGGAATCGGCCGTCGCAGAACCGGCGCCCTGTCGGCGTCCGCGTTAGCGCCGAACGCCAGCGCCGCGGGTCCGAGCAGGCTGCCGGCCGCGCACGCGCCTGCCGTCCGCGCGGCGAGCCTGAGGAATGCCGCGCGGCTCATGGCGCCGCGGGTCGTTATTGGGCGCGCGCCCCTGCCGGTCTTTATCATGCTTCCCCCTCCGGTATTCGGCCTGGCGACGGGTAATCCGATCACCTCCGCAACGGCCGCGATTGAAACTTTACCTCTAATCGCAAAACAGGGGGATCGGCGCTGGAGCCGGCCCGCCGGGCTTGATACCGGCCGCTGCATGATCTAGCATGAAACTGCTGTCGTGATCCCGGTGCCGCTGCCGGGAACAGGAGTGCTGCGATGAGATGGTCCGTAGTTCTGGTCTGCGCCGTGCTCGCGGCTTGCGCCGCGCAACCGGCGGTTCCGCTTCGCCCCGACCCGCTGTTCAACGACGCGGCCTTCCAGACTGGTTCCGCCCGGACCGACATCGACGTATTTGCACTCAACCCGGCGATGCGGCGCTTTCTCGCTAGCGATCTGGCGCCGCAGCTGCGTCAACTCGGCCGCCTGGAAGGTTTCATCGAGGCGATTCAAAAAGGCAACCAGCTCAAGCTGAAATACGACGCGAGCGTGACGCGCACCGCGGCCGAAGCTTTCGATTCGCGCGCCGGGAACTGCATTTCGCTGATCATCATGACGGCCGCGCTGGCGAAGGAACTCGACCTGCCGGTGTATTACCAGCGGGTGCATTCCGATGAAACCTGGAGCCGCGACGGCGACATCCTGTTTCGCAACGGGCACGTCAACCTGACGCTGCGCAGGAGGCTTGCCGAAAGCAATCTGCTGGGCAATCGCAATCATGAGGTCACGGTCGATTTTCTTCCCGAAGAAGAGGTGCGCGGCTACAAGACCACGCCCATCGAGGAGCGCACGGTCGTCGCGATGTTCATGAACAACCGCGCCGCCGAGTCGCTGGCGCGCGGTCGCCTGGACGACGCCTACTGGTTCGCGCGCGAAGCCATCGTGCGCGATAGCACTTTTCTCGAAGCCTACAGCACCCTCGGCGTGATCTACCGCCAGCACGGCAATCTGCGCGAAGCCGAGCGCGTGTCGCGCCTGCTGCTGCAGCGCGATCCCGACAATCCGACTTTCATTTCCAATCTCGCAGCCGTACTGATTGCGGACGGGCAGCTAGCCGCAGCGCAGGCGCTGTTGCAGAAACTGCAGCGCATCGAGCCCTACCCGCCGTTCCATTTCATGGATCAGGCGCAGCTCGCCCTCAACAAAGGGGATTATGCGGCGGCGATCGGGCTGTTCAACCGGGAACTGGCGCGCGACCCCGACTACCACGCCGCCCATTTCGGCCTGGCCGCAGCCTATTTCCAGTTGCGCCAATTCGCGCCGGCTCAGGAGCATCTCACCACCGCGATGCAATACAGCACCACGCGGCATGATCACGATCTGTATGCCGCCAAGCTCGAGCGACTGCGCGCCTATCAAACCCATTAGTGCTTGACGCTGGAGGATCCCTCTGGGCGAACATCGGTCCGTTTCCGGCACCGCCCCTCCGATCGAGCGGCCGGCATGCGATCCCGGAAAATGCGATCCCACGGCAGGCGCGTTCGCGTCGATGAATGCAGAATTCGGCTATATTCGAGGCCTGAACGCACGGACAAGGGACGAGAATGATTAGCGGCTGCGGACGCACGAAGGCCATCCTGACGGCTTTGTTGATCTTTGCTACCAGTCTGCTGTCCGCGTGCGGTTCCTCGGGCGGATGCACCGTCGTCCCTGGAAGCACGACCATTTCCGGCACGGCGCAGGGACCGCACTGCGCCGATCAGACGGCGCCCCCATCAGCGACCAGCGGCTACGCCGTTTCCGGCACGGTGAGCGGCGGCACACCGCTGGGCGTGACCATCAGGCTGATCGGCGCGACAACGGCGAACACCACCACGCTCGCGAACGGCAATTACAGTTTCACGGCTGTCCCGAACGCAAACTACACACTGGTGCCGTCTCTCGCCGGTTATACCTTCAATCCGGCAAGCA